>SWBZ01001220.1_pt1 | contig 187316 bp, 181 predicted proteins | sample 4693031 | NCBI WGS metagenome assembly SWBZ01 (sample SAMN10267274, study PRJNA491770) | bioreactor metagenome | isolation source: DHS bioreactor inoculated with | place: Japan: off Shimokita Peninsula
GCGCCGCCAGCGGCGTGCCGCCCTCGTTGGTGAGGCGTATATAGGCCCCACAGCCGCATAGTGTCAACGGCGAAATCCAACTTTTTTGAATTTTTTGCGACACGATTTTCGAGCCGTGGATATGCGCTCCCCGAACGCGCTTTCGCACAGGTGTTGCCATTCATTACATCGTCACATTAGAGTCGAATTTAATGAATAGACGCGGGATGTGATTTCATTGAGCGGCAGCGTGCCGATAACGCATTTGGGCGCTCTCTATATATTGACCAGGTATTCATGCGCGTGAGGGTTGGGGAGAAACCTCTGTCATCGTTGTTCTCCGATGCAGCGTTGAATCGCGTTATTTGCCTGTTCGCCGGAGCCAGGCGTATCTTCGCGCGCGGCTCCGCAGTTTGGGGGACAAGACCATGACACCAGGGCGCCATCGGCAATGAGCAACAACACGCATCTGGAACAGGCCATTGGCGAAGACGCCCCGCTGATCGCGGACGGACGCAGCGGCCCGCCCGACCGCCGCGAGATCTCGGCGCGCTGGCTCATCGGCACTTTTCTGACCGGCGTGACATCGACAGTGCTCATGGGCGTCGCACTCTCCGCAGCCCTGGACGGAAGGCAGCAGCTCGCCACACCGCCGGAGATCGCCCTTCTCGGCGAGATCGCAGACCCCGCCGGCGAAGCCGCAAAAACCGCGCGCCTCGTCACGCCGCATACGATCAGCCGCGGCGAAGACAGGCGCATGATGGAAGTCTCGACGGTCATGCGAAGCGGCGACACCGATGTCATCCGAACGCTGCCCTTCGTCCACGCCAAGATGGCGCTGACAGCCAATCATCCAACGGAGAAGGACTACCCGCCCTTCGACCCGCTTGCCGTGTTCGCTGAAAGCGGGGCCACAAGCACCGCACGAACCGGCCTTATCTACGGCGCCAAGGTCGAGAGCGAGGTCAGCCTCAAAAGTCATGATTTTCCGCTTCGCTCCTCCGACTTCAGTTCGGCCCGCAGCCTGAGCACGGAGGAGGTCGAGGTTGCCGTACGCAACACGGGCGCAATCCTGACCGACGGTGACGTGCAGGTCGCGGCGCTACACTATGTGGACCCGCAGCGTTTTGGTGACACATTCTCCACGCAGGCACTCGCAGCCTTCAGCGCGCGCGTCATACCCGAGAACGTCTCCATAGCCGCGCGAACCGCGCGGGAAACCGCACCTGAATTCGCGGAGGACCTGATCCCCTTCCGCACCGAGCGGGCGATTGCCGAAGTCTTTGCCCAGTCGGGCTACAGGGGCAACGATGTAGACGGTATGGTCGAAGCGATCACCAAGCTGCTCAATGCGCCCGACCTCAAGGCCGGCACGCTGCTGCGCGTGGGCGTCGAGATGCGCGGCGAGCAGAGCCGCGTCGTGCGCACGAGCGTCTATGAGGGCAGGAAGCATATCGTGACCATCGCCCTGGACGATCGCGATCAATATGTGCCGGCAGAGGAGCCGGAGATGAACCCCGTTCTTCTTGCTGCGCTCGACCACCCGACCGCGCCGCGCCGCATGCCGCGCGCCGATCTGCCCCGGGTCTATGATGGCATCTACCGCGCCGCCTACGCCTATGGCTTGACGCCGGAGATGACCAAGCGCCTGGTGAAGCTTCTGTCTGCGGATGTCGATTTCCAGTCGCGCCTTTCTCCCACAGACAGGCTCGAAGTGTTCTTCTCTGCACCCGACGCGGAGAAAAATGCCACCGACCAGTCCGAACTGCTTTACGTCAAAGCCAGCTTTGGCGGAACGACACGCACATTCTATCGCTTTCAGTTTGAAGACGGGACCGTCGATTATTTTGACAGCGAGGGCCGCAGTTCGAAGCGCTTCATGTTGAGAAACCCAGTTCCCAACGGCCGTTTCACATCTGGATTCGGAATGCGCCGGCACCCGGTGCTGGGGTATAGCAAGATGCATACGGGCGTCGACTGGGGCGCCCCCCGCGGCACACCGATCATCGCTGCCGGCGACGGTGTGGTGGAGAAGGCCGGCTGGGCGGGCGGCTATGGCCGGCAGACCATCATCCGCCACAACAACGGTTTCAAGACCTCCTACAACCACCAGAGCGGGATTGCCAAAGGCGTGACAGCCGGCGCCCGCATTCGCCAGGGTCAGGTGATCGGCTATGTCGGCGCCACCGGTCTGGTGACCGGCAACCATCTTCACTACGAGATGATCGTCAACGGCACCAAGGTTGATCCGATGCGCGTGCGGCTGCCTGACAATCGCGCGCTTAAGGGCGAAGACCTGCTGGCCTTCGAACGCGAGCGCAGCCGCATCGACGAACTGCTGAAGGAAAACGAGGATGCTCCGCTTTCGGTGGCATCGAGCGGAAGCTGATCGTCGCGTCAGTCCGCAGCGGCATCGCCTGACGGTTCGGACTGCTTCGACTGCTGGGTGAGCCAGGCAACAAGCGCGGACGCCAGACAGAACGCACACATTATCCAGGCAATGCCCGAGAACGCGGCATCGCTTGCCGCTACGCGGGCCGCCTCCAGCGCTTCGGGCAGCGGCGAACTGGTCGGCTCTCCATAACCCGGCACAAGCGCCCTTTCCGGCCCCACTGCGCTGGCATAGCGATGCGCTGCGAAGGCCCCCATCGCCGCAACGGCCATCAGGCCCGCAATACGCGAGATGGCGTTGTTGATGCCTGAAGCTGCACCGGTGTCCTCATCGTTCACCGAGGTCATGACCGCCGTGGAGAGGGGTGAGACAACCAGCGCCATCCCCAGCCCCATCAACACCATCATCGGAAATGCCCCCGACCAGAACCGGTGAATGCCCGCACCCGAGATCGCCGCCAGCCCGCCAAAAGCCAGTGCCACGACAAGGCTCCCGGCCGTTATCGGCAGGCGAGGCCCGACAGCGTCGGACAAACGGCCGACGGGCCCCGACAGGCCGGCAATGGCGACTGACAGGGGAAGAAAAATAAAGGCCGTCGTGGCTTCTCCCAGCCCCCAGCCCGTAATCAACAGCATGGGCAGGTAGAAGAGGATGCCCGACAGGGCGAAATAGAGGACGAAGGTCGCAATATTGGCACCTGAGAAGGGCACAATGGCAAACAGCGACAGATCGATCATCGGCGCCTTGCGCGACCGCTCCCAGACAATGAAACCCACCAGGAAGGCACCTCCGAGGATCAGAGGCAAGGCCGTAGCGGACCCACCGCCGCTCCCGGCGTTTTCAGCGGAGAGCATGGTCAGGCCATAGGACATGGCGCCAAAGGCAAGCGTTGCCAGCACCGCTCCCGCGACATCCAGTTTCCGATCACCCGTCGGCCGATCAGCCGGCACACGCAGAAGCATTGCGACGGCAAGCACCCCGAGCGGCAGATTGATCGCAAAAATGACACGCCAGGCAGCATCACCGAAGACCGACAGGAGCAGACCGCCGAAAACCGGGCCGATCGCCGTGGTCAGGGCGGAAGATGCCGCCCATATTCCAATCGCCCTGCCCCGTTCCTCCTTGGGATAGGCCTTGGCAATGATCGCCAGACTGCCCGGCACCATGAATGCCGCACCGACCCCCTGCACCCCGCGCGACAGGATCAGGGTGCTGGCCGACGGAGCGGCGGCGCACGCCATTGAAGCCAGGATGAAAAGAACGATGCCCGCGATGAAGGTCTTTCGCAGGCCGAATTTATCGCCTGCTCCACCACCAACCAGGATCAGAGCCGCCAGCGCCAATGCGTAGGCGTTGGAAATCCACTGCGCATCGGCAAGAGACGCGCCAAGATCGGCACGCATCGCTGGCATGGCGACCGATACGACAGATCCGTCGATGAAGCCGAGCGCCGATGCCAGTATGGCGGCGAGCAGCACATAGTGCCGACGCGAGGCCGGGCAAAACGTTCGCTCTGCCGCGGCGCCAAGGGCGAGCTCCGGCTCTATTTCGCATGGTCCCTGCATGGGAAGGGAGCGTAGCCGCCAAACGCGGTCTCATCAATCAATCGGGACGGCGCACCGTCGCAATCTGCGTCAGCCTCACCTACTCGGCGAAGGTTACGGTGACTCCCGGCTTGACACGCTTCGCCAGTTCCTCGGCGTCCCAGTTGGTCAGGCGGATGCAGCCATGCGAAGCCGTCTTGCCGATCTTGGAAGGATCGGGCGTGCCGTGAATGCCATAGGTCGGCTTGGACAATGCAATCCAGACAGAACCGACCGGACCGTTGGGACCAGGCGGTATGGTCAGGACCTTGTCGTTGTTGCCCTGTTTGAAGTTGATTTTTGGATTGTAGGTGTATTCCGGATTGAGGGCGATCCGCGCCACGGTATGTGTTCCAGTTGGCGAGGGTGTGTCGGATGAACCGATCGTCGCGGGATACGCAGCGACAAGCTGGCCATCTTCATTATAGGCACGCAGTTGTTTCGCGCTCTTGTCGGCCACGATGCGGGTGACAGCCGCCTTCATGGGTTTCCCGACATTGACCACCTTGATGATCGTCCCCGGCCGATTGAAGTTTGCGTCCGGGTTAAGCGCGGTCAGATACTTTTCGTCCATATGGAAACGCTCTGCCAGCATCTCCACAACGGAGGTATAGGACAGCGCGTCGAGCTGGGCCTTGTGCGCATAATCCGCCGGAATCGATGCAACATAAGGCCCCGCGGCGTCCTCGGCAGTAATGGTGTACTCCTTGAAAGCCGGGCCGCCGGTGCGCTCCAGCTCCGCCTCAATCCATTCCTTGTCGTAGGTCCTGAGGGTTTGCCCCGTGATCTCGCGATAGGCCCGGATCGCCTTGTTCACATTGTCGCCGGTGTGGCCATCGATCACGCCGGGTGAGGCACCGACACGATCGAGCAGCACCTGGAACCGGGTCACATCCTCGCTGACACCGCGCGGCATGACCACAGCGCTGTCCTTTGGCAGCGTCGGGGTGCCGGACGCATTGCCCGATCCGGACCTGAAGCCGGTGTCCTCGCCAGGGATAGCAGCCATACTGTCACGGGGATCTGGCGCGTCGAGCGGCGCACGTTCGATCGGCGCGCGCCCATAATTCGGAGCCTCGGGATAAACATTGCGGTCGTCGTATCGAGGAGACTCGTCATACGACCGATTCGCATAGGGATCCGAATAGCGATTGTCGGGCGCATTGCGCGCCCTGCCGCGATCGCGCCGATAACGGTCGACCTCGCGCGGCTCCGAAAAATCATAAACCTGGCCGTTGAATTCGCGCGGGCGCGAGGGCCGGCGCTCATATTGCCTGCTGCCTGGTGCCGGCGGGCGGATTTCAACCACCTCGCCAGTAAAGGCATCGACGATGATTTCGCGGCCGTACTGATCGATGTAGACATCGAAATCGTAATTCTGCGCGAGTTCTATGGGCGCTTCTGCGGGCTCGGCATTGAGCACCGTCTGGTTGCCTGCAACGTCACTGGCCGACTGGAATATCTGACCGTTGCGCCGTGTCTCAACCTCCGGCATCGCGGCCCAGGCAGCCGTAGGCCCCATGACCAGGCACAAAGCGGTCAGCAAATTCAGTTTCACGTTCATCGCCCCTCGTCTCATCCCACACGGATAGGCTGTTCGCCCGCCGGCGATTCGCCCATTTGACGAATGATTTACCATAGGAGATGAACCGGACGTGAAGATGGCGGCAGTTGTGGCATTTTCGCGGCAGGCTCAGGCCGTATCGAGCCCCAGTTCCCGCCTGAGCTTTCGGGTCAGACCCGAAGCCACGATTCGGTGGCTTTCAGCCAGATAATCCGCAAGCGCATCATCATCCATCGTTTCCCCTGTCTGCCGCTGGATCCACTTCATGCCGCGCGAAGCCAGATAAGGCGCGGGACGCAGACCCGGCTGCTCCCGGAGCACGTCGAACGCCATATCTGAACACTTAAAGGAGACGGCAAGGTTTCCCTGACTGGCCTGACTGCCGATGGCGAATACCTTGCCGCCCACTTTCCAGACATGTGAGCCACCCCATTGAACAACATGGGTGGTGTGCGGAAGGGCACCGCAAACCGCGTTGTATCTATCGATCTGCATGTGCCCTCCCCGGCTTTGTCGCGTTACGCCGCCTGTTCGGCCCGCTCTTCAAGAGATGCTTTGCGCGGCCGAAAATTCAGCCGATCGGAACCCGCCGTAACCTTCACGGTGGAGCCATCGAAGATCTCACCCTGGAGAATCTTCTCGGCCAGCGGATCCTGAAGCTCTTTCTGGATCACGCGTTTTAGAGGACGCGCACCATAGGCGGGGTCGTAGCCCTTGTTCGCCAGCCAGTCGATTGCCTCGCCGTCGAGATCGAGGGTGATCTTGCGGTCTGCAAGCAGCCTTTCCAGACGCTGCAACTGGATTTCGACGATCTGGCCCATATCCTGCCGGCGCAACCGGTGAAAGAGGATCACTTCGTCGATCCGGTTGAGGAATTCAGGCCGGAACGAAGCCTTGACCACATCCATCACTTCGCTGCGCACCTTGTCGACATCATCGCCTTCGCCGAGATTCACGAGGTACTCGGAACCGAGATTCGATGTCATGACAATCAGTGTGTTGCGGAAGTCGACCGTGCGGCCCTGACCATCCGTCAGGCGCCCGTCATCCAGCACCTGCAAGAGCACGTTGAACACGTCCGGATGCGCCTTTTCGACCTCATCGAAAAGAATGACCTGATAGGGCCGGCGGCGAACGGCCTCCGTCAGAACGCCCCCTTCCTCATAGCCGACATAGCCGGGAGGCGCGCCGATCAGCCGGGCCACCGAGTGCTTCTCCATGAACTCCGACATGTCGATGCGCACCATGGCCTGCTCGTCGTCGAACAGGAAACTGGCGAGCGCCTTGGTCAGTTCCGTCTTGCCGACACCAGTCGGGCCGAGGAACATGAAGGAGCCGATCGGCCGGTTCGGGTCCTGCAGGCCGGCGCGGGCACGGCGTACAGCCTTGGAGACAGCCTGAACCGCCTCGCCCTGACCGACGACGCGCCTGGCCAGCTCGTCCTCCATTCGCAACAGCTTTTCACGCTCGCCCTCAAGCATCTTGTCGACCGGAATGCCGGTCCAGCGCGAGACGATATGAGCGACGTGGTCGGGCTTCACGGTCTCTTCGACCATGCCAGTGGCGCCTTCTTCTTCACCCTGGGCCTCTGCCTCGGCGAGCCTCTTTTCCAGTTCCGGAATCTGGCCATAGGCCAGTTCGCCGGCACGCTGGAACTCACCCTTGCGCTGGGCGATAGCCAGCTCGTTGCGGGCCTCGTCGAGCTGCTTCTTGAGGTCAGCGGCAAGGCCGAGCTTGTCCTTCTCGGCCGCCCACAGGCTGGTGAGCCGCGTCGATTCCTCCTCGAGGTCGGTCAACTCCTTCTCGAGCTTCGCCAGACGATCCCTGGACGCTTCGTCCTTTTCCGCCTTAAGCGCTTCCCGCTCGATCTTGAGCTGCATGATGCGCCGGTCGATTTCATCGAGTTCTTCCGGCTTGGAATCCACCTGCATGCGCAGGCGGGATGCCGCCTCGTCCACCAGGTCGATGGCCTTGTCGGGCAGGAACCGGTCCGTGATATAGCGGTTGGAGAGTGTCGCGGCAGCGACCAGGGCCGAGTCTGAGACCCGCACCTTATGGTGCTGTTCGTACTTCTCCTTCAATCCACGCAGGATCGAAACCGTATCTTCGACGGTCGGCTCGCTGACGAAAACCGGCTGGAAACGGCGTGCCAGTGCCGCATCCTTTTCCACGTGCTTGCGGTATTCATCGAGCGTCGTCGCACCGACGCAGTGAAGCTCACCGCGCGCAAGGGCCGGCTTCAGAAGGTTGGAAGCGTCCATGGCGCCATCGGCCTTGCCGGCCCCGACGAGCGTATGCATCTCGTCGATGAACAGGATGATGTTGCCGCTGGCGGCCGTCACCTCGGACAGGACAGCCTTCAAACGTTCCTCGAACTCGCCGCGATATTTCGCACCGGCGATCAGCGCGCCCATATCGAGCGCCATCAACTGCTTGTCCTTCAGCGATTCGGGTATGTCACCGTTGACAATGCGCAGCGCGAGACCTTCGGCAATGGCCGTCTTGCCGACGCCCGGCTCGCCGATCAGAACGGGATTGTTCTTGGTGCGGCGGGACAGCACCTGGATCGTGCGGCGAATCTCGTCGTCGCGGCCAATCACCGGGTCGAGCCTGCCGGCGCGGGCATCTGCGGTCAGATCGCGCGCATATTTCTTGAGAGCGTCATAGCCCTGCTCGGCGCTGGCCGAATCGGCCGTGCGGCCCTTGCGAATATCATTGATGGCCTGGTTCAGCGCCGTCGGCGTGACACCAGCCCTGGACAGGATGTCTGCGGTTTTGGCGGATTTTTCCACCGCAAGCGCCGTCAAAAGGCGCTCAACGGTGACGAAACTGTCACCGGCCTTCTTTGCCAGTTCCTCGGCAGTGGAAAAAACCTTTGCAAGGGGCTGGGCCATGTAGAGCTGGCCATTGCCGCCTTCCACCTGGGGCATGGCTTTCAGCGCTGCCTCGACCCCGAGGCGCACGTCTTCGGCGCGACCGCCGGCCCTTTCGATCAGGGAGGCAGCAAGCCCCTCCTCATCGTCGACAAGCACCTTGAGCAGATGCTCCGGCGTAAACTGCTGATGGTTGCTGGTGAGCGCGAAAGTCTGTGCGGCCTGGATGAAACCGCGCACCCGCTCCGAATATTTCTCAAAGTTCATAAGTGTCTCCATTTCCCTGCCGGCCTGCTTTGCAGCACCGGCAACGACCAATGCGACGGGCTCCCATAAACCGTGATCGGATCAGATTATCACGGTCTTCTGTGGCAAGCCCAACTGTTTGGGATATGGGAACATATCCCTATCGGCACAAGATGGAGATCAAACGAAAACGGCGGGGAAGTCCCGCCGTCGATGTGTCCTTTATGTCAAAATGGTCAGCCCTGGGCGACAATCTCTTCAGAGACCGTAGCCGAGGCCGCAGCTTCGCCGCTGTCGCCGCCTTCGGCATCCTCGGTCTTGCGAGCACGGGTACGGCGCGGGCGTTTGGCCGGCTTCTCGCCTTCCTGCCCCTCTTCGCCATCCTCTGCCTTTGCAGCGGCGGGTTTGCGCCCGCGGCGAGCAGGCTTTGGCTTCTCATCTTCAGCGCTGCCGTTCATACCGTCGGCGGCGTGTCCATTGCCGGCATTCGCATTGCCTTCATCGCCATTCAGCGCCAGCTCTGCCGGCACACCCTTGATCTCGGGCTGCGGGCCGGAGCCATCTTCGACGCGTTTCTGTCGCTGGGGCTTCTGATTGCCGCCGTTTGCCTCCGCGACGTCCTGGTCGTCACCGTCAACATCAGAATCCTCGCGGTTCTCGCGCGTCTGCTGCTGTTGCTGAAGCTGGGCCTGGGCTGCAGCGATAATGCGATTGTAGTGTTCCGCATGCTGCAGGTAATTCTCGGCCATCACGCGATCACCGGAACTCTGCGCATCGCGCGCCAGCGTAGCGTATTTATCTGCCACCTGTTGTGCGGTTCCGCGGATTTTTACATCCGGGCCATTACTCTCGTAGCTGCGCGCTAACGGATTTGGGCCCTTGCGGTTGTTGTTGCCGCGACCGCGCATGCGCCTGTTCTGCTGTTGTGGCCTCATTCGACTCTCTTGGTTTTCGAGACTGCTTGTTCGAGACAGATTTTTTGAAACGATACTCTTTCAGATAGCGGACGACGGCGGGAAGCCAGCAGTCTCACATCTCCCCTTGGCTGTACGCCGCTCCGCTTGACGCGGGCGCCAATGCCATAGCTGTTCCGCTTCATATCAGTTGCCGGACAATCCCCACAATGAAGCAGAGGCGTAAACGCCTTTCACGACAGCTGGTCCTCGGGAACCGAATCGATAACGGTGCTGTCTGCTTCGTCCCATCCGGTAGCCGGAACCTAGCGGCATTCTTTTGCAAAGCCAAGCTTTTTTTCAACCTCGTTCACGAGCTGTTTCCAGAGCAAAAATCAACACCCGGTCGTGCCCGGCGAGGTCTCGGCCAAGCTTTTTGAAACGGAAGCCCTGCTCGGTGAAAAGCCCGGTCACACTCTCCCTTTGGTCATGTCCGATCTCTACGGCAACCGTACCACCAACCGCCAGATGATCAGCGCACTCAGCGGCAAGCCGCCTGTAGGCATCCAGACCGTCTTCGCCGGCAACCAGTGCGCGGCGCGGGTCATGCCCGCGGACCTCTATGGCGAGGTCGTGCCAGTCGTCTTCCCGAATATAGGGCGGATTCGAGACGATGAAATCGAAACGTCCGTCAATTTTTTCAAACCAGTCGGACAGGCGCGTCTCAAACCGCGCCCCGTAACCATTCATATCGGCATTGGCGCGTGCCGTTGCAAGCGCATCAGCAGAAATATCCGCGCCGACGGCGTGCGCCACAGGCAAAACGCTGAGCAGGGCAAGGGCGATTGCACCGGTTCCGGTTCCCAGATCGAGAATGCGCCAGGGGCGATCCTCGCCGCCGAGCCCGCGCGCTTCTTCCAGAACGAGGTCGACGAGCGTTTCTGTGTCCGGGCGCGGTTCCAGAGTTTCCCTGGAGAGCTTCAGATTCAGTCCGTAGAACTCCCTGTGACCGATGATGCGATGCACGGGTTTGCCGGCAATGCGCTGCTCGACCACCTGCTCTGCCAGAGCGCGCTCAGCACCGGTAACGGGCCTTTCAGGCCGTGATACGGCGTCAAGCCGCGTGGTTTGCGTGACATGTTCGACCAGAAGACGCGCGTCGAGGGCCGCTTCGCAGATACCGGCCTTTGCCAGCCGCTCCCGCGCCCACGCCAGAAGCGCCCCAAGCGTCTGCGCGTCAGCCATCCGCCCCGGTTTCCGCGAGCAGCTTTGCCTGATGATCGGAGATCAGCGCATCGATCACCTCATCGAGATCGCCTTCGATCACCCGGTCAAGCTTGTAGAGAGTGAGGTTGATGCGATGGTCCGTAAGGCGCCCCTGCGGGAAATTATAGGTGCGAATGCGTTCGGAACGGTCGCCCGTTCCCACCTGCAGACGCCGCGCTTCGGAACGCTCGTCAGCCGCCTTCATGCGCTGCATGTCAAAGAGACGCGCGCGCAGGATCTGCATGGCGCGGGCTCGGTTCTGATGCTGAGACTTCTCCGCCTGCAGCACGACAATGCCAGTTGGGATATGGGTGATGCGCACCGCCGAATCGGTGGTGTTGACGTGCTGTCCGCCCGCACCCGAAGCGCGCATCGTATCGATGCGGATGTCGTCGGGCTTGATATCGACATCGATCTCCTCGGCCTCTGGCAGCACGGCCACTGTGGCGGCGGACGTGTGAATGCGCCCCTGCGCTTCCGTCGCCGGAACACGCTGCACGCGATGAACGCCGGATTCGAATTTCAGACGCGAAAACACGCCGCGACCAGAAACGGTGGCGATGATTTCCTTGTAGCCACCGGCCTCGCCCTCGCTGGCCGAAACCACCTCGACCCGCCAGCCCTTCTCCGCGGCGTAGCGTTCATACATGCGGAACAGATCGCCTGCGAAAAGGGCCGCCTCGTCGCCGCCGGTGCCCGCACGGATTTCGAGAATGGCGTTCTTGTCGTCGGCTTCATCCTTCGGCAGGAGCAGGATCTGCATCTCTTCGCCGAGTGTCTCGATGCGTCCCTCGACATCTTCAAGGTCGGCCTCTGCGAGCTCGCGCATTTCCTTGTCGGTCGCCGGATCGGCAAGCATCGATTTGAGATCATCGAGTTCAGCTTCGGCCTGGCGCAGCTCGCGAATCTTGCCGGCAACCTCCTGCAGCTCGGAATACTCGGAAGCAAGCTTCACATAAACATCGGGTTCCGGCCCGGCCGCCATCTGCGTTTCGATAAGCTCGAAACGTTTGAGAACCTGGTCCATGCGGTCGCGCGGCAAGTCGGTCATCGACGGGAAAGCCTGTCAGTTCTAGAGAGCAATGGAGTGCTTGTTTGCGAAATCGCGAAGCAGCGCGCGAATATCGGTGGATGCGCTGTGGTTGGCAAGGGCTTCTTCCATCACGACTGAAAGGTCTGACAGGGGCAGCTCGCAAAGCATAGCCTTTACCGGGCCAATGGCTGCCGGCGCCATGGAAATGGACCGAAAGCCAACCCCGAGCAGAGCCATCGCCGAGATCGGTCGTCCTGCCAGTTCACCGCACAATGTCACGGGCGTGCCGTACTGGTCGCCGGCACGCACGATCTGGCGAAGAATGCGCAGGAAGGGCACGCTCAGGGGATCGAAACGTTCCGCGATACGGGTGTTGCCGCGGTCCGTCGCGGTCACGAACTGGAAAAGATCGTTGGAACCGACGGAGACGAAGTCCACCGCCTGCATCAGTTCCTCAAGCTGCCAGAGCAGAGCCGGCACCTCGATCATGGCGCCGAGCTTGAGGCGCGTCGGCAGGAGATAGCCGAAACGCGAAAGGTGCCGCACTTCCCGGTCGATGATGTCGCGCGCCTGGCGCACTTCGCTGACTTCGGTGACCATCGGCAGCATTATGCGCAGTTCACGACCGCCCGACGCCTTCAAAAGCGCCCTGATCTGCGTTCGAAGCAGCCCCGGACGGTCGAGCGTCAGGCGGATGGCACGCCATCCAAGCGCCGGGTTTTCCTCGTGCTGCGCGCCCTTGAAATAGGGCAGCACCTTGTCGCCACCGATGTCGATGGTGCGGAAGGTGACCGGCTTTCCGTCGGCCGCTTCCAGCACTTCCCGATAAAGCCGCTCCTGCGCCTCGACCCTGGGAAAGGCCGCAGCCACCATGAACTGCAGTTCGGTGCGGAAAAGCCCGATGCCTGCCGCGCCCGACTGCGCCAGCTGCGGCAGATCGACGGCGAGCCCGGCATTCATCATCAGGTCGACGGGAACGCCGTCTCTTGTTTCCGTCGGACGGTCGCGGAGTTCCTGGTAGAGTTTTTGACGCCGGGCGCGGAAACGCACCTTCTCGGCATAGGCTTCCTCGACATCGCCCTGCGGTCGCAGGTGCACCTGCCCGTCTTCGCCATCGACGATGATCGCGTCGCCATTCTCCGACATGGAGACGGCGCCCTTGACCTGACCGACCGTCGGAAGGCCGATGGCGCGGGCAACAATGACGATATGGCTTGTGGGCGCGCCCTCCTCCAGCACCAGACCGCGCAGTTTCTGGCGGGGATAATCCAGCAGTTCTGCCGCCCCCATGGAGCGGGCGACGATGATTGCGTCCTTCGGCAGGATTTCCGCCAGCGCATCGGGCCCCCGCCCCATGAGCTGGCGCAACAGTCGGTTGGCGAGATCGTCGAAATCGCTCATCCGCTCGCGCAGATAAGGATCGGTCATGTGCATCATGCGCGCGCGCATGTCGCTCTGCACCTTCTCGACCGCCGCTTCTGCGGTCAGACCATTGTTGATCGCCTCCTTGAGGCGACGCACCCAGCCGCGATCATTGGCGAACATCCGGTAGGCTTCAAGAACCGCACGGTGCTCGCCTTCAAAGGCAACGTCGCGCCGCGACAGCATATCGTCGATGGAAAGCCTGAGCGAATCGAGCGCTGTCTCCAGCCGGTCCAGCTCATCATCGCTGTCTTCGTTAAAAAGCGCAGTGACGACAATACGCGGCTCATGCAGCACCACATGGCCAAGCCCCACGCCCTCATTGAAGGGCAACCCCGTCATGCTGACGGGGCGGCTGAGATCGAGCTCGATGCCCGGTCGGGTAAGCCTTGCCAGATCGCCCGTGGCAATCATCTCCGCGATGACCATTGCCACCGTCTCCAGCGCCTCGATCTCGTCTTCGCGGTAGTGCCGCATGGTGCGGTTCTGCACGACGAGGACGCCCAGCGTGCGTCCGGCCCGGAGGACCGGTACGCCGAGGAAGGAATGATAGACCTCTTCCCCGGTTTCCGGCAGATAGGTGAATGCGGGGTGCTTCTGTGCGTCTGAAAGGTTGAGCGGGCGTGCACTGGCCGCAATGGTGCCGACCAGGCCCTGGCCAAGACGAAGCTGGGCCAGATGAACGGCACCGGGGTTCAGACCCTCGGTGGCGTAAAGTTCCAGCATGGAATCGGCACGCAGCACATAAAGCGAGCAAACCTCGGCGACCATGTTCTGAGCGATTTCACGAACAATATGGTCGAGACGCTCCTGTGGATCGAGCGCCTCGGCCATCAATTCCCGCAATCGCCTTAACAGCACTCTCGGGCCGCCGGCAGAATCTCGCATCGAACCCCTCTCCCTTGGCCAATGCCAGCCACTTGCAGGAGCCAGGCAGAAGCCGGTTTTCGGGTTGTTGTTTTCTACTGCTTATCGAGACCGTAGACAGAATGCAAAGTGCGGACGGCCAATTCTGCATAAGGACCGTCGATCAGGATCGAAATCTTGATCTCCGATGTGGTGATTGCACGAATATTGATGCCCTTCTCTGCCAGGGCCTTGAAGGCAATCGCGGCAACGCCGGCATGGCTGCGCATACCGATGCCGATAACGGAGACCTTTACCAGGCCCGCCTCCGACTGAATCGCGTCGAAGCCGATCGTCTCGCGCACTTTCTCAAGCACCGAAACGGCCTTTTCGAGGTCGCCCGAAGGCACGGTGAAGGTCATGTCGGTGCGCGAGCCATCTTCCGAGATGTTCTGCACGATCATGTCGACATTGATGTTGGCCTCGGCGAGTGGACCGAAAATGCCGGCAGACACGCCGGGACGATCCGCGACGCGACGAAGCGATATCTGCGCCTCGTCCTTGGCGTAGGCGATGCCGGTGACGACTTGCTGTTCCACGATTTCATCCTCATCGCAAATGAGCGTGCCGGGCGGGTTTACGAGATCACCCATACCCGGCGCATCCGGATCCTCGAAAGACGATCTGACAAAGGTTCTGACCTTGTGCACCATGGCCAGCTCCACTGACCGCACTTGCAGCACCTTGGCGCCAAGCGAGGCCATTTCGAGCATTTCTTCAAACGAAATTTTCGGCAGGCGGCGTGCCTTGGGCTCGATGCGCGGATCGGTCGTATAGACGCCATCGACATCGGTGTAGATGTCGCAGCGATCGGCCTTCACCGCGGCGGCGACCGCGACGGCGCTGGTGTCGGAGCCACCGCGCCCCAGTGTGGCGATGCGGTTGTCGGGACCGATGCCCTGAAAACCCGCAACCACCGCGACCTGGCCGGTGCCCATGCGACGGACGATCTCGCTGCCGTCAATATCCTCGATGCGCGCCGCGCCATGCGCGCTGTCGGTGCGAATCGGAATCTGCCAGCCCTGCCAGGAGCGCGCATCGACCCCCATGGACTGAAGGGCAATCGCCAGCAAACCGCTGGTGACCTGCTCGCCCGAGGCAACGATGGCGTCATATTCGCGGGCATCAAAGAAAGGGGATTCTGCACCGGTGGCCCTTGGCATGGCCTGCGCCCAGCCGACCAGTTCGTTGGTCTTGCCGGACATTGCCGAAACGACAACAGCCACTTCATGCCCTGCATCCGTTTCGCGTTTGACGTGACGTGCCACATTATGGATGCGGTCGATATCGGCGACGGAGGTTCCGCCGAACTTCATCACGATGCGCGCCATGGGAACGGAGTGCCTTTGCTCGGGAATTCCAACCGCCCGAAAGGGGCGAACACAACACGACGCAGCGACGGAGCCCCGCCCTGCGCCGCGCACTCCATACCCAAAAGATCGGTTATCTGCAAGCAAGGTAACAGAGCGCTTCTAAAGCGCCAGGAAAACGCCGGAAAACCATTCGCTCCAGGTATGCCATCGGATCAGCCGGGGCCGTCGAGACAATTCCCGCCTTGACAATCAGGCTCCGCACCCCGACTTCATGGGCCTGGCTTAGATCGCCGTGCGTCCATCCGGGCGCGCAAAGGACGATCCAAACTATGAATGGAGCATCGGAATAGCCCGAAAACCGGATTCCACTTTTCGGTCCGATGCTCTAGATCAACACCCAGCGAGGGGTTTTCGATGTCCGAGGCACGGCAAACGACGATCGACACGCGTGAAATCGAGCATTTCTCGGCGCTGGCGACGGAATGGTGGAATCCGGCTGGCAAAATGGGTGTACTGCACAAGTTCAATCCCGTACGTCTGGCTTATATACGCGACCATGTGGCGGCCCATTTCGGTCGCGACCCGCATGCAGCAAAGCCCTTTGCTGGATTGCGCATGCTCGATATCGGTTGTGGCGGCGGACTTTTGTGCGAGCCCATGGCGCGTCTCGGTGCAGATGTGGTTGGCGCGGACGCGTCCGAAACCAACATCGAGGTGGCGAAAATTCATGCCGGGCAGAGCGGGCTCTCCATCGACTATCGCGCCACGACAGCGGAAGCCCTGGCCGACGCCGGTGAACGTTTCGACATCATCCTCAACATGGAAGTGGTGGAACATGTTTCCGACGTGGACCTGTTCCTGTCCAAGTGCGGCGCCATGCTGAAGCCCGGTGGCCTTATGTTCGTCGCCACGATCAACCGCACGCTGAAAGCCTGGGGGCTGGCGATCATTGGCGCGGAATATGTGCTTGGATGGCTGCCCCGCGGCACACACCAGTATGAGAAGCTCGTGCGCCCGAGCGAACTGGAAAAGGGCCTCGCCAGCGCTGGCATCGAGATCATCGACCGCAGCGGCGTGGTTTACAATCCTATCGGCGACCGCTGGCAGCGCTCACGCGACATGGATGTCAACTACATGGTCGCGGCAACAAAGCCCGTCGCCTGAGCAGCGTCAGTTCTGTTCTTCCGGGAAAAGTGGCAGCGGCATGAACTCGACGCCGTCTTCCAGGAGCGACGCGGCTTCTTCGGACGTCGCCTCGCCATAAATGCCACGGGCCTCGGTTTCGCCGAAATGGATTTTGCGCGCTTCTTCGGCGAACCTGTCGCCGACATAGTCCGCGTTCTCCCGCACCTTGTTTGAAAGTTCCTTGAGCTGGGCCAGCGCCTTCTTTTGCTGCTCGCCCATGGCAAGGGCTATCTGTTCGCGCCGCTTTCCGGTGGAAACCGCCGGCGCCATCAGAGCCTTTTCCACGTTGCCGGAGCCGCAATGCGGGCATGAAACGAGACCGCGCTCCTTCTGACCATCGAAATCCGCATTGTTGCGAAACCATGCCTCGAACGCGTGGTCGTGCTCACAGATCAGATTGAAACTGATCATGAGGCCTTCCTTTCAGCCGAGGCGCCACCCGAAACCCGCGCGACCGAAAAATCGCGCGCATTTTTCAGATTTGGAATCTTCGCGCGCGCGGCCGCCACCTGATCGAGATCGAGTTCGGCAATGGCAATGCCCGGTGCGTCCCCGTCCACTTCGGCCAGCACCCGGCCCCATGGATCGACGATCAGCGAATGGCCATAGGTCTCTCGTCCGTCCTCATGCAGGCCGCCCTGTGCAGCACTGATCATGAATGCGCCATTTTCAATGGCGCGAGACCGCACCAGCACATGCCAGTGCGCTTCACCGGTCTGGCGCGTAAACGCTGCCGGCGCGGTCAACACCTGGGCTTCTGCCCTTGCGAGCGCGCGGAAGAGTTGCGGGAAACGCAGGTCGTAGCAGATGGCGAAGCCAAGCCGGCCAAAGGGAAGATCGGCTACCACGGCCCGTTCACCGGGCGCGTAGGTGGCTGATTCGCGCCAGCTCTCGCCATTGTCGAGATCCACATCGAACATGTGGAGCTTGTCATAGGTGGTGACGAGCTCACCGTCGGGCGCAAAAAGAAAGGCGCGGTTCGCCACACGGCCATTGTCCAGCGCAACAGCGGTGGAGCCGAGATGCACAAAGATCGACAGCTCCCGCGCAAGCGCCTGCGCCCGGTCGACCACAAGCGCCCCACGCCCTCCGGCGATCCGCGAGGCCAGGTCTTCGCGGCCACGCACCAGAACACCGGTCATTTCCGGGCTCTGCACATACTGTGCCCCCTGACCCGCTGCCTCACGCACCAGAGCCTCGAAAGCGTCGGCATTCGCCTCCGGCTCCGTGCCGGAGCGCATCTGAAGGGCAGCGGCGACCAGCTTGCTCATGCCCGGGCCTCCGTCAGCATCGCGTCGAGTTTTCCAGCACGCTCAAGCGCGTGCAGTTCGTCGCAGCCGCCCACATGGGTATCGCCGATGAAAATCTGCGGGAATGTAGAGCGGCCGTTTGCGCGCTGGATCATCTCCTGGCGCAGCTCATTGGAAAAGCTTGCATCATGCTCTGTATAAGAGACGCCCTTGCTGTCGAGCAGGCGCTTCGCAGCACTGCAGAAACCACACATCATCCGGGTATAGATCGTCACATCGGCCATAGTCGGCTCCATACTCTTCTTGCAGGCTTATATAGGGCCTTGATCGTCGGCCCGGAAGTCCCCCGGCAGAACGCGCGCGAAGGTCAGGACATCGACACGGCGCGCGCCGGCCCGTTTCAGAACACGCGCTGCTGCGGCAACCGTAGCGCCTGTGGTGTAGACATCGTCCACCAGAATGATGCTGCGTGATTTGATCTGCGGCAGCGACGCATCAGGCACACGAAAAGCCCCGCGCACATTGGCTTCGCGCTCGCGGGCACCCAGCCCGACCTGCTGGCGCGTGCGCCTGACGCGGACAAGCGCCTCGGGCGCATAATCGAGCCCGCCACCACGCGCAACCGCACGTGCCAGTTCCGCCGACTGGTTGAAGCGCCTCGCCAGAAAGCGGGCGCGATGCAGCGGCACGGGGATGACCAGATCGCCTTCGGGCATGAGTTCGCCTCCGGCGCGCAGCATCCACCGGGCCATCCAGGGGGCAAGGTCCGTGCGATCGCGGAATTTCAGCCCCTGCACCAATCTGCGCGCGACGCCCTGATAGACGACCGCCGAGCGTGCCCGCGCAAACGGCGGCGGGTTCGCAATCGCCTCGGCAGAAAGCATGTTTTCACCGAGATCGATGGAGAACGGCGTGCCCATTACCGGGCACCATGGCCGCTCCAGAAACCGCAACCGCCCCCAGCAGGATGGACAAAGCGTTCCAGGTTCAGTCACGAGATTCGAACAACCAAGACACGTTGGCGGAAACAGCACACGCTGCAGCCAACCCGTCATCACGCCTGAAAATCGCGAGACGCCAGTCACCAGGTTCCCCCAAGCCGCCATTTCCCCAAAAGGCATTGCTCTTTGCCAGCATAGCGATTTTATGCGATGGCGCATCCTCAAACAGAGGACCCTGCATGGAACAGCTCTTCGACAGCGAACTCGCCCTTCTGCGCAAGAAACGGGCCCTGATGCAGGGCGATCCGGGCGCACGCTTCCTGATGCAGCGGGCCGCGGACGACCTCGAAGACCGGCTGGCGACCGTCGAACGGCAGTTCGAGCGTGCCGCCGCTGCGTTCTGCCTGACAGACGACGCTGCGCGCGCCATCCGCACGAGCGGCAAGACAGACGACATCACCCGCATTGAGGCAGATCCGGCTTTTCTCGAGAAGAACGGCATAATCGCAGATGTCGAGACGTTGCCGGCCGAACCCGGCAGTTTCGACCTCGTCGTCTCACTGCTCAGCCTGCACGAAGTGAACGACATTCCGGGAATGCTTTCGCAGATTCGACGCGCACTGAAGCCGGATGGACTGTTTCTGGGAGCCATGGCCGGCGCGGGCACGCTCCAGGAGTTGCGGGAAGCCCTTCTGGCGGCCGAGACGGAGCTCTCCCAGGGTGCCGCGCCGCGTGTCAGTCCCTTTGCCGATGTCCGTGACGTGGGCGGCCTTCTCCAGCGTGCGGGTTTTGCCCTGCCGGTGGCCGACCTCGAAACCGTCACCGTCCGCTATGCGACCATGTTCGACCTGATGCGCGATCTGCGTTCCATGGGCGCGACCAGCACCCTTGCCGCCCGCTCGCGCAGACCCGCAACCCGCGCGCTGTTCATGCGTGCCGCGCAGATCTATGCGGAACGGTTTTCCGATCCCGACGGCCGGATCAGGGCGACCTTCAACATTGTGTGGATGTCGGGCTGGGCACCGCACGAATCGCAACAGAAGCCGCTGGCTCCCGGCAGTGCCAAAATGTCTCTGAAAGAGGCGCTGGAAAAGAGCAACAGAAAGTAAGCGCAGCGCTTACGGAGACCTCAGGGATTGGTGGCACTTACCTGGTCGGCGACGTTGTTATAAGATGCCCTGAGCTCATTTCCGGTCTGTCGGGCACCGACGATAATGGCCAGCGAAATCAGCCCGGCGATCAAAGCGTACTCGATCGCGGTTGCGCCTGACGTGTCCTTGAGAAAGTGCCTTCCCATCCGCGGGACTCCCCTGATTGAAGTGCGACCGTAGGATGAAAGCCTTAAGAAACCCTGAGAGCCGCCGGGAGGTTTGTCAGCAATCTCCGCTGTGACGGCCGCTCTGGTGGATAACACACACGGAGTTCCGCGAAGGCTGAAGCACGCTGCGCCGGATCGTATAGTTTCGGCTGTCGCGCTTGGTGGAAGCGGTCGTAATGGGGTCTATGCCAAACGGCGCGCCTATCTGCGCAACATTTGAACGTGTGCGCTTTTCGGCAATCGGTGTCAGGACGAGTGCCAGCGCAACACCTGCCGTGCCAAACAGCAATGCAACCCGAAGCGCTCCCATGCCCATATGACCAGCGCGCACGGTCCAGTCCGCGCGCTCCACATCACCTGTCTCGCCGAACGTCATCACAGCCCCTCACCAGAAGGTTAAACCCAGCCGCGAATGCGGCGCGTCCCCACAATCAAATTGGCATTGTTGCGTAAACGAAGGATTAACCCTGGCGGGCAGATCAAAGCAGATCGATCAGGAAGGGTATGAGCGGCGCATCCGCCGGCGGCATGGGATAGTCGCGCATGTCACGCGGCCTCACCCATTTCAGTCCCTGCCCCTCCTGGGCCCGTGGCGTGCCCCAGAAGCGGCGGCAGACATAGAGCGGCATCAGGAGGTGAAAATCCTCGTAGGTGTGGCTGGCAAAAGTAAGCGGTGCGAGACAGGCCGTTTTCGTCTCGATCGCCAGTTCTTCGTGAAGTTCACGAACAAGCGTGTTCTCAGGCGTTTCACCGGCCTCCACCTTGCCGCCGGGAAATTCCCACAGCCCGGCCAGGGCCTTGCCCTCCGGCCGTTTGGCGAGGAGCACCCGTCCGTCCGGGTCGACCAGCGCGCAGGCTGCCACGAGGAGGATCCGTTTGGATTGATCGTTCATACGGCGCGCTCCGTCTCGCCCGCCGGCCCCGGCTGGCGATAATGATATGTATAGATTTCACGGAAACCGAGCGCTCGATAGAGACGCAGTGCCACCGCATTATCGGCCTCCACCTGCAGCCAGGCTCGTTCCGCACCGTGCGACCGCGCCCATTTGAGTGCTGAAAGCAGGACACGGCGTCCGTAGCCTTTCCCGCGCCAGGAAGGCCTTGTCGCGATCTCGAACAGGCCTGCCAGATCGCTGTCATGCACGCAGATGGCCGTCGCAACCGGTTCTTCGCCCTCTTCCAGAACGAAAAGCCCCGTCTCGGGCCGGATCGCACCAATGACCCGGGAAAGCCCGGCACGATGAAGCTCCTCGTAACCGTGAACCTTCAGCGTGGCATTGACGAAGCGTCGCCGGTCCTTGAGCGGAATCTGATCCATCGCCTCGGCAAGGTCCGCCTCGCGCAGATCGAGCGCCATCACCAGCGAATGCCCAAGCGTCGCCCAGCCCCGCTGATCGAGATAACTGGAGATTTCCGGTGCTGCGAGCGGGGAAAGCCGAAAGGTTACCGGCCGCCCATAAGCGCTGAACTGCTCTGCCGCCCGTTCGATCCGCGTCTCGAGATTGCGGTAGTCTCCGGGATCGAGCGGGTTGATGGAATTCAGCCGCTTGGCCGGATGGCCCGCCGTCAATCGCAGAACCCAGGTGCCGTCATAGGCAACGGTCTCTGCCGGCCACGCGCGCAACCCCGCCGCTTCAAAGCGGCGGATGATCGCGAAGTCTTTTTTTGCGTCCTGCCTCACCTGGCCTGGCACACCCTAGCTCCGGTAGTCGCCATTAATGGCGACATATTCCTTGGTCAGGTCGCAGGTCCACACGGTGGCCTTGCCACGCCCGATACCAAGATCCACGCGCAACGCGATCTCATCCTTTTTCATATAAGCGGATGTCGCCTCTTCGGAATAGCCAGGGTCACGCTCGCCCTCATGGGCAACGCGAATGTCGCCGAACCAGATCGACAGAAGGTCGCGTTCTGCCGGCTCACCCGCCTTCCCCACGGCCATCACGACCCGCCCCCAATTGGCGTCCTCGCCCGCCACGGCCGTTTTAACGAGCGGTGAATTCGCAATGGAGAGTGCAATCTTCTTTGCCGAACGGGACGACTTCGCCCCGGTCACGGTGATCTCAAGCTGCTTGCGTGCACCTTCGCCGTCACGCACCACCTGCAGGGCGAGGTTCTTCAGGATGCGGTTCAATGCCCGACGGAACCCGGCAAGTCTCGGGTCTCTGGCATCGGTGATCACCGGTGCGCCCCTCCTGGCCGCAGCGCCCGTTGCAAACATCATAAGCGTGTCACTGGTGGATGTATCGCTGTCGACCGTAACGGCATTGAAGGTCTTGCCTGTCCCTTTGGAGAGGAGTTCCTGCAGAACGGGTGCCGCAATCGGCGCATCGGTTGCCACGAAAGACAGCATCGTCGCCATGTCCGGCGCAATCATGCCGGCGCCCTTGGCGATACCGTTAATGACAACATCCACGTCGCCGACGCTGGCAATGGCCGTCGCCACTTTCGGATAAGTGTCCGTGGTCATGATGGCTCGGGCCGCCTCCAGCCAGCCCTCGGGCTTCGCATCGCGCGCCATACCCTCCAGAAAGCCGGTGATACGTTCAGCGGGAAGGGGTTCTCCGATCACCCCGGTGGATGCCATGAAAACCGTATCCCTGCCCGCGCCAACCGCCCCGGCTGCGGCCTCGCCGACGGCAGCCGTTGTCGCGCGGCCCTTTTTCCCGGTAAAGGCATTGGCGTTCCCGGAATTCACGACGAGAATGCGCGCGGCTCCACCGGCCAGGTTTTCACGGCAGAACTCGACGGGGGCGGAAGGACATTTGGAGCGGGTGAAAACACCGGCAACCGTCGTACCTTCATCGAACACCATCGCAAGAAGATCGGTTCGCCCCCTGTATTTCACGCCTGCCTCAGCCGTTGCGATGCGCACACCGTCCACAATCGGCATGGAGGGGTATTTTTTCGGAGCAAGGGGAGAGATTGCAGCGGACATTGGCCAGACTTACCGAGGTTGCGACTTTTGGTGCCTGTCGGTCTGCCCGAGTTTTTTTTCCGACGCAAGCCGAAACCAGTGTCTCACGACCGCGGAACCCGTCTGCCGGCAATCATCGGATAAAACAGAAAGCGGCGGGCGCCAGGCACCCGCCGCTTTCCATTCAGGCTGTGGGACATCTTATTCGGATTTGGCTGGCTCTTCGGCCTTACCGCTCTCCGAAGCCGCGCCTTCGCGTTGCTTCTCAATGCCATCGATGAACTCCTTGAGCGCCGGATCCTTCACATCGACCTCGGCCGCGTCGCGGAGGGCAGAAACCTCCTCGACATATTTCTCGCGCACCAGTATGGACCGCACCCGGTCCTTCACGGCGTCGAATGCAGGCGGCTGCTTGGCCCGCTTGTCTTCGACCTTGATCACATGGAAGCCGAACTGCGTCTCGGTCGGCTCCTTGGAATATTCGCCCGGATTGAGCGCGAAAGCGGCCTTTTCGAACTCCGGCACCATCTGGCCTGATGTGAAATAACCGAGATCACCGCCATTGGCGGCAGCACCATCGGTGGATTTCTCCTTGGCGATCTCCTCGAAATTGCCGCCCTCCTCGAGCTGCTTGATGATCGCTTCGGCTTCTTCCTTGGTCTTCACCAGAATGTGACGTGCCCGCACCTCGTTTACGGCAGGGGCATCAGCAATCTGCTTGTCATAGCTGGCGCGCACCTCATCCTCGGAGACCGCACCATCCACCACTTTTTCGATAAACGCCGCATGGAGCGCCTGCTGACGCAGGAAGGCAAGACGCTTGGCAAAATCCTCGCCTTCCGCGAGGCCCTTTTCTTCAGCCTGCGAAGCCAGAAGCCGAATCTCGATCAATGCCGAGAGCAGCGCGGCGCGGCGCTGCGGTTCCGGCAGATTGCCGAACTGTGCACCATACTCCTCGCCAGCGACGGCCAAATCGCCCTCCGTGATCTCCATACCGTTGACGGTGGCGACGACATCGGCATCGGCAGCGTGGGCGGGCATGAAGCCCACGGCGGCCAGCGTCAGACCGGCCCCAACCTGAACGGCCAGGAAACGGCGAAACGATTTCAGCATGAAACTCTCCGTTCGTGATTCAGAATTTGCCCAAACCGCCTATGAATATGGCGGAATTTTGCGCAAGAGCGCATGTTTAACGCGGCGTTGACATCACTCTTGGCCCCTCTTATCTGTCCTGATGTCCTGCGTCCAGAACCGTTTTCCGGGCGCTGATTGTTATATAATTGCTCTCGCTCGGCACGAGCGGGGTTTGAACCCCGCTCCATGCGTGCCGTCTGTCAGGAAGTGAAAGGACCACTGGATGGTCAGTCTCGGCGGTCTCGCCCGCAAGGTTTTCGGCTCCTCAAACGATCGCCGCGTCAAGGGCTTCCGCCCGCGCGTCGCCGCGATCAACGCGCTCGAAGACGAAATGAAGGCGCTGTCCGACGAGGCATTGCGCGGAAAAACGGAAGAGTTTCGCAAGGAACTTGCCGCAGGAAAATCGCTCGACGACATTCTTGTTCCCGCCTTTGCGGTGGCGCGAGAGGCTTCGCAGCGTGCTTTGGGCATGCGCCCCTTCGACGTACAGCTCATCGGCGGCATGGTGCTCCATGATGGCTGCATCGCCGAGATGAAGACCGGTGAAGGCAAGACGCTGGTTGCCACCCTTCCCGTCTATCTCAACGCATTGTCTGGCAAGGGCGTGCATGTGGTGACGGTGAATGACTACCTGGCCAAGCGCGACTCCGAGTGGATGGCACGGCTCTATGGCTTTCTCGGCCTGACGACGGGCGTCATCGTGCATGGCATGTCGGATGAGGAGCGCCGCGCGGCCTATGCCTGCGACGTCACTTACGGCACCAACAACGAGCTTGGCTTCGATTATCTGCGCGACAACATGAAGTATGAGCGCGACCAGATGGTACAGCGCGGGCATTCCTTCGCCATCGTCGACGAGGTGGACTCGATCCTTATCGACGAGGCGCGCACGCCGCTCATCATTTCCGGTCCGCTGGACGACCGCTCCGAACTTTACAACAAGATCGACACCTTCATTCCGCATCTCGTGGAAGACGATTACGAAGTCGACGAGAAGCAGCGCACCGCGACCTTCACGGAAGAAGGCACGGAAAAGATGGAGAACATGCTGCGCGAAGCCGGCCTGTTCAAAGGTGATTCGCTTTACGACATCGAGAATGTCGCCATCGTCCACCACCTCAACAATGCGCTTAAGGCCCACAAGCTGTTCCAGCGCGACAAGGATTACATCGTCCGCAATGGCGAGATCGTCATCATTGACGAGTTCACCGGCCGCATGATGCCCGGCCGCCGCTTCTCCGAAGGCCTCCACCAATCACTCGAAGCCAAGGAAAACGTGGCGATCCAGCCGGAAAACCAGACGCTCGCCTCGATCACCTTCCAGAACTATTTCCGCATGTACGACAAGCTGGCCGGCATGACCGGCACGGCATCGACGGAAGCGGAGGAGTTCGGCAATATTTACGGCCTCGAAGTCATCGAGATCCCGACAAACCTGCCGATCCAGCGCCTTGACGAAGACGACGAGGTCTACCGGACCGTCGAAGAGAAATTCAAGGCCATCGTACGGGAAATCAAGGAAGCCAGCGCCAAGGGGCAGCCGATCCTCGTCGGCACGACCTCGATCGAGAAATCCGAGTTTCTCGCCGAACGCCTGCGTCAGGAAGGCGTCAAGGATTTCGAGGTTCTGAATGCCCGCCATCACGAGCGCGAGGCCTTCATCGTTGCACAGGCAGGCAAGCCCGGTGCGATCACCATCGCCACCAACATGGCAGGCCGCGGCACCGACATCCAGCTCGGCGGCAACCCGGACATGCGGATTGCCGAAGAACTGGGCGACATGGAAGCCGGCCCGGAGCGTGACGCGAAAGAGCAGGCCATCCGCGAGGATGTGAAAAAACTGAAAGAGCAGGCGCTCGCCGCAGGCGGCCTCTATGTTCTGGCGACGGAACGCCATGAAAGCCGCCGCATCGACAATCAGTTGCGCGGGCGTTCAGGCCGTCAGGGCGATCCCGGCCGTTCAAAGTTCTTCCTGTCGCTTCAGGACGATCTGATGCGCATCTTCGGCTCCGACCGGATGGACGGGATGCTGCAGAAACTTGGTCTCAAGGAAGACGAAGCCATCGTCCATCCCTGGATCAACAAGGCGCTTGAAAAGGCGCAGAAGAAGGTCGAGGCGCGCAACTTCGACATCCGCAAGAACCTGCTCAAGTTCGACGATGTGATGAACGACCAGCGCAAGGTCGTCTTCGAGCAGCGCCTCGAGCTCATGGACGGTGAGAATCTCTCCGAGACCGTCGCCGAAATGCGCCAGGACACGGTCGATGATCTGGTGGCCCGGCATATCCCCGAGAAGGCCTATGCCGAGCAGTGGGAGACCAAAGAGCTCCGTGAGGCCGTGCAGGCCTCGCTCAACCTGGATCTGCCCATCGAGGAATGGGCACAGGAAGAGGGCATTGCCGAGGACGACATCCGCGAGCGTATCACCGAGGCGACAGAGGCTGCCGCGAAAGATCGCGCAGAGCGCTTCGGGCCCGACATCATGACTTATGTCGAGAAGTCGATCCTCCTGCAGACCCTCGACCATCTGTGGCGCGAGCATCTGGTCAATCTCGATCATCTGCGCTCGGTTGTCGGCTTCCGCGGCTACGCCCAGCGTGACCCTCTCAACGAATACAAGACCGAAGCCTTCGAGCTGTTTCAGGCCATGTTGAGCAATCTGCGTCAGGTGGTCACTTCGCAGCTCATGCGTGTCGAACTGGTCCGCGAGGCCGCCGATGCCCCGCCGCCTGAAGCACCCGACATGCAGGCCCATCATATTGATGGTTCCACGGGTGAGGACGAATTTGCCGGTGGCGACACGATGACCCTTTCACGCAACGAAAGCAGTGTCGTACCTGCTGAGGAACGCGACCCGAACGATCCCGCGACCTGGGGCAAGGTCGGCCGCAATGAGGCGTGCCCCTGCGGTTCCGGCAAGAAATACAAGCACTGCCACGGCGCTTTCGCCTGAGGTCGCTGCACAGGAAATGCAGTCAAAAGCCGGGTTACGCCCGGCTTTTTTCGTCTGCGCACTCGAAAGCCGGCTCCAGCGCCGCGCGTCTTATAAGACGTGCAAAGGACGCTGTAACACTTTTAAATGATGCATGTTCGTTGTCTTTCAAATGAATTCATTTGAAAGCGACATGCATTAGGAGTGGGCCTTTCTTTATTCTTAAACAGTTTGCGTTAAAGCGGGCAGCAGCTGTTTTGAGAGGAGTGGGGTGGTGCGTTTTTCAGCCACGGCAACCGGTGATCGCTTGCTGCCGACGCAGCTCGCCGAGCGCGCGCGCCCTTGGCTTTCAAAGGTCGACAGCCTGTTCAGCGCCCGCGATGCACGCGGAGAGGCCGGCCGCAACGCGCTCATCGCCTTTGCCATCCGCATCATCAACGCAGTGATCGCCTTCTTCAGCCAGGTGCTTCTGGCGCGCTGGATGGGCGGTTTCGAATACGGCATCTATGTGCTCGTCTGGGTGACGATGATCATCCTCGGCAACATTTCCTGCCTCGGCTTTCACACGGCGATCATACGCTTCATCCCCGAATACCGGACAAAAGGGGCCGCTGCGGAACTGCGCGGCGTGAATATTGCCGGCAGGCTTTTCGTGCTTGGCACGTCAACGCTTTTCATGCTTGCTGGTCTTGTGGGGCTTCGTTTCCTCGAGCCCGTGATCGAGTCCTACTACATCGTGCCCTTCTATTTCGGCCTGATCTGCCTGCCGATGCTGGCGCTCAGCGACCTTCTGCAGGGTGTTTCGCGCGCCAATGCATGGGTTATCTGGGCGCTGCTGCCGGCCTATTTCATACGCCCCGTGCTCATTATGCTCTTCATGGCGATTGCCGTTCTGACGGGCTACGCGCCCGACGCGAAAACCGCCATCGTCACGGCCATCATTGCAACCTACGTCACGACACTCATACAGTTCGTAAGCATCACCACCCGCGTCGACAGAAACCTGCCCGCCGGCAAGCCCCGCTTTGCGATGAAACACTGGGTGAGTGTGTCGCTGCCGATTTTCCTCGTCGAAAGCTTCTATTTCCTGCTCACCAATGCGGACGTGCTCATGGTCGGCCGCTATATGGGTCCAACCGACGTGGCCGTCTATTTTGCCACCGTGAAGACGCTGGCACTGGTGCATTTCGTCTATTTCGCGGTGAAGGCGAGCGTTGCACAGCGCTATTCGGCATTTATGCATGGCGGAGATCGGACCGGACTTGCAACCTTCGCTGCGGAAACCGTCAGCTGGACATTCTGGCCGTCGCTCGCCATGGGTGTCGTCGTGCTCGTTATCGGCAAACCGATGCTGATGCTTTTCGGCAGCGGTTTTACCGCCGGCTATCCTCTCCTATTCCTGCTCGTTTCCTGTGTCGTCGCCCGCGCCGCCGTCGGCCCCGCTGAAAGCCTGCTCACCATGAGCGGCCACCAGAAGATCTGCGCCGCCATCTATGCCGTAACACTTGGCATCAATATCGGGCTCAACATGATCCTGATACCGCTCTACGGCCTGTGGGGTGCAGCGATCGCCACAGGTATCGCCATTCTGTTCGAAGCAGCCACGCTCTCATTCACAGCCTGGCAGAAGCTCGGTATCCGCATGCTGGTCTTTCTCCCGGGCATTCGAAAGGAGCTCACCCCTTGAGCATCCCCCCTCTCCTTGAAGAGACAAGCGGCGGCGCATCGGGCCCTGCAGGCGACAACCCCCGCAACGCCACGCTGGAACCCGAAGCAACGCACCTCGCTTCCATGGCAACGGAAGACCACAAGCGCAAGCTCGCCGTCTATCCTGCGTCAGCCGGCTTCGAACTCGTGGATGAGTTGGATTATCTGGCAGCGCGCTCGATCGAGACGAACATCTTCTTCAATCCCCGGTTCCTGGCACCGGCCATGCCCCGGCTGGAAGACCGCGAGGTCCGGCTTGCCGTGATTCGTGACGGAACGGAGGACCGCAGCCGTTTGCGCCTTCTCGTGCCCTTCACAGTCGAGCGCCCGGTTCTGCCCTTCAGCGTCCCCGTTCTGCGCACCTGGGCCAACCCGTTCGGCCCGCTCGGTACACCGCTTGTCGACTATGACGATCCGGCCGGCGTGATCGAAGACTTCTTCGCCATGCTGGCCCGTCCGCATCTCGACCTTCCCGGGGTTTTCGTCCTCCCGGATGTCGGCCTCGACGGAGCCTTTGCTGCGATCCTGCGCACGGTGGTGGACGCGCGCAACCTTCCTTTCCAGATCACCAACCGGGTCGAACGCCCAACCCTCGAAAGCGCGCTGGACGGCGACACATATCTGCGCGATTCGCTGCGCGCGCATCACTATCGCGAGTTCCGGCGCCTCAAGCGGCGCCTCGGAGAACTGGGCAATCTCGAGTACAAAATCGCCCGCCACCCGGATGAGGTGCGGCATGGCATCGAGGCCTTTCTCACTCTCGAGGCGTCCGGCTGGAAGGGGCGAGAGCGCTCGGCCATGGCGATCGACCGCTATCGGGCTGCCTTTGCCCGCGAAGCGGTTCACCGGCTCTGTGAACGCGACATGTGCCGCATCCACATGCTGACGCTCGACGATACGGTCATCGCCTGCCTGATCGTCTTCATTGAGAACGGCACCGCCTATACGTGGAAAACGGCCTATGATGAAAGCTTCGCCACCTACTCGCCAGGCACGCTTCTCATGATTGAGGTTACAAAAACGCACCTTGACGATCCCAACATCGTGATGACGGACTCCTGCGCGGTGCCCGATCACCCGGTCATGAGCCGTCTGTGGAGCGAACGCCGCCCATTGGGAACCATGGTGGTCGGGCTCACCCCGGATGCGGATCGCCATGTGCGCAAGGCAGCGGCCCAGCTGGGCCTGGTACGCCGTATGCGCAATCGTCTGCGCATTCTGCGAAACCGCCTGCGCGGCTGAACCGGCAACGGGAACCATCAGGCTGCGCCGCCCGTTCGCCTCACAGGGGCAAGCCTGATATATTGCCACAACACTGGAGGCCGGCCATGCGTTTCAAGACCTTTCGCCGAGACCGCGTTTCGAAGCCCATCTACAACTGGGCCCGCAAGATCATGCCGCCGATTTCGGAGACGGAACGGGAGGCGATCGATGCAGGAACGGTGTGGTGGGACGGCGAACTTTTCACCGGAAACCCCGACTGGGAGCAGTTTCTGGCCATGCCGCCGGCGCGCCTTTCCGAAGAGGAACAGGCCTTCATGGACGGTCCGGTGCGCGAGCTCTGTGCCATGGTCGAGGACTGGACGCTCAACTGGCGGGACCGCGACCTCTCGCCCGCCGTGTGGGATTTCATGCGCAGGAACAAATTCTTCGGCATGATCATCCCGAAAGAATTTGGCGGCCTCGGCTTCTCCAACACCGCCCATTCGGAGGTGGTGCGCACGCTGTCCTCCGCCAGCATCGTCGCCGGCGTAACGGTCATGGTGCCCAATTCGCTTGGCCCGGGCGAATTGCTCATGCATTTCGGCACCGATGAGCAGCGCAAATACTGGCTGCCGCGGCTGGCCGACGGACGCGAAATCCCCTGCTTCGGGCTCACCTCCCCTCATGCCGGCTCCGATGCCGCAGCCATGACAGACACCGGCGTGGTGGAATACGGCACCTGGAAGGGCAAGAAGGTGCTCGGCCTGCGCCTCAACTTTCACAAGCGCTACATCACGCTCGGGCCCGTTGCCACCGTTATGGGTCTTGCTTTCAAGATGCAGGACCCGGAAAATCATCTGGGCCGCGGCGAGGATCTGGGCATCACCGTCGCGCTGCTGCCGACCAGTACAAAGGGCGTCCGTCACGGCGACCGGCATATTCCACAGTACACCTTCTTCCAGAACGGACCGCTCTACGGCGAGGATGTCTTCGTTCCGCTCGACCACATTCTGGGCGGTGAGGAACAGATCGGTCAGGGCTGGACCATGCTGATGACGGCGCTCGCTGCCGGGCGCAGCATCTCGCTTCCCTCGCAATCGGCCGCATCCGCCGCCATGTGCGCGCGCGCCACCGGCGCCTATGCCCGGGTACGCACGCAGTTCAACGTGCCCATCGGCATGTTTGAGGGCATTCAGGAGCCGCTGGCCGAGCTGTGCGGCAATGCCTATCTCATCGACGCTGCACGGCGCACGACACTTGCGGCGCTGGACGAGGGCCACAAACCCTCAGTCATCTCGGCCATCATGAAGTACCACGCGACAGAGCGCATGCGCCGTTCCGTCGAGCATGCCATGGACATTCACGGCGGCAAGGCAATCATAGACGGCCCAAACAACTACATGGGAGCGGCCTATCGGGCGGTGCCGGTCGGCATCACCGTGGAGGGCGCCAACATTCTCACCCGAAATCTGATGATTTTCGGCCAGGGTGCCATTCGTTCCCACCCCTATATGCTCGAAGAATTGCTGGCGCTCTCGCACGAAGACAGGGAGGAAGGGCTCGATCGCTTCGACGAAACCTTCTGGAAGCATGTCGGCCATGCTTTCAAGACTGCCGGTCGCGCCTTCCTGCGCGGCTGGACGGGTGGTTTCCTCAGCCCCGCGCCAAAAGGTGCGGCAATGCCCCACCACTGGAAAACGCTCTCGCGCCATTCGGCCGCCTTCGCGCTGCTGTCGGACTTCGCATTGCTGACACTTGGCGGGTCGCTCAAGCGCAGAGAGATGCTCTCGGCACGGCTGGGCGATATCCTCGCTGAACTCTATCTGCTGGGGGCCGTTCTCAAACGCTATGAAAGCGAGGGACGTTTCGCTGAGGACAAACCAATCGTCGATTACCTCATGCAGGCTGGTGAGGCGCGCATCGGCATTGCCTTCCGTGGTGTTCTCGACAATCTCCCCGCGCGACCGGCCGCCTGGCTGGTGCGCCTGATCGCCTTTCCTGCGGGCGTTCCCAACCCGGCGCCTTCCGACAGGCTCATCACAAAGCTTGCCGAAATTCTACTGAAACCATCAGGGCAGCGGGACCGGCTGACGCCTGACCTCTATCTCGGGCAGGGGCATGACGCACACCCGCTCAAGGATCTGGAACGCGCTTTCCAGCTTGTCGTCGACGCCGCCCCCATTGAAAAGAAGATGCGCGCGAAGCATGTCAGCGACGCCCGGGAGGCCCACGATATGGACCTCATCAGCGATGCCGAATTCACACAGCTGCGCGAAGCGCGGGAAGCCGTCGAGAAGGTTATCGCTGTCGACGCCTTCCCCATGGAGGAGATTTCGGCAACGACCGCGCAGCACAAGACAAAAAAGCCCGCCGCGCAGCGTAAAGCACCGCGGCGGCAGGCCGCTGAGTAAGAGCCGGTGTTAACGAGTCGGAACGGGCGTCTCGCCGCGATAGTCGTAGAAGCCGCGACCTGTTTTGCGCCCAAGCCATCCGGCCTCGACATACTTCACCAGTAGCGGGCATGGACGGTATTTGGAGTCCGCCAACCCCTCATAAAGCACCTGCATGATCGAAAGGCAGGTGTCGAGCCCGATGAAATCGGCAAGCTGCAGCGGTCCCATGGGATGGTTGGCGCCAAGCTTCATCGCCGTATCGATGGCTTCCACGGAGCCGACGCCCTCATAAAGCGTGTAGATCGCTTCGTTGATCATCGGTAAAAGGATGCGGTTGACGATGAAGGCTGGAAAGTCTTCGGCAACCGTGATGGTCTTTTCGAGGCTTTCAACAAAGCTGCGCGCCTTCTCGAACGTATCGTCCTCCGTGGCGATGCCGCGGACCAGTTCCACCAGCTTCATAACCGGAACCGGATTCATGAAGTGAATGCCGATGAAACGCTCGGCCCGATCAGTTTGTGCGGCAAGGCGCGTGATGGAGATCGACGAGGTGTTGGTGGCGACAATGGCTTCGGGATTGAGTACCGGACAGAGCTGCGCAAAGATCTTGCGCTTGACTGTTTCATCCTCGGTGGCGGCTTCGATCACCAGATCCATGTCGGCGAGCGCCTCCATGGTTGTAGCCGGTGCAATGCGCGCCAACGCATCCTGTCGAACCTTGTCTTCAAGTTTTCCCGACGAAACCTGACGCGCCATATTTCCGGAGATGGTCGCAATACCCGCCTCGATCCGCTCGGCGGAAAGATCGTAGAGTTTTACGTTATAGCCCGCCAGCGCGGCGACATGGGCAATCCCGCTGCCCATCTGACCCGCGCCGATCACGCCCACTTTCTCAATCTTTCCTGTCATGTCGAAAACCCCGTGAGATGCGATGTGCATCCTTCGTCGCTGTTGTTGCGCTGCAAACTAAATGGGCGGCGCAATGGCGTCTACCCCTGCGGTTAAAATCCTTCTCCGACATTCGCCCGGCGCCGCCGCCTTTGAACGAGAACAAAAAAAAACCCCGCTCGAAAGCGGGGCTGTTGCCTGAGATTCCGGTGTTCTTGTTTGGCTTAAAGCGCCTTTTCGAGCTCCGGAAGCACGTCGAAAAGGTCTGCAACCAGGCCGTAATCGGCGACCTGGAAGATCGGGGCTTCTTCATCCTTGTTGATCGCAACGATCACCTTGGAGTCCTTCATTCCTGCCAGATGCTGGATCGCTCCGGAAATGCCGCAGGCGATGTAGAGATCGGGCGCGACCACCTTGCCCGTCTGACCCACCTGCCAGTCGTTCGGGGCATAGCCCGCGTCGACCGCCGCACGCGAAGCACCAACAGCAGCTCCCAGCTTGTCTGCGACGGGCAGGATGACCTCGTTGAACTTCTCTTCCGAGCCCAGCGCACGGCCGCCTGAAATGATGATCCTGGCCGAGGTCAGCTCTGGCCGGTCGCTTTCAGCGATGCGGTTTTCCACGAATGCCGAGAGGCCGGCATCGGCAGGCGCGTCGACGCTCTCCACCGCGGCCGAACCGCCCTCGCCCGCCGCCTGGAAGGAGGCCGTGCGAACGGTGACAACGCGCTTGGCATCGCTTACTTCAACGGTCTGGATCGCATTGCCGGCATAGATCGGACGTTTGAAGGTCTTGGCGTCGACAACCTCGATCACGTCGGACACCTGCATGACGTCAAGCAGGGCTGCCACGCGCGGCATGACGTTCTTGCCCGTGGTTGTCGCAGGGGCGACGAAGGTGTCGTATCCGTCAGCCAGGGATACCACGAGATCGGCAAGCGGTTCGGCAAGGCGTTCCGCAAGCGCATCGCTTTCCGCGAGCAGGACCTTGCGCACACCGGCAAGCTTCGCAGCAGCATCGGCGGCGGCTTTCGCCCCCTTGCCGGCGACCAGAACGTCCACATCGGAGCCGATCTGGCTCGCGGCGGCGAGCGCCTTGGCGGTCTGGTCGGACAGGGTTTCGTTGTCGTGTTCGGCAACCAGAAGAATGGCCATCTTGTCTCTCCCTCTCCGCTTAAAGCACGCCGGCTTCGTTTTTGAGCTTGTCGACCAGTTCGGCCACCGAGCCGACCTTGATGCCCGCCTTGCGGCCAGCCGGTTCCTCGGTCTTGAGCACCTTCAGACGTGCTTTGACCTCGACGCCGTAATCGCCCGGCTCCTTGGTGTCGAGCGGCTTCTTCTTGGCCTTCATGATGTTTGGCAGAGAAGCGTAGCGCGGCTCGTTCAGGCGCAGGTCCGTCGTCACGATAGCCGGCAGCTTCAGTTCGATCACCTGAAGGCCACCGTCGACCTCGCGGGTGACCCTGGCCTTGCCGTCGGCGAGTTGTACATCCGAAGCGAAGGTGCCCTGGCTCCAGCCGAGCAGGGCCGCGAGCATCTGGCCGGTCTGGTTGGAATCGTCATCGATAGCCTGCTTGCCGAGGATCACGATCTCCGGCTTTTCTTCGTCGGCCACGCCCTTGAGGATTTTGGCGACATCGAGCGGCTCGACCGCATCGTCGGTCTTCACCAGGATGGCGCGGTCAGCGCCCATGGCGAGCGCGGTACGCAGCGTTTCCTGAGCCTTGTCCGGGCCGATCGACACGGCGACGATTTCTTCGACCTTGCCGGCTTCCTTCATGCGGATCGCTTCTTCGACCGCTATTTCACAGAACGGGTTCATCGCCATCTTGACGTTCGTCAGCTCGACACCCGAGCCATCCGCCTTCACGCGGGGCTTCACATTGGCGTCGATGACCCGCTTGACCGGAACAAGGACTTTCATGCGCAATCACCTTCCATGGTGGACTTCGGTTCTGATGCTGGATACCAGCAGATGGACCCGCCGGGTGGCTGAATGCCGACATGCGCAGGGAAATTCAGAACACTCCTCCTCCCCCTCATGCGGCGTGCCGCCGGAGTTGGCGGGACCGTAGAGAGGCCTGACGTTCACGTCAATATGCAGAAATGTCCTATTGCCGCCCCCAGCGCGGTTGTTCGGTTTCAAGCGGGCGCGCGGCATCCGGTTTTTCAAGCTCCACCGCACGCGGTTTTTCCAGCCGCCGGTCGAAAAGGGGGACATCGCCGCGCTTCAGAATGAACACCAGAGCAGCCCCGGCAAGAATACCGCCCGCATGAGCGGCCCAGGAAATCTGGTTCTCCGTATCAATCATCAGCATCAGAAACTGGAACCCGATCCAGAGCGCGAGAAGAATGAAGGCGGGGATACGAATGGGAATGCGCGCAAATGCCAGCACCCAGACCTTAACCCTTGGATGCAGGATCAGATAGGCAGCGACGATGCCGGCGATGGAACCCGACGCGCCAATGAGCGGTGCATTGGAATCCGGCGCGATAAAGCCATGCATATAGGCGCCCGCAACAGCGCAGGCGAGATAGAAAATCAGATACCGGAAATGCCCCAGCGCATCTTCCACATTGTCGCCGAACACCCACAGAAACAGCATGTTGCCACCCAGATGCATCAGGTCGCCATGCAGGAATGAATAGGTGATATAGGTGAGCGGTTCCGGAACCAGATCGAGTTCCGGCGGCAGCACCGCCAGATCGTTGGAGACGGAGGGGATATAGCCAAGACCGAGCGCGGCGGCGAACGCGAAGTCCGTACCGCCCACCGCCGTCACCAGATAGGCGATCACGTTGACCGCAATGATGGCCAGCGTGACATATTGCCGTTTGATGTGCCGCAGGCTGTTGGCATCGTACAGCGGTATGAACATCGGAGCCCTCTTTGCGGGCCCCGATCCCGGCCCGAATATCTCAGCGGTTCTGCCCGGGCACCCATAGCACGTCGAGCGCGCCATTGTCATTCACGGCGCGTGAGGCAACGAACAGGAAATCGGAGACGCGATTGATATAACGCATCGCCGCGTCGCTGACGATTTCACCTTCGATGGTTCGAAGTTCCACCATCAGGCGTTCGGCCCGCCGTGAAACGGTACGCGCGAGATGCAGCGCAGCCGCAGCCGGTTTGCCGCCCGGCAGGACGAACGACCGCAGCGGCGCCAGCCCGGCGTTCAATGCATCGATATCCGCTTCCAGCCGGTCGACCTGGCTCTGCACGATCCGCAGGGGCTCGTATTCCAGCACCTCGCCGGTATCCGGCGTGGCGAGATCGGCTCCCAGATCGAAGAGATCGTTCTGGATGCGCGCAAGCATCGCGTCGATGCGCGGCTCCGTTTCCGCCAGATGAACGCGCGCCATGCCGATACAGGCGTTCGCCTCATCGACCGTGCCGTAGGACGCGACCCTGAGATCGGACTTCAGGCGGCGCTCACGCGAGCCGAGACCCGTCGTCCCGTCGTCACCCGTGCGGGTATAGATCTTGTTCAGCTTGACCACGAAATCCCTCAGCCACCCTTTGAACGCGCATAGTAAAGCGCAAGCACGACGAAGACGATGGCGACCGCCTGCAGGATAACCCGGGCCTGCATGAGCTTGTTCGACGTGTTGGCCGAGCCGCCGCGCATCATGTTCATGAGACCGCGAATGAGGACGATCACGACTGCCATCATCACAAGGATGGAAAGGATGTTGAAGACTGTGGACATGGCGGCTTTCTTCTCGGTTTCAGCCCTGGTTCGACAGGAAGCGGTACAACATGCGCGCCGGAAGGAGCCGTTTCAATGCGACACCGATACGCGCCGGTGTGGTTACCACATAGTGCGGCCTTGGGCGCGGGGAAAGGAGCGCATGAGAAAGCCGCGCATAAACCGCCTCCGGCCCGAGCTTGAAGCGTGATTTCACGCCACCCTGCCGCAGGCGGACAAGCTGCGTCTTGTAGGCCTCCCGATGTACGGATTTCTCATGGTCGATGTAGCGCTCGAACCATGGGAGCCCATTGCTTGCGATTTTGGACTCGACGGGCCCCGGTTCAATCAGGGAAACGTGGATGCCCGAGCCCTCAAGCTCGGCGCGCTGGCACAGCATCAGACCTTCGAGCGCATGTTTCGAGGCCGCGTAGGCACCACGGTATTTGATGGGGATGAGGCCCAGGATCGAGGAGCAATGAACGATGCGGCCCTGCCCCTGCCGCCGCATCACCGGAACCAGGCGCTGCGTGAGGTCGTGCCAACCGAAAACATTGACCTCGAACTGATGGCGCAACGCTTCCACCGGAAGATCCTCGACGGCGCCGGCCTGAGCATAGGCGCCATTGTTGAAAAGTGCATCGAGTGAGCCGCCGGTGCGCTCCAGCACGTTCTCCACAAGCGTGGCGATTGATTCGGGCTCCGCATAATCGAGATAGAACGGCTCGATACCTTCCTGCTCAAGGAGCGTCCGGTCCTCCGGCCGCCGCACCGTTGCGAACACACGCCAGCCGTCCCTGCGCAGCGCGCCAGCACACCATGCACCTATACCGGAGGAAGCGCCGGTGATGAGAATCGTACGGTCCGCGCCCATGAATTTCCTGTCAGCACTTGTCTATAAGTGTCACGGTTTCACATATTGGCCGATGTGAAACAACAAGAAGCAGTGTCGAGAGCAGCGAAGGGAAGAACCGTGCGCGGACTGAAAGCCACCAGACGCATCATCGCCGATGCGCTCGGGCACTTCAACACCGACGACGGCTGGGCCATGGCCAGTCACGTCGCCATTTCGGCGCTTATGGCCCTGTTTCCATTCCTCATATTCGCCACCGCGCTGGCAAGCTTTCTCGGCGCAGACACTTTTTCACAGCAGGCCGTCGACCTCATATTCGATACGTGGCCGAAAGAGGTCGCAGAGCCAATTGCACGGGAAGTCCATAATGTGCTCGGTGTGCGCCGCAGCGACGTTCTGACCTTCGGTGTGGTGCTGGCCGGTGTGTTCGCATCCAACGGCGTAGAGGCGCTGCGTCTGTCCCTCAACCGTGCCTACCGGGTCAGTGAAAAGCGCTCGATCTTCCGCCTGCGTGCGCAAAGCCTGTTCTTCGTGCTCGTCGCAACGCTCGGCTTTCTTGCGATCAGTCTTCTGCTCGTCATCGCACCCGTGGCGCTGCGCATCGCCGCCAGCAATCTCGAATGGATCGCCCCCTATGTCGGCACCATCACCTTCTGGCGCTACGTCATCGCGCTGACCGTGCTTATACTCGCCCTGATTTCGGTTCACCTCTGGCTGCCCGCCGGCCGGCGCAGTCTCTGGGATGTGCTGCCGGGCGTCGTCTTCACGCTTTTCGGATCATTCATCGGATCCAGCCTTTTCGCCGCCTATCTCGGGCGCTTCGGCAGCTACGCCAGCACCTACGCCGGCCTCGCATCGATCATGATCGCGGTGGTGTTTCTCTACATCATCTCGGCCGTGTTCATTCTCGGCGGAGAACTGAATGCCTCGATCAAGCGCTACCGGGAAGCGCGCGCCGTGGCCGGAGCCGGCTGACGCGGCGTACGGCGCGTGGCAAGCGCCACGCCGAACGTCGTGACCGCCATGCCGACAAGCTGCACCGGCGTCAGGGTCTCATCGAAGAGGAACCATGCCATAAGCGCCGTCACCGCCGGTACGAGATAGAAGAGCGAGGCGACCCGCGCCACTTCGCCTTCACGGATGAGGATCATCAACAGGAAGATCGCGCCCAGCGAGAGCACGAACACCAGCCACGCCATGGCGAAGACCAGCTCACCGTTGAGCACGAACTCCTGTGTCTCGATCGTCAGCGAGACGAGAAACGTCACCGCCCAGCCACCGACATATTGATAAAGTGTAACGGTCACCAGATCGGCGGTCGCAACAAAGCGCTTCTGCCAGACGGTACCGACGCTCATGGCGATTACCGCCACAACAGCCGCGCCAATGGTCGCCACCGTAACACCGCCGCTGATGGAACCGAATTTCGGTGAAAGAACTGTGATGACGCCGGCCAACCCCACCACCAGGCCGAGCCAATGCTTTCCAGTCACTTTCTCACCCAGGAACAGTCCCGCGATGACTGCGGTCAGCATGGGCTGGAGTCCCACGATGAGCCCGGCGAACCCCGCCGGCAGCCCGTTGCGCACCGCCCAGAAGACACCGCCCAGATAGACCCCGTGCATCAGCACACCCGCTATCGCGGCATGAAACGCGTTGCGCGGGCCGATTGCCTTCGCATTCACCATCGGAATGATCAGCAGCAGGACGCCAAAGGTCAGGGCGAAACGCACCCACAAAAAGGTGAAGGGCTCGGCCCACGGCATTGCGTAGCGCGCACCGATGAAACCGGTCGCCCAGAGCAGGACGAACAGGGCCGGGATCGCCCTTGTAAGATCGTTCATCGGATGTGTCCCTGAATATGACAGCGCGGTGATCAACCGCGGCTTTATCAGCCTCACCCCCGGCAAGGAAAGCGAAACATTTCCATCGTAGGATCAATGGAAGTGATCCAAGGCGCCGCCGGGGGGATGCGCAGATGCTGATGAAACTGGATACGAGCTGGCTGATTTTCGCGCTCGTCGCCGTCACGATGATTGCCTACATCCTCTCGCTCGGTCTCGACGCCGCCATGAAGGACGACGGGTTCGGCGCGGTGGGCAATGCCGTGATCATCACCGCCGCATTCTTCGGCACCATCCATCTGGCCAACCAGCGGGGAATTCGGTTTTCGAGCCTTACCGAAGGAGCAACCGCCGGCCTCGGCGGCGCTTTTGCAGCGCTTCTTGTCCTTGTCGTGGTCAAGGCGGTTCTCAGACGGCTGAGCTAGGGGACTCCAACCATCCGGGCTATGTCGCCCGGCGTCGCACCGCTCTCGCGCAACGCGGCAAGGCTGGTATCGCCCCGGCTCTTGGAGAGCTTGCGGCCATCACCGTCCAGAACAAGGTCATGATGATGATATTGCGGCACCGACAGACCCAGCAGTTCCTGAAGCACACGGTGCACCGCAGTCGCGTGGAAAAGATCGCGCCCACGCACCACATGCGTGATGCCCTGCAGCGCATCGTCGACCACCACCGATAGATGATAGCTTGCCGGGATTTCCTTTCGCGCGATCACGACGTCACCCCAGCTCTCCGGCATTGCCCGCACACGGCCCGTTTCCCCTTCCTGCCCCTGCCCTGTCTCATCCCAGTCGAGCGTGTTCCCGACATGGGCGATGGCCGAGGCCATGTCGAGCCGCCATGCAAAGGGCGCGCCCTCATCGATCAGCGCCTGACGCTCCTGTGCACTCATATGGCGGTCTTCTCCTGGGTAGACCGGCGCACCATCCGGGTCGCGCGGCCAGCGCTCGCCACCCGCCTCGTGCTCGGCTATGCGCACCCGCACCTCCCCCCGGCTCATGAAAGCCGGATAAACAAGGTCCGCGTCGATCAGCCTTTCAAGAGCCGCACGGTAATCGTCAAAATGATCCGACTGGCGACGCACCGGCTCCTCCCATCGAAGGCCAATCCATGCGAGGTCGCGCAGCACGCCACGCTCCAGTTCGGGCGTGCAGCGGGTCACGTCGATATCTTCCATGCGCAACAGAAAGCGCCCTCCCGCCTCCCGCGCCATCCGCTGGTTCAAAAGCGCCGAATAGGCGTGACCCAGATGAAGCTGACCGTTCGGGCTCGGTGCGAACCGGAAGACCGGGCGTGTCATGAGTGATGCGTGAATCGGGTTGCAGTCGGCATGGGACGATTGCTACGGCTTTCTTCTGCGCTCGGCAAGAACAGGCCACACCAACCCGATGAAACGCATAGACACGAACGCGGACATTCTGCAGGCACTCGAGGCTCTGGTCGCAATCGATGTCCGTCTTCAGGCCGTGCGCGACTGCGCCGGCGACATTCCTCTGAGGCGCAGCGCGCCCGGCTTTGCAAGCCTTGTTTCCATCATCCTGTCGCAGCAGGTTTCGCGTGCCAGCGCCAATGCCATTGAAGCCCGGCTGATCGGGCTTATCAATCCGCTCACGCCCAGTGCCATTCTTGCCGCGGGCGAGGAACCGCTGATCGCCGCCGGCCTGTCGCGCGCCAAGCAGCGCACAGTCCTGGCACTCGCTTGGGCGATCGTGGAAGATGGTTTCAACCTTGAGACCCTGTGCGCACGCGACGCCGGTGAGGCCATCACCAGCCTGACGGCGATCCACGGGATCGGCCCCTGGACAGCGCAGGTCTATCTTCTTGTCTCCGCCGGTCATCCCGATGTTTTTCCAGCCGGCGACGTGGCCCTGCAGGCGGCCGTGGCCGATGCCCTGGGGCTGCCTGAGCGGCCCAATGCAAAGAGCCTCGCAGGTCTGGCCGAATCATGGGCACCGCTTCGGGCCGTCGCCGCACGCCTGTTTTGGGCCTATTACCGCGAGATGAAGGGCGCAGAAGCGGCTCCGTTGCCATGACGGGAACAAAAAACTGCGAAAATCCAGTTGTTTGAGGTGTCATAAAGCAAAATATGCGCTTCACATTCCTGTCACGGCGGGCTTACAGTATCCGCATCGATCGACTTGGTCAGTTGAAGGAGCTTCAAGGACGTGACGATCGCGGCTTCGCCAGACAGCATGCCTGCTCTGGTGCTGAATGCGGACTACAGACCGCTCAGTTACTATCCCTTGTCACTGTGGTCGTGGCAGGATGCCATCAAGGCAGTCTTCCTCGACCGGGTCAATATTGTTGCCGAATACGACCAGCAGGTCTCATCCCCGTCATTCGCGATGAGACTGCCGAGCGTTATCAGCCTGAAAACCTATGTAAAACCGTCGCGCTACCCCGCCTTTACGCGTTTCAACGTGTTCCTGCGCGACCGTTTCCAGTGCCAGTATTGCGGCACCCGCGAAGACCTGACCTTCGACCATGTCATTCCCCGCCGTCTTGGCGGCGTTACCTCCTGGGAAAATGTGGTCGCGGCCTGCTCGCCCTGCAATTTGAAGAAGGGCGGTGTCATGCCCGCCCGCGCAAAGATGTGGCCGCAGCAAAAACCCTATCGCCCGACCGTTCACGACCTGCACAACAATGGACGCCTTTTTCCGCCCAACTACCTGCATGAAAGCTGGATGGATTACCTCTACTGGGATGTCGAGCTGGAGCCGTAACGCGCCGGTCGCTGTTTCACGCGGAAGAGCGGAACCGCATTCCCTTCCTGGCCCCAGAGCATCGGACCGAAAGGCGGAATCCGGTTGTCGGATTATTCCGATGCGCCATCAATAATTTAGATCGTCTTTGGTGCGTCCGGATGGACGCATGGCGGTCTAGCGCTTGAAAGCAGCCCTCAGGGCGATGAACGCCCACAGGGCGCTCGCGAGAACGTTCCAACCGGCAAATGAAAGCCCCAGGAAACGCCCCGCGGCCTCACTGCATGATGGCGGGATCACCGCGTTAAGCTGGTCGAGCAGATTGCCGCCCAGGTTCTGGCCGGCCGCACCGGCGCCGCAGTCGGCCGGACCTTCCCACCATTTCCATTCGACGCCCGAATGATAAATGCCAAGGGCCATGCCATAGAGCATCAGCGCGGCGCCGACGAGCAGCAGTCCCCGGGTGACAGGCGGCGGCGCTTTCAGCCATGAAGCCAGGAGTGCAAGCAGCATCAGCGGCACACCGATATAATAGGGCGTGCGCTGCTCAAGACACAGCATGCACGGAATGTACCCTCCGATATGCTCGAAACCGAGCGCTATGCCCACGGTTGCAGCCAGGCCGACGGTAAGCAGTCCGGCGCTCAGGGTCTGGGTAGCACCGGTGGGAGCGGTAAGGGACATGAAGGGCCTCTAGAAAACGTATCGGATGGCAACGAAGCCGCCGATCAGCAAAACCATGAAAAGGGTGAAAAGAAGGCCGAGGTTCTTCTCGATGAACACCCGGATCGGGGGGCCGAACCGGTATAGCAGCCAGGAAACGAGGAAAAAGCGCAGGCCCCGCCCGATCACCGAAACGACGACGAAGACCAGGAGATTGAGACCGGTGGCGCCCGAAAAGATCGTCAGAACCTTGTAGGGAAACGGTGTGACCGCAGCGAAAAGCACACCCCAGCCACCCCATTCATTGTACCAGCCGGCCACCTGTTCAAATGCATTCTCCTTGCCATAGAAGGCCAGGATCGGCTGCCCGACTGTCTCGTACAGAAAGGCCCCGATGGCGTAGCCGAGAAGCGCGCCAAGAACGGAGCTTATGGTGCAGATGAATGCATAGCGCAGCCACTTGGCACGTTCGGAGAGAACCATCGGGATCAAGAGAACGTCCGGCGGAATGGGAAATACCGAACTCTCGATGAAAGACACGGAACCCAGGGCCTTTTCCGCATGCCGTGTGGCAGCGAGTGACATGGTCCAGTCGTAAAGTTTGCGAAGCATGGAAGGCCCTCAATGAGGGGTTTTGTCTAGCCGCTGCGGCGCGCCGGCGCAACGGCGATGGTGAAAGACGTGGCAGGTCCGACGATTTACCATGCGAAGTGTTGACGGAAGCCCGCTTCCCCGTATAGTCCGCAACCTGTCCGGCCGTTCGCGGCGGGCCCCTGTGGCGGAATTGGTAGACGCGCTCGACTCAAAATCGAGTTCCGCAAGGAGTGCTGGTTCGATCCCGGCCAGGGGCACCACTTTCCCCGGAGCATCGCGGTGCGGGACAGGGGGAGGATTGGCACGGCAATGCTTAAACGGCGCGAGAGCTATCGGCAGCTTTACGACGGGTTCCGCTGGAACATTCCCAAAACCTTCAACATCGGCGTCGCAATCTCTAACGCATGGGCTGCGCGCGCGCCCGATCGCATTGCACTCCTTGAGCACCGCCCCGACGGCAACCCTGCAACGCTGACCTATGGCGAATTTTCCGCGCGATCGGACGCGCTCGCCTCCGGACTTGCCAGGGCAGGGTTGGGGCGGGGTGACAGGGTGGCGTTGCTGTTGCCGCAGTCGTTCGAGACCGCAATCGCCCATGCCGCGATCTACAAGCTTGGGGCGGTGGCCGTGCCGCTCGCCCTCCTCTTCGGCTCGGAGGCCCTCGAATACAGGCTTTTTACGGCCAGCGCGGCAGCTGTCATCACCACGGGAAGCGGCCTTGCAAAGGTCGCGCATATCCGCGACCGCCTGCCGGCGCTGAAGCTCGCCATCTGTGTTGATGGCGCAGATGGTGCTGCCCAGGATTTCCACAGGATCGTCGCCGACAATCACGGCCCTTTCACGCCAGCCGACACCGGCCCCGACGATCCGGCCATGATGATCTTCACGTCCGGCACGACAGGTCCACCCAAAGGCGCTCTGCACGGGCACAGGGTTCTGCTCGGACACCTGCCTGGCGTGCAATTCCACCACGAGTTCCTGCCGCAGGATCGCGACCTCTTATGGACACCGGCCGACTGGGCCTGGGCGGGCGGCCTTCTCAACGTTCTCTTACCCGGGCTTTATCTCGGGACACCGGTCGTCGCCGGGCGGTTTGAGAAATTCGACCCCGAAACAGCGCTCGGCCTCATGGAAAAGATGAAGGTGCGCAACGCATTTATCCCGCCGACGGCGTTACGCATGCTGAAGGCGGTATCGGGCATTCAGAAGCGGTTCGATCTCTCATTACGCACCATAGGCTCTGGCGGAGAAGCCCTCGGCCGCGAAACATTCGAGTGGGCGCGGGGCGAGCTGGGCCTTCACATCAACGAGTTCTACGGCCAGACCGAATGCAATCTGGTCCTCTCTTCCTGTCATGCACTGAAAGTCGGCAAGCCCGGCGCCATCGGCCTTCCCGTTCCCGGCCATCGCGTTGCGGTCATCAATGGTGAAGGCAGCCCCGTGCGCGACGGCGAGCCCGGCGACATTGCCGTCCTGCGACCCGATCCCGTGATGTTCCTCGGATACTGGGAAAACGACGCGGCAACCCGCGAGAAATTCATCGGCGACTGGATGACCACGGGCGACCAGGGCATCCGTGACGAAGAAGGCTATATCCACTTCGTCGGGCGCGATGACGATGTCATCACCTCGGCTGGCTATCGCATCGGACCGACCGAGATCGAAGACTGCCTGACCGGCCATCCCAAAGTTTCGCTCGCTGCTGCCGTGGGCAAACCCGATCCGGTGCGAACGGAAATCGTAAAGGCCTACATTGTTCTTCGCGAAGGAACGCAACCCAGCGAAGCGCTGGCGGAAGAAATCCGCCTGTGGGTCCGCGAGCGCCTCTCGGCCCACGAATACCCCCGTGAGATTGCCTTCGTTGAATCCATGCCGTTAACGACGACCGGCAAGGTGATCCGCCGCATATTCCGGGAACGCGCGAGAAACGAATAGGCCGACACGTCTGGCGTCACAATACCGGCATCGGCAGTCAGGCAGCGTAGCGTCTGCGCTTGTGCTCGTCGAGGAAACCGGGGATGTCCCTGGCAAGGATGGGCTTGCTGAAGAGATTGCCCTGCGCCTCGTCGCATCCCATCGCGCGAATGATGCGCAACTGCTCCTCCATCTCGACACCCTCCACGACGGTGGTCATGCCAAGCGTAAAAGCCAGATTGACGATGGTCTGAACGATGGCTGCCTGGTCCGCGCTCTTGGTGATTTCCTTGATGAAAAGACGGTCGATCTTGACCTTGTCGAAGGCAAATTTCTGCAGGTAGCTGAGCGATGAATAGCCAGTGCCGAAATCGTCAAGCGATATTCGTGTGCCAAGCTGCCGCAAACGCCGAAGATCCGCATGCAGTTTCCGGTTGTCTTCAAGCAGAAGTGTTTCCGTGATCTCCAGCTCCAGCCGGTTCGCCGGTGTATCGGTTTCCACAAGAACGCGCGCAACGGTCTCCACAATGTCATCCCGCTTGAACTGCATGGGAGACAGATTGGCGGCAATGCTGATGTCATCGGGCAGCGACTTCATCTCCATGCAGACCTGTCGCAGCACCCATTCGCCCAGTTGAACGATGGCACCCGTATCTTCTGCGATCCCGATGAATTCGTCCGGAGAGACAGGCCCGTGAACAGGATGCGTCCACCGCAACAGGGCTTCGAACGTCGTGACCTTGTTTGTTCCCAGCCCGATGATCGGCTGGAACACCAGGTGGAACTGCTCGTCCAGATTGGCGGAACGAAGCTCGGCCTCGAGTGCCCTGCGCCGCTGCAGGCGCTTGTTCATGCCCTCTTCATAGAAGCGGAACACACCCCGGCCGTCCCCTTTCGCCTGATAAAGGGCCACATCGGCCTGCATCAGAAGATCATCCGCGGCATCGTGGTCAGGGTCGGCAACCGCAATACCGACACTCGCTCCGGTGAGAACCTGGTGTCCCTCGATTATGTAGGGATCGTCGAGCGCATCGATCAGCCGCTTGGCAAGGCTGCTCGCCTGTTCCGGCTTCTCGACATTTCCCTGAACGACAACGAATTCGTCACCGCCGAGACGCGCCACCGCATCCGTCTCACGCACGGTGTTTCGAATGCGACCGGCCACCGCACGAAGCAAAGCGTCGCCGACGGGATGCCCGAGCGTGTCGTTGATGCTCTTGAAATTGTCCAGGTCGACGCACATCACCGCCGTGGAAAGACCGCGTTCATTGCTGCTGGCGAGGATTTCCTCCAGCTGCTCGCGCATCATAAGACGGTTCGGTAGATCAGTAAGCGTATCGTGGCGCGCCATGTAGGCGACCTGGGCCTGCGCCTTGTGGCGTTCGGTGATGTCCTCATAAGTTGCAACCCAGCCGCCGCCGCGCATGGGCTGATGCGAAATCAGGATCGTCCTTCCATCGCGCAGTTCCTGTGTCAGCGTATCGGAGCGATTCTGCTCGATCAGCCGCGATTGCAGTTGCGCGACTTGTTCCGCCTCGTCCTCCGCACTGGCACCGGCCTCCACCATGTCGCCGATAAGCTGGTGCAGGGAGGTGCCGAGCCTGAGCTGCTCCTGCGTCAGCCCGTAGATGCTTTCCATCTTCTGGTTGCTGACAATAAGCCGTCCCTGTGCATCGAACATGCAAAGGCCGTGAGACATATTGTTCAGGGCCGTGTTGAACAGCAGGTTCTGAGTGATCAGTTCATCGTTGGCGCGACGGGCAGCCTGCGCGCTTTCGCTGAGTTCCGCACTGGTGCGCAGCAGGTCCTCATTGGTTGCCTTGAGCCGCTGCTGAACGCTGATCTGCAGCCGGTGCTGCCATCTCAGCATGGCTATGAACACAAACCCGGTTATGACAAGCGAAAGCGCCAGTGCCGAGAACAGCCAGTGAAGCCTGAGAAGCTCCCCCTGATCCTTTGCCTGGGCTGTCGCACCATATTCATTGGCCTTGGAAGCAAGAGCGACCATCTTGCTTTCCAGCGGCGCCGTGAGATCAAGCGCGATCTGCGCGTTCTCGGGCCTGTCAATCTCACCGATGAACGTGCCGATCTGCTGCAATGCCGAAGCCAGTTGTTCAACCGTTTCCCTGTTTTCGGGCATCACGGAGACAAAATTCATGAACTCACCCTGCTCGAACAGACTAAGCCTGCTCCTCAGGATCTGATACCGCAGTTCCACATCCTGCCTGTTGGCTTGCGGTGGCTCGACCAGTACGGCCGTGAGCCTCTGGCGAAAACGCAGAAGCTCGTTCATGCCCTGGCTCGCGCTATAGGCGATGTTGTAGCGAAAGATCTGCGTCAGCGCTTCCTGACGCTGAAAAATCAGGACAGAGATGTAGAGTGCCGCAACGGCAAGCGCGATCATGCCGACGGACAGCACCATCTGCACCACGCGCGATGCCGTGCGGCGCCTCATTTTTCTTGTCTCCGGGTCCGACATGGGCAAGGCCTGTCAGACGCTTACCGAACGGTAAAGCGTCGAACCTGCCATACAGAACGCGAGAAATACTTCTGCGTGTTCAGTTTCGGGTCGGAATCATACGGATATATGATGAACAGAGGCCCCTTGTCGCTGATCGGCATGTAATTCCCGTCTCGCTTGTAAGCGAGAATGGCACCATATTCTGCAAAATCGGCTATCGGTACCGGCGCCTGATAGTCGTTGAGTGCCGTCACGACCAGTTCGTCGCCATCGGCCTTGACCAGTGCCATGACTTCCGAAAGAAGCGCCCCTTCGAATTCGACCGCATTATCAAACCATGGGGTGCTTGTCCGGATCTTTGCGGACTTCAGGGCCTCGAGCATTGCGAGGTCGAAATCGGCAACTCCATCGCCATTGGTTGCACCGATGTTGCCGTCAATCGTCAGGATGACATCCCCCTGCGGCTTCGGCAAAGTGGCATCCTGTGCGAAAGCAGGAGCGACAAACGAGAAGAACAGCAATGTCGCCGCCGCAAACCAGCCTCCCACGAGCTTTTTATTGTGCATTTTTCAGCCTCTTTAGTGGCGTAAACTCCAACGCAGTCCACAATAGTGCCGGCTAACCAACAACAGGTTAACGGCGCGGCCACTCGACACACATACTGCTGGCGATTGACACGCTCCGCAGCCAGTGCCAAAGCTCTATGCTCAAAGGACTATACAACAGACAGGCCGGCTCGCATAACGGTCGTGAGTCCAAATCTCTCCCAATGCGATGAAACGCGGGAGAAAAAACATCCAGAACCAAGAAATATATTTCCAGATCAGGGGTTTAGGAAGTGGAAACGTACAAGGAATTCACCTTCGAGGCAGCGCATAAGCTGGAGCCATATTCCGGCCTCCACGGCCATTCCTTCAAGGTCTCCGTCCATCTCGTCGGCGAGCCGGATCCGGTCTTTGGCTGGGCTGCCAATCTGTACGAAGTGGAGAAGCAGATCGACGAGATTCACAAGATTCTCGATCACACCTATCTGAACGATATCGAAGGCCTTTCCGTGCCGTCGCTCGAGAACCTGGCCAAATGGATTTACGACAGGCTGGCCGAGAAATCCCCTGCCCTTCAACGTGTTGAGCTGAAGCGCGGTGCCGAAGGACAGGCGGAAGGCTGTGTTTATCAGCCGGCCAAAGCCGCCTGACGGGCCCTCGCTGTCCTCGCATGGTCAAAATTGCTTCGGGGAGCCATGGCTCCCCGATTGAGTTTATTCCGGTTTTGCAAGAGCAGCATCGATCAGCCGCTCAGCGTCCGGGCTGCCCCATTCCGCCGGCCCGTTCATGTGCGCCAGCAGGCATCCGTCTTCATCGATCAGCAGCGTGACCGGCAAACCGAGCGCCAGCCCCTGGCTTTTAAGATCGTTGAAAATCTTCATCGAGGCATCACGGTAGTAGCCCAAGGCCTCAATGCCTGTCTCCTGAAGAAAGGTGGTGGGCTTTTCATCATCGCCACGATCGACATTCACCGCCACGACCTCGAATGCGTCCGACCCCTTTGCTGACTGCAGTGCATCCAGCGCCGGCATTTCCTCACGACATGGTGTGCACCAGGTGGCCCACAGGTTCATCAGCACGACCCGGCCCGAAAAGTCGGCGACCGTCATCGCTTCTCCATCGGGCCCGTTGAAGCCCAGATTTTTGAGCGAACGCGGCGGGTCGGCTGCAAGCATCGCCGCAACATGACCTGTTGCCGCATCGCCTAACGCTTTGGCTTTTGCCTGCTTCGCAGAGCAGGTTGCGCTATCGGCTTCAGCGACAATCGGCGTCGCCGCCGTGTTGCCATCCAGCCCGCCCTTCACGTATACCGCAATCGCACCCGCGATGGCGCCCGCAGCGACAGCCAGGACGACCAGACGGAGTGCCGGGAATTTTTGTTTCTGCTTCGACATTCTTCTTTCCACACTAGCGCCCGGTTATCATGATGAGCGAAGACCAAGCCAGCAACCGCATGTGGGGTGGACGTTTTGCCTCAGGACCCGACGCCGTCATGGAGGCGATCAATGCATCCATCGGTTTCGACCAGAAGCTCTACGCCCAGGACATCCGCGGCAGTCTGGCCCATGCCGCAATGCTGGCGAAGACTGGCATAATTTCGGCGGAAGACGAAAAAAAGATCGTTCACGGGCTGAACACGATCCTGTCAGAGATCGAGGCCGGCAGGTTCACCTTCTCGGCGCAGCTTGAAGACATCCATATGAATGTCGAGGCACGGCTGGCGGAGCTGATCGGACCCACTGCCGGGCGCCTGCACACCGCACGCTCGCGCAATGACCAGGTGGCACTCGACTTCCGTCTCTGGGTCAAGGAAGAGCTGCAGCGCATCGATGCAGCACTTGGCGGCCTGATCGAAGCTTTCCTCACCCGTGCCGAAGAGCACGCCGCCAGCGTGATGCCGGGCTTCACGCATCTGCAGTCGGCGCAGCCGGTGACGTTCGGCCATCACATGATGGCCTATGTCGAGATGTTTGGCCGCGACCGTTCGCGCGTGCGCGATGCCATTGAGCGGCTGGATGAAAGCCCGATCGGCGTTGCGGCACTTGCCGGCACCGGCTTCCCGGTCGACCGCCACATGACGGCGGAGGCGCTCGGCTTCCGCGAGCCGACGCGCAACTCGATCGATACCGTCTCGGATCGCGATTTCGCCCTTGAATTCCTGTCGATCTCAGCCATCTGCGCCACGCATCTTTCGCGGCTGGCCGAGGAAATCGTCATCTGGTCGACGCCGCAGTTCGGCTTCGTGCGCCTGTCGGACTCCTTCTCCACCGGCTCCTCGATCATGCCGCAGAAGAAGAACCCGGATGCCGCCGAGCTGATCCGCGCCAAGACCGGCCGCATCAATGGTGACCTGATCGCGCTGCTCACGGTGATGAAGGGCCTGCCGCTCGCCTATTCCAAGGACATGCAGGAAGACAAGGAAGCCGTCTTCGACGCTGCCGAAACACTCGACCTGATGCTGGCCGCGATGACTGGCATGGTTGGCGACATGGAGGTCAACACGACCGCCATGAAGAAGGCCGCCGGAGCCGGTTTCTCCACCGCCACCGACCTTGCCGACTGGCTGGTGCGTGAAGCGGGCCTGCCGTTCCGCGAGGCCCACCACGTGACGGGCCGCGCCGTGGCGCTTGCCGAGGAGAAAAAGTGTGGGCTTGAAAAGCTTGTGCTGGAAGACCTCCAGGCGATCAACTCGGCCATTCACGATGGCGTTTTCTCGGTGCTGTCGGTTGGCAATTCCGTGAAAAGCCGCACCTCCTATGGCGGAACGGCACCTTCGGAAGTGCGCCGTCAGATCCGTTACTGGAAGAAACGCCTGAAACGGGATGCAACGCCCGCCAAAAAGCGCTAAAACGCAGCGCACGCACTTTCGAGGAATGGAACGCTCATGACGGCCCGCCGCACGCTCACCCTTGTCATGCTCGGCCTCGCGCTTGGCCTTGCCGCCTGCGGGCGCAAGGCTCCGCTTGATTCGCCCTACGAGGCGGCATTGGATGCACGCAAGGAAGCCGAGCGCAACGACCAGCCTGTGCCCCCGGCACCGGAGAAACCGGTTGAGGATCGTCCATTCATTCTCGATGGTCTTCTCTAGAACAGAGCCAAAAGGGCCTGCGCCGCGCGGCGGCGCAACCCCGCGTCCAATCGCCCAGCCGAAAGTATCCTGCCGTGAATCACTTCGAGTATCGTGACGGCGTCCTGCACGCCGAAGACGTGTCGGTGCCCGCCATCGCGGAAGCCGTCGGCACCCCGTTCTACTGCTATTCCACGGCAACGCTGACGCGTCATTACCGTGTCTTCTCAGAAGCCTTCGAGGGGCTGGACGCGCTCGTCTGCTACGCCATGAAGGCGAACTCCAACCAGGCCGTTCTGACCACGCTTGCCCGCCTCGGCGCAGGCATGGATGTGGTCTCCGAAGGCGAGCTGCGCCGCGCGCTGGCCGCCGACGTCCCGGCCGGCAAGATTCTGTTTTCCGGTGTCGGCAAGACCGCGCGCGAAATGGACTTCGCACTCAAGGCCGGCATCCTCTGCTTCAACGTCGAATCGATGCCCGAGCTCGAGCAGCTTTCGGCCCGCGCCACCGCGCTGGGGCTGACGGCCAATGTGTCGCTGCGCATCAACCCGGATGTCGACGCAAAAACGCACAGGAAAATCTCCACCGGCAAGGCGGAGAACAAGTTCGGCATCGGCTGGAAGGACGCCCGCGCCGCCTATGCGCGGGCCGCCGAGCTTCCGGGCCTGAAAGTGTCCGGCATCGACATGCATATCGGCAGCCAGATCACCGAGCTGCAGCCCTTTGACGATGCTTTCGCTCTGCTGACGGAGCTGACCGAAACCCTGCGCGCCGACGGCCATGCCATTGAGCATGTGGACCTCGGCGGCGGCCTTGGCGTTCCCTACGCGGAGGATGGCGACCAGCCGCCCCTGCCCGACGCCTATGCCGAGGTCGTGCGCAAGCACATGAAGAAACTCGGCCTGAAGGTCATGCTCGAGCCCGGCCGCCTGATCGCCGCCAATGCCGGCATCCTTGTGTCGGAAGTGGTTTATGTGAAGGAAGGCGAAGCGAAGAACTTCGTCATCGTGGACGCGGCGATGAACGACCTCATCCGCCCCACGCTCTATGAAGCCTTCCATTCGATCAGGCCGGTTGCCGAAGCGCGGCAGGATGCGGGAACCATGGTTGCCGACGTCGTCGGCCCGGTCTGCGAGACGGGTGATTATCTCGCGCTGGACCGCAGGCTTCCCGCACTCAAGGCCGGCGATCTCATCGCCATAGGCTCTGCGGGTGCCTATGGCGCCGTCCAGGCAAGCACCTATAATTCGCGCCCACTGGTGCCCGAAGTGCTCGTCAACGGCGACCAGTTCCATGTGATCCGGGCCCGCCCCAGCCACGAAGAGCTTATCGAACTTGATTCGATACCCGACTGGCTGATGGACTGAAATCGCAGGGCGCGCGGATCACAATTTCGCGTGCCGCCTCGCCTTCGCCCGGTTTGCTGCTATCCTTGTGAACGACAGGGCGCGCGATTCACGTGCGCTACAGCACCATGCTGAGAGCGTCTATGGCTGAACCAACTTCAAGGCATGAGCGCACAGGCGGTCGTTTTTCCCGGCTCGCCCGCACCCGGTTTGCCACGCGCCTCGTCATGGTGCTGGAGCGGCTCTGGCCGCTCATTCTGCCACTCCTCGTCCTTATCAGCCTGTTCCTCAGCATTTCATGGCTGGGTCTCTTCCGGCTTATTCCCGACGCGGCCCGTTATGGCGTGATCGCTGTTCTTGGGCTGCTTGGCCTTGCTTCATTATGGCCCCTTCGGCGTTTCCGTCGTCCCGGGCCTTCCGAGATCGACAGACGCATCGAACGTGCCAATCAGCTGGCGCATGAGCCTGTCGCAGTCCAGTCCGACCGGCTCGCCGGAAATCGCGACGGTTTTGCCGAAGCGCTCTGGAAAGAGCACCAGAAACGCATGGCTGGCAGGCTCGACAATCTTCATGGCGACCTGCCCAAAACCGGGGTGCCGGAAAAAGATCCGTGGGGCCTGCGCGCCGCCGCCGCCCTGCTCCTGGTAATCGCCGCGACGTTCTCCACCGGCCCCTATGGTGGCAGCGTCCTGGATGCGTTCCGGGCGCATGGCGGTGCAGAAATCGTCCCACCGCGCATTGATGCCTGGGTGACGCCACCAACCTATACCCGTCGTGCGCCGGTCTATCTCACAGCAGAGGCAAACCGGGAGACGGAGAGCTTCACCGTCCCGCAGGGCAGTATGCTCGCTCTGCGGGTGACCGGTGGCTCGGGAACCGAAACCCTGTCCTTCCTTGATACAGGCGATACGGAGACCCCGATCGCCCCGGAAGGCGCATCACAAAGTGAGGCACTCTCGGCAGACACCGCCGCCCGGCGCTTCGCCGGCACATTGAACGAAGACGGAAAACTGGTCCTGAGGCGCGACGGCCAGGAGATCGAAAGCTGGCTTTTCTCCGTAACGCCCGACAGTCCGCCGGAAATCCGCTTTGCCGGGGAGCCGAAACGCGCCGTGAATGGCGCTTTGGAACTCGCCTATGAGATCGAGGACGACTATGGTCCCGCAGAGGCACAGGCGATCTTCCAGCAAACCTATGAAGCCCCGAACGCCCGCCCCCTTTACGAAGCGCCCGACCTGCCCCTGGCACTGCCCCGCCGCGATGGCCGCACAATCGCCGCGAAAACCTCGCGCGACCTGACAGAACATCCCTGGGCCGGCAGTTCGGTAAAGATGATCCTGCGCGCCGTTGACGACGCGGGGCAGGAAGCGAAAAGCGAAGCGAAGGTGCTCGCCCTGCCCGAGCGAACCTTCACCAATCCTCTCGCCAGGGCCCTGATCGAGCAGCGTCGCACACTGGCACTCGACGCGAACAGAAAACAGCGCGTGCTGGCCATGATGGATGCAGTCATGACATGGCCCGAAGAAACGCTGAAGGACCTGTCGCAGTTTCTCGGTGTTTCGGCTGCGCATTCAAGGCTTGAGACAGCCCAGACCGACGACCAGCTCCGCGATGTCGTCGACTACCTGTGGGAAATTGCACTCATTATCGAGGACGGAGATCTGACGGCCGCCGAGAAACGCCTCCGGCAGGCACAGGAAGCATTGAAGAAGGCGCTTGAGGAAGGTGCGAGCGACGAGGAGATCGCCCGCCTGATGGACGAATTGCGCAGCGCCATGCAGGAGTTCCTGCGTGAGTTTGCCGAGCGTGCGCAGCAAAATCCCAACATGGCCCAGCAACTGCCGGAGAACGGTCAGATGCTAAGCCAGAACGATCTCGACCGCATGCTCGATCAGATCGAGGAACTGGCAAAGTCCGGCGCGCGCGATCAGGCCCGCGAGCTTCTCTCCCAGCTTGAAAACATGATGAACAATCTGCAGGCAGGGCGCTCGCAGCAGGGTCAGTCCGGCAACCAGCAATCGGAGATGCGCCAGCAGATGGACGAGCTCGGCAATCTGATGCGACGCCAGCAGGAACTGATGAACGAGACCTTCCGCATGGACCAGATGCAGCGCGGACAGCGTGGACAACAGGGTGAGCAGGGCGAACAGGGACAGGACCAGCCAGGTCAGGGTCAGCAACCTGGCGAGGCACAGGGCATGTCGTCTCAGGAGTTCGCCGATGCCATGCGCGGCCTGCAACAGGGTCAGGGCGCGCTTCGGCAGGACCTGGAGAGCCTCATGCAGGGGCTAGAGGGGCTCGGCATTCAACCTGGAGAAGGATTTGGCGAAGCCGGCGAAGCCATGGGAGAAGCCGAAGGCGCGCTTGGCGAAGGCGAAGGCGAACAGGCCGTCGGCGAGCAGGGCCGCGCGCTCGAAGCACTGCGGCGCGGCGCGCAGGACATGATGAACCAGTTGCAGCAGGCCATGCGCGGCGAGCAGGGCGGGGGCGATCAGGGGTATCGACAGGGCAACAACGGACGCGACCCGCTCGGCCGTCCACAGGCAACCACGGGTCCCGATTTCGGCGATTCTGTCGAGGTCCCCGATGAAATTGACACCCAGCGCGCGCGCCGCATTCTCGAAGCAATCCGCAAACGCCTCGGCGATGCCCTGAGCCCCGCACTTGAAAAAGAATATCTGGAACGGCTGCTCGACATGCAGTGAACCCGGGGGGAGCGGGCCCGAAATTTCAGGCGGCCAGTGCCTCGCCAACGCGCTGGCGCAGCTCACTCAGCGTGAATGGCTTGTTCACGACACCGGAAACCGTGCCTTCCAGTTCCACGGCACGCTCACGCTGATCCGCATAGCCGGTCATCAGAAGCAGCCGGAGACCGGGAAACGCGTCGGCCACGGCACGTGCCATCTCGATACCGTCCATCGCCGGCATGCGGATGTCCGAAAGAACGAGATCGTAGTCGCCGGCCGTGGCGCTGATCTTCTCAAGCCCCTCAAGGCCGTCACCCGCGGTTTCCACGGTATGACCGGCGGCACTCAGTGCGCGGGCGGTAAAAGTACGGACGGACTCATCGTCCTCGACGATCAAAAGCTTAGCCATGGCCTGTTTTCGCCCCAACCGATTACGCTTCGGTAAACGAGCGAGCCTTCACTTGTCTAAAACACCGCCGCTCAGGCATCGCCCTTGACGACGCCGACAAAAGGCAATTCGCGAAAGGCATGGGCCACGTCCATTCCATAGCCGACCACGAAATAGTCAGGGCACTCGAAGCCAACGAATTCGGCATCGATCTCCGTCTGCCGCCGCGAATGCTTGTCGAGCAGCACCGCGATGGAAACAGACTTTGCGCCCCGCGAGAGCATCAGTTCCCGGGTGTGCTTCAGGGTTTTGCCCGATTCCAGAATATCATCGATGAGCAGCACGTCGCGGCCGCTGACATCGTTGTCGATGTCACGCAGCACCTTGATCTCGCCGCTTTCGGTGCCGGCGCCATAACTGGAGATCATGATGAACTCCACTTCCGGCGAAATGCCGACATCGTGCATGGCGCGGATCAGGTCCGCCGCAAAGATAAACGACCCTTTGAGAACGGAAATGACAAGAAGATCATCATACTCGCGCGAAGCGATATCCTTGGCGAGTTCCAGATTGCGCCTGGCGATGGTCGAGGCTGAAAACAAAACTTCGATTTCCTTGCCGCGAACAACAGGCATGGGGGGCGAACTCCTGTCAGGGCACTTCCGGGAGCACTTGCTGTCCGGAACGCATAAACCAGATGACCTACGACGTGTGAAACGTCACAGAGACGGACTTGACCCCTTCCCTAGGCGCGACAAGCCGGCTGGAGAAGGGAAAGCGCGCGCCGGGACCGAGATGCTGGTCGTTTGTCCCCAAAAAATAGCGTGTTGTCGAGCCGTTTTCCGTCAGAACGTTGATCGAGATCGGCGGCAGCGCGACAAGGCCATCGCCACCGTTGAGCGCAGCACCGTCGACGATGAGCAGGGCATTGCCCCCCTGCCGCTCCACCCGCGATGTGACATCGACAAGCCGGAGAACCTGTTCCGGGTTTCCGACCCTGGAAACATCCATGCCCCGAACAAGGCTGTGACCGCCAGATATCCAGAAAGCCCCTGCGGTGATCACCGCTCCGAACGCCCAGAACAACGGTCCTGCACGAGGAGATTTCACGGGCTGGATGCGACGTCCCGGTTTCAGCATGTCGAGGCCTGTGAGCGCCTTTTCCACCGCCGGTGCCGATCCCGCAGCCGGGGTGGCTCCTCCAGCAGACACGACCGTCTCGAAGTCTGCATCCACTGCATTGCACGCCTCGACGGTCCGGGATTGCGCCGCGCGCACCCGGTCAGGCATCATGATTTCGCCCGAAACGGGGCGTGCGCTGTCAGAGTGCCTCATGCAGGCAGACTGTCCTTTCGTGATCCACCGTTCCGGGGTACATGGACATCACGCATATCAAGCAAGAGTTAACTTGCTATTAACCATGCGGGTTGATGGTCTGGCAGCATGCGTCCAGGCAGCGTCCGCCACTCACAGAACGCAGGTTCCTCGTGATTCGATTTGAAAATGTCGGCCACAGATATGGGATGGGTCCGGAGATTCTCCGCGATGTCTCTTTCCATTTGCCCGAGCGTTCGTTCCAGTTTCTGAGCGGCCCCTCGGGTGCGGGCAAGACAACACTGCTGCGCCTGCTCTTCATGTCACTCAAGCCGACACGCGGCCTGATCACGATTTTCGGCAAGGACCGCTCTGCGATCACACGTACGGAGCTGCCGCTCCTGCGCCGCAACATCGGTGTCGTGTTTCAGGATTTCCGCCTGCTCGATCATCTCACGACCTATGAGAATGTCGCGCTCCCGCTGCGCGTGCGCGGCCGTGAGGAAGCCACCTATCGCAGCGACGTGATCGAATTATTGAAATGGGTCGGGCTCGGGGAGCGCATGCATGTTCTGCCCCCCATTCTCTCGGGCGGCGAGAAGCAGCGTGCAGCGATCGCCCGTGCACTCATAGAGCAGCCGCGTATTCTTCTCGCGGATGAACCGACCGGCAATGTCGATCCGCAGCTTGCTCGCCGCCTGTTGCGCCTGCTCATCGAACTGAACCGGCTTGGCACCGCCGTTGTCATCGCCACCCACGATCTCGGCCTGATGGACCAGGTGGATGCGCGCCGCATGGTGTTGTCCGGCGGGAGGCTGGAAATCTATGACTGAAACCAGGCGCCTTCTGAAAAATCTCGGCGCACGTCTCAGCTCAGGCGCGCGCGATGCTGTCTCACGCAAACAGATGCCCATCGTCCCGCCGGACAATGTGGCTGGCCGCGCCATGGTTCTGGTCATCGCCATCATGACCTTCCTGTCCTGCCTTACTCTGGGTGCGGTGACCCTCGTGCGCGACACGGCGGCAACCTGGCAGACGCAGATCGCCCGCGAAGCGACCATCCAGATCAAGCCCGAGGAAGGGCTCGATATGACCGCCGCCCTCGCCCAGGCCCGCGACATCGCGGCCAGCTATTCCGGCGTGCTCGATGCCAGCATCGTCGATGCGCAGGCCACCGCCCGCCTTCTGGAACCATGGCTCGGCACAGGCCTCGACATTGACAGCCTGCCCGTGCCGCGGCTCGTCATCGTCACCATAGATCCTCTGTCCCGCCCTGACTTTGCCGGCATGCGCGCCGAACTGCAGGAGACCGTCGCCAATGCGACGCTGGACGATCACCGCACCTGGGTTGACCGGCTGGTCGCCATGGCGCGCACGACAGTCACCATCGGCATGTCGGCGCTGGTGCTCATGCTTTCCGCCACCGCCCTGACCGTTATTTTTGCCACCCGCGGCGCGATGGCCGGAAACGGCCACATCATCGAAGTTCTGCATTTCGTGGGGGCGGAAGCGCCGTTCATCGCCTCTCAGTTCCGACGCCACTTCCTGCTGGCGGGCATGAAGGGCGCCGCCGCCGGCGGGATCGGAGCGATCCTCGTTTTCATTGGTTTCTACTGGTGGTCTTCCCGCAACATGGCAACGCCTGAAGCCGATCAGGCCACCGCCCTGTTCGGCAACTTCGCCATCGGTCCCTCGGGTTACATCGGGGTCGGTGCCATCGTCATCGTCATTGCCGTACTGACGGCAGCGACCACGCATGTCACCGTTCTGTCCTATCTGAAGAGTGTCGACAGCACCCACCCCGACAGCATGTAACGATACAAAAACGGCTATTGTCTTGTTCACCAACGGCCCGCCGACTATCCATTGCCGTAATTTACGGCTAACCATCGCACCATGAAGCAAGAGCGCCAGCATGGCCTCGACGGCCCGGGAAAGCCTCCGCGACGCGGCAGGCATTTTGGCATGCGCCGTCTGGCCCGGCTTTCATTGCTGGTGTGTGTTGCCGGAGCCTTCATCTTCATTGCCGGCTTCGGGTTATTTGCCGACCATATCGGCCACCTTTCAGCCCCGCGTGATGTCGACGATGCCGACGGCATCATCGTGCTGACAGGAGGTCAGTCACGCATTGACGCCGCCGTGAACCTGCTCAAGGCCGGTAAAGGAAAACGGCTATTGATAAGCGGCGTGAATCCCGTCGCGCGGGCCGACGACCTCCGCATCGCGACCGGCAGCGAGGCGGCCCTTTTCGACTGTTGCGTCGATATCGATCATGCAGCACTCGACACGATCGGAAATGCCGAGGAAAGCGCCAAATGGGTGCAGGCAAACGCCTATGACAGCATCATCCTCGTGACGAACAACTATCACATGCCGCGCAGCCTTCTCGAGATGCAGCGCCTTCTACCGAATTCAAAAGTCTACCCTTATCCCGTGGTCAACACACCGCTCGACAATGGTGCCTGGCTTGCAAAACCCGATGCGCTGCGGGTGCTCGCAACCGAGTATGCGAAATATGTCGGTGCGCTCGTTCGCGAGGTTATCCCGCTTCCCCGCAACGCTGGCATGAACGGTCCCGCGGAGCTGACGAAAGCAAGCGCACACGGCGACTGACCCCTCCACAGCTTTGCCTCGCCGTCCGGTTGATGTAAGAGCCTCGCAAGACACCCAACGGGCCAGGTTCATGCTCTATATCCGCTCCGCCGTTTTCAATGCCGTCTTCTATCTGAACCTCATCTTTCAGATGCTGTTCTGGACGCCGGTTTTCTTTCTTCTGCCGCGCAAGAAGGCCTGGTTCGTGCCAAAATTCTGGGCCGCGTCCAGCCTGTGGCTGCAAAGGGTGATCACGGGTGCCCGCTCGGAGATAACGGGCCTGGAAAATCTGCCAGACGGACCCTGTATCATTGCCCCGAAGCATCAGTCGTTCTGGGATACGATCGCCTTTCTGCCGAACATTCCCGACGCGCTCTACATTTTGAAACGCGAACTGGTCTGGATTCCGTTTTTCGGCTGGTATGTGGCCAAGATGCGCATGATTCCAATCGATCGCGGCAGCCGCACCAAAGCGCTGAAACAGGCCGTGAAATCGGCGCATGAACTGATGAAGAACAACCGGCAGCTCATCATCTATCCGGAAGGCACGCGCCGCCCGCCGGGTGCCGAGCCGGCCTACAAATACGGCATCGTCGAACTCTATGCCCAGCTTGGTGTTCCGGTGGTTCCGGTTGCACACGCCGCAGGGCTCTTCTGGCCCCGGCGCAAATTCCTGCGCCATCCAGGCGTCATCCGCGCCCGCTTCCTGCCGCCCATCGAACCGGGTCTCTCCCGCGAAGAATTTCAGAAACGTCTGGTCGGTGAAACCGAGGCCGCCTGCGACGAGATACTGGTGGAAGCCGCAACCTCATCCAACCCGCCGCCCCTTCCCGAGACCGCCCGCAGGCGCCTGAGAGAGCTGGGCGTCCTGCAAGACTAAGACAAAAACCCGGGTCACTTAAAGGGCATTGTCCGTCTGGCCAATGCGCGCGGCCACGGCTTCCAGCCAGTGGTCGCGGATGCCGAGTGCTTTCAGGTGTTCCACGGTGTTGCGCACGTAGTCCACATTCGGGCCCGATTGCCCGACCGATGCGCTGACCTGCCGCGCGGCATGATCGACATCGAGGCTGCCCGCATATTGGCCGTGACTGCGGTCGACCACATAGGTCAGCGCCGTTACCGAAGCACCGTCTTCCAGACGGATACCGATTCGCCGCTCCAGATAGACATTCGTGACGAGTTCACGCTCGCGCAGATAGTCGACCACTTCCGTTTCAAGTTCGCCCGGCACACGGAAAGCAAGGCCAAGGCACGACCCGCCCCGGTCAAGCCCCAGCACCAGACCCGGCCGATCCGGCGTCCCACGATGCACATGCGAATGGATACACAGAGCGCGGCGATAGCCATATAGTCTGGCTTTGCGGGTCTCCACATGCGCAAAACCCGGCCGCCACATCAGCGATCCATAGCCAAAGACCCAAAAATCGTCCATATCGCCTGCCCAATGCTTGAAAGGGTGTTGCCGTCTCGCCATCACTGAAGGCGAACGGGTTAACCGGAGGACCTCATGCCGTCAAGAAAACGCGCCAAACGCAGTTTCAGCCGCCGTTTCTTTCTCTTCGCGCTTTTCATCGTTTTGGTGATCCTTGCCTATACGGGCGCCTGGTTCTACGCCGCCGACACGCTGGAACAGCGCACGATCACTGCGATCGAGGACCTGAACGCCGGCCACCAGCGTGCCAATTGCGAGGAGCCGACAGCCCGCGGCTATCCTTTCCGCATAGGTCTGTTCTGCCGCAGCGTCTTTTACGAGGATGCCGAAAACGGCGTGTCCGTAAGCGCCGGCGCGTTCCGTTCGGCGGCACAGGTTTATCAGCCAATGCACACGGTGGGCGAGCTGGACGCGCCTGCCCGCATCGCAACGCCCTACCTCCCTGCCATTGAAGCCGAGTGGGAGAACATGCGCATCAGCGCACGCCTCACGGCCAGCCTGCCGGAACGTCTATCCAGTGAAGCAAAGAACGTTGTTCTGACGCTTGATGATGACAACCGTCAGCCCATAGCCCGCGCTGGCAACATTCAGGCCCACACCCGTCAAAACGGGGCCGATCTGGACATCGCCCTGATTGCGCAGACCCTGACCATCGATCCGGGGCTCACAAATGGCACCGCGATGCCGGCCATCGACGGTGAATTGCTCGTCACTCTGGATGATGGTGTGGCACTGGCCAGCACCAGCGTGCCGGAGCTGCGCGGCCGTTCGGGCACCGTTGAAAACCTCAACCTCAAGATCGCAGGCGGAAATGCGGGCCTCACCGTCAAGGGACCGATCAGGATAGCCGAAAACGGCCTGATCGATGCCGAACTGCGCGTGACGGTCAACGAGCCTCAGAGAATCGCGCAGCTTGTCGGCCAGATCGTGCCTGACAAGCGCGATGAGATCGCCGGAATTACAGCCGGGCTCGCCAATCTCGGTGCGGCACCGACCCTGCCGGTGAACATCCGCCAGGGTCGCGTTTTCGTCGGCTTCCTGCCGCTCGGGAGCATTCCGCCCATAAGATGAGGCTTACGACTTTTCGGGGTGCGCCAGCGCGTGTCGGCCAAAGTCCGGCACGTCGATGTCCTGACCTGCCTCGATGATGGACCGCCGGATCGCCCGTGTCCGGGTGAACATTTCGAAGAGCTTCTCCCCGTCGCCCCACCGGATTGCACGCTGGAGAGCCGAGAGATCTTCGGAAAAGCGCGCCAACATCTCCAGGATCGCATCGCTGTTGTGCAGGCACACATCGCGCCACATCGTCGGGTCGGAGGCTGCCAGACGTGTGAAATCGCGGAAACCGGAGGCCGAGTATTTGATGACTTCCGACTTGGTGACCGCCTCCAGATCGTCCGCCGTGCCCACGATGTTGTAGGCGATGATGTGCGGCAGGTGCGAAACGATGGCCAGCACCATGTCATGATGTTCAGGATCCATCCGGTCCACCATCGCGCCACAGCCTTCCCAGAAGGCTGACAGACGCGCCAGCGCATCCACATCCGTATCCGGCAGCGGCGTCAGAATGCACCAGCGCCCCTCGAACAGATCCGCAAAACCGGCATCCGGACCTGAATCTTCGGTACCCGCGATCGGGTGACCCGGGATGAAATGCACGGTATCGGGCAGATGCGGCTGCATCTGCGCAATCACAGACGCCTTGGTCGAGCCGACATCCGTGACGATCGCCCCGGGTTTCAACCCTGCAGCGATGACCTTTGCCACCGCGCCCGAGGCACCGACGGGAACCGAGACGATAACCAGATCGGCGTCCCGCACAGCTTCGGCCGCATCCTGCTCGTAGACATCGCCCAGCCCAAGTTCGCGGGCTCTGGCCAGCGTCTTCTCACTGCGACTAGAAATGGCAATGGTGGTCGCAAGACCGCCATGCCTGACGGCCCGCGCAAGCGACGAACCGATCAGGCCGATGCCGACCAGCGCGACCTTGTCAAAAAGTGGTTCAGGCACAACTCAGCTTTCCATGAATTCCTTGAGCGCGGCAACGACGCCGCGATTGGCCTCTTCGGGGCCGACGGTCAGACGCAGCGCGTTGGGGAAGCCATAGGGCACGACCCGGCGCAGAACATAACCGCGCGTCCCAAGGAAAGCGTCCGCATCAGCCGCCGACTTGCCGCCGTTCTCGGGAAAATGGATCAGCAGGAAATTGCCGACGCTGGGCGTGACCCTGAGGCCGAGCTTGCCAAGTTCCTCGACCAGCCATGCACTCCAGGTCTCGTTATGCGCAACAGCCCGTTCCACATGCGCCTTGTCGCGGATCGCCGCCGCACCTGCCTCGATGGCCAGTGCGTTTACGTTGAAGGGACCGCGCACCCGGTTCACCGCATCAACCACATGCACCGGTGCATACATCCAGCCAATGCGCAGCGCCGCCATGCCGTGAATCTTGGAGAAGGTGCGCGTCATCACGACATTCTCACTGGAGGAGACCAGCTCGATGCCGGATTCGTAATCGTTGCGGCGCACATATTCGGCATAGGCAGCATCCAGCACCAGAAGCACGGTCTTCGGCAGGCCTGCCTGCAGGCGACGCACCTCGTCTACCGGCAGATAGGTGCCGGTCGGGTTGTTGGGATTGGCCAGGAACACGATGCGCGTCTTTTCCGTCACCGCCGCAAGGATCGCATCGACATCCGCGCGCTCCTTGTCTTCCTTCACCACCACCGGCGTGCCACCGGCCGCCAGCGTCTGGATGCGGTAGACCAGGAAACCGTGTTCCGTGAAGATCGCCTCGTCGCCGGGCTTGATATAGGTCTGCGCGAGCAGGCCAAGAAGCTCATCGGACCCGTTGGAGCAAAGAATGTTGGCCGGGTTCAGCCCATGCGTCTCCGCGATGGCATTACGCAATTTGGTTGCCGATCCGTCCGGATAGAGTTCCAGATGCCCCATAACCCTGGAAATCGCCTCGACAGCCGCGGGTGAGGGCCCGAGCGGAGATTCGTTCGAGGAGAGCTTCCACACCTTCGTCGCACCTGGCGCGCTCTCGCGGCCGGGCACATAGGCGGCGATATCCATGACACCGGGCTTCGGTTCGGGACGGACGGACGTGCTCATTGAATGGTCCTGTTTTTGGGAAACGGTTAATCGGATCCTCGACCCTGCGGAGAAAATCCGTCCGTTGCTTTAGCCCATGAGAGCGATTGACGCAAAGAAAACACCATCCTAAATAAAGACCTTCACTCGTGGTGATTTGGCCGGTCGGCTTGCAGCCACGTAAAACAATTCGCTAAAAGGCCGAGCGAAGCAGAATTTGCTGAGACCGGTCGCGATTTCGCCGCCGGTCTTTTTTGTTGGAGCAAAACAATGCCGATCAAGATCCCCGACCAGCTTCCCGCCCGCGATGTTCTCGTGCGTGAAGGTGTGTCCGTGATGGACGAGCAGACAGCGCTGCGGCAGGACGTCCGCCCGCTACAGATCGGGCTCCTCAACCTCATGCCCAACAAAATCCGCACCGAGACACAATTTGCCCGGCTGATCGGCGCTTCGCCCCTGCAGGTAGAACTGACCCTCGTGCGCATCGGCAACCACCGTGCCAGGAACACGCCGGAAGAACACCTGATATCCTTCTACCAGACCTGGGAGGAGGTGCGCGACCGCAAGTTCGACGGCTTCATCATCACCGGTGCGCCGATTGAGCTTCTGCCGTTCGAAGAAGTCACCTACTGGAAGGAACTGGAGCAGATTCTGGACTGGACGCTGACCAACGTCCACTCCTCCTTTTATATCTGCTGGGGCGCCATGGCGGCAGCCTGGCATTTCCACCGCATTCCTAAATACACGCTCGAGAAGAAGGCTTTCGGTGTCTTCCGGCACCGCAACAACGCGCCCGCCTCGCCGTTCCTGGCCGGTTTCTCAGACGATTTCGCCATCCCGGTGTCACGGTGGACCGAAGTTCGCTCTTCAGACATTCCCGCCGACCGTGGCCTTCAGGTGCTCATGGAATCGGATGTCACCGGCCCCTGTCTTCTGACAGAAGAAGCGGGCAATCGGCTCTATATGTTCAATCACATCGAATATGATTCCACCTCGCTCAAGGAGGAATACGACCGCGATGTTGCAACGGGGACCAAGGTTGCCGTACCGCACGGCTACTACCCGGACAACGATCCCAGCCGCCCGCCTCTCAACCGCTGGCGCTCACACGCGCACCTGCTCTTCGGCAACTGGATAAACCAGGTCTATCAGTCGACGCCTTATGAGCTTGAACAGATCGGTCAACGCTAGTAGACGCACATCCGCTCCTTTCGCCAGGCATGTTGCCAAACGCCCGATAAAAACAGCGGGTCGAAAAAGAGTGACAGTTCGAAACACAACTTATTATTGCATAAAACAAGAATGCACTAAAAATTATATAGAAGTGATTTCATTTACGTTTTTTTTGCGGCTCTTAATTTTGAAAGTGAATTGCAACCAATGCGCAAGTTTTTCATTTCAGCGATATTTTCAATTCTACCAACATTGGCGCTCGCAGCAGACCTCTCAATTCCGGACAGGTTGGAGTTGGTATCGCACGACCGTGAAGTCACCTTCATCGGAGGCGTGGGCTACACATTTCTCCGTGCTGAGGAGATCGTGTACGACCCTGCTGAAAATCGCATCAGCGCGCTTTTCTGGGAGAGCGAAACGCCTGTGCTGACCGGTAGTTTGCATGCGCGTTTTGCCGGCCCGTGGACGCTTGCAGCAAGCGCAACAGTGGGCTTATCCGGAAAAAGCCGAATGGAGGACTATGACTGGCTCGATGCAGCGCCCAGCTACGCCTTCAACGACTGGAGCGATCGTTCAGTTCACCCCGACACCGAGTTAAACCATTATTTCACTGGCGATATCGCACTCGGGCGGGATTTTGAGATCAGGGATTCGCTGACCCTCAATCTGCATGGAGGCTTCAAATACACGGATGTCAAATGGACTGCTTTTGGCGGTTCATTTGTCTATAGCGAAGATGGTTTCCGTGACGATATAGGAAACTTCCGCGACAGTGAGCGTGGCATATCCTATCAGCAGAAGTTTCCAGGCGTCTTCCTGGGGGCGGAAGCCACCGCAAGGCACAAAGGCTGGACCTTCTCCCTCCAGGCACGTGGTGGTCTCAACTTCAAAGTCGAAGATGAAGATCATCACTGGACACGCGATCTGCGCTTCGAAGGCGACTTTGGCACCCTGCCGTTCGTTTCTCTCTCCGGCCGGGTAGATTACAATCTCACCAAAAACGCCAATCTGTTTGTCGCCGGAAGTTTCGAGCAACACTTCGATAAAGTCGGCGATATGCGCATCTACAAAATCTCTTCCGGCGCACCGGTTGGGGCACTTCAGGATGGTGGCGGCCTCGAGTTCCGCGCCGTCACGATCTCCGGCGGCTTCAAGATGAAGTTCTGAGGCGCTCCGGGCAGACGAGCTTCGTCGCCCTCATGCTGCAGACAGAATATCGCTTGCCCTGTGGTCGGCGTCGACACCGTCGATCAACAGGATCTCACCATCTGAGTTATCGCTGCGCAGGGTCTTGATGGTCTGATAGGCCAGCGAGGCATACCAGGCATCGGCCTTCCCGCGATCTGGAAAGGCGATCACGATCAGGTCGCCCTCCCAGTTTCCTTCCTTCACGTCCGGCAGCGCACCGTGGATGATGAAATGCCCGCCGAACGGCTCGAGCGTTTCATCGATACGCTCCAGATACTCGACGATGGCCGGGCCCATGACGACATTGCGAAGATGACCGATGGCGTAGGCTGGCATGTGCGAAGTCCTTCTCTCAAACACTGTTTGAGAGCACATTGCAGCGCCTTCCGAATGAAACCAATTACTTCTGAGGTAAACGCTATCCTCGAAGAAGCGTTTCGGCATCACGGGCCAGTTTGACTGTCAGTTCGCCCGCCGGCATCGAGACGGCAAGAGGTGCTGCCTGCCCCGCCCAGAGCGGCGAAAAATCACTCACCCCCGCCTTCTCGGCAGCGGCACGCAATGGCCCCACCGCCGCTGTGGCCAGTGGAAATGCTGGAGCCCTGTCGCTCATCGGCCCCACCTCGCTGACGAAACGGTTGAGGAGCCCCCGAGCCGGACGTCCTGTGAACACGTTGGTGAGAACCGTGCGATCGTCCCGTGCAAGCGCAAGCGCGTCCCGGTGGCCAGGGCTGGTGAGCGCCTCCGGCGATTGCAGATAGGCCGTCCCCACCTGAACGGCGGATGCCCCAAGCATGAAACATGCGGCAACCGCGCGGCCGTCCGAGATTCCGCCCGCAGCAATGACCGGTACGGAAACGGCATCGACCACCTGCGGCACCAGCGCCAGTGTGCCGGGCTGTGTGGCAACGTCCGGCTCGAGAAATACGCCTCGATGCCCGCCGGCTTCCGCCCCCTGGGCGATGATCGCGTCGCAGCCATTCTCTTCGAGAAAGCGCGCCTCGGCGACGGTCGTTGCGGAAGCTATGATCTTCGCGCCTGTCGCACGAACGCGCTGCATCAGCGCACCGTCCGGCAGGCCAAAATGGAAGCTCACCACCTCCGGCCGGAATTCTTCCACGATGGCACAGCTTTCTTCGTTGAAAGGATTGCGCCCAGCCCCGGGAGGTGCGGCATCCGGATCGATTCCAAACTCGGAATAATAGGGCCGCAGGCGCTCACGCCACGCCGCTTCCCGCTCCGCATCGGGCGTGGGTGGCACATGGCAGAAGAAATTCAGATTGACCGGCCTGTCGGTGCGCTGACGTATAATGCCCATTTCCGTCCGGATCTTTTCCGGCGTGAGCAGGGCGCAGGGCAGCGCGCCGAGCCCGCCCGCCTCACAGACTGCAATCGCCAGTTCCGATCCGGCAGACCCCGCCATCGGCGCAAGCAGGATCGGAAGCTCAATGCCAAAAAGTTCGATAATCCGGGTATCCATCGCCATTGATCAGCACTCCCTTTCCTGATTGCGCCTGAGGGCGCCGACGCGTGTTGCGCCCTGCGGTGAAAGCACCGGCACGAAGACACGACGCGATGCGCGGGCTGTCACCGGCAGCCCCTGGTAAAGACGCTTTTCAGCCTCCACCACCAGAACGCCGGCGAAAATCGGCCAGAAGCGCCGTCCGGCCTGTTCCAGCAACTGATGAAGGCGTAAGACAAAACGGCGTTCGGAGGGTGGAAAATGCAGGGCATCGCCCCAGGCCGTCGCGGTAAAGTTCGCTTCGCGCAGCGCCTCGGCAAGCTGCGTGCGGGAATAGGGCCGGCCGGTGCCAAAGGGGGTGTTTTCGAAACGCGCCCACATGCCGCGCCGGTTCGGCACTGCGATCACGAGGCGGCCACCGGGCGCAAGAACACGCCATATCTCCAGCAGAGCCTGCTGCGGATTTTCCGTGTGCTCCAGCGCATGAACCATGAGAACCCGGTCAACGGAGGAGTCGGGGAGTGGCAGTTCCTCCTCGAACACCAGTGCTGTGGTTGAGGCTTGCCCCGCCGGCCACGGCACCGCCCCCTGCATGGCCGGCATGAAGGCAAATGCACGCTCCGCATCTGCGCCGAAACGGTCGAGCCAGGGCAATGTGTAGCCAAGGCCTACCAGACGTTCACTGGTGCTCTTCGACCAGATGGACGACAGCGCCATCGCAAGGGAGCGCTCGGCCAGGCGACCAAGCAGGGAAGAATAGAAAGCGCGAAGCGCAACAATGTCCGAAATCATGGCTGCGACGGTACCCCCCTTCCACGACACCGGCAAGAATTGTCGCACCCGGCGTGACAAGCCGCCGCCCTCGCCCTATCGTCCAGCCGACAACGGAGAGATTCATGGCCTTGAAGATCGAGCAGTTTATGTGCCGGAGCGACAATTTCGGCATTCTGGTCCATGACACGGAGACGGGCGAGACAGCCCTCATCGACGCGCCGGAAGAGCGCGCCATCCTGTCCGCCGTCGAGCGGACTGGCTGGCGCCCGACAATGATCCTCACCACCCATCATCATCCGGACCATGTGGAGGCGAACCTCGCCCTCAAGGAGCGCTTTGGCCTCACCATCACGGGTCCGGCGGCGGAAGCCGATCGCATTCCCGGCATAGATCGCACGGTGAGCGAAGGCGACACGGTTTCGGTCGGGAAACAGGGCGCGGCGGTGATCGAGACGCCGGGGCATACGGCCGGGCATGTGAGTTATCACTTCGCCGAAGCTGGCATCGTGTTCACTGCCGACACGCTGTTTGCGCTCGGCTGTGGCCGCCTTTTCGAGTGCAAACCGCCCGTCATGCTCGCTTCACTGAAGAAGCTCGCCGCACTCCCACTGGAAACGATCGTCTATTGCGGCCATGAATATACGGAAACCAATGCCCGCTTCGCCCTGACCGTTGACCCGACCAACTCGGCGCTCAGGGAGCGCGCAAAGGAAATCTCCCGTCTTCGCAGCGAAGGAAGGCCCACGCTGCCGACCACCATCGGCAGGGAGATGGCCACCAACCCGTTCCTGCGCTGGCACGACCCGGTAATCCGCCGCAATCTCGGCATGGAAAAGGCGAGCGACGAGGCCGTCTTCGCCGAAATCAGGAAGCGCAAGGATATTTCCTGATCCTACAACGCCGCATCTGCCTCATGCCTGCGCGGCTTCAGGATCATGTTCTTAGCCGCAAGTGCCGCACCGAAGGTGATCAGGAGACAGGCAGCGATGATGTTTGTGGTCGGCTCGGCAGCACCGGCGGCAATCAGGATCAGCGTCGAAAGGAGCGGCGCGGCGTAGCTTGCCGCGCCAAGAACCTGGATGTTGCCGCGCTTGACCCCGTAATCCCAGGCATAGAACGCCGCCCCAACCGGCATGAGACCGAGGCCAAGCACGTTCAGCCACTCACCTGTGGAGACCGGCCAGACGGTCTCTTCCAGCCCAACATGGCAAAGCGCTGAAAGGATCGCCGTTGCCGCACAGAACCATGTGACAATGCTGGTTGGCACGGCCTGAAACCGCCGCGACAGAAGCGAATAGCCGGACCAGAACAGGGCACAGGCTCCCGCCGCCGCGTAACCCAGTGCATAGCGGCTTTCAAAACTGAACCCGCCACCCTTGGTGATGATCAGCGCCGTTCCGGCGAGCCCCAGGAGCGCGCCCGCAATGTGGTGCCAGCCGAGCCTTTCTCCGGGCATCAGCGCGGAGCCCAGCACGATCAGCAGAGGCCAGAGATAGGCAATCAGGCTTGCTTCCACCGCCGGCGCGTTGCGCAGTGCCGTGAAGTAGAAGAAGTGGTACCCGAAGAGCCCGGCGATACCGATGAGCCAGACCACGGGCGGCACAGGCTCCGCTGGCCCGGCTGGCGGCGCTGCAACCCGCATGCCAAGGCCGATCAGGGTCGCCACCGAAAAGGAAAGGGCGGAAAGAAGAAAGGGCGGGACCGCCCCTGAACCGGCGGTGAAAAGCGCCAGAAGCGCCCACATGATGACAGCCGTAAACCCGATCAGCGTGGCACGTGCCAATATCCCCTCCCCGTGCGAAACGCCTCAATCGACCGGCCGGCCCTCAATATGGACCGTGCCAATCTTGGTTCCGATCCGCGCCTGGACGGGCGTGTGATGGCCACGCGTGCCAAGCGGTTTGAAAGCAACCAATATACGAGCCCTGTCTCGCAGGAAAGCGATTGTGGAACGTCCCTTTCGATAACCCGACACCGGAATGAAACGCGCCTTGCAAGTCACAAGGTCCCTGCCAATGTGTTCGCCCTTCGCAGCCGGCGAAAACACGATGTCAGCCCGCATCTCACCGTCGAAAACCCTGAACCGGCGCTTGCAGACATCCGCCGCGTTTCGCGCCGGCGAAAGAAGCGCGGACAGGGGATCGAGAGCACCCGCAAGGTCTTCTTTCGACACGACGATCCAGTCCTTGCCGCGTTTCTTCGGCTTCGGTGTTATGACCGTTTCGGCAACCTGCCCTCTGCTGTAGCGGATTGACGTCGTCTCCCGCTTCTTGCCACTGACATAGGCCAGCTCGTAGGAAGACGGCACGACGGACCGCCCGGAAAGCCTGCCTTTGGAACTCACCGTCCCATCTGTCCTGTCAAAGAGACGGGCCACACCCGCGCTGGCAAAACGGCCCGACACCTCGAAACGGTTCTCTTCGAGCCGGCTCGTGAAATCCGCCTTTCCAATGGGAATGCCAAACAGCGACGCACTGTAGCGAAAGCGATGGGTCTCGCTCTCCGCGCGGGCACTTCCCGCCAAAGCCAGCAGGGCAATTGCGAGGGAAAATCGAGTAACTGCACACCGCATCACGTGCCGTGCCCTCCAGCATGCCGGCAAGCCGGCGCGTCCCTACCCTTGCCTAAAGAAGAATAATAAGGCAAATCTTTGGAAAAGGGCCATGGAGATTGTCCGAACCGCGTCGCAGGGTGCTTGACCCACACGCCAAATATCTCTATGGAACGGCAACTTTTTCCATAAGGCCGCCAACAACCGACAGTGCGCCGCCAGTTTCAGGTGCGCAGTTGGGTATGGACGGGCCAAGACGATGAAGGTTTGAAAAATGTCCCGCGCCTGCGAACTGACCGGCAAAGCCGTAATGACCGGCAACAATGTGAGCCACGCGAACAACAAGACGCGTCGTCGCTTTCTGCCCAACCTGTGCCATGTGACGCTTCAGTCCGAGGCTCTCGGCCAGAACGTGCGCCTGCGCGTTTCCGCCAATGCCCTGCGCACGGTGGAGCACCGCGGCGGTCTTGACGCGTTTCTCGTCAAGGCGAAGGCCAACGAGCTTTCCCAGCGCGCTCGTCTGCTCAAGAAGCAGGTCGAGAAGAAGATCGCTGAGCAGGCCGCGGCCTGAGGCCTCTGCCGCGGCACGGCTGCTGCCCGGCAAATAAAATTCATCGGCCCGCCATGGCCGCGCAGTTCGTGAATGGGCTTCTGCCTGACTGACAATGCGCTGATGGCGGGCTTTCTGGTTCCATCACCCAGGATAAAAAAATGAATCGTCTTTATGCGATCTGGCCATTCATGGCCGCCATGGCGTTCATCGTCACTGCCTCCAATTTTCTCGTTCAATATCCGTTTCAGCATCTCGGCCTTGGCGACCTGCTTACCTGGGGTGCGTTCACCTATCCGGTAGCGTTTCTCGTCAACGATCTGACGAATCGCCGCTTCGGCCCCACAGCCGCACGACGCGTGGTGCTCTCCGGCTTCCTGCTTGCCGTGGTGCTCTCGATCTGGCTCGCAAGCCCGCGCATTGCCATCGCCTCCGGCGCAGCGTTTCTCTTTGCGCAATTGCTTGACGTGGCCGTGTTCGACCGGCTTCGCGGCAGCGCCTGGTGGCGCGCACCGCTGATCTCGACGCTGATCGGCTCCGTGCTCGACACGGTGCTCTTCTTCTCGCTGGCCTTTGCTGCCCGCTTCGCCTTTCTCGACACGGCCTTCGGTCTCGAAGACGGTTCGCTTGCCTTCCCCGTATCGCTGTTCGGCACAGGCATCGAAGCACCGCTCTGGCTTTCGCTGGCGCTCGGCGATTTTGTGGTGAAGATACTGATCGGCCTTGCCATGCTGGCGCCCTATGGCGCGCTTCTGGCCGTGCTGCGGCCAGGGCCCGCCCTTAACCAGCGATAGCGCTTAGCCCTCGGCCAGCTTTGTCAGAAGGCGCAGGAAGGTTGCCGTCTCACGTGGCGTGAGGGGAGCGAGCGTTTCCTCGCTCACCTCCAGCGCCTCCGGAAGCAGCGTTTCAATCAGGCTCCTGCCCTCGTCGCTCAGGCTCACGACAAGCCGCCGCCGGTCACGCCCATGGGGCTCGAGCACCACCAGGTCACGCGCCTTCAATCGGTCGATCACCCCTTTGATCGTCGCCGCATCCATCGCCACCAGTTGGCCAAGCTGGTTCTGCGATGTGGCGCCCACCTCATAGAGCTTGGCAAGCGCGGCAAACTGCGGTGGCGTAAGATCGCTGATACGGGACGCGAAGATCGCCAGATGGCGCTGGTTGGCCTTGCGCAGGATGAAGCCAACCTGCTCGCTCAGATCGTAAGCATCGGCGGATTTGCCGCCGGCCAGAACCCTGAGCCTGCCCTGCTTCGCAGTCATCTGAGACCGTCCTCCCCTTTCACGTCTTCGGCTTTCAAGCCACCCATGCGCGCATGGATGCGCGGTCCGCAGGCCATGGCAAGCACAAACAGGATCTCGTCCGGGCGCGGACCATCCGGCATCCCCACTTCCATCGCATCGAAATGGCTGCGCACATAGGCTGCATTGATGTGCCCAAGCGGAATATCGATGCGTGCACCGAACGCGCCGACCTTTTTCGAAGAAGGCACGATCGCTTTCGAATCACCAAGCCGCTCGCGCATCGCATAGCCACCCGGCACATGCCAGAGTGCGCCATGCTCAAGCTCCCCATCCGTGCCGACAATGGCGCCCTTGCCGAAACCGTCGATCGCGGAAACATTCCCCCCGAGCGCGGCAATGAGCCGGTCGGCCATGTCGATACCGAGCGGCTTCAAATCCTCCATCGCGCTTTCAAGCTCTTTCGCGTATCCACCGGCGAAGGGGTTTTTGACCAGCGCAAGCGCTGCCGCTCGTCGGCGCGGCGCGGACGGAGCCGGCCCGCCTTCGTGAAATATCTCTTCGGTAACAAGCGCGATCTTGCGCAGGGCGAACTCAGGCATGGGTAAGACCTTTTTGTGCATGTGAACAAGATGGAACAGCCGGCACGGCCGTATATGCCAGCTTCTCCAGAGAAATGGTGCCGCATTCGCGTATTTCACCACGCAGGAACAGGGCAACCGCCTCAATGAGGCCGCGCTCCCGCATCGCCCAAGCGGTGGAAAGCCCGTTTTCAAGAGCGTGCGCGACATCAGCATCCGAAAGCGGGCCCACCGCCTGCGTCACCAGACGGCCGCGCAGATCGCTGTCCGGATCAATCTCGTTTGCCGGGACACGCTTCACGGCCGGATGCCCCGGCAGATCTATGTCATTGGCGATCAGCGTCGCCGCCACATCGGCTGCCGCAGCCGAGCTGGCAAGAACCGTCACCGCATCGGCGATGCCGAGCGAATGACTGCGGCCGCGCCAGCCACTGGTCGCAATGCCGCGAACCGGATCGGCCGTGCTCAACGAAATCCTGTCCGCCAGGCCATGGCCCGTGCCGGCGATGGCAATGTCCAGGCTCTCGCCATCCGCCAGATGGATGGCAATGTCGCCGCCATTGTTCACATAGGCACGCGTTATCGCGCGGTCTTTCACAAGTGCCGCAAGAACTTCATCGGCCACACTGCCCGCCACCGCCGCCATCGGCGTGACGAAAGCGGGCACATGCGCATGTACGGCCTTCTCCATCCGCTGCGCGGTGGAGCCGGAAAAGCGCCGGGCCCTCGCACCGGCAGGGCTACGCAGTGCGGGCAGTTCCGCCACCAGCTCTTCAAGGATCGTCTCAAACCGCGCCACGGCCTGCCGATAGGCCAAAAGCCGCTCCCGCTCCTCGCCAAAAGCCTCGACGATCAGATCGATGGGCCCATGGTTCAGATGCAGGCGCCGGCCATCGGCAAGCCAGCTGGCGGTCGCACCCTTCATCGCTTCGGTTCCCGGCGCAATTGCTGAAGCGGTGGCCAGGGATTGGAAACCACAGCCCCCCGCGCCTCACGCGGGTTGAAATATTCGCCACCCTTTTCCAGCACGTCCTCGACGCTGCGGATTTCATCCGCATAGCCGCCGAGCCGCACATAATCCTCCCGCCTGAGCGTGAATTCTATGGGCGCCACCAGCGCCGGTGTCGGCACATAGCCAAAGGCGTTCTCCGGTGTGCGCATCACATCCACCATGATGGTGATGCCGCCACCCGGCCACACATAGACAGGCGCTCCACCAACCGTGACATAGGTTTTGAGCCCCTGAACGGAGCGCGTCAGATTGACCGGGTTCTCCGTCACGCCGGCGCGCAGGCTGCCACCCGCCCCTCCCATGAAAAGCACGGTGCACAGCGCCGGCTCGCAATTCTGCTCGATCAGGTCGACCGATTTGCGCAAGCGCTCCGGAAATGGCTTCTTGACCGGCTGAAGCGCCTCATCAAGCTCGTAATAGGCGAACTGCTCGCCCGTGGTGGAAACCATGAGCAGGGACAGCCCCGGCCGCGCGCCCTTCTTCTCGTTGAAGGGGCCAAGAATATCGAGCGGGTCGTCAATGGTCGTCCCGCCCCATCCGAGCCCCGGGTCGGACACCTTGAAATAACGCCCCGGCGTGGAGCGGCGGCCGATAATCTTGATGCCGGTATCCTCCCAGCCAATCACCTTGCCCGCCTGATGCTCGGAGACGACACCTGTAATGTGGTCATCGACCACAACGACCTCGTCCACGAGACCCTTCCACTGGGTGGCGAACATGCCGATGGTGGCCGAGCCGCAGCCCACCCGCATGCGCTCTTCACGCGTTCCGTCGATCACCGGCGGCTGACCGGCCTGCACCACGACGCTCGCGCCCCCGTCAATGGTCAGCTCCACCGGCTTCTTGTTGCACAGGTCGAGCATCGCCTGGCAGGTGACACGGCCCTCCGCCTTCGATCCGCCGGTCAGGTGATGCACGCCGCCGAGCGAGAGCATCTGGCTGCCATATTCGGCGGTGGTGACATGGCCGACCGCTTCGCCATTCGCCCGCACCGTGGCGGCTTCGGGCCCCAGATGCCGGTCCGTATCGATCTTCACCTTCACGCCGCAATAGGAGAAGATGCCCTCCGTCACCACCGTGACGAGATCGACACCCTCCACCTCCTGCGAAACGATGAAGGGGGCGGGCTTGTAATCCGGATAGGTGGTGCCGGCGCCCACTGCGCTCACGAAGCGGCGCTTCGTGTTGACCAATTCGCCATCCCACGGCACTTCGCCTTCAAAGGGAACAACCGCATCCCCCTCCTCGGCGGCATGTTCAAGGATCGTCACCGGATCACATCGGGTAATGCGCCCGCCGAAATTGCCATAGCGGTCGCAGGCACCCGTGCGCCCCTCGGCGATATAGCACATCACCGGGCAGGCATCGCAGCGCAGCTTTTCGTCCGAAGGCTTCTTCGGCGGCGTGACCTCAAAACGCTCGGTGAGTTCGTTCATCACCCGTTCTCCCGTGCCCGGATCGCCGCCAGAATGCGGCTCGGCGTAGCCGGCACTTTCGTAACTTCTACTCCCACCGCATAGCGGATCGCATTGAGGATCGCCGGCGCGGTGGGGATCAGCACATGCTCGCCCAGCCCCTTGGCGCCAAAAGGCCCTTCCGGGTCCGGCACTTCCACCAGAATCGTTTCGATCGGCGGCACATCGCCAATGGTGGGGATCAGATAATCATGCAGGTTTTCAGTGCGCCCCGGCACATATTCCTCCATCAGCGCAAGGCCAATGCCCTGGGCAATACCGCCCTCGATCTGGCCTTCCACCAGAAGCGGGTTGATCGCACGGCCCACATCATGCGCCGCGGTGATCTTCAAGAGCCGCACCGTGCCAAGCGTGGTGTCGACCTCCAGCTCGACAAGCTGCGCACCATAACCGTAGACCGCATAGGGAACACCCTGCCCCTTCTCGTCCAGCGCGGTCGTGGGCGGGTCGTAGGTCTCTTCCGCCGAAAACGCATAGCCATGCGCGTCGGCCTCAATATCGGAAAGCGCCACGCGCCGGCGCTCCGTCCCCTCGCTGATCACCAGCGCGCCATCCTCCAGCGCGATAGCCGCCCCCTCTGACACATTGGCAAAGCGCAGGATCTTCTCACGCAGGGCACGCCCCGCTTTCTCTGCAGCCTTGCCCGTCACATAGGTCTGGCGTGAGGCCGATGTCTTGCCGGCATCCGGTGTGACACCCGTATCACCGCCCACAAGCTGGAACGCCGAGAGCGGCAGGCCGCTCGCATCGGCGCAGATCTGCGTCACCACCGTGTTGGAGCCCTGCCCGATATCCACCGCGCCCTGATGCAGCATGACCGTACCGGAAGCCGTGATCCCCACACGGATCGTCGAAGGGTTCGGCAGCGCGGTGTTGCCGCAGCCATACCAGCACGACGCGACACCAATGCCGCGCCGCACCCTGCCCTCTCGTGCATTGGCCTCATCCGCCTCGGCCTGCGCCCGCGCCCAATGCGGCTTTAGCGCCTCAAGACACTCACGGATGCCGACGCCGGAAAGTACTTGCCCACAAGTGGTCCTGTCCCCATCGGAAAGCGCATTCTCGATGCGGAATTCCAGCCGGTCGCGTCCCAGCTTTTCCGCCAGCCGGTCATAGAGCGTTTCCTGCATGATCGTCGCCTGCGGCACACCGAACCCGCGAAACGCGCCTGAAATCGGACCATTGGTGTGGATAGCCCGCCCCGTGGCGCGATAATTCGGCGTGCGATAGGGCCCCGAAGCGTGAACCGGAACGCGGTTCGCCACCGTCGGCCCCCAGCTTGCATAGGCCCCGGTGTTGAAATCCCCTTCAAACACCATGCCGGTCACGCGCCCCGCCTCATCGGCGGCTATGGAAGCGCGCATTGTTGCCGGATGCCGTTTGGTGGTGGAGCGCATGGAATCGCCGCGCGTATAGACAATCGCTGCCGGTCTCCCGGTCTTGAGCGCCACCAGCCCCACCAGCGGCTGCAAGGAGACGTCAAGCTTGGAACCGAAACCGCCGCCCGTCGCCAACGGCACGATGCGCACCTTCTCCGGCGGCAGACCAAGCACCTTCGCCGTGTCGTCGCGATCCATATAGGGCGCCTGCGTGGAGGCCTTGATGACCAGCATATCGCCATCCATCATCGCATAGCCCGCTTCCGGCTCGATATAGGCATGCTCCACATAGGACGTCTCGACCTCACCGGAGACCGAGACAAAGGCTTTGGAAAGCGCGCTTTCCGGGTCGCCGCATTCCACGAACCCTCGCGTCAGCTCATTGCCCGCCCGCCCCTCATGCAGATCCGCAAAGCCTTCCCGCCGCGCCTCATCGGGCGTCAGCGCATGGGGCAGCTCCTGCCAGCGGATCGGGAAGGCATCCATATCAAGTGCCTCGACTGCATCGCGCTCGCCCGCTATCAGCGCCACCGCCTCGCCGCGAAACCGCGCCCGGCCCTCGGCCAGCGCCGGCTGATCGGCGAAAGGCGGGATGACGCCAAACCGGTTTTCGCCAGGGATGTCGGCTGCCGTGAAAACCGCGACAATGCCCGGATGCGCGGCGATGAACGCCTCCGTGTCGCCGATTTCGAAATCGGCGTGCCAATGAGGCGACCGCACAACCGCGACCGACAGCGCGTCGGCAGGTCGTTCATCCGCGCCGAAAATCTCCGTTCCATTGACCTTGCGCTCGCCATCGAGCCTGATCGGCGAGGCGCCAACCGCATGACCCTGCTCCACCATGCTGGCATCGACACCCACGGAGCGGTTTGCGTTCATCACCGCCTCGATGATCTTGCGATAGCCGGTGCAGCGGCACAGAACACCACCCAGTGCGTCCTGCACCTCGGTCTCAGACGGTGTCGGGTTCTGCTCCAGAAGTGCTGCCGCGCTCACGAGAACGCCCGGTGTGCAAATCCCGCACTGGGCCGCCCCGTGGCGCAGAAAGGATTCCTGAAGTGCCGAGAGGCTGCCATTTGAAAGCCCCTCCACCGTGCGCACTTTTCTGCCCGAAAGGCCGGCGGCCGGCACGAGGCAGGCGCAGACCACCGCGCCATCCACCATCACCGAACAGGCCCCGCAATCGCCGGCGTCACAGCCGACCTTTGTGCCGGTCAGCCCGAGCTCGTCACGCAATACGGAAGAAAGCCGCTGCAGCGGTGAGACCTCCGTCACAACGGGCTTGCCGTTAACTTCCAGAGATACCGACAGGCTTTTCCCGTTCATGCCGCCACCTCGCTGTGCCCTGCGCCCTGCCATGACTTCTCCAGTGCACGGATCACGATCTCCCGCGCCGCCTCGCGCCGATAGGCAGCGGTACCACGCACATCGTCGATGGGGGAAAGCTCCGGAAATACGTAGTCCATCACGGTCCGGCGCAGCTCCGGCCTCTCGATACCTTCAAGATGCGCTTCCAGCCCCGAAAGGCGCTGCGCCACGGCAGAGCATGAACCGACACTGATGGCCGCTTTCGCTATCCGCCCTCCCTCAGGCACAACCCGAGCAGCGGCCATGGCGATGGAAATCACAAGATAGCGCCGCGCGCCCAGCTTGACGAAGCCGGAGGCACCGCGCGTTGCTGCCTTGGGCACCCGGATAGCGGTGAGAAGTTCATCATCCGCCCGCGCGGTCTTGCGATTGCCCAGAATGAAGTTCGCGAGCGGCAGGTGTCGCGCACCCCTTACCGAGCGCAATTCCACCTCCGCATCCAGAGCCAGAAGCGGCGGAACGCCGTCAGCCGCCGGCGAGGCGTTGCACAGGTTTCCGGCAACCGTCCCCGTGTTCTGGATCTGCACCGAGCCAACCTCCCGGGCTGCCTGTTTGAGCATGTCGAAGGCAGGCGGCAGCCCCGCAGCAATCACCGCACTCCAGCTCGTCCGCGCGCCGATCACGAAATGCGTTTCGGTCTCTTCAACACCGCTCAACGCGGATAATCCGTTGATGTCGAGCACATCGCTTTTCAGCGGGCCCGCGCCGAGGGCGGGATAAAAGTCCGTGCCACCGGCAAGTATGGTCCAGCGCTTCGTGCGTAAGAGCCCGAGCGCTTCCTCCAGTTCGGTCGGTCTGGCATAGTCCATGCGCAGCCTGCCTTCCCAATTGCGATGTCGTTCCCAGGCCCCTTTTCATGCTCTGTCGGCGGGGCTCGAATTTGTTTGTATACGAATGATACGCTCCTCAGCACGCTTGTCAAAGGGGAACATTCGGTCCACCTTCGCGGCGATTTCGTGCGTGAGGGAGACAGGGCATGGCCGACGAGGCACTGATCGTCATCGATGTGCAGAATGATTTCTGCCCCGGAGGAGCGCTTGCCGTTGAAGACGGCGATGCGGTGGTTCCGGTCATCAACGGGCTGATCGGGCGCTTTGACCATGTTGTGCTGACACAGGACTGGCACCCTGCCGGCCATTCCAGCTTCGCCTCCTCGCATCAGGGCAAGGCCCCGTTCGAAACGGTCGAGATGCCCTATGGCACGCAGACGCTTTGGCCCGTTCACTGCCTACAGGGCACAGGGGGCGCAGCGTTCCACGAAGGGCTGGCATGGGACAAGGCGGAGCTTGTCATCCGCAAGGGCTTTCGCAGCGCGATCGACAGCTATTCGGCCTTTTTCGAGAACGATCACAGGACGCCGACCGGCCTCTCAGGCTATCTGCGCGAACGCGGCATCACCAGGGTGACGCTTGCCGGCCTCGCCACGGATTTCTGCGTAGCCTATTCGGCCATCGATGCGCGCCGTCAGGGTTTTGAGGCCACCGTCATGATGGAAGGCTGCCGCGCCATCGACCTCGGCGGCTCATTGGCTGCGATGACCGCGAAAATGAATGAGGCCGGTGTGACGCTGGCGTGAGTGGTGGGCTTGCTGAGTTAGGAGCCAAGCGCCCTCGCCCTTCGACAAGCTTCTGTAATCGCGGTCAATTGTCATGCGTGTCCGGGCTTCCTGCTTCTGTTCGCGGGTCAGCGCATGGGCTGCCGCCTGATGGCGTCGGAAACGGGCATGACCATCTCAGGAACGTCGTGCGGCCAGTTTGCGTTTGGGCCGCCGTCCAGCCTGTCGTCGTCGATTGCCCGCGCCGGTGCGTCCCGGACGGACGCATTCCTTGTCGACTGCTGTTGCTGTCAGAGCCGCCGAAGAAGGTTCAACACGTCACTGACGCGCTCATGTGCTGGTCGAAGCCGGTCTTTCCTGCGGCATGAAGCGGAAATCGCTGCCATCGACCCACATGCGGTGAAGGATGATGGCGAGCCGCCAGGCAACCGCCACACGGGCGCGGTTCATGCCACGCCGTCTGGCCACCTTCAATCCCCACCGTTTGAGAGCAAAACTCTTCCTCGTGCGCGTCAGGAGCGCGTTTGCGGCTTCGAACAGGAGGCTGCGCATCATGGTGTCACCGGTTTTGGAGATGCTGCCGATGTGCTCGTACTCGCCAGACTGGTCGATGCGCGGCACGAGGCCGAAGGCCGCCGGCACATCGGCCGAGCGGGCGAAACGCTCCGGCTGGTGCACGGTTGCCTTGAAGGCGAAGGCCGTGATCGATCCGACACCGGGCACCGTCATCAGCCGCCGGCACACCGCATCGGAGGCGGCATGGCGTTTGATCGCGCGCTCATAGGTGCGCACCTGTTCAAGAAGAGCGGCGCGCATGGACAGCATCGGCGCCACCAGAGCCATGAGGTCGCCGCGCGCGGCAAGCCGCTCCTTGACCCGCCCCGCAAAACCACCCGATCCGACCTGGCCAAGCCGGATGCCGAACGGCTTCAGATCACCACGGATCTTGACCTGCAACTGGCGGGCCTGGGAAAGCAGGGTCGCGCGCGCCGTCAGCATCAGGCGCTGCCGGTGGGCCACCTCGTCCTTGACATGAACCGCCCGATACAGCCGCGCCCGCAGAGCCTGGGCGATCATCCGGGCATCGCGCCGGTCGGTCTTCACTGGAGAGGCTTTGGCATAGGCCTTCATGCGTCGCGTCTCGATCACGACAACCGGCAACGCCTGCGCCTTCAACTCCCGAGCCAGCCAGGGCGTCAGCGCGCCCGCTTCCAGACCGATCACCGCAAGCGCATCGCCAAAAGGCGCCAAAGCTGCCGCCAGACTTGCCGGCGTGCTCGCGACCTTCATCTCCTCAGCGACATCACCGAGCCCGTCAATCACGCAAACCGACGTGGCTTCCTCCGAAACGTCCAATCCGGCATAATACTCCATGGTTGCTCCCTCCTTCGCTTTGTGGCGATCCAGTATCGACCACGTATCAACCGAAGCGCCGGGGGCAACCGCTGCCCCCAAGAAACAGCGATTATGCCATCTCAGGATGAGGGCTACTTTGGCGCTGCCGCATGTGAGATGATGACAGGGCGCTACGCCTCAACAGCCCTCATCCTGAGCTTGTCGAAGGGCGAGGGCGCCCGGCACCAACGTCCCGGTCACCCCACCCCCACATAACGGTGCACCATCTCGGGATCGTCGCGCAGCCGCTCGACATCCACCGTCTCGCGGTTGCGGCCGTTCTCAATGAAGGCAACCCGATCCGCCACCGGCAGCACCGCATCCACCCGCTGCTCCACGAGAATGGTGGAGACCCCACGCTCGCGCAGCCCGGCCACCGTCTCGCGGATGCGCGCGATCATGGAGGGCATCAGCCCTTCCGTCGGCTCATCCAGCAACAGCACCTGCGGCTCAAGACACAGCGCCCGCGCCATGGCCAGCATCTGCTGCTCGCCGCCGGAAAGCGTGCCGGAGCGCTGCTTCAGCCGCTCGCGCAAAACAGGGAAGAGATCGAGCACACTGTCGCGCGTGGCAGCGCCCTTGCCGCGCGTCATCAGGCCGATCTCGATGTTCTCGCCCACCGTCAACTCGGAAAAGAGCCGCCGCCCCTGCGGCACATAGGCGACACCGGCCTTCGGCACCTCGTGCGGCGCAAGACTGTTCAATTCCACATCGCCAAGCAGGATGCGCCCGGCGGTTGCCGGCACCAGTCCCATGATCGTTTTCAGCGCGGTCGTCTTGCCCGCGCCATTGCGGCCAAGCAGGCACAACACCTCGCCCTGCCGCAATTCCAGATCGAAGCCGCGCAGCACCTGCACATGGCCATAGGCGCTGTCGACATGTTCCATTGTCAGGGCAGCCGTCATCTCAACCTCCGAGATAGGCCTGCTGGACGGCCTGGTTGGCGCGGATCTCGGCAGGCGCGCCCTGCGCAAGAATGCGCCCCTGCTCCATCACCGTGATGCGTTCGGCAAGCGCCATGACCACATCCATATTGTGTTCAATCAGAAGCACCGTCGCCTCCTCGCCGATCTGGCGCACCAGCGCGATGAAGTTCTCTATCTCGCTGTCGGAAAGACCCTGCGTGGGTTCATCGAGGATCAGGAGGCGCGGGCGGAGCGCCAGCCCCATCGCCACTTCAAGCAGCCGCTGATGCCCGTAGGACAGATTGCCGGCCACCTTGTGCGCGTGCTCCGCAAGCCCCACCTTCTCCAGCGCGTCCATGCCATATTCGGTGAGCGCGCGCGCTGAAAGCCCCCGCGCGTGGTCATCGATCAACTGCCGCTGAACCGCCAGCGCCACATTGTCGAAGGCCGTCAGATTGGCGAAGACGCTGGTGATCTGGAACGTGTAGGCAATGCCGGCGCGCACGCGCTTGTGGGCCGGCATCTGCGAAATGTCCTGCCCGTCAAAGATCACACGCCCTTCCGTCGGCGCGACACGCCCGCAGATCAGGCTCACAAAGGTCGTCTTGCCGGCCCCGTTCGGGCCGATGATGGCGTGCGTCTCTCCCTCGGGCAGCGAGAAGTCGACACCATCGACCGCGCGCAGGCCGCCGAAGGCGCGCGCGAGGCCCATGGTTTCAAGAAGCGGGCTCACGGCAGCCATGGCAACCACCTTTCACGCACCGTACCAGTGATGCCTTTGGGGAAGAACAGAATGACGCCGATCAGCACCAGACCAACCACCAGCAGATGCGCGGTGGTGTAGCTCGAAGCGGTGTCGATGACATAGAACATGAACAGCGTGCCAATGAGCGGGCCAAGCGTCGTCGCCGCACCGCCGACCAGCACCCAGAGCAGCGGCAGAATGGAATACTGGATCGCCGCAAAACCAGACCCGACATAGCCGAACAGCACCGCATAGGCAGCGCCCGAGGCGGCGCAGAAAATGCCCGAAAGCACCATCGACATGAGCTTGTTGGCGAACACGTCATAGCCCAGCATGCGCATGCGCTCCTCGTTCTCGCGAATGGCGATCAGCGAGCGGCCATAGGGCGCGCGCACCAGAAACAGGATCGCTCCCAGAACCAGCGTGAAGAGCGAGAGCGCCACGAGATAGCGGGTGGAGGGATCGGAGAGATCAAGCGCCCCGCCGGGAAATTCCAGAACGCGCGAGGCCTGCGGCAGAACGAGCCCTTCTTCGCCGCGCGTATAGGTCGTGAAGTAAAGGGTCATCAGGTAGAAGACCTGCGCGAACATCAGCGTGACGATCATGAACGCAACGCCGGTTGTGCGCAGCGCCAGAAAGCCGACGACCAGCGCCAGCGCCGCACCGGCGGCAAGCCCCGTCCCGAAGGCCGGCCAGACGCTCCATTCCAGATGGTAGATCGTCAGCCCCGCCCCGTAGAGCCCGGCAGCGAAGAACATGGCGTGGCCAAGGCTGAGCAGCCCCGTGTAACCGAAGGCCAGATTGTAGCCCATGGCGAAAACGGCCAGCACCAGAACGCGCGCAAACACGCCGCGATGATATTCCGGCAGCAGAAAGTTGAGCGCCAGAAGCAGGAGGACCACACCCACATGAAGGGCAATGGTCTTTGCAGAAGGGGTCAGTCTGGTCATCGCGCGGCCTCTCCGAAAAGGCCCTGCGGGCGAAACACCAGGATCATGGCGACCGCCAGCGTCGCCAGCATCTTGGCGAGCGTCGGCGAGAAGAACATCGAGATGATGCCATCCGACAGGCCGATCAGAACCGCCGCCAGAACCGTGCCGCGCAGCGATCCGAGACCGCCGATGATCACGACGATGAAAGAGAGTAACAGCGGATCGTGACCCATCAAATAATGCGCTTGCTGGATCGGCACGATCAGAACGGCGGCAACAGCGGCCAGTCCTGCCCCCAGTGCGAACACGCCGGCATAGACGCGCCCGACCGGAATGCCGAAGGCCTGCGCCGTCTCCCGGTCGAACTGGGTGGCGCGCATGACGAGGCCGATCTTCGTGCGCGTCAGCACAAACCATGTCGCCAGCATCATGACGATGGAAAACCCGATTACGGCCAGCTTGTAGGCAGAATAGCCGAACCATGGCAGTTGCATGCGATAGTGGAATGGTGCCTCCACCGGTCGCGCTTCGGGCCCGTAAAATGTCAGTGCCAGCTGCTGGATGATGTAGAGCAGGCCAATCGTGGCGACGATGGTCGCTTCCGGCTCGTATTTAAGCCGGCTCAAGACCAGCCGCTCGGCAACAAAGGCGATGGCCGCGACGACGAGCGGGCTCAGCACCAGCGCCACCATGAAACCGATTGCCGGGTGCCCGCCGAACAGCGAGGCAACCCACCAGGCAAGCACCGCGCCCAGCATGTAGAATTCGCCATGGGCGACATTCACCACGCGCATGACACCGAAGACGAGCGAAAGGCCGAGCGCAATCAGCGACAGGACAGCCGCCGTCACCAGCCCTTCAAGCGTAGCGAGGAGAAAATACGGACCGAAGGCCATTCACAAGCGCACTTTCATGAGAGAAGCCGAAGGAGAGCTGCCGACGTTCCATCCCCTGCGGATCAAGGGCTAGAACGCTGGCGCCCCTTCTCCCCGCATGCGGGGAGAAGGGTGAGGGGCGAGCGCCGCCCCTTGCAACATGTCAGAACGACATTGCCGTATAGTCGGCCTCAGGCTCGTAGGCCCCATCCTCGATGGAGGTGCGGTGCACCACTTCCAGCTTGCCGCCCTTCACCTGGCTGATGCTCTGTTCGCCAAAGACCTGGTGGATCTTGCCGTTGAACAGCTTCTTGCCCTGCGGATGGTCCGGCCCGGCCTCCATCTCGGTCATCGCTTCGGTGGCCTCGATCATCGCGGCGCGGTCGTCCGGCCCCTTGTAATCGCAGGCTTCCATCGATGCCTTGATGATGTTGAGGGTCTCCCAGCAGCCGAACATGTGGGCTGCGGTGGAAACGTCCTTGGCGTCATTCACGCTGGCGCCGTTCTCGTCGATGCCCACGGCCTCACGATAAGCCGTCACATAGTCCGGCTGGTCGGGCTGTGCGTAACGCGGCATGCCTTCCCAGAAATGGCTGCCCTCGAGGAATTCCAGACCCGGGCTTGAGATATCGACGGCTTCGAGCGAATCGATGAAGCCGAAGAGCTGCGGCCCACCGGAGCCGAAGAACTCGCCCATCTCCTTGACGAAGGTCAGCACGGCCGGCCCAACCATCACATGGTAGATCACATCCGTGTCGCGCGGGATCTGCGGGAAATAGCGGGTGAACGAGGTTTCGGTCGGCGGGATCGGCACCTTGGCCACCACCTGCCCGCCCTGCGCCTCGATGGCCGGGGTGAAGAAATCGCGGTGATCATGGCCGAACGCATAGTCGGGATAGACCAGCGTGACTTTCTTGCCGAGATTGCCTGCAATCCACGGCGCCATGGAGCGCGCCTGCGCCTTCACATCGGTGATGCCCGGCTGCACGCAGTAGCGGTTCATCTTGCCCGAGGCCACGTGATAGCCCTCGCTCACCACGTAGTAGGGAATTTTCAGTTCGCCCGCAGCCGGTGCGGAACCGACGACCACATGGGAAAACAGCGTGCCATAGACCAGGTCGACCTTGTGCTGATTGGCGAATTTCTCGACCACTTCCGCACCGCGCTTCGGGTCGGTGCCATCGTCCTCGATAATGATCTCGAGCGGACGTCCATTGATGCCGCCGGCATCGTTGATGCGCTTGGCGGCAGCCGTCGTCACGCGCTCATACCAACGGCCATAGGCCGCGCCGATGCCCGTGCGGTGGCACTGGAAACCGATCTTGATGGGCTCGGAAGACTGCGCCTGGCCATAGCGCACGAAGCCGGGTGCGGCCACCAGACCCGCCGCGGCTCCCAACCCCTTGAGCGCGGACCTGCGCGTCAGACCGCCGTTTAAATTAATCAGAGACTTGCGATTTTCACTCATGCCGGTTCCCCATTGTTGTGATCGTTTGACCGAGCATTTCCAACGGTTGGAAGCATTTTCCAGCGTCGGAAAAATCACTTGTGTACAAACTAAATCACCAATCCATTCCCTTGGCAACAGGACATGCCCCAAGGGAAACACAGCGATGTTTTAAGCCATTTTGCGCTGCAACGAAATTGGAAACGGGGGATAAAGGCACGAAGAAACAAAGAGTTACCACGAACCCATTCAAACCGAAATCACGGGTGCGCCAAAGCGCGCATCAAGAAAATTTATTCCAGCAATCCGGCGTTTTCAGCCAGCGGTGGGGGCGGAAAGCAGCCAGAGGCCAAAAACCGTGTAGCCGACCATCAGGATCGCAAGCGGGATCTGACTGACAGTTGCGAGCCGTGCCGACCCAAAATGCCGATAGGCGATCAGATGCGCCAGAATCACCGCCAGCACATGCCCGCCGATGATCGCCACGGCCTGCGCATTCCAGATGATCCAGGCCGATTGCGCGCCGAGCGTTGCGCCCGCCTGAACATGCATGCCTGCCGTGCCGAACAGGTTCCAGCCACGCATCAACGGGTCCGAGAGCGCCGCGAGCGCATACTGGCTGTTGATGGTGAATCCAACCAGATAGTGCGAGAAGTGATAGGCAAGCGCGATGGGAATGATCGACCACGCGAGAAGCCCCGCCAGCTTCCGCACGCCCCGCTTTCCGGCCAGCCGGCAGCCAAGCCAGACCGCGCCCATGAAACCGGAGAAAAGAAGCCCGAACATCACGACAAGCCCAAGCGAGCTCTCCCCGGTCACGGCCGAGCGACCGGGGAATTCCAGCGGGTTGATTCCGATGAGATCGAGCCAGAAAAAAGTGTGTTTGAGCCCGTCGAAGGAAACCGAACTCAAGGCCAGAAGCAGAAAGGCGACACCGGAAAGCGACAGCGCCGCCGCCTCTCCAAGCTTGTGGCCCGGCAGGCCGAGCGCCAGCCTCTTTCGCCTGCCCTCCCCGCTCAGGGCGAACAGGGAAAGGCGCGCAAGCATTCCGAAAAAGAGCGACAGGAACTCCGCACGTGTGCACCAGCTTTCATGGCCGAACAGGACCATGCCGGCGAAGGTAAAAACCCAGTAGAGCGATACCGCCACCGCCAGTCGCTCGGGATCGGCGGGCGCCAGATACACCAGTTCGAACCATGCGAAGCCGAACAGGGTGAAGCAGGCCGGCCAGCGCCCCAGCACCGCGGGTAAAGGCCGGATCCCGCCTTCGGGCAAACCGGCACGCACGAGCATCCGCCACGGTCCATACCATGGGTTGATCCATGCCCAGAGATTGCCGAGCAGGCCCTGCGTGATGGTGACTCCCACCCAGAGCAGCGTCCAGATCACCAGCGGCAATGGATTGGAAAGCGGATCACGACTTCCCTGAAATCCCGCATAGACAATGGCCGCCAGAGCGAGGAAGGACAGGGTGCTGGTTACGGCTCGGCCATCCAGAGGCATGGGAAGAAGCGAAATGCGGCGCGACAGCAGCCGTTCGACACCCTGAACCGGAAGAAAGACGAGAACGAGAAAGCTCAGCGCAACCGCAAGCATGCCACCGAAGAGATAATAATCGGTCGGCAGGAGCAGCACATAGCCGCGCTCGGATGCATGGGCCCACGCCGCACTGCCAGAAAAGCAAAGCGCCGCACCCGCAGATACGGCACGCCTGCCGATTGCGCTCATGCCTGCGTTCCGGCAGCTCAAGCGCTCATGCCATCCAGATCGGCAAGCGTGAAAACGTCAACGGTCAGCCCCACATGTTCTTTCATCAGTGCCAGCGCCCCCTCCAGATTGCGGTCCAGAGCAAGCTCCATGAGTTGCGTGTGCTGGTCAAGGGACATGGCCGCATCGAGCGCCTCAATGGCCGCTTCATACCCTTCCTCCGCGCCTGCGGCGGCACGAAGCGTCGGCGTCACGGTCAGGAAGATGTGATGCCGGCACAACTGACCCCATATCTGGGCGTAAAAATGCTTCAGCCAGGTGGCGTCGGCGGCGGAAAGCAGCGCCTCATGAAAAGCCTGATGCTTCTCCACCCAGTCGTGCAGGGCATCGTCGGAAAGCCCCTTCGCCGGTATCTGGCAGCGCGAGAGGCGATAGTGCGCCGTAACCACAGCCCCCTCCCAGTCGGCTCCACCTTTGCGGATGGATTCTTCTAGAAGCGTGGTTTCAACGGCAAGTCGCGCCTTGGAGAGATCTTCCAGCTCTGCCCGCGAGACGGGCGCAACCGCAAATCCCCGATTGCTTTCAGCAGTGACGAGCCTCTCGGCCTCAAGCCGCGAGAGCGCTTCACGCAATGGCGTCCAGCCAAATCCATAGGTTTCACGCAGCGCCGCGATCCTCAAGGGCGCGCCCGGCATCAGCCTTGTCGCCAGAATATCGCGCCGAAGCTGATGATACGCCGCCTCCGTCTTGGTCAGCGGCTCCGCGTCATCCACCACCATATGATGCAAATTCTGCTCCTCCTCGGGAACAAAAGTATATATAATTTATGGTCCATTCAACGATTATATATAGTGTTTGACAGACATTGCCCCGACGATATGATGGCCTTTCAGACGGATGGGGAGGACCCGCGCGTGACATGCGGAGCGCCGTCCGGCAAGGAGTGCTGCGGGAAACCGGGCAATCTCTGATTTTATGTAGGACGAGGACGCAGCCGCCAGGCTGCTCCCGATTTGCAGGCCCTTGAGGCCACTGGGAGGAATGACATGACTGTAAAATCACGCTTATCGCTGCGCGGCATTGTGGCTGCTGGCGCGGTGGTTCTCGGCCTCGGCGCCGCCAGCGCCGAGCCGATTCGCATCGGCATTGCAAACTTCGGTGAGCACCCGCAGCTCAACACGGCGATCCAGGGCTTCAAGGACGCCCTTGCCGCCGGCGGTTACGAAGAAGGCAAGGATGTCGTTTATTCCGAGAGCCACACCAATTTCGATGCATCGCTCGTCCCGCAGATGATTGCGAAGCTGCAGGCCGAGGGTCCAGCCCTCATGTACACGGTCACAACGCCTGTTTCCCAGATCGCCAAGAAGGCGCTTGCCGGTTCCGGCATTCCGATCGTCTTTTCCGCCGTCACCGATCCGGTGGCCGCCAAGCTTGTTCCTTCCTGGGAAGCCGGCGATGAAGGCATGACCGGCGCCACCGACCTGCAGGACGTTGCCGCCGTCATGGAGTTTGCCAAGAAGCTCGTTCCGGATGCAAAGCGCATCGGCCAACCCTACAATCCGGGCGAGGCCAACGACGTGGCGCTGCTTGAGAAAGTTCAGGAAGCCGCCCCGACTGCCGGCTTCGAGGTCGTGCCCGTGGGCGTCGACAATGTGAACGACATTCAGCAGCGCATCGCGTCGCTCGCCGGCAAGGCCGACGTGATCTATACGCCCGCCTCCAACCTGCTCCAGCCGGCCATTGCCGCCGTTTCCGCTGCCGCGCGGCAGGCCGGCATCCCGATCATCAACTCCGATGATGGCGCCGTGTCCGACGGCGTGGTTCCGGCAAGCTTTGCCGTGAACTACCAGCAGGTCGGCCTCAATGCCGGCAAGATCGCGCTGCAGATTCTCGACGGCACGGACCCCAAGTCGATCCCGCCGGTCAATCCGGCCTATGAGGACCACGCGCCGCGCATCTCGAAAAAGGCCATGGCTGCCTTCGGCCTCGATATTCCTGAAGAGTTCGCCGACTGCGACTGCATCGTCGACTGACACGGCAAAAAATCAGGACGCGGCGTCCCATGGATGCCGCGTCAACTTCAAGGAGGCGCCGGTGCTGGAAATTCGTGCCGCACGCAAAGTGTTCTACCGGGGACAACCCGACGAAAAGATCGCCCTCAACGGGCTCGACCTCACCCTCAAAACTGGCGAATTCGGTGTCGTGATCGGCTCCAACGGGGCGGGCAAGAGCAGCATGCTCAACGCCATTTCCGGATCGCTCTCGCTCGATTCGGGCCAGATTCTCATCAATGGCGACGACATAACCGCTTTGCCGGTGCACAAGCGCGCCAAGCGCATTGCACGCGTGTTTCAGGACCCCATGCTTGGCACCGCCGCCAGCATGACGGTGGCCGAAAACATGCTGCTTGCCGAATTACGCAACTCCAGGCGCACCCTTCGCCACGGTCTCAACGCAAAGCGATTGACCGACTACCGCGAGCGCCTGACCATTCTGGGTCTCGGCCTTGAGGACCGTCTCAACACCCGTGTCGATCTTCTGTCCGGTGGGCAGCGCCAGTCCCTCTCGCTCATCATGGCCGTTGGCGGATCGCCCGATCTCCTTCTCCTCGATGAACACACGGCAGCACTCGATCCGCGCACCGCAGACATCGTGATGGAAGCGACCGTGCGCGCCGTGGAAGCGCTCAAGCTGACCACGCTCATGGTCACCCACAACATGCAGCATGCCGTCGATTACGGCCACCGCGTCATCATGCTCAATGCCGGCCGTGTGCATCTGGAAATCGGCGGGGAAGAAAAGGCCAATGTGACCGTTCCCGACCTGATCGGCCATTTCGCCACCAAGACCGACAGCATGTTGCTCGCGAGTTGACCCCGATGATCGATTTTCTGCAAACCACTCTGACGAGCTTCGTCGCACTCATCCCGGTAACGCTCGCGCAAAGCCTGATCCTCGGCTTCGTCGTCGCAGGCATTATGATCCCCTTCCGCATGCTGAGCTTTCCCGATCTCACCAGCGAGGGCGCCTTCCCGCTGGGCGGCTGCGTCTGCGGCGTGGCGCTCGCCTCCGGCCTCGGGCCGCTCTCGGCCATCGGACTGGCACTGCTCACCGGCTTCGTCGCCGGCTGCTGCACCGCCTTTATCCATCTGCGCTTCCGCATCCACACGCTTCTGGCCGGCATTCTCGTGATGACCATGCTTTACAGCGTGAACCTGCGCATCATGGGCCGTTCCAACCTCTCCGTGTTCGGCACGGAAACCATCTTCGACTGGGTGCCGTTCGTGCAACCGGGCTTCCCGCTCGCCAAGATCATCGCGGTGGGCGTCATCACGCTCGCCATGTTCCTGGCACTCAACTTCTTCTTCACGACGGAGAAGGGCACGGCGGTTCGTGCCGTTGGCGCCAACCCGGTGATGGCCGAAGCACAGGGCATCAATGTGTGGGCGGCAACCATTGGCGGCATTGGCCTTGCCGGCGCGTTCTCGGCATTCAGCGGCGCACTGATGGTGCAGTCACAGGGCTTCGCCGATGTGAATATGGGCCTCGGCATCCTCATCAACGGTCTTGCGGCCCTGATGATCGGCGAGGCCATCGTCGGCAAGGCGACCGTGTGGCGGCAGCTCCTCGCCCCCTTCGCCGGAGCGATGGTCTACTACCAGCTTGTCTCCCTTTGCCTGGCGGCAGGCATGCCCCCGCCCGACCTGAAACTCGCCACCGGCGCATTCGTGCTTCTAATGCTCGCCCTGCCCACGCTGCGCGCCGCGCGCGGCCGGCAGGCGGCAACACCGCGCGAGAGCTTCCGCGAGTAGAAAACTCCGGGCACGACCTCAAAGCACTGATGGGGAAATCAGATAGAGCGGTTCATCGTTTCCATGAAACGGTGAACCGCTCTATTCGAGAGGTCGCGCCTCGGACGGCAGCATGATGGGAATCCCGTCTCGGACGGGATACGCAAGTTTCGCGCTCTTCGAGATCAGCTCGCTATTCTCCGCGTCCCAGCGCAACGCGCCCTTGGTCAACGGACAGACAAGAAGTTCCAGAAGCTTGGGGTCCAGCGCAGCCTCGTTTCTGCCTTCGTCATCATCCTGCATCACAAACGCTCCAGTTTCCACATCAGGCCCACTCTCTACTGGAGCCGGTGCCCCGTCTCGCCATCGCCCTGCGCCAAGACGATCTCGGTTATGGCGATCAGCGTGTCCGCGCGCGTTTTGAGATCGGGCGCTTCAAGCAATGCCTGCTTTTCGGCCGGACCATACGGCACCATCATGGACAGCGCATTGACGAGACTTGCATCTTCAGCCTGATGCACACTGTCCCAGTCCGCTTCCAGATTGTTGGCATCGAGATAGGCGCGCAACGCCTTCAACAGGGCGCCACGATCCACCTGCTGCTCATCGGCGCTGTCATGCAGGTCTGCCTCGAATGGCAGGATACGGCACTGGCGGAACGGGGTCCTGACCTTGAGTTCTTCCAGCACCCTGAAGCGGCAGATGCCGATCAGGGTTATGAGATAGCGACCGTCGCCCGTTTCGGAAACAGAGCCCAGTCGCCCGACACATCCCACGTCGCAGAGCTCAGGCTCTCCGTCAGCCCTCTTCGCGCCGTCGAGACGCGGCTGGACCATGCCGATCAAACGCGTCCCAGACAGCGCATGATCCGTCATCGCGAGATAACGCGGTTCAAAAATGTTCAGCGGTAATCGCCCACCTGGCAAGAGCAGGGCCGCCGACAACGGAAACACGGGAATCACACTGTCGATATCGCGGCCATTGCGATACGAGGTATTGCCTGCCTTCACATGACGTCTCCCGATCTTTTACCGATATCTGGAGCAGTCTTCTCAATAGGCAAATAATCGAAAGACTTATGAGAACAGCAGCGACGACAGTTTGCGCCGCGCAGACAGCGTCGCCGGGTCCGAAGCGCCCCACGCCTCAAAGAATTTGAGAAGCTGCGCCCGCGCGCCGTCTTCGTTCCATTCGCGATCCTTGCGAACAATGGTCAGCAGGCTTTCGGCGGCCGCCGCACGGTCACCCTTGGCATTCTGAAGAAGCGCCAGGTCGAAACGCGCCTGGTGGTCGTTGGGGTCTGCGGCCAGGCGCTGCTCCAGCGCCGCGCTGTCGCCAAGATCGGCCACCTGCTCGGCAAGCGCCATCTTGGCTTGCACGGCTGCAATGGGAGCCGCATCCCGGTGCTTCTCCGACACCTTCGCCAGCACCTGCGCGGCCTGTTCCTTCTGCCCCGCTTCGAAGAGCAGATCGGCCAGGCCTCCGATGGCATCGACATTTTCAGGCTCGCGCTGAAGAACAGCCGAATAGATTTGCGCAGCCATCTGCTGGTCGCCACTGGCAACGGCTTCTTTCGCCGCTTCGAGCGCTCCCGCGATCTCGTCGCCGCCGGCTCCGGACACCAGCTTGTCGATAAACGCCTTAACCTGGCTTTCGGGCAACGCGCCCATGAAGCCATCCACCGGCTGTCCGTCCTTGAAGGCGAAGACCGCAGGGATCGACTGCACACCAAGCTGGCCGGCAATGGCGGGATGCTCGTCAATGTTCATCTTCACGAGCTTCACCTTGCCACCAGCCGCGCGCACCGCATTTTCGATAATCGGCGTCAACTGCTTGCATGGCCCGCACCAGGGCGCCCAGAAATCGACCAGCACGGGCTGATTGCGCGATTCCTGAATGACATCGGCCGTAAAGCCGGCGGTCGTCGTGTCCTTGATCAGGTCAGCGGCCGGCATCTGCGGCGAGTCGGAAAGTGAAAAGCCCTGACCAGCCGGAGCCGCAGGAGCCGAAACAGGCGTCTCCCCACCAAAATCGACCTTGGTGGTATACTGTGCAGCCCCTGCACCATAATTGTCAGGCTTGCCGTATGGATTGTCGCCGTTGGTCATAAAGGCCCCTTCTCTGCTTCCGTCCGGCGCGGCCTGCAGGGTGTGCCGGTCAGCCGATAGAATATGTTTCGTCGCCACAAATGTTGGCGATCACTCTGTCACTTTCAAGACAAGCGGCTGATGCTCGACCGCTTCAAGAAAACGCATGAGATCATCGCGACCGATCGAAGTTGTCGCCTCGTTGGTCAGCGGATGCGCGTTGATGATGTCATTGTCCATCAAATTCGCGTCGAGCACCACTGTCACCCTGTGTTGATCGTCATTGACGACGCCGAACACAGTGACAGCCCCCGGCTCCACGCCAAGATATTCCATGAGCTTGTCCGGCTTGCCAAACGAAACACGGCTCGCAGCCCCGATCTTGTGGTGGATCGTCTTCAGGTCGACCTGCGCGTCCTCATCGACGGTGACAAGAAAGAAATTGTCTTTCTTGTCCTTGAGAAAGAGGTTCTTCGTGTGCCCTCCGGGAATCTCACCTCGAAGGGACTGCGAATCGGAAACTGTGAATAGCGCCGGATGCCGATGGGTTTCAGCCTCAATGCCCAGCTTTCCCAAAAATTCCAGCAGCGCTTCGGGTGATTTCGGCACCGCCTAGCCTCATGAAGTCGAAGTTCTTTCCGCACGGTCGTAGCCGTACCGGCCCCGCAGACGCAAGCCCCGCAGGAGCGGAAAGCGGCAGTGCAGGCACGCCGCGCCCATTGTCGGATACGGTTTTGAAAAAAGCGCATTATGGCTGTCGATTTCCTGTTGCATTTTCCGGCGAGATCAGACTATAAGCGCGCCGTCGGAAGCGACAAGCCGAGCGGGCGTAGCTCAGGGGTAGAGCACAACCTTGCCAAGGTTGGGGTCGTGAGTTCGAATCTCATCGCCCGCTCCAGTTTTCCTTACGACAGATCAGCTTTGAGGCTCGGGTTTCCCGGGCCTTTTTGCTGTCTTGCGGCCGGGGAGCGCGCGGGGGAGTTTTGGTCTAACCCGTTCTTTCGTCCTAAATGCCAGCGAACCACTCCCCGTCAACGGTCACTTCTTCAATCAAACGGGTCGTGATTCCCAACTCATACTGTTTCAGAAGTTCGCAAAGCCGGTCTCCGTCGATCAAGTCGATGGCAATGGCACCGTCCCGCGTCGCTTCCTCCGAAGCCTGACTTGTAAAAGTGCCTGTGGTGATAAAAAGCCCCTTGTCGGCCCGGCCCTGCAGTGCACCGCGAAAATCGCGTATCTCCTTCGCGCCAACGCTGCCTTTCCAGCGCTTGCACTGGAAGTAGATCTGGAACGAGACCAGATTGACGCGGAGCACGCCCACTCCATCGATCCCTCCATCTCCAGTCTGACCACGCACTTCGACTTTCACAAACCCGGCTTCGCGCAACAGGCGCTGTGACAGGCGCTCGAATGCCGCAGGGTCGATCAGGCGCAAAGTGTCGAGAAGAGCAGCCTTCCAGTCACCGGCGACATCTCTTGCCCCGCCGGAAGCCGCCTCGTTGCCTTCAGGCATCTCAGGCACCTTGCGGCTCTCCTTTTCCCGACGTCGTTTCTCTCGCGCTCTTTGCCGCTCTTCTTCATTGACCCGGTTGTGAATAGCTACGGTCTGCTCCCGCGAGACAATTTTCTCCCCGGCATCCGTCAGGGCCCAGACACCGCGCGCAGAATTGTGGAGAGCGCCGCCGCGCTTCAGAAATGTCCGCGCCCAGGCGAGGTAATATTTCAGCTTGGGCCGCGTATCATTCGGCATGGTGAAGGCCTGCTCTTCCTCACTCACACCCTCGCGCTCAACCACTGCTTCGTCGAGCTCATCGATGGAAGCTGAACCGCCAAGCGCCTTCAGCGCCTCCACCGTGGCCAGCATCAGTTGCGGCAAGTCGGGGAAACCTATTTCCTCGATCACGAAGCTCCGGGTCATATATTTGCCTCCAGAAGCGCGATTTCCTCCGCTGTCAGGTCGAACAACCGGTAGACGATCTCGTTGATCTTTTTCTCATTGGCCGCGATTTCTGCAGAAAGCCGGGCGATCTCGGCGCGGTCTCTGGCGATCCAGTCTTCCCAGTCGGAGCGCTCGGAAAGCGGAATATCGGCCTTGAAGCACTTCTTCACCTCGGCGCGGAAGGCGGCGAAATCCGGCAACAGCCACCATTCCCTGAGCCGGTTCGAAAGTTTTGCCTCCATCCCCGCCGGCGCAAGGTCCGGCAACCGCCGCACAAGCTTCTGCTGCAGGCTATAGCGCTCTTCGGCAGCGGACTGGCAGGATTGGGCGAGGGAGGCGAGGTCAGCTTGCGTCTCCTCGTTGAAATTGCCGACGGGCATCTCACTCAGGTGGTTCGAGAAAAACCGGACGAAGCCTCCACGTATCTGGGCGCTTACGTTCAAGTAGGTGAACCAAAGAAGCTTGGAATTGAGGAAGGCCAGAAGAGACAGGTCTTCCGATGGTATAAAGTAGCCGGTATTCGCCACATACGCCCCAACTTCATCCAGATGAAAGGGAGCATGATCACCGATGTCTTTATAAACGATCTTCTTCCCTTCAAAATGCCCCGAATAAGCCTCCTGCGCCTGCTGCAACTCAAACCATTCCTGTTTCGTCGCACGCTTTTCGAGCCGTTCCTTGAAGGGCAGAAGCCAGTCACGGATCGCCGGATACGCCTCAATATCGATCCTGTTCTTCGGAATGTAGATCAGCCACAGCCCGCGCGGCTCGGCGCGCCAGCGTTTCAGATCCTTGCCTTCCAGAAAGGGCTTCAGAAGATCTTCTGATTTCGGGTCCTCTGCGCAAAGCCTCTCCTTCGTGGGCGTATCGATGACAAAAGCCTCGTTCAGTCCGGTCTTGATGCCATAAAGCGGCGAACCATAGACCTCTTTCAGCGTCGGCTTTCCCTTGCGAATCTTGTCGCGCAGCGCCTTCAGCGCGGGGCTTTCTAGTTCCCATGAGCCGGAGGTAAGCCCCGCCTGCGGATAGTTCTGCGACAGAGCAGAAAAGGTGGCGCGGAAATTGGATTGCGGCAGCTCCGCTACATTCCAGAAGCGGATTTCATGACCTTTCGCCGGCGCCTCCCGGCGCATGGTCAAAATCGCCGGATAGGTGGTGACACCCTCGAAAATCTGCAGATCGCCAAAATCCACCACGGTTTCCAGCGTTGCCTCCCGGCGGAGAAAATCGCGCAGCGGCTTGCCCGACCCCGTCTTGAAGAAGGTGGAGGAGGAGATATAGCCGAGGCGCCCACCGGGCTTCAGCAGCTTCAGCCCCTGCTCGAAGAAATAGGCGTAAAGGTCAGCTCGGTCGGACACCACCTCGAACCGCTTTTCCAGATAAGGTTTGAGCGCTTTCAAAAGCTCCATGCGCACATAGGGCGGATTGCCCAGAACAATGTCGAAGCCACCCTCGGCAAAGACTTCGGGAAAGGCCTCTTTCCACGTAAAACCATGGGCCAGATAGGCGTAGTTGGCATCCTCGATCAGGCTGTCGCCCACCCGCAGATTGCGGTCGAGACTGTCGAGCGTCTTGCCGCGCCGCGCGGTCTTGATCCATAGCGACAGCTTGGCAATCTCGATGCTCTCGGCATTCACATCGACGCCAAACAGATTGTTGGTCAAAATCTCGCTGTCGGGATCAAACAGGTCGCCCAGATGCATGCCTGCCTTGTCGCCCTTCAGCTCCGCGATCTTGTCATTGACCCGCGTCATCTCGGCTTTCATGAAATCGAAGGCGGTGACGAGAAAGACACCGGAGCCGCAGGCGGGGTCGACAATGCGCAAACCCTTCAGCCGGTCGCGATAGGCTTCCCAGAATTTGAGCTCCGCCTTCGGGGACCGCCACTTGATGGCTTCGTATTTCTCCGGCTCGCTGCCTTTCGGCCCATGGGCGCGCAGCGTTTCGGCAAAAAGGCCCGAAAGATGCGTTCCTACCGTCTGATCGACGATGAAGCGGGCCACATAGTCGGGTGTATAGACCACGCCGTCGCGCTTGCGCCGGCCGGTGGTACCGGATTTCTTTTCCGGCTCCACATCCTCCCCGCGCGCTTCGGCCTGAAGGCGCTCCACATCGGAAATGGATTGCTCAAAAATATGACCAAGAACGGTGACCGAGACTTCGGAGGCAAAATCATAGGCCCCGAGATTTTTGAAACCCTCACAAACCGCATCGGGCAGTTGCAACTGATCGACTACCGGATCGGGCGAAAACAGCCCGCCATTATAGGTCGGCACGTCGAGCTTTGAATTGCCCTTGTCGATGGCCGCGAAAAGCCCCTTGAAATTCTCCCATATGGGGCGCGGATTGAAGGGGTCTGCATGCTCGAATGCCCGTTCGAGAATACGTGCCGGCAAAAGCCCCGTATCCTCGGCGAAGGCGGTGAAAAGCACACGGTCGAGTACCGTCTGGGCCGCAGCGATGGCCTTGAGTGGATCAAGGTCCGGCAATTGCTGGCGGATGGCGAAGATCAGCGTGTTCCGCAGTGTCTTGTAATCACCATAGAGCGCGTCAGTGATGTCCTTGTCTTCGCGCTGGCTCTCTTTCAGGAGCGCGAGCGTCTTTCCCGACAGGAGTGTATCGGCCGACAGCAAAAGCATGAAACGGGCATACTGGATAGGATCGGTCAGCCTTGCGAGATCAAACCGCTCATGGGCCTGTGTCCCCTCGCCAAAACCATAGAGCCGGAGTTCCAGGTAGTTGGAGACGAGAACCCATTTCACGCCCGGCGCGCCGGTCGCATATTCCCAAGCCTGCTGAACCGGACTTTTCGCACGGCCCGGCATGATGGCATCAAGATCGACCGTTTTCGCACCCTTCAGTTCGAGGGGCGCGATAATCTGTGATTTGTCTTTGGAGAAATGACCAAGCGCCAGATCAACCGACCCACGCAGAATGGCCTTCTCCGAGGCGACGGTAAAATCGTCCCCCGACGCGGGCCCCTTATAGCCAAGCACCCCTTCCACGATATGGGTCTTGAACTCGGAATGAAGCTGCACCTCTGTATGGTCGAGAATACGCTTCGACCGGATCAGCTCCGCCCAGCGTTCAAGGTGCACAAGATGGTCAGGTGGTATCTCGTCTGGATTGGAGAGATGGCGGGCAAGCGTCTTGGGATTAAACAGGTTCACCACGCAAGCTTCTCCGCATCTGGAAAATAGATAGCGTTACTTACGAGATACCCCTTGGCTCCTCCAAGCTTCACTGTCCCACCCCACTTGTTCGATCCCCTGATAACGAACAGCAATCTACAAGAGCGTTGGCGAAATGGAATAGAGGTTGCAGACGGTTTCAACCGGGAATGTACGTTGAGAAATACAAACTCACCTACTGGCGTTCATCGGAGTCCGCGGATAGACTCATCGTCGCTGACTGTTCTCGAGCAGCTTTCTAACACGGCGCCACTTGCCCTGTTCAAAGCTATTGCTATATATGGTCCGCATCGCGTCCTGCTTCACATGGCGGTCGAGGACTGCGGTAAATGTATTGGCCCGCCGTTCCTTCACCGCCTCGATCAGTTCCGCCCTCGGGTCGATCCCCTCATTGGCCTTCGCGATGATCGCCCGCGCTCTTTCCCTCGCGCTGGCAAGGCTGATCATCGGCCACTTCCCTAGCGTGATGCGGTGCTGCTTTCCAGCGAGCGGTCTCCCCCAATGTTCTCGCCACCCTCGCCGAGCACGCGGTATACAACCGAAAAGGACTTCGCGCCCTGTGCAGTGACCCGCAATACAAGCCCAGGGCACAGCTCGTCGCCCATCTCTAGCCGCCCCGTCTTGGGCGGACTCATCCGCTCCAGCACCCGATTGGTCAACCGCTTCTTGCTTGTCGTAGCCATTGCTCCCCCGATGGGTCAGAGTGGATCGGTCCGTTTTTTTTCCGGGGTTTCCACGGGGAGCCGAAAGGCCCGGTTTTCAGTGGAACCCCACGGAACGAATCGTGTCCGCTCCCCGGAGCTACGACAATCATTTTTGGGATGAGGAAGTTACTCGGCGGGACAGAAAGATAAGCGAAATCAACGGATTGACAAGGTTGGGGTCGTGAGTTCGAATCTCATCGCCCGCTCCAGTTTTCCTTACGACAGATCAGCTTTGAGGCTCGGGTTTCCCGGGCCTTTTTGCTGTCTTGGGCTGGAAGCCACGCCAGACGGCATGTCTCCTCCAGCCCATATATCGGTTGCTTACTCAGCGATAGCGCCCGTGCTTCTGCAACACTTCGATCTTGTATCCATCGGGGTCCTGCACGAAGAAAAAGCGAGCCAGCAACGTGCCCTCGCGCTCAAAGGCGACAATATCGCGCGGCGCCAGTCCGGCAGCCTTAAACCGCGCATGCTCGGCATCGAGATCATCCACCGCAACCGCCAGATGACCATAGCCGTCGCCCGGGTCGTAAGGCTCCGTCCGTCCTTTATTGACAGTCAGCTCGACCTCGAAATCGGCCTCGGCATTGCGCAGGTAAACGAGCGTGAAGCCCTCAAAGTCGAAACGATCTGCGACATCGAGGCCGAAAGCCGTCTTGTAGAAAGCGACCGATTTCTCCTCATTGGCGACGCGGATCATGGTGTGAATGCACTTGGCCAAAATTGTCTCCTGACAGATCGTTTCCTGAACGCGTCCCGATAGCCGAGACGCGGGATAATTGTGATGCACCCTTCCATTTGCGGGCTATCAAAGATTGATGGCCGGCTTTATGAATGCTAGCTCACGCAAGGTTACATATTTTATTTTCCGGGAGGATCACGTGAACAGACGGCATTTTGCGATCATTGGTGCGGTTTTATGCGGTCTGGCCGCAAGCGGTGTGGCGCTTGCCCAGCAGCCACAGTTTTTCCGCATAGGCACCGGCGGCACCGCCGGCACTTATTACCCGATTGGCGGCCTCATCGCCAATGCCATTTCCAATCCTCCCGGCTCGCGTGCCTGTGACGAAGGCGGATCCTGCGGCGTGCCCGGCCTTATCGCCACGGCGCTGTCGGCCAATGGATCGGTCGCCAATGTGAACGCCATCGCCGGCGGTTCGCTCGAATCCGGTTTCTCGCAGTCGGACGTTGCCACCTGGGCGCATAGCGGCACCGGCATCTGGGAAGACCGTGACCCGGTTGAGAAGCTGCGCGCCATCGCCAATCTCTATCCCGAGACAATCCACCTCGTCGCCAGCGCCGAAAGCGGCATCGACAGCGTGGACGATCTCGCCGGCAAACGCGTCTCGCTCGATGAGCCGGGCTCCGGAACGCTCGTCGACGCCCGCATCATCCTCAATGCATACGGCCTTTCCGAGGAAGATGTGGAAGCGCATTACCTGAAACCCGACCAAGCCGCCGAGCGCATGCGCGACGGCGCCATGGACGCCTTCTTCTTCGTCGGCGGCTTCCCCGCCGGCGCCATTGCCGAGCTGGCCAGCCAGCACAAAATCACGCTCGTCTCCATTGCCGGCGACGAAGCGGACAAGGTGACTGGCGAGCATGGCTTCTTCGCTGCCAACACCGTTCCCGCCGGCACCTATGAAGGCGTCGACCAGGACGTCACCACGCTTTCGGTCGGCGCCCAGTGGATCACCAGCGATGACCAGCCAGAAGAACTGATCTACGAGATCACCAAGGCGCTGTGGAACGACAACACCCGCAAGCTTCTTGATGCCGGCCACCTGAAGGGCCGCCAGATCACGCTCGACACCGCGCTCGATGGCGTTGGCATTCCGCTGCATCCGGGCGCCGAGAAGTTCTATCGTGAAGCGGGTGTCCTGGGCGAGTAACGCCCGACCCACATGAACGCTGAAATCCGGACCCGACCTGTGCCCGCAGGCCGGGTCCGTCGCTTTCGGCGCAAGAAACAAGGTGATCTCCAGAGAGGCAAGGCAGGATGGCACACCCATCTGAAACCGAGCGCGCGGAAGCGCTGACCGAAGAGGAAATGAAGGCGCTCGAGGAGCGTTTTGATTCAGAAATTCGCTTCCGGCCCCTGCCGCCGCTGCTTGGCTGGATCGCCGGTGGCGCGCTGTTCGTCCTGTCCTGCTATCACTACTACACGGCGGGTTACGGCATTCCGCAGGCGACAACGCATCGCGGCCTGCATCTGGCCTTCACCCTTGCCCTGATCTTCGTCTTCTTCGCCGTGTGGCATCAGCCGCGCGAGCCGCGCCGCGGGCTGCTTGCCCCGCTTGGCATGCCCCTTCTCGACTGGGTGTTTGCCATCGCGGGTGCGGTGTCAGCACTCTACGTCCCCTGGATATTCAACGAACTGGCCTTCCGCGTCGGCGATCCGCTTCCCATAGACGTCGTCATGGGCACGGTGCTGATTGTCGTTCTGCTGGAAGCAACGCGCCGCGCCATGGGCTGGCCCCTGCCTGTCATCGCCCTTCTGTTCATCGCCTATGCCTATTTCGGTCAGTCGATGCCCGGCATTCTCGCCCATCCGGGCGCAAGCTGGGACAACATCGTCAACCATCTCTATCTGACCAGCCAGGGCATCTATGGTACCGCTCTCGGCGTCATCTCGACCTACGTGTTCCATTTCGTCCTGTTCGGCGTCCTCGCCACACGCATCGGCCTTGGTCAGCTTTTCATCGACCTCGCCTCGGCCCTGGCCGGGCGCTATTCGGGCGGACCGGCCAAGGTTTCGGTTCTCTCCTCCGCCATGCTCGGTTCGATCTCCGGCTCGTCCATTGCCAACACGGTAACAACAGGCTCGCTCACCATTCCGGCGATGATCCGCATCGGCTATCCGCGCCATTTCGCAGCCGCAGTGGAAGCCGCAAGCTCCACCGGCGGACAAATCACCCCGCCGGTCATGGGCGCGGTCGCCTTTCTCATGATCGAATATCTGGGCGTGCCGCTCACCACCATTCTGACCGCCGCCCTCGTGCCCGCCTTCATGCATTTCTTCGGCGTTCTCGTGCAGGTGCATCTGGAGGCCCGCCGCCGTGGCCTGCGTGGCCTCACGAAAGACGAGCTTCCCGTCGCCTGGACCGTCTTCAAGGCCGGCTGGCTCACCACGCTCCCGCTTTTCGTTCTGGTCGCCATCCTTCTGTCCGGCAAGACCCCTTATCTCGCTGCCTTCTGGGGCATCACGGCCTGTCTTCTGGTCCTCGTCATCCAGAATTTCATCCGTCACGACATCAGGACCGCCATCACCGAAAGCATCCGCGAAACCTGGGAGGGGTTTGTCGTGGGTGCGAAATACTCGCTCTCGGTCACGGCTGCTGCAGCCCTTGTCGGCGTCATCATCGGCGTTGTCACCCTCACCGGCGTCGGCTTCAAGATCGCCTATATGGTCACATCCGTTGCCGCCGGCTGGGCGCAGAGCGTGGCAGACAGCCTCGCCTTCCTGCCGTTCGAGCTCTTCAGCGTGAGCACGCTCACCCTGCTCTTCACCCTGATCATGACCGCAGTTGTCTGCGTGCTGATGGGCTGCGGCATCCCCACCACGGCAAACTATCTGATCATGATCGCCGTCGCGGCCCCGATCCTCAACCTGCTCGGCGTCGAACCGATCGTGGCCCACTTCTTCGTGTTCTATTTCGGCGTTCTGGCAGACATCACCCCGCCGGTGGCGCTGGCAGCCTATGCGGCGGCAGGCATCGCCGGTGCCAACGCCTTCAAGGCCGGCAACACCGCCTTCCGGCTCGGCATGGGCAAGGCGCTGGTGCCATTCGTCTTCGTCTTTTCGCCCTCCATGCTGCTCGTCACCGACAGCTTCACCTGGAACGAGTTCTTCCTTGCGACCATCGGCGCAATGCTTGGGATCTGGATGCTCTCCGCAGCTTTCTCAAGCTGGCTGTTTGCGCCGCTGCGCGTCTATGAGCGGCTCCTGCTCGCGCTCTCCGCCATCCTCTTTGTCGCACCGGATCTCTACGCCACCCTGGCCGGCGCCATCATCGCTCTGCCGGTGTTTTTGCGACAGATGGCGGGACGCCGGGAAGCGAGCGCCTCCAGTTCCTGAAAACCGGAACACACACCCGGCTTGCCGAGCTGTTGAAAGCTGATTACGCTTCCCCCGCCCTTATCCGCATGGAGAGCAGATAAGGGCGGGAGGTAATTTATGCTGTCTGACGAGACAAACAGCCTGGCACCGCTCGATGCCTTCCAGGCTGGTGTACGCAATGTTTGCGGGCAGTTTCTGGTGTCGCCGCCGGATGGCGCACGCGACATGCGCGGGCTCATCACATTGAAACAGCGTCAGGCGCTGGCCGTGGCGGTCGTGCGCAACAGCGCCGCGCGCATCAACCGGGACTGGCGCTGCATCCGGCAGGATTCCGCCGAGCACCTCTTTCTCGTCCTGCAGAAATCGGGACATTCGGTCATGCGGCAGGGCGATGCCGATGTGCGTCTGGCACCCGGCGACTTCATCATGATCGATTCGGCCTATCCGTCGCGCTTTCTCTATGGCGACAGCGGCAGCCTGCAATATTCCGTCCACCTGAACCGCTCCGAATTTGCTCACCGTTTCGGCACCGCGGCCCTTGGCGGCTGCCCGATCCCGGGCTCCACCGAGATCGGCATGGCCCTCCGCGCCACCATCGATCGCCTCGTCAATTCAGAAGACGCCGCCGCCGCGCAGCAACACTTCATCGGCGAAGCCTTCTTCAATCTGATGGGCGCCTATCTCTGCGGTCTCGAAGCCGGCACTCTGGCCTCCGCCCGAACCAGCGATGAACTGCTTGTCACCAAGGCGCGTGCCTATATCCGCCAGCGTTTCCGCGATCCCGCGTGCACACCAGCCAGCGTCGCATCGGCCATGGGGGTCAGCCTGCGCGCCCTGCAGCGCCGGTTCCAGGCTGCGGGCTTGTCCCTGTCCGAGTGCCTTATCGCCACACGGCTCGATTATGTCTGCAACCGTCTTATGGCCCAGAAGAGTGCCGGCACTTCGGAGCGCATTTCCACCATCGCCTTTGACGCGGGTTTCAACGACCTGTCCTATTTCAACCGCCAGTTCCGGGCGCGTTTCAGGGTCCCGCCCGGCGAATACCGCCTTCACGCAGCGACGTCATCGGCCAAGAACCCGACGCAATAGTCCAAGACCGTTGGCCGAATGCGCCTCCACTATGACCGATTGATGCCGCCTGAAATGCGGCGCTATCGGGAGGAGGAAGACAATGGCCGATACGGCAAAGGAAGCAACCAGCGATCCGTTCCACAACATCATCAACGGGCGTGCGACGCCGGGCGCAGAGACGTTTCCCGTCCTCGATCCGGCCAATGGCGCACTGGTCGGCCATATGCCGCTCGGCACGCCGGGTGACCTTGATGATGCCGTAGAAGCCGCACGCAATGCATTCCCCGGCTGGGCCGCCACCAGCGATGCCGACCGAAAGGCCGCCTGCCTGAAAATTGCAGACCTCGTCGAGCAGAGCATCCCCGGCCTTGCCCCGCTGCTAACCGCCGAGCAGGGCAAGCCCATTGGCGGCTTCGGCTCGCAATGGGAAATCGGAGCCGCCGCCGCATGGACCCGACACACCGCAGGCCTCGAACTGCCCGTCTCCATCCTGCAGGACAACAATGAGGGCCGCGTGGAGGTTCACCGCAAGCCAATTGGCGTGGTTGGCTCCATCACGCCATGGAACTTCCCGGTGCTGATCGCCGCCTGGCACATCATTCCCGCCGTGCGCGCCGGCAATTGCGTGGTCATCAAGCCCTCGCCCAACACACCGCTCGCCACGATCCGCTTCGTTGAAATCATCAACCAGGTGCTGCCGGCCGGCGTGGTCAACATCGTGTGTGGCGCAGATGAAATCGGCGCGGCCATGTCCGCCCATCCCGGCATCGACAAGATGGTGTTCACCGGCTCCACCGGCACTGGCCGCAAGATCATGGCCTCGGCCGCCGAAACGGTGAAGCGCCTGACGCTGGAACTCGGCGGCAATGATGCAGCCATCGTGCTGCCCGATGTCGACCCGCAGGCGGTTGCCGAAGGGCTCTTCTGGGGCGCGTTCCTCAACAACGGCCAGACCTGCGCCTGCATCAAGCGGCTCTATGTGCATGACAGCATCTATGACGCCGTCTGCGATGCGCTCTCGTCACTCGCAGCCGCCATTCCCATGGGTGACGGGCGGCAGGACGGCGTCGCCCTCGGCCCGGTGCAGAACGCAATGCAGTTCGAGCGTGTGAAAGAGCTGGTCGAGGAGGCAAAAGCTTCAGGCGCGCGCATTCTCACCGGCGGCGCACCCTCCGGCGGACCCGGCTATTTCTACCCTGCCACCATCGTCGCCGATGCCGAGCACGGCATGCGCCTCGTCGATGAAGAGCAGTTCGGCCCGGTCCTGCCCGTCATCCGCTACACGGATGTGGAGGCCGTGATTGCGCGGGCCAACGACAATCCGAACGGGCTTGGCGGCTCCGTCTGGTCGCAGGACACCGAACGCGCCAAGGCGCTGGCGCTGCAACTCGAATGCGGCACCGCATGGATCAACAAGCACGGCATGATCCAGCCCAACGCCCCCTTTGGCGGCATCAAGCAATCCGGCGTCGGCGTACAGTTCGCCGAGGCGGGGCTGATGGAGAACACCATCGGCCAGACCCTGATCATGTAACGGCACGGTTCAAGAGGAGGAGACACGATGAAGAGACACTTATCCGCCACCTGCGCGGCCATGGCGCTGACCGTCTTATGCGGCGGCGCTCTGGCTCACCCACTGGACGGCCTGTCGAAGGAGGAGATCGCAGAGGTTGTCACCATCATGAAATCCGATGACCGGATTTCCGACGAGGCCCGCTTTCCGCTGATCGAGCTGAAAGAACCGGAAAAGGCCGAAGTGCTTGCCTGGAAAGAAGGCGATGAAGGCCCCCGCGCCGCCACCGTCCATGTCATCTCGGGCGACGAGACCTACAAGGCCGAGGTCGATCTCGTTTCCGGTGAGATCAGCGATTTCGGCGCCATTGGCGGCCAGCACATGGTGCTTCTGGAAGAATTCATCGGGGCCATGGATCTGGCGCTTTCCGACGAAAACTTCGTCGCCGCCCTCGCAAAGCGCGATCTGGAGCCCGGAGACGTGTTCTGCCTGCCGCTGACGGCCGGCTCGTTCGACATGGAGGCGGAAGCCGGCCAGCGTCTGATGAAGGTGCCCTGCTACGTCAATCCGACCGGCTCCAACTTCTACGCCAAGCCCATTGAGGGGCTTTACGCCGTGGTCGATCTCGCCGGAAAATCCGTGGTCGAGGTGATCGACAATGGTGTCGTGCCGGTGCCGCAGGACGCCTGGGGTTACATGGAGGAAGAGGTCGAGGCGCGCACGGGCGCACTGCGGCCCGAAAGCAATCCCGCCACGCTGCGCCAGGAAGGCGATCCCAACTTCACCATCGACGGCAGCATGGTGAACTGGGACATCTGGCGCTTCCGCTGGCGCGTCGACAAGCGCCCCGGCGTGGTTCTCTCCAACATCGAGGTCAATGACCGCGACGACTGGCGCTCGGTGCTCTACCAGGCCCATCTGTCGGAAGTCTTCGTGCCCTATATGGACCCGGACGAAGGCTGGTACTGGCGCACCTATATGGACAGCGGCGAATATGGCTTCGGCATCTTCCTGAGCCCGCTGCGCGCGGGCGTGGACTGCCCTTCCTATGCGCGCTTCCTGCCCGCCACCGTGCATGACGATCTGGGCAACCCGATCGAAATCCCGGATGCGTTATGCATCTTCGAGCGCAATATCGGCGATCCCGTCTGGCGGCATTACGAGATCTTCGCCCAGAGCGAGGAACAGTCCGTGCCGGCAGAAGGCCGCCCCGCAAGCGAGCTGGTCGTGCGTTCCGCCTCGCAGGTGGGCAATTACGACTATCTCATCGACTATGTGTTCGAGCAGAACGGGCGCATCCGCGTGATGGTCGGCGCAACCGGCCTCGATGCGGTGAAGGGTGTTGCCTCCACCTCCATGGAGGATGCAACCGCCGAACAGGAAACCCGCTACGGCACACTGATCGTGCCCAATCTGGTCGCGCCCAATCACGACCATTTCTTCAACTTCCGGCTCGATTTCGACATTGACGGTCAGGACAATGTCTTCATGCGCACCGGCCTCGTGAAAGGCGACATGCCCGATGGCGTGCCGCGCCGCTCCATGTGGGTGACCGAGGCGACAATGCCGAAGACCGAGATGGAAGCGCGCTATCGCGTGAACCCGGCAACGCCGGCCATGTATCACATCATGAACATGGGCCGGAAAATCGGCGTCGGCCATGCGCCGGGCTACATGATCCTGCCGCAAAACAGCGTCGCCTACAGCCCGCTGGACACGGAGAACGATCCCCCCGCAAAGCGCAACGCCTATATCGACTACACGTTCTGGAACACGCCCTATGCGGCAAACGAACGCTATGCCGGTGGCGAATACGCCTTCCAGAGCGACGGGTCGGACACGCTGGCCGAGTGGGTGAAGCAGGACCGCAGCATCGACAACACCGACATCGTGACCTGGTACACGATGGGCTTCCATCATGTGCCGCAGATGGAGGACTGGCCGGTCATGTCGACCATGTGGAAGGGCATCACGCTGAAGCCCTACAACTTCTTCCCGCACAATCCGGCGCTCACCGTGCGACTGCCCAAATAGGCCAGAGCATCGGACCGAAAAGTGGAATCCGGTTTTCGGATCATTCCGATGCTCCATCAATAAATCAGGCCGCAGAAACAAAGAGAGGCGCGACCGAAAGGCCGCGCCTCTTTTGTTCAACCCGAGTGGGTGCTTATTCGGCGCCGATGGCGTCGAGACCGGCGCGGGCGCAGGTCGCGTCAATGTCGCCCGAGGGCGCGCCGCCGACACCGATGCCAGCCACCAGCGCACCGCCGATGCGCACCGGCAGACCACCGGCCTGGATCACCAGACGGGAATCCATGTCGCGCAGACCGTCATTTTGCGGGTTCTCGCCGATGAAGTTCGCCAGACCAGCCGTGTCGCGGCCAAGGCTTGCAGAGGTGAAGGCCTTGCCAACGCTGCTGCCGGTCGTGTGCGGGCCGGAATTGTCGGCTTTCACGAGAACCTTGGTCGCACCGCTGCGCTCCACCACGGCAACGCTCACCGCGTAGCCTTCTGCGGCACAGGCGTCGAGCGCGCTCTGGGCGGCCTTCTGCGCCATGTCGAGCGGCAGGTAGGGCGCGGTCGGCAGATCCTGAGCCGATGCCGCGGTTGCGGCCAGAAGCGTAGCGGAAAGAACAGTCGATCGGATCATCGGAAACTCCATGGTTTTTGATGTTCCGATCCCTAGCAATTCGCCCGGTGGCGCCGCATCGGTAGGTTTGCCGCCGATATCCGTAGTTCTACGGAGCCTGTTCTGCCTGCAGCCAGAACCGCGTCATCTCGGCTGCCGATGTCGTTCCAAGTTTCGCCCCCAGGGACGCGCGGTGGCTTTCCACCGTGCGCGGCGAAAGTTCCAGCGAGCCTGCAATCTCCTTGGTGGTGAAGCCGCGGGCAATAAGTTCCAGAATTTCGCCCTCTCTCGCTGTCAGGCTTGCGAGCAGAACCGCCGTTTCGGCACGTTCAGCCGCCGCCCGCTCCGCGCTGGCCAGCATGTCCTGGGCTTTCTGGATCGCATCGATCAGATCCTGCTCATCCACCGGCTTGCTCAGAAAATCCACCGCCCCGTTGCGGAAAGCCCGGCGGCAGGCTTCGATGTCACCATGCCCGCTGATCACAACGACCGGCCATTCGATACCGAGCGCAAGCAGATGCTCCTGCAGTTTCAGACCCGAAATTACAGGCATGCGGATATCGAGAACAAGACAGCCCGGCGGCAGCCTTTCTAGCGCGGCGAGGAAGGACTCAGGGCCGGAAAACGCTTTCACCCCCACACCGACCGTGTTCAGAAGCAGGACCAGCGCCCGGCGCACCGCCTCATCGTCATCCACCAGATAGACAGGCCTGCTCATGCGGCAATCTCCACCTTCGCACGCCCCTCCACAAGGGGCAGGCAAACCCGAAACCAGGCGCCCTTCCGCGAAGACCTGAGTTCGATATCGCCGTCCATCCGCTCCACCAGCCGCTGTGAAAGTGCAAGACCCAGGCCCGTGCCGTGATCCTTGCCGGTGACGAAGGGTTCGAATATCTGCGCACGGATTGCAGGATCGACGCCAGGGCCGTTATCGCGCAGGTCGAGAACCGCCAGACCCGCCTCCCTGCTGCTTTCAACGATCACCTCGCCCCGGGTCCCCGGCGCTTTGTCCAGAGCTTCAAACGCATTTCGAACGAGATTGAAAATTACCTGTTCCAGTTCAGTCTGATCGGCGCGCACCGGGAGAGGCCCGTTCCCGAGCATCAGTTTCAGAACCACCGCACGCCTGCGCGCTTCTGGCAGCAGGAGTGCTTCCACACCGCTGATCGCCGCATTCAGATCCGTCACCGCAGACGGGTTGCCGCGCACCGGCCTGATCCATTGACGCAGATGGGCGAGAATGTCCGCGCCCCGCCGCGCCTGTGCGATCAGTTCGTCGAGCACCGACGCCACGGCGCCCGTGTCACCATTGCCCAGAAGCCGCTTTCCGGCCTGCGCCTGACTTAAGATGGCGGTGAGCGGCTGTGTGAGTTCATGGGTGATCCCGCTTGCCATTTCACCCAGCGCGTTGACACGGGAAGCATGCGCCAGCCGCGTTTCCTGTGCGCTCAGCTGCGCTGCCTGTTCTGCCTGACGCCGCCGCGCCCATTGCTGCCAGAGGACCACGCCGGCCAGAAACACTGCCGACATCATGATGAGCGCCGGCGCCAGTTTCGCAGGGGGCATCAACACCGCCAGGGTCTGCGGAATCGCGACCTCGAGAACAAGCGGCTGAGAAGCGCTCCCCAGTCGCTGCGCAAACGCCGGATCGCTTTCGATCTCCTCCCCCGCCAGAAGCGTACCGTCCGGCAGCGACAGGGAAAAGCTGACCGACGGTTTCAGCCAAAAATCCCGGTCGGATTCCAGCAGTCCCTGTGCATCGATGTCCAGCGACAGACCAAAACGTGCAGCCGCCGTATTCGGACTCCGCTTGACGAGCAGGTAGCGGCCCGGCGCGCCAGGTGTCGGCCGCAAAACCGGCGCACCATCGGACGCCAGCGCCGCCGCGCGGACCATGTCATCGACAGCCGGATCGACACGGTCACGTGTGGTCACGCCCGTCTCACCTGCATTGAGGGGAACAAGGTCAATCGCCCCGATACGGGGATAAAATCGATGGATCGTCCCCGCCACTTCCAGAAAGAGATCGAAGCGGCTTTCCCCGCCGGCAACCGCTACCGCCGAAAGCGCTGTCAGGTGCGCGTCATGCTGGCCGGCACGCTGCGAGGCAACGCTGTGCAGCGCCCTGCTTTCAGCCGCGAGCTCCGAAAGCAGCTGCCAGCGTTCGTTTGCCACGACGGCCGCAACCGTTAGAAAAGCCAGCACCAGCCATACACCGACAAGCCACAGGGGCCGGTCGCCTTGAGCGTTTCTGTCGGTGGCGTTCTGGTTCATCCGCGCGATTTTGAGGAACAATCCGCCTTTTGCAAGTCATTGCGCCGGAAACATCTCCTCAATGATGCCGGCCAGGTGCTGCAATGCAGCGCTCGCACCGGCGCCACGCCACGCAAACCCGATCTCGATTTCGGGTTGCTGTTCGGCAAGCCGGAAATAGGCGACCCCCGGTCGGATCAGCCGTCGCATCGTGCTCGGCACGAAAGCGATGCCAAGCCCGCTGGAAACGAGATTGATGATCGTCTGCATCTGCACGGCCTGCTGTCCCGGAACGGGCACCGCGTCACGCTCGGCATAGTAGCGCGTGACGAGATCGTGCAGCACCGGCGCGCTGTGGCGCGGAAACAGGATGACCGGCAGATCGCGCAGCGCGTTGAAGTCGAGCTTTCCGCCGCGCGCCACCACACGTCCGGAAATCACCCATTCCTCCGGCACCGCCACCACCAGCCTGTCCGTTTCCACCGGCCGATACCGCAGAGGCGAGTGCAACGCGCCGCGCGGTGGGCTGATGATGATGCCGGCATCGAGGGCACCATCGAGCAGTTCGGCGATCTGCACATCGCTCGTCGCTTCGTTCAACACCAGCTCGACCTCGGGAAACCGTTCCTTGAAGCGGCGTACGAGCTTCGGCAGAAAGCTGTAGCTGACGAAGCTGATGAAGGAGAGGCGCACGCGGCCAATCTCACCGCGCGAAAGCCGCCACGCCACCCGCGGCAGTTCGGTCGCCTCTTCCAGAACCCGCCGCGCATGGGGCAGCCACTCATGCCCGACCGGCGTCAGCGTAACGCTGCGCCGTGTCCGCTCGAAAAGTGTCAGGCCCAGATCCACCTCCAGCGCCTGTATGCTCTGGCTGAGCGGTGGCTGTGTCATGCCCAGCCGCTCGGCCGCGCGACCGAAATGCAGTTCCTCGGCAACGGCAACGAAATGCCGGATTTGACGAATATCCATGCCTTGTCATATGTAAACTGAATTAATTTCATATTATAAATATATTTCTCATATCAGTAAACACTCCCTAGCCTGACTTCTCAGCGGTGTAGGCCACTCAGGAGACAGGCATGGCAGCGAACGACCGGTCAAAAACCATCACCCAGGGCATCGAGCGCTCGCCCAACCGCGCCATGTACTATGCGCTCGGTTATCGGGAGGAGGACTTTTCCCGCCCGATGATCGGCATCGCCAACGGACACTCCACCATCACGCCGTGCAATGCGGGCCTCCAGCCCCTGGCCGATGCCGCCGTCGAGGCCGTACGCGAAGCCGGCGGCAACCCGCAGACCTTCGGCGTGCCGACCATCTCCGATGGCATGGCCATGGGCACCGAAGGCATGAAATACTCCCTGGTCTCACGCGAAGTCATCGCCGACTGCGTGGAAACCACCGTTCAGGGCCAGTGGATGGATGGTGTTCTCGTCATCGGCGGCTGCGACAAAAACAAGCCTGGCGGCATGATCGGCATTGCCCGCGCCAATGTCCCCGCGATCTACGTCTATGGTGGCACCATCCTTCCCGGCAGGTTAAACGGCCAGGATATCAATCTCGTTTCCGCCTTCGAAGCCGTCGGCGCGCTCAGGGCCGGTAAAATCAGCCGCGAAGAGTTCGACGCCATCGAACGCAACGCCATCCCCGGCACCGGTGCCTGTGGCGGCATGTACACCGCCAACACGATGAGCTCGTCTTTCGAGGCGCTCGGCATGTCCCTGCTCGGCTCCTCCACCATGGCAAACGTCCATGAGGAAAAGCGCCAGTCTGCTGCGCGCTCAGCCCACGTCCTGCTTGATGCCGTACGCGCGGGCAGAAAACCCCGCGACATCATCACCCGCCGCAGTGTGGAGAACGCCATCGCCCTCGTGATGGCGACGGGCGGCTCCACAAACGCTGTCCTGCACTATCTCGCCATCTGCCGCGCCGCGGAGGTGGAATGGACGCTTGACGATTTCGAGCGCATCCGGCGCAGGGTGCCGGTCCTCTGCGATCTCAAACCGTCCGGCCGCTACATGGCTGTCGATCTTCATCGCGCTGGCGGCGTACCGCAGGTTTTGAAAATCCTGCTCGAGGCCGGACTTCTCAATGGCGATTGCCTGACGATCACCGGCCGGAGCCTCGAGGAAGAACTGAAGGACATACCAGCAATTCCGCCACCGGATCAGGATGTCATTCGCCCCATTGAGGCACCGCTTTACGCTGAGGGTCACCTCGCGATTCTGAAAGGCAACCTCGCTGAAGACGGTGCTGTCGCCAAGATCACCGGCCTCAAATCTGCCAGCATCACCGGCCCCGCCCGCGTCTTCGAAGACGAGCAGTCGGCCATGGATGCGATCCTGACCGACCGGATCCACCCCGGAGACGTCATGGTTTTGCGCTATCTCGGACCGAAAGGCGGCCCCGGCATGCCGGAGATGCTTGCCCCCAGTTCCGCCCTGATCGGGCGCGGGCTCGGCGAGAAGGTGGGGCTTATCACAGACGGTCGCTTTTCCGGCGGGTCCTGGGGTCTTCTCGTCGGCCATGTTACCCCCGAAGCCTGCGACGGCGGCACCATTGCCCTTGTCGAAGAAGGCGACACGATCACCATCGACGCCAGCCGCCGCCTGCTTCAACTGAACGTCGACGACGAGGAACTCGCACGTCGGCGTGCCAACTGGCGCCAGCCCGAACCGCGCTACCGCAACGGCGTGTTGGCCAAGTTCGCAAAACTTGCTGGTCCTGCAAGCACTGGCGCATTGACTGAATAGGCCGGATGCGCCAGACGCTTTCAGTGAATGGGAGACCTGAATCGCAACGAAATTCCACGACGGGAGAGAGACATGAAATTTTCCGCAAGAAACACGGGGCCGTTAGCGGCACTTGTAACCGCGCTTGGCATTTTTGCCGGCGTATCGGCCGCGCAGGCCCAGCAGGAAATCAAGATCGGCTATGCGCTCGCGCCGACCTCGCATTATGGCGTGGCGGCCGAGAAATGGCAGGAAGTGGTCGAGGCGAACACTGACGGGCGCTATACCTTCCGTCACTTCCCCTCCTCCGGCCTCGGTGGCGAGCGCGAGGTGATCGAAGGGCTGCAGATCGGCACGATCGAGGCCACCATCGTTTCCTCCGGCACGCTCAGCAACTTCGTGCCCGAAACCGGTGTTTTCGACATCCCGTTCCTGTTCCGTGACCTCGCCCACGCGCGCAATGTGCTTGATGGCGAGATTGGCCAAAACATCCTCGCAAAATTTGATGATGTCGGCCTCGTCGCACTCGCCTGGGGCGAACAGGGCTTCCGCCATATCACCAACAACCGCAACACCATCGGCAAGCCCGATGACGTTGCCGGCCTCAAGCTGCGCACGATGGAAAACCCGATCCACATCACGGCATTCGAAACGCTTGGTGCAGCCCCCACGCCGATGGCATGGCCCGAGGTCATCTCGTCGCTCCAGCAAGGCACGATCGACGGTCAGGAAAACCCGCTTTCCGTTATCACCTCGGCCAAGCTCTCCGAGGTCCAGAAGTACCTGACGCTCTCCGGCCACGTCTATTCGCCGGCCATGCTTCTCGTTTCCCGCCAGCTCTGGGACGGCATGTCGGATGAAGACAGGAAAGCCTTCGAGGAAGGGGCGACAGAAGCCGTCAAGGCCATGCGCGCCTATGTCGACAATGTCGAAACTTCCGGCGTCAAGCAGCTCAAGGAAGAGGGCATGGAAGTCGGCGAACTGACCGCCGAGCAGAAAGCCGCCTTCCAGCAGGCCGTCCAGCCCGCTTATGAAAAATACTATGAGCAGTACGACAAGGCGCTGATCGATCAGATCATCGCGACCGAATAAGGTCTATGTGTCTGAAACTCCGGACAGCAGTCCGTGCGGCGGCTGTCCGGAGTTTTGTATTCTGCTTTTTTTGAGCAATGGCCGGTTCCCACGCTTCATCATGTTGGTCTAAACAGGATGCGATCAACAGGCTGCGATGCCCCCGGCATCCAGGTCGGGGAGGATCAGTGAAAACATTTGAGCGATATTTCGTAGCCCTCAACAAATGGGCTCTGGTGCTGTTGCTTGGCGCCATGGCGGTGATTGTTTTCGCCAATGTATCGCTGCGCTATCTCACGAATTTCTCCATCACCTGGTCAGAGGAAGTCGCCCGCTACCTGATGATCTGGATGACCTTCATCGGTGCCGGCCTCGCCCTGCGCACCGGCGGCCATGTCGCCGTTGGCAATTTCCAGGAAATGCTCGGCCCAAATGGCCAGCGCGCCATACGCGTCCTGATCCTGTGTCTGCTTCTGGCCTTCTTCTCGATCATGATCTGGATGGGCCTGAACTATATGGATCGCGCCCGCTTCCAGCTGACGCCGGCAACGCGCGTTTCCTTCAGCTACATCTATGCCGCCATGCCGATCGGCTTTGGCCTCCTCATCGTGCATCTGCTTCTTGTCGCCCGCTCCTTCGTGATGGAAAACCGGTTTGCCGAAGTGGAAACCGACACGCCATCCGCCGCACTTGCCGAGAGCGGCGACACCCACATTGCAGCCAACCGGGACTAGACGGCCGTGGCGCTGATCCTCTTTGCTTCCTTCTTCGCCCTTCTGATCATCGGCATGCCGGTGGCCTTCTCGCTGGCGCTCGCCGTCTGGGCGGCAATCAGCCTGGGCAGCACCTATCCGCAGATCGTCATCGTCAAAGAGATGTTCTCCGGGCTCGACAGTTTCCCGCTCATGGCGGTGCCGTTCTTCATCCTGGCAGCGGAGCTGATGTCGAGCGGTGCCATGACGCAGATTCTCCTGCGCTTCGCCTCACAGTTCGTGGGTCATTTCCGCGGTGGGCTGGGCTACGCCAATGTGGTCTCATCCACCATGTTCGCCGGCATCTCGGGCTCTGCCCTCGCCGACGCCGCCGGACCCGGCGCCATGATGATCCGCATGATGGAGAAGGACGGATACGACAAATCCTATGCCAGCGCGCTGACCGCGTCTGCCTCGGTTGTCGGCCCCATCATACCGCCATCGATCATCATGATCCTTTACGCAATGCAGGATGAAAATGTCTCCGTGATCGCCCTGTTCATGGCCGGCATCATTCCCGGCATCCTGATTTCGCTCTCCATGGCCGCGACCAATTGGTATGTCTGCCGCAGGCGTGGCTTCAGAAGCAGTTCGCCGCGCCCGTCCCTGCGCGAGATGATGCGCACCACCTTTCAGGCGCTGCCCGCAATCTTCCTCATCGTGCTCATCATCGGGGGCATCCGCAGCGGGCTGTTCACGCCGACCGAAGCCTCGGTGGTGGCGGTGTTCTATGCGCTCCTGTGCGGCATGTTCATCTACCGCTCGTTACGGCTCCGCGACCTGCCGGACATTCTCTTTCGATCAGCGCTGGTCACCGTCGCCATTCTGCTGATCCTCGCTGCCGCGCGCGCATTCGCCTGGATCATCATTATCGAGGGCATCCCCCAGGCCATTGCTTCAACAATCGTCGCCTGGGAACTGAGCCCGGTTCTGTTCCTGCTCGCGGTCAATCTGCTCCTGCTCGCCTTCGGCCTGTTCATGGATCCGCTGCCCGGTGTCATGATCCTTGTGCCGATCCTCGGGCCAATCGCCTATTCGCTGGGCATCGACCCGATCCATTTCGCCATTGTCGTGATCGTCAACCTCACGCTTGGGCTTCTCACCCCGCCGGTGGGCGCACTGCTTTTTGTCGTGTCTTCGGCGGTCAAGATACGCGTTAGCGAGATGATACGGGAGATGCCGCCCTTCCTGGTCGTGCATCTCGTTGTCTTGCTTGCCCTGACCTTCATCCCGGCGCTATCCACCTGGCTGCCGCACCTCAGCGGCTACTGAACTCCGGCAGCAGCGTCAGCCGATCAAAACGTCGGGCTCGAGCTTGCCCGCCGGCGCCCCAAGATCGCTGACGAACACGCCGCCGGCAGAGGCAGCATCCGAACTGTCCGGGTCCACGCCAATAGACGCCGATGTCACCAGGAGCCTGTCCGCCCGCGGCCCGACAAAGGCCGGACAGGTGATGAGTGCCGCCGGCAGGTCAATCTTGCGAAGCAGCACGCCCCCCGGCGAATAGACCTCCACGCCATGGCCGCCCCATCGCGCCACCCAGAGATTGCCCTCGGCATCGACCACCGCGCCATCGGGTTCTCCGTCGCGCGATGGCGCGGCAAATGGTGACGGCTCGCCAACCGGCAGTCCCGTCTGTGGGTCAAGCGAAACCTGCATGATCTGAAGTGTCGGCGTGTCCGTGAAATATCCCACGCTGCCATCGGGAGAAAAACAGATCGCATTGGTCACGGTGATACCGGAATAGAGCCGTCTCACCTCGCCCCTGCGATACCAGTAGATCGATCCCGCGCCCTTTTCAGCATTCTTGCCCATCGTGCCGATCCAGAAGGCCCCGCTGGGATGCACCCGGGAATCATTGGAGCGGGTCTGCGGATTGTCCGCTTCCAGCGGGCGGTGAAGGCTCAGGCTCCCATCCGCGACATTGCGCAGGTAAAGGCCGCTCTCCGTCACGAGCAATTGCCGGTCGTCATCGACACGGGCAAGCGCGGAAGAGAGCTCCGGCAGCATGTGCCTGCGCGTCACGCCGTCAGCGAAGCAGTGCTCGAAGAGAGCCTTTTCCAGAATGTCGAACCACCAGACTGTGTCGCTATGCCTGTCGTAGGTCGGCCCCTCACCGAGCACACAGCGTTCCCCCTCCAGACGTGTCCAGACTTCCCCTGCCACCGGCTTTCCTCCCTCGTTTTCTCAGTCAATGGCTGCCATAGCCCCCTTTGACGCCGGGGTTCAAGAAGCATTCCGATGAGGTTCAGGCTGATCATTCGATCACATTTTTGCGATCAGGGCCCGTTTCGCGGCACGAACCGGTGCCTGTATATTGATATGCTGGGCGCGATAAGCATAAAAATTCAGTCGGGGGCCTGTCCATCAAGGCAAAACACACGGTGAAAAAGCAGACAGACGAAGGAAACAGCAGCACAGTCGCTCTAAGAAACGGCCTCGGGTTGGTCCAGCTCCTGTCAGACGAAGGGCCGATGACCTCCGATGAACTGGCTTTACGATTTTCGTTGAGACACGACACCACCACCAGGCTTCTGAAAACCCTGGAGCTTCATGGTTTCGTCGAGCCATCCAGATTTGCCGAGCGCTACCAGCCGGGCCGCACAGCCGGCGCGCTCTCGAAGAAATTCTTGAGTGAAACCCCTGTCGCCGGAATCGCACGCTCTGTTCTTCAGGCGCTGGCCGACCGGTACAACGCCACGTCGACGCTTGCTGTGGACGATGCCGGCGAATCTCTCTTTCTCGTCGTCTGCAACGGGTTGAATCGCGAAAGCTCCCCCTGCTGTCACGTTGGCTCGGCCTATCCGCTCGCGCAGACCGCGGCGGGTCACGCCCTTCTGTTCACCAGCCAGACCAGCATGAACAGATCAGTATCCGAGCTATCCCAGTGTCCCGTTGAGACCGAGGCGCTTCACGAAAGCTTCTGCTTCTTTCGGGCGTCGGGCTGCTTCCGGTTGCTGCTTCCAGACAAAAATCTGCTTCTGCTGGCCGCACCTTTGCACCTCAACAATGCCGTTCTGGCACTGGAACTTGTTCTTCCGACCACCACCCAGGCTGCGCGTGATCCGGCAGGTCCAATGAAGGATCTGCTTGCAGCCGTGGAACTCATTCAGCGCAAATGCGCGGCATTGGGTGTGCGATATCTGGAAGACTCCTGACCGACCACCAAGCCGGGGGGCGGCATCAGCGCCTCCGTTACGTCAATGCACCGGCACCGAATTCTCGCGGCTGGAAGAGATAAGCGCTGAAAGCTTCACGAGTTCACCACCGAGTTCCTTCAGGCGCGGCAGGGGCAGCTGCCCTTTTGGGACACCGCAGCCGAGAGACATCGCAGCGGCTTGATCGGATGGCTTGAACGGCACCGCCACACCATGAACATCAGGATGCCAGCCCCCGAGGGACAGCGTAAATCCACTGCCTGCAATCTCGACCAGCCCGCGCTCGATCTGCGGCGAAAGCACATTCCATTCCGCTGCATGGTGGCACTCCAGGCTCCCCAGACAGCTTTCGCGCCGGGCAGGTTCCAGAGCAGCCAGCAGGGCATGGCCGATCGGAGTGCCGGCCAGAGGAACTCTCGAACCTGCCTCAAGCCGAAGGGTCACGAGCGTGGCACTGCTATGGCAGACTTCCAGATGCAGGGCCTCGACGCCATCCAGAACGGCCAGCGCCGCGTGCACCCCAAAACGGTCAGCGATTTTCTGGAGATGAGGACGTATGACCTCAATCACCTGCGTCTCGCTTTTGGCACCATAACCAAGCCGCACCACCCCGGGCGCCAGTCGGAAGCGCCGGCGACTGCCGCTATAGTGCAGAAACCCCATCTGGGTCAGCGATTTCGTCAGCCGTGCGACTGTTGCCGCGGGCAGATCGGTGCGGCCGGCAATGTCTGAATTGCTCAGCCAGACAGGAGCGTCGGCAAATACGGAAAGAAGATGCAGTCCCCTCGACAGCGCCGGGGAAACGGAAGCCGCTTTTCGATCTTCTGCGTGCGATGCCTTTACAACCACAATTCCCGCCCTTCATTCCACCCGTCGAAAAACGGGGGGTGAAGACTAGCAAAAACCCTGCTCGGCCGGCAACGCCCCATCGGTCTCCGCAGTCTCCAGCAGGATTCGGTCGCTCTCGGCTTGTCCACAAAGGCGGACCACCCGGTTCCGCAAACTGGACCTTCAATCCCGCTTTGCAACACCGTATGGGATGCGGACATTCGAGCGAAAGGTCTCACAGGGGGCATCCGTGACCAAGATCGAGAAGTTTCCTCTAGAGGCAATTCTGACCGGCAATATCGCGCCCCTGGGAGAGCGAGACGTCCCCAGCGGCATCAAAAAAAGCGCTGTAAAAGGTCCGCTATGGCTGGGCGCAAACGGCTTCGCCGGCGACCATCAGGCCGATACCAGGGTGCACGGCGGCCCGGAGAAGGCTGTCCACCACTATCCTCGCGACCATTATGCCGACTGGAAGCGTGAAATCGGCGATCATCCTTTGCTGGCATCTCCGGGTGCCTTCGGTGAAAACCTGTCCACCTTCGGGCTGAACGAGGAAACCGTCGCCCTTGGCGACGTCTTCCGGCTGGGGGAAGCGGTCGTCGAGGTGTCGCAGGGCCGCCAGCCCTGCTGGAAGCTCAACAGCCGCTTCGGCGTCGGCACGATGGCTTATCAGGTCCAGAAAACCGGCCGCACGGGCTGGTATTACCGTGTCCTCCAGGAAGGAATGGTGTCATCCGAGGACCAGCTTGAGCGCATCGAACGGCCTTTGCCGGAATGGCCGCTGAAACGCCTGTGGCAGATCCTCTATGTCAAAACCCTGGACCGTGGGGAGCTTGAAGAAATGGCTGCACTTTCAAAATTGCCGGACGGATGGCGGCGCTATGCGCAAAGACGCCTCGCCTCCGGCAGGGTCGAAGACTGGAGCCGCCGTCTCGAAGGCGAGAAACAGGATTGAGAAACTCCGTCACTCTGCTCCGCGAGCACACGCACATAACGGATCTTTAATTATCCTGGAAAAGCCGGTTCGGGAAAAATGAATGGTGCCGCTTGTCAGACTCGAACTGACGACCTCCGCATTACGAATGCGATGCTCTACCAACTGAGCTAAAGCGGCCCTTTTTCGCGCTCCGCGGGACCCGTTTTCGACAGAGCCGCGAAGCACTTCACCGTGCACATACCCGCCCCGGCAGGCTTTCGCAACCAAATTGTCGAGCAACACTGCCAATCGGACAGGAACTCCAATCCTCAAATCCAATCGTCCCGGCGAGCGGTCCGCCTGATAGCCCCATTTCCCTCCGAGATCAAGCATCTGGCTTGAAATTCCCACGGTCGGCAGGGAGCACATCACCGACCAGACATATATAACACTTCAAGCATAAATAAAAAATCATTGAATTAATAATGGATATCAAACAAATTTATTTAAGGAGGATGCCATGTATAGATCAGCAATTTTTCTTTCGGTGTTCATCTCACTCGGCACTCAGCATGCGAGAGCCTCGGAGATGATCTTTCATTGCCGCGCTTTCGGTGCAATTTTTGAGGTTCAGACCAGTTCGCCGTGGAGAGCCTATTCGGACGCCTTTGCTTTCCTTGTCCAGAACGGGTTTCCGAACCATCCACAAACCCTTCGAGCCATTCGCTGCCGGCTTCACCGCGCTTGAATTGTCACAGGGCATGGACACAATGGCTGCATACGCTAAGTTGGCAGCCGACCAGCGCATCTAGCCACCGAAAATTCCAGTAGGCAGGTATCCCATGACAGACGTGACGATGACGGTGAACGGAAAGACGGTTTCGGGCACCGTCGAAGGCAGGACTCTGCTCGTGCAGTTTCTGCGCGACAGTCTGGGGCTGACCGGGACCCATGTGGGATGCGAGACGTCGCAATGCGGCGCCTGCACGATCCATATGGACGGTCAGTCGGTTAAATCCTGTTCGATGCTCGCCGTGCAGGCCGATGGCGCATCGATCACCACCATTGAGGGCCTGTCCGATGGCGGTGAACTGCACCCGGTCCAGGCCGCGTTCAGGGAGCACCATGGCCTCCAGTGCGGCTTCTGCACACCCGGCATGATCATGGCTGCGACAGACATGATTCGCCGCCACCCGGAAGGGCTCGACGAAAAGACCGTGCGCGAGGAACTCGAAGGCAATATCTGCCGCTGCACCGGCTATCACAACATCGTCAAAGCGATCATGGCCGCATCCGAAGCGATGAACACCGCCTCCAGCAGAGCCGCCTGAGCCGGGGAGATCGATCATGTATGACGTCACTTATCATCGCGCCGGAACCGTCAAAGAAGCACTCGACCTGCTCGAATCAGCAGACGATGGAAAGTTTCTGGCCGGCGGGCAAACGCTGATTCCCGCCATGAAGACCCGGCTTGCCGCTCCGTCCGACCTCGTGGATCTGCGCCATGTCGCCGAATTGCAGACAATCTCTGTTGCCGGCAAAACAGTGACCATCGGTGCCGGCAACACCCACGCGAAGGTTGCGGCAAGCAGCGAGATCAGAAGCGTGTGCCCCGCTCTCTCGCATCTCGCCGCTTTGATCGGCGACCCGCAGGTCCGCCATATGGGCACGATTGGCGGCTCACTCGCAAACAATGATCCGGCAGCCGACTATCCTGCGGCGATGCTGGCTCTGTCTGCAACCATCATCACCAGCAAGCGCGAGATCGCTGCCCGGGATTTCTTCACCGGCCTGTTCGAAACGGCGCTGGACGAGGATGAGCTGATCACCGCCATTCGCTTTGAAGCACCGGAGAAAGCCGGCTACGGCAAGTTTCCCAACCCCGCCTCGCGCTACGCGATGACCGGCGTCTTCGTCGTGCGGGATGGCGAAGCCGTTCGCGCCGCCGTCACCGGCGCTGGCGATGATGGTGTGTTCCTGTGCTCCGAGCTCGAAAGCGCGCTGAGCGCGGATTTCAGTGCGGCGGCGCTCGACGGCATCACCGTGCCCGCCGACAGTCTGATGACGGATATCCACGCAAGCGCCGACTACCGGGCGAGCCTCATCGTCGCCATGGCCAGGCGCGCCGTCACCATGGCAATCGGCTGAAGTCGTTTGCCAGCTACTTCGCAAGCGCCTGCTTGAGCCGCTCGACCTCCGCATCCGACCACCCGTCCGGCGCGGTAACGGCCATCCAGGCATCGATGTAGTGTTCCGGCGCATAGAGGTGGCCGTATCCGAGGGGTGCGGTCGTCGCCAGCGCCATGTCGAGCGCCAGTTGCAGGAAGGTCACGATCGGATACCAGCGCAGTTCCGGCGAGACATCCGGCCCGCGTTCGCCCACCAGCCATGCCGGTCGCCGGTACCAGGCAAGCGGATCAAAAAACACCACGGGATCGCTGGCATACTGCAGATAGACAATCCGCAGCGGCCCCCACCGGGCACCCGAAATGTCGAGTGCATTCTTCTGGCTGGTAAAGCGCACCACCGAGCCGTCGCCATAGCGCGGCAGCCAGGCTGGCGTTCCGGGATTACGCTCGCGCGTGAACCGGCTCCAGAGCCGGCTGTTGAAGGGAGGGCCAGCCCAAAGCGCACCCTGGAACGGATCGCCCAGAATGTTCAGAAGATCGGTCGACTGCTCTGAGCTGAGCGTCCCGAGACTGAGCCCATAGAGATAGAGCTCCGGCCGCGTCTCCACCGGCAGTGTTGTCCAGTGGCCATAGACCTCGCGGAAAAGCGCATGCGCGGCCTCCGCGCCATAGCTCGGCTCGATCAGCAATGACAGCCAGCTCGTCAGATAGGAGTATTGCTGCGCGACCATCACCGTGTCGCCGCCATGCAGATATTCCAGCGTCACGCTGGCCTCCGGATCCACCCACCCTGTTCCGGTGGGGGCCACAACGACCATCACCTTCCTGTCGAACGCGCCGATACGCTTGAGTTCCTCGAGCGCCAGTCTGGCCCGTGCGTCGGCGGTGTCGGCGGATCGCAGTCCCACATAGACCCGCATGGGCTCCTTCGCCTCTCGCCCGGTGAACGCCGCGATCTCCTCGCTGTCCGGTCCTTCCGCGACGAAACTGCGCCCCGTGCGCCCAAGTGTCTCCCACGGGATGAGCGACCCGGCGCTGCCGGTTTTCAGGGCGCCGCTCGGCCGTTCGATCCCGTCTTCAAACAGCGCATCCAGCTCCGCATAGGCTGAATCTGCAACCCGCAGCGCATAGCGCAGCAGAACACGATCCACCAGCGATGCCACGATCAGCCCCACCAGCACAACGCCGAGCACGTAAGCGACCCGGCGCGGCACGAAATTCTTGAGCCTTTCGGAAACCAGCACGTAGAGGCGTTTCAGGCCCCGTCCGAATGCAACGAGCAGAAGAAACAGAACGAGTGCGATACCGCCAACCTTGCTGGGATGGGCCGTATCCACCGGTTCGAGCTCCATCAGCGCGCGAATGGAGTTCTGCCATTCGGCTGCCTTCCAGAGGAAGAGGACTGCCACGGCCGCGCATGCGGCCGCCATGCCGAGCTTGCCGTAATATCGCGGCCCGTGCGGTGGCTCCGGCAATTCCAGGTAACGCCACAGCCACACAAGCAACACGCCGAGCCCGTAGCCAACGGCAAGCGAGGCGCCCGAGAGCACGCCCTGAACGAAAAAAGCACGTGGCAAAAGCGACGGTGTCAGCGAGGCGGCGAAGAACAGCGTTCCCAGGCACAGCCCGACAACGGAAAACGTCTGCCAGAGGCGTGCCTCGTCCCTTGTCGCTGTCTCGGTCATCTCAACCTTGCCCTCGCTGCCATCTGCCCGCACCACTGTCACCGGGCAGAGTGGTATGTCAGCCTGAGAAGGGCAAGGTTGTTGAGGTCTCCTTGCGGCATTGTCCACGAATCGGAAAATGCCGCTTCCGCATCAATCCAGCGCGTCGACGAGACGGCCCGCCCCCTGGCGGAACGGATCGGCCGTCGGCAGGCCCATACGGGCTTCGATCTCTTCGAGACAGGCTTTCGCCTCCGCATCGTTCAACGCCGCAGTGTTTACGGAGACTCCCACCACCTTGACGTCCGGATTGACCACACGGGCCGTCTCCAGTGCCAGGTCGCGCAACGCCTCCAGCGTGGGTAGCTGATAGTGCGGCAGGCCCCGCATATGGGTGCGTGTCGGCTCATGGCAAAGCACCAGCGCATCGGCCTGTCCGCCATGGATCAGCGCCAGCGTGACACCGGAGAACGATGGATGGAAAAGGCTGCCCTGCCCCTCGATCAGATCCCAGTGATCTGCATCATTGTCCGGGGTGATGTGCTCAATGGAACCAGCCATGAAATCGGCCACAACGGCGTCGAGCGGAACGCCCGAGCCGGTGATGAGAATACCCGTCTGGCCGGTAGCGCGGAACGTGGCCTTCATGCCGCGCTCGCGCATTTCCCGTTCCATGGCAAGCGCGGTGTACATCTTGCCGACGGAGCAATCCGTTCCGACCGCCAGGCAGCGTTTGCCGGTCCGCCTTTTGCCATCGGCAATGGGGTAGTCTTCCTGGGGTACGCGGACATCGAAAAGCTGCGTGCCCGCTTTTTCCGCGGCTGCCACCAGGGCAGGCAGAGCGGTCAGGCGGTTGTGCAGACCGGAAGCGATATCCATGCCGGCCTCAGCGGCTTCCACAAGCGTCGCCACCCAGCTTTGCGCGATCACGCCGCCACGGTTCGCAGCGCCCACAACGAGGGTTTGTGCGCCGGCTTCCTTCGCCTCGGCGATGCTCATGTCCTTGAGGCCGAGATCAGCCTTGCAGCCATCGAGGCGCAGCTGGCCCACACAGAACTCCGGTCGCCAGTCCTTGATCCCTTGGGCAACCTTTGCAGTCAGGGCGTCAGGGGCATCACCAAGAAACAGGAGATAGGGCGTCTTAAGCATGAGCGGGCGCTCCCTTAGAATTGTTTTACCGGCTCATCAATGATCCAGGCACCCCTTGTCAAGCTGCGGTGGTCCAGACAGGGCGTTCTGGATCAACACTTGGGCAGTGGCTGAGCCAGCGTTCGCCGATCAGATCCTAAAAGATGGTTCCCGGTAGCCATGTCGAAATCGACGGAAGCAGCCAGATCACGCCCATTCCGACGATCTGCAGAATGATGAATGGAATGACGCCGCGATAAATCTGTCCCGTCGTGATTTCCTTTGGCGCTGCCGCCCGCAGGTAGAACAGAGAAAATCCGAATGGCGGGGTCAGGAACGATGTCTGCAGATTGATCGCGATCAGGATTGAGAGCCACAGCGGATCATGCCCCATCAGGATCAGGATCGGCGCCACCAGCGGCAGCACGATCACCGAGATCTCCACGAAATCGAGGAAGAAGCCGAGAATGAAGATCAGCGCCATCACGAAGATCAGCGCGCCCTGCGGGCCACCTGGCATCGCATGAAGAATCTCCTCTACGCGCGCATCACCGCCAAGCCCGCGAAACACCAGTGAGAAGATGCTGGCGGTCAGGATCGTTGCAAAGATCATCGCCGTCACCGTCATGGTGGAGGTGACGATGGGCGTGAGAATGCCACGTCTGCGTGCCCTGTAGATGGAGACCGCAATGGCAATGACGCCGAGCGCCAGAAGCCCGGTGGTCAGCGCGGCCATGCCCCACTCGAACACACCCGCATCGCTACGCTGCAGGCGCACCGGAAAGAGCCCGGCCAGAACGGCGGCAGTGCCAAGTGCGGCTGCACCCAGCACAATCAGGCGGCCATTGCCCTCGCCGCGGACACCGGCCAGAAGCAGCGCGCCGATAGCGCCCACACTGGCAGCCTCGCTCGGTGTGGCGATGCCCCCCAGGATGGACCCCAGCACGGCGACAATTAAAAGAACAGGCGGAACGACGGCGCGCTGCACTTCCTGCCGGCTCGGCCGGTCGCCGGCTTCCACCAGAGCAGGCGCGGTTTCCGGTTTGAGTGCCGCGCGCGTCATGAGGTAGGCGATATAGACGGCAACAAGTGTCAGGCCCGGCAGAAGGGCGGCGGCAAAGACCTGCCCCACTGAGATCGTCTCGATGGTGAACTTGCCCTGCTCGTACTGCGCCTGCTGATAGGCGCTCGACATCACGTCCGACAGGATGATGAGAAGGGTCGAAGGGGGAATGATCTGGCCAAGCGTGCCGGATGTACACACGACGCCGGAAGCGAGCTTCGGATCATAGCCATTGCGCACCATGGTCGGCAGAGCGATCAGGCCCATCGCCACCACGGTTGCGCCCACAATGCCGGTCGAGGCCGCCAGAAGTGCACCGACCAGCACGACGGAAACCCCGAGACCGCCACGTATGCCGCCAAAGAGACGGCCCATCGTCTCCAGAAGCTCTTCCGCGATGCGGCTTTTTTCCAGCACCACGCCCATGAAAACGAACAATGGAATGGCGATCAGGACCTCATTGGTGAGGGTTCCGAAAACCCGCTGCCCAAGCGCGCCGAGAAGCCCGACATCGAACTGGCCGGTCATCCAGCCGAGAAAGGCGAACAGCGCCGCCGTGCCCGCCAGCATGAAGGAAACGGGATAGCCGATCAGAATCGCGACGATCAGCGCCGCAAACATCAGAATGTCGAGCGGTAAGGTCATGCGGCGGGGGCTTCTTCACGAAGACGCGCGATATCGCGCAGGATGCAGGCAAGGCCCTGGATGATGAGCAGCGCGCAGAAGGCGGGGATCAACGATTTGAGCAGGAAGGAGGCGGGAATGCCGCCCACCGAGATGGCCCCTTCCATGATTGCCCAGGAATTGCGCACGGAAGGCCAGGAGAACCAGGCGATCATGAACATGGACGGCAACAGGAAACACAGCGCACCGAAAATATCGATGCGCGCCTTTCCGCGCGGGCCGAACAGCCCGTAGAAAATGTCCACGCGCACATGCCCGTCGACCAGAAGCGTGTAGCCTCCGGCCAGCATGAAGAGCGTGGCATGCAGGTAGAGAACGGTCTCGTTCATGAAGATGAAGCTGACGCCATAGACATAGCGCAGCACCACCGTGCCGAATTGCACCAGCACCATGGCCAGCGCCAGCCAGCGCACGACAGCGCCCACTGCCCGGTTGATCCGGTCAAGTTTGTCCGCAAGCTCAAGCATGCCGAGCGTTCCCCGAAAGAAACGGGCCGAGCGCGAGCCCGGCCCGGTCGTGTTGTCAGCCGCCGTATTTGTAGTCCAACGCGCGGGCGTTCATCTGCCCGTTATCCGCATAGACCATGTATTCGGCGATGCCTTCGCGGTATTCGAGGAAGCTCTCGACAATGCGCTTGACCAGCTCGTCGTCGTCTTCGCGCAGTTCGGCGATCACCTCGCCTGCGGCATTGCCCATGGCGACGATCACGTCATCCGGCAGTTTCTTCACCTGCACGTCCTGCTCGGCCACAAGCTGCTTCAGCGCTGCGGCGTGCTTGGTCGTGTATTCGGTCCAGACCGGATTGTAGAGCGATTCACAGGCATAGGCGACGGCCTGCTGCAGGTCTTCCGGCAGCGCCTCATAGGCCGCCTTGTTCACCGCGCATTCCTCTGCCGAAGACGGCTCGCCGACACCCGGCCAGTAGTAGTTCTTGGCAACCTGATAGAAGCCCAGCGCCGAATCCGTCCACGGACCGATGAACTCGCCGGCGTCGATCGTGCCGGACTGCAGGCCCTGGAACATGTCGCCGCCGCCCATGGCCTGAACGGCCATGCCGAGCTTCGCGCACATTTCAGAGGCAAGACCCGTGGTGCGGAAGCGCAGGCCCTTCAGATCGTCGACCGAGTTGATCTCGTTGCGGAACCAGCCCTGCCACTGCGGACCGGAATTGCCGCAAAGGAACGGCTTCAGCCCGAAACGGCCATACATCTCGTCATAGAGCGCCTGTCCGCCGCCATGCACGAGCCAGCCAAGCTGTTCGTCGGCACGCAGGCCGAAAGGCTGCGAACCGAACAGAAGAATGCCGCGCGACTTGGAGCCCCAATAGGAGGGAACCGCGTGGTAGAGTTCGGCCGTGCCTTCCGACACCGCGTCGAACACGCCATTGCCCGGCACAAGCTCGCCAGCGGCGTAAAGCTTCACTTCCAGCCGACCGCCGGACAGAGCCGTGATTCGGTCGGCAAGCATCTGCGCCGCCACGCCCGGGCCGGGCAGGTTCTTCGGCCACGCCGTCACCATCTTCCAGGTGATCTTGTCCTGTGCGATGGCCGGAGCCGCAAGGCCCGTCGCCACACCGGCCACGCCGGCGGTTTTCAGAAATTGACGCCTTTTCATGATAAAATCCCTCTGAGGTGTTTTTGTTAGTTTCCAAGAATCCCCGGCAGCCGCAAGCCTTTTTCCTTGGCCCAGTCGAGCGCAATGTCGTAGCCCGCGTCGGCATGGCGCATCACGCCGGTTGCCGGGTCGTTCCACAGCACCCGCTCGAGGCGGCGCGCTGCATCCTCCGTGCCGTCGGCACAGATCACCATGCCCGAATGCTGCGAGAAGCCCATGCCCACGCCGCCGCCATGATGCAGCGAAACCCAGGTCGCGCCGGAAGCGCAGTTCAGGAGTGCGTTGAGCAGCGGCCAGTCGGATACGGCATCCGAACCGTCCTTCATGGCCTCGGTCTCACGGTTGGGAGACGCCACCGAGCCAGAATCCAGATGATCGCGCCCGATCACCACCGGAGCCTTCAATTCGCCCTTCGCCACCATTTCGTTAAAGGCGAGGCCAAGGCGATGCCGGTCACCCAGACCGACCCAGCAGATGCGCGCCGGCAGACCCTGGAACGCGATGCGGTCGCGCGCCATGTCGAGCCAGCGATGCAGGTGCTCATTGTCGGGCAGAAGCTCCTTCACCTTCTCGTCCGTGCGATAAATGTCCTCCGGATCGCCCGAAAGCGCCGCCCAGCGGAAAGGCCCCACACCGCGGCAGAACAGCGGGCGGATATAGGCCGGCACGAAACCGGGGAAGGCAAAGGCGTTCTCAAGCCCCTCTTCCAGCGCCACCTGGCGAATGTTGTTGCCATAGTCGAGCGTCGGAATGCCCTGGTTCCAGAATTCGACCATCGCCTCCACATGCTCGCGCATCGAGGTACGGGCCGCTTTCTCCACGGCCTTCGGATCGCTTTCACGCTTCTCGCGCCACTCGGCCACGGTCCAGCCCTTGGGCAGATAGCCGTTCACCGGATCGTGCGCAGAAGTCTGATCCGTCACCATGTCCGGCTTCACGCCGCGCCGCACCAGCTCGGGCACGATCTCCGCCGCATTGCCCACAAGGCCGACGGATTTCGCCTCGCCCGCCTTCGTCCAGCGGTCGATCATCTCCAGCGCCTCGTCCAGCGTGGTCGCCTTCTCGTCCACATAGCGGGTGCGCTGGCGGAAATCGATGCGCGTCTCATCGCACTCGATGGCGAGGCAGCACGCGCCGGCCATGACAGCCGCCAGCGGCTGCGCGCCGCCCATGCCGCCAAGCCCTGCGGTCAGGATCCACTTGCCCGTAAGGTCGCCGCCATAATGCTGCCGACCAGCCTCCACGAAGGTTTCGTAAGTGCCCTGCACGATGCCCTGCGAGCCGATATAGATCCACGAGCCGGCCGTCATCTGGCCGTACATCATCAGGCCCTTCTTATCGAGCTCGTTGAAATGGTCCCAGTTGGCCCAGTGCGGCACCAGGTTGGAATTGGCGATCAGAACGCGCGGCGCATCCTTGTGGGTGCGGAACACGCCAACCGGCTTGCCCGACTGAACGAGCAGCGTCTCGTCTTCCTCAAGCGTCTTCAGCGTCGCGGCAATGCGGTCGAAATCGTCCCAGGTGCGGGCCGCACGGCCAATGCCGCCATAAACGACCAGCTCGTTCGGGTTTTCGGCAACGTCGGGATCGAGATTGTTCATCAGCATCCTGAGCGGCGCTTCCGTCATCCAGCCCCTGGCGTTCAGCTCCGTCCCGCGCGGCGCCCTCACCTCGCGAATGTTGTGACGCGGATTGGTCATGGTTCAGTTCCCCTTCAAGGATGGCGCGATCTCGGAAAGACGCGTCAGAATGGCTTTGAGATGCGGCCGCAGGCGCACCGCCTTTTCTTCGTCATAGTCAAACGGCACGGCCTCGCTCGTCAGATGTGTCGCCTGCGCCAGTTCCATCTGGATCGCATGTTCTCCGCGTTCCGGTTTGCCGTAGTGCCGTGTGGTCCAGCCGCCGACAAAACGTCCATTGAGCACGCTCGTATAGCCGTCCGCCGCAGCACAAATCTCCGCCGTCAACCGCTCGATTTCCGCTGCGCAGGTCTTGCCGCGATTGGTGCCGATGTTGAAATCGGGAAGCTGCCCTTCGAACAGGAACGGGCAATGCGAGCGGATGGAATGGCAGTCATAGAGGATCGCCACGCCATGCAGCGCCTTCAGCCGTGCGATCTCGGCCTCCAGCGCGGCATGATAGGGCGCGTGAAAGGCTTCAAGCCGCTCGGCGACATCCTTTGCAGTCGGCCCCTCTCCCTCGCGCCAGATCGGGCGATTGTCGAAGTCCGTCAGCGGCACGAGCCCGGTCGTGTTCTGCCCCGGATAAAGGCTCTCGCCGGAAGGGTCACGATTGGCGTCGATCAGATAGCGATGAAAGGTCGCCCGCACGGTGGTCACACCATCAAGCAGACCGTCATAGAGCCGATGCACATGCCAGTCCGTATCGGTCAGAAGCCGGCCCTGTTCATTGAGCCGGGCCTTGACCGCATCCGGCACATAAGTGCCCGTGTGCGGCAGCCCCAGAATGACGGGCGAAGAGCCCTGATGCACTTCGACGGGGTTCATTCGCAAATCTCCAGTGTTGGCGTTCGCCCCTCACCCTTACCCTCTCCCCGCAGGCTGGGAGAGGGGGGCGTCAACGTTGCGGCCATCGTCCTTCTCCCCGCGAGCGGGGAGAAGGTGCCGGCAGGCGGATGAGGGGCAGTCGCCACATCCAAAAAAGACACGCTCCCGATCAAGGCTCACTCCTCAGTTCAGGCAGAATGTTCTCGGGAATGCTGGCGTTCAGGTCGCCGGAGCGCACGAGCGCGATGGCGTTTTCCAGATCGGGGGCCAGATAACGGTCTTCCTCCAGATCCGGCACCGCGCTGCGGATCGCCGCGTGCGCCTGTGCAAGCGCTGCACTCGTTTTCAGCGGCGCACGAAAATCCACGCCCTGCGCCGCCGTCACGGCTTCGATGCCGATAATGCCGAACAGGTTCTCCGTCATCGGAATAAGCCGCCGCGCGCCATGGCAGGCCATCGACACATGGTCTTCCTGATTGGCGGAAGTGGGCGTCGAATCGACAGAGGCCGGATGCGACATCTGCTTGTTTTCCGACATCAGCGCAGCCGATGTCACTTCGGCGATCATCAGGCCGGAATTCAGGCCCGGCTTCTTCGCCAGAAACGCCGGCAGGCCAAACGACAGCGCCGGATCGACCAGAAGCGCAATGCGCCGCTGCGCAATCGCACCGATCTCGCAGATGGCAAGCGCGATCTGATCGGCGGCAAGCGCCACCGGCTCGGCGTGGAAATTGCCACCCGAAACGACCGTCCCGTCGGAGAGAACCAGCGGGTTGTCGGTCACCGCATTGGCTTCGATGGTCAGCGTGCGCGCCGCCTGGCGCAAAAGGTCGAGGCACGCGCCATCCACCTGCGGCTGGCAGCGAATGCAATACGGGTCCTGCACCCGCTCGTCACCTTCCAGATGGCTCTCGCGGATCTGCGACCCTTCGAGCAGCGCCCACAGTGCCGCCGCCGTGTCGATCTGCCCCTGATGGCCGCGAAGCGTATGAATTTCGGGATGGAATGGCGCGGAAGACCCCATTGCCGCATCGGTCGAAAGTGCCCCGGTGATGAGCGCCGACCGCGCCGCGCGATGCGCCCGGAACAGACCGGTCAGCGCCAGCGCAGTGGAAACCTGCGTGCCGTTGATCAGCGCCAGCCCTTCCTTGGCCTTCAGCACGACCGGCGTAAGCCCGGCCCTGCGCAGCGCCTCACCGCCGTAAAGCCGCTCACCGTCGAAGACGGCCTCCCCCTCGCCCATCATGGCAGCCGCCATATGCGCGAGCGGCGCCAGATCGCCGGATGCGCCGACCGAGCCCTTTTCGGGGATCACCGGCACGACACCGCGCGCCAGCATTTCCTCGATCAGCTTGACCACCTCCATGCGCACGCCGGATGCGCCACGGCCCAGCGAGAGCAGTTTCAACGACATGATCAGCCGCACGATGGCTTCGTCAAGCGGTGCGCCAACGCCGCAGCAATGCGAGAGAATGAGATTGCGCTGCAGTGTCTCCACATCCTGCGGCGGGATGCTCACACTGGCGAGCTTTCCAAAGCCGGTGTTGACGCCATAGATCGCTTCATTGCCGCGAGCGATCTGGTCGATGCGCGCAGCAGCCGCCTCAATGCCGGGATAGCAGGCCGGATCGACGCGCACGGCAACGCCATCACGCCAGATACGCTCCAGATCCTGGATCGTGACCGCGCCGGGGGTCAGAACAAGCGTCATGCGAAGTCTCCTGCAATGCGGCGATGGAGCGGATTGAAGCCGATGCGATAGGCAAGTTCCGCCGGGTGCTCCACGTCCCAGATGGCGATTTCGGCGCGCTTGCCGGCCTCAATGGTGCCGATCTCGTCGGCCAGCCCGAGCGCCCGCGCGCCTTCGCGCGTGGCCCCGGCCAGCGCCTCTTCAGGCGTCATGCGGAACAGCGTGCAGGCCATGTTCACGGTCAGAAGGAGCGAGGCGAGCGGCGACGACCCCGGATTGCAGTCGGTCGCGACCGCAATGCGCACGCCATGTTTGCGCAGCGCCGCAAGAGGCGGATACTGCGTCTCGCGCAGCGTGTAGAACGCGCCCGGCAGGAGAACGGCCACCGTTCCTGAAGCGGCCATCGCCGCAACGCCTTCCTCGTCCAGATATTCGAGATGATCGGCCGAAAGCGCGCCATAGGAGGCCGCCATCTTCGCGCCACCCAGATTGGAAAGCTGCTCTGCATGCAGCTTCACCGGCAGGCCGAGTTCGCGCGCCCTGTCGAACACGCGCGCCATCTGCGCCGGCGAGAAGGCAATGCCCTCGCAGAACCCGTCAACCGCATCGGCCAGACCTTCGGCATGGGCAGCGTCCATGCCCGGCAGCACCACCTCATCGATATAGGCGTCTTCGCGCCCGCGATATTCGGCTGGAACCGCATGGGCGGCGAGATAGCTCGTCCTGATCCGCACGGGCCGCAGATCAGCCAGACGGCGCGCGGCGCGCAGCATCTTCAGCTCGTCCTCGACGGTCAGCCCATAGCCGGATTTGACCTCCACCGTCGCAACGCCTTCGGCAAGAAGCGCATCGAGCCGCTTCAGCGCGTCTTCGACCAGCGCATCTTCATCCATGCCGCGCGTTGCGGAAACAGTCGAAACAATGCCGCCGCCGGCCCGCGCCACTTCCTCGTAGCTCGCGCCTTCAAGCCGCATCTCGAATTCCCTTGCGCGATTGCCGCCAAAAACCAGATGCGTGTGACAGTCCACCAGCGCCGGCGTCGCGAGCCGACCGCCAAAGTCGGTTCGTTCCCAGTCGGCAAACGTGTCCGGAATGGCGCTCAGCATGCCCGACCAGACGATTTCGCCATTTTCAATGGCGATGCCGGCATCCTCAACGAGCCCGTAGGGCACAGCGCCCTCACACATGCTTGCCAACCGGATACCGCTGATGACACTCTGCTTCATGACAGGAAGTTTCCTCCACCCCCCCTGCGGGACATATTCGCAGGGCATATTGCCTAACCGCGCTTTTTTGTCTAGTGTTATTCATATATGTATAGACATAATTAAATCAGGAACAGCACTCCATGCAAGCCATTTTTGCCCAGAATGCCCTCACGCCAGGCGGTTGGCAAAAAGATGTGCTTGTAAAGCTCGACGATTCCGGCCGCATCGGCAGCGTCGCCTCCAACACGCAGCCGGAGAATGACAGGACGGTGCGCGTGCCGGTCCTTCTGCCGGCCATGTCCAACCTGCACAGCCACACCTTTCAGCGTGCCATGGCAGGCCTTGCCGAACGGCGCGGTCCGGCCGGGCGCGACAGTTTCTGGACCTGGCGCGAAATCATGTATCGCTTCCTCGACCTGCTATCACCGGGCGACCTGGAAGCCGTCGCCGCATTCGCCTTCATGGAGATGCAGGAAGCCGGCTTTGCGGCCGTCGCCGAATTTCATTATGTCCACCACCAGCCGGGCGGCGCTCCCTATGGCGATGTCGGCGAATTGTCCGCCCGCATTGCCAGCGCTGCGGAACAGACCGGCATCGGCCTCACGCTCCTGCCCGTCCTCTATCGCCACGGTGGTGTCGATCAGCGCCCGCTTCAGGGCGGTCAGAAGCGGTTTGGCAACGATCTCGACCGATACCAGAAGCTGCTTTCGCGCGCCGAAGAATGCGTGGCCAATCTGTCCGCCGACGCTCACCTGGGTGTCGCACCGCATTCCCTCCGCGCCGTCAGTCTCGATGACCTCCGCGAAACACAGGCCATGCACCCCCGAGGCCCGCTCCACATGCACATTGCCGAGCAATTGCCTGAGATCGACGAAGTGCGCGCAGCCTACGGTCGGCGCCCGGTGGAATGGCTGCTCGACAATTGCCGCGTGGACGAACGCTGGTGCCTTATCCATTGCACCCACATGACAGACGAAGAAACCGCCAATCTGGCCGAGACCGGCGCCGTTGCCGGCCTTTGTCCGGTCACCGAAGCCAATCTCGGTGACGGCATTTTCAACGGCCCTCAGTACCGGAATGCCGGTGGCACACTCGGAATCGGCTCCGATTCCAATATCCGCATCACGGTCGCAGAAGAGTTGCGCCAGCTCGAATACTCCCAGCGCCTGCGCGATACTGCCCGCGTGGTTCTGGCCGCACACGGTCAGTCCTGCGGGCGCACGCTCTATGACGCTGCCCTTGCCGGAGGCGCAAAGGCGCTTGGTCGCAGGTCCGGTGCCATCCAACCCGGACACTGGGCCGATATGGTCGCCATTGACCAAACTGAATTCGCAGGCGCAGCATACGACGATGGCCCATTGGACGCATGGCTCTTTACCGGCGACAATGGAGCCGTACAGGATGTCTGGTCGGCGGGACGCCATTGTGTCCGCGAAGGCCGTCATATCGAACGTGAAACGATCGCGGCGCGCTACGCGCAAACGATCCGGAAACTGGTGGAGCATCTGTGACCAGCCAACGCGCCTCATTCCGCACCATCCGCGACGAGCTCTCCCGCCGTATCGCCGAGAGAATCTGGCTGCCGGGAACGCTCATACCCGGCGAGGAGGCGCTGGCGGAGGAGTTCGGCGCCGCCCGTGCCACGGTCAACCGCGCCCTGCAGGAGCTGGCCCGTGCCGGCATCCTCGAGCGCAAGCGCCGCGCCGGCACACGGGTCGCGCTTCATCCCGTGCGTGAGGCCCGCTTCGTCATTCCGCGCATCCGCCAGGAAATCGAAGGGCGGGGCTCCGAATACCAGTATCGCCTTCTGAGTGCTGAAGAGACCGACGCGCCGGAAGTCATCTGCGCGCGTCTCAGCCTGCTCTCGAAATCAGGCATGCTGCATGTGCGCTGCCTGCATCTGGCAGACCGCGTGCCGTATCAGTATGAAGACCGCTGGATCAACCTGAACACCGTTCCCGACGCGCGCAGGGCCGACTTCAAATCGATGGGTCCGAACGAATGGCTCGTCGGGCACGCCCCGTTCTCCAATGCGGAGTTTACGTTCATGGCGGGTGCCGCCAGCGCCGACGAAGCCTCGCTACTGCAGGTCCGCGAAGGCGATCCGGTCTTCATCGGCGAGCGCATCACCTGGATGAAGGGTCAGCCGATCACGCTTGCTCACCTCGTCCACCCATCCTCGCATCGGATGGTGACACATCTGTGAGGCACCTCGACAAGCCGGGGTGGAGGCGTTAGGGCAGGCCAGTCTCATCATTCCGGGAAACCGCCATGACCGCGCGCAACACGCTCATCGCCCCTTCCATTCTCGCTTCGGATTTCTCGCGCCTTGGCGAGGAAGTCGAAACCGTCGCCAAAGCAGGCGCTGACTGGATCCACCTCGATGTGATGGATGGCCATTTCGTGCCCAACATCACCTTCGGCCCGCCCGTCATCAAGGCAATCCGCGACCGCACCGACAAGGTGTTCGACTGCCACCTGATGATCACCCCGGCCGATCCCTATCTCGCAGCCTTCGCCGAAGCCGGCTGCGACATCATCACCGTTCACGCCGAAGCCGGTCCGCATCTCCACCGGTCGCTGCAGACCATTCGCAATCTCGGCAGGAAGGCCGGCGTCTCGCTCAATCCGTCCACGCCTGAAAGCGTCATCGAATATGTGCTCGACGAGCTCGACCTCGTACTTCTGATGACCGTCAATCCGGGCTTCGGCGGACAGGCCTTCATCCCGTCCGTGGTCGAGAAGGTGCGCCGCATCAAGGCGATGATCGGCGACCGGCCCATCGATATCGAGATCGATGGCGGCGTCTCGCCCGCCAATGCCGGTGCGTTGACCGCCGCTGGCGCCAATGTCCTCGTCGCCGGTTCCGCCGTCTTCAAGGGCGAAGGCAAAGAAGCCTATGCGAAAAACATCGCGGCGATCCGCGACGCCGCGAACGGCTGACAGCCCGATCTGTCGCAATAAAAAAGCCGCGCGGACAAGGTCCGGCGCGGCTTTTGTCGTTTCAGGCGTAAGCGCTTAGCTGCTGCCGCCGTTCAGCACCGTGACAGCACGGCGGTTCTGCGACCAACAGGAGATGTCGTCACAGGTCGCGACCGGACGCTCCTTGCCGTAGGAGATGGTGCGAATTCGGTTGGCAGCAACGCCGCGTGCTACCAGGAAATCGCGCGCAGAAGCCGCGCGGCGCGCACCGAGCGCGAGGTTGTACTCACGGGTGCCGCGCTCGTCCGCATGGCCTTCGACGGTGATCGAATAGCTGGTGTACTTGTTCAGCCACTGCGCCTGGCGCGTCAGCACCTGCTGCGCATCGGCGCGGATCACCGACGAATCGAGATCGAAGAAAATCCGGTCGCCCACGCTGACGGTGAACTCCTGCTGCGATCCGGGAGGACCTCCGGCACCGCCAAGGCCGATATCAGCAGCATTGTTGGGAACCTGCTTGTTAGCGCAACCGGCCAGGGCAAGGGCCGCCACCAGGGCGATGCCAACCGGGTTTTTGGCGATAGCTGCAATCGACAGCATTGCCACCTCTCCTTCAGATTAGAGATATTTTGTTCAACGATCAGTAACCACGTTGCCGTTAAGGACCCCTCAAGAAACGCGGTTAACAAACCCCTACCGGTGCAAATCAGAACCGTTATTTCGCGCAAACTAGCTTAAAATACGGCGGAAACGCGGCGAATCCGGCAGAAGCCGCCGCAATCCTATTCCAGCAGCGGCGACCAGGCCGGGTCCGAACCATAGTTCGCGGTCGGAATTTTCTGCTCGTTGCGGCCCGTCAGGTCGATCGAATAGAGCTGCGGTCCGGCCGAGCCAGCCGGCTGGCGGAAGAACATGACCACACGACCGTTCGGCGCCCAGGTCGGTCCCTCCTGCAGGAAGCCCGACGAAAGGATACGCTCGCCGGAGCCATCCGTGCGCATGACGCCGATCTGAAACTCACCACGGGTCTGCTTGGTGAAGGCGATCAGGTCGCCGCGCGGCGACCAGACCGGCGTCGAATAGGTGCCGTCACCGAAGGAGATACGCTTCGGGTCGCCGCCGCTGGCGCTCATCACATAGATCTGCGCACGCCCGCCACGGTCGGAGGTGAACACGATCTGCGACCCGTCCGGCGAATAGGAAGGCGATGTGTCGATGGCATTGGAGGTCGTCAGACGCGTCGTGTTGCGGCTTCTCAGATCCATCGCAAAGATGTTCGAATTGCCGTCGTCGCGCAAAAGGCTCATCACGATCTGCTGACCATTGGGCGAGAAGCGCGGCGCAAAGGTCATGCCGGGGAAATTGCCGACAAGCTCGCGCTGGCCGGTCTCAAGCTGCAGAAGATAAACCTGCGGCTGACCGCCCTCATAGGACATGTAGGTGATTTCCTGGCGCGTCGGCGAGAAACGCGGGGTCAGCACGATGGAGCGCCCGTCGGTCAGGAAGCGCTGGTTCGCCCCGTCCTGATCCATGATCGCAAGCCGCTTCACACGATTGTTGCGCGGACCCGACTCGTCGACATACACGATGCGCGTATCAAAATACCCGGTTTCGCCGGTCAGCCGCTGGTAGATCGCATCGGCAATGATGTGCGCCACGCGCCGCCATTTGTCCTTGCTGGTGAAGAACTGCTCGCCGATGAGCTGCTGGCCCGCATAGGTGTCCCAAAGCCGGAATTCGGCCCGCAACCGCCCGTCGGGGGTCTCGGAGACCTTGCCGGTGACCAGTGCCTGCGCATTGATCACCGTCCAGTCCTGAAAGCGCGGTGCCGCATCCGGATTGGAAATCTTCTCGATGAATGCGCCCTTCTCAATCGGCGCGAACAGGCCGGAACGCCGCAAGTCTGCTTCGACGACGCTGGCGATCTCCGCCCCTTTGCCATCCGCGGAGATAAACTCCGTGATCGCGATGGGCAGCGGTTCCACCACACCCTTGTTGATGTCGATCTCGACCACTGCCCGTGCCGGCAGCACCGCAACGCCAAGCCCGGCGACCAGCGTCGCGATCAGGAAGGTCGCTCTCATGATCATCTGCATTTGCTCCTGCCTCTCCCGCTTTGGTTAGGCTCAAGCCCCCATCGCCTCGTGGATGGTGCTCTGGTTAAAACATGTCGCTTGGATCGAAGTGGACGATGACTTCGGACCAGGTATCGTATTTCGCTGCCGGCAGATTGTAGGGCGCGCATTGCAGAACGGCGCGCCGCGCGGATTCCGCTGCCGCTCGTTCAACCATGTTCCCGTTGCCGCCGGCAATAATGCGCGGGCTGCCCTCGATGTTCCCGCTTGGGTCGAGCCTCATCTGGACGGAGACTTTCAGGTTCTCGGCATCCAGCGCACCGGCGGGCACGTTCCAGCAGCGCTGAATCTGGCCACGCAGCGCATCCATTTCGCTCTGTGAAAGCTTCTCGCCCGGCGTGCTGCGGCTGCTGCCAAGCGATGCCTGTTCCTGAGAGCGCTTTGCGCCGCCACCAGACGCCTTGTCCTTGTTCAGGAGCGCGGCCACCTCGTCGAACAGCTCGTCGGAATTCTGCGATTTCGGCTTCGAAGCGGTCTTCTGCGCCGGCTTGTCCGCATCCTTCCGTTCAGGCGCCTTGGCCGTGCTCGCCTTCGGCGGCTGTGGCCGCGACTGCGGCACAGGCGCGCTGTTGGGCAGCGCAACGCTCTCGGTCGCTTCGGGTGCTTCCGCCACCACCGTCTCTTCAGGAGCGGGGTCCGGCTTCACCTCCTGCTTGGGCTGTGGCTCTGGCCGCACTTCCGTCGCAGGCACCGGGGTCGGCTCGGCCGCCGCCTGCTGCTGCTCGGGTTCGGGCTTCGGTTCCGGCTTGGGGGTGGGTTTGGGCGCCGGCGGCGGCTCCGCCGTCTTCTCCACCTCGCGGTTGCGCGGTTCAGGCGTCGGCGGCGTTTTCAGGTCGACATCATTGTCGCCGGTGTTCTGCGCGTTCTCCACCGGATCCGGACGCTTGGTCGGCGTCGGCGCCGGTTTCTCGGAGAGAGCCGCCTTCTTGTCGCCCTCCTGCACCTGCGTCATCGATTCAATCGGGATGATGTCGACGGGCAGCGCTTCGACATCCGCCACCTCGAAGGCGCGCGGCGCCGACAGCGAGAACAGGCCGAACCCCAGCAACGCCACATGCATGGTCACCGATGTAACGAGACCCGCTTTCATTTGGTCAATTGCCTTCTTCCTGCAGAGTGACCAGGCCGAGATTGCGATATCCGGCCGCCGAAATGCGTGCCATCACCTGCATCACAGTGCCGTAGTCAGCCGCGCGATCGCCGCGCACATAGATGCGCTCGTCATAGCCCGAGCGCGCGATCGCCTGCAGCTTCGGCACCACTTCTTCAATCGGCACCTCTGTTTCCTGCAGATAGATCTGGCCCTCATTGTTGACCGAAACCGTGATCGGCTGCGTCTCGGAGTTCAGTGCCTTGGCCTGTGTTTCGGGAAGATCGATCGGCACGCCGACCGTCAGAAGCGGCGCCGCCACCATGAAAATGATGAGCAGCACCAGCATCACGTCCACGAAAGGCGTCACATTGATCTCGGAGATCAGGCCCGTGCGAGAGCCGCGACGGCCACGCCGCCGTCCGTTTCTTCCGCCCGCCGAACCGACTGACATACCCATTGCGTTCTCCTAAGCCGCCTTGGCGGCGACCTTCTCGTCGATCTGACGGGACAGAATGGTCGAAAACTCGTCTGCAAAGCCTTCCATCCGTCCGGCGAGCTTGCCCGCGTCGGATGACAGCTTGTTGTAGGCGATAACGGCGGGGATGGCGGCCAGAAGACCGATGGCCGTGGCCAGCAGCGCCTCGGCGATACCAGGTGCCACAACCGCCAGGTTGGTGGATTTGGAACCGGCAATCGCCTGGAAGGAGGTCATGATGCCGACCACCGTGCCGAACAGGCCGATGAATGGGGCCGCCGAGCCAATGGAGGCAAGGAAGCCGAGCCGGCTCTCAAGCCGCTCCATCTCGCGCGTCAGCGCCAGGTCCATCGCCTTGTCGATGCGCGTCTGCAGGCCGATGGGCGAGCGCGCACCTTTCTCAAAACTCTTCTTCCACTCGCGCATGGCGGCCACGAAGATCGAGCCCATACCGGTGGTCTTGCGCTCCGAAAGCGCACGGTAAAGCTCCTCAAGCGACTGGCCCGACCAGAAGGTCTTTTCGAAACGATTAAGGGCCGTGCGCATGCGGGCATAGGCAATCAGCTTGTCAACGATGATCGCCCAGGTCCAGACCGATGCGACAAGCAGGCCGATCATGACCAGCTTGACCACCCAGCCTGCCTGCCAGAACAAAGCCCAGATCGACAACTCCCCACCCGGTGCGGCGAGCGTAACACTTTCCATGGATCAACATCCTCTTAAGATCAGGGCGGCGTACATCTCGGTCTCGGCCGCGCCCCTGCTTGCGTGCCGTTGCCTGCGTCCGATCCGAGGCGTCCCCGCAAGATGCTTCAACGCCCCTTTATCCGGTAAATTTTGGTGAAAGGAAGGCGCACGGATTCGCTACGGATTTCATGGTTTTCTTCATGAACCGTTATGGTTAATTAAGCGTTAGGAAATAAGACCGCGACCAGGGATTCCGCATGGAATCAGTGCTGGGTGCACAAAAGCACCCACCGATGTGGTTCATGCCCCCTTTGGCTTGAAGGCGGCGATCCACTCTTTCGGAAACCGCCGCGGTCGTCCAGACGCGCCAATGATCGCCGCTTCGACTTTCGCCTCCACCAGCACGTTCTCGCCGCGCAGCAGCCGTTGCGCCATGTGAATGCGCGCTCCCGATATCGCCTCTGTGCGTGTCTCCACCGTCACGATATCGTCCACCCGGGCTGGCTGGCGAAAATCGATCTCCATCCGCCGCACCACCCAGGAAAGCACCTCGCCATGCTTCCCATCGGCCAGTTCCGTGTGATGCACACCGGCAAGCCGCAGGAAATCCGAGCGTCCCCGCTCCAGAAACTCCAGATAGCGGGCATGATAGACAACGCCGGTAAAATCCGTATCTGCGAAATAGACCCGCGCCACGAGCCGATGCCCGAAATCGGTCAGCTCACCCGAAAGCCCAACCGTCAGGTCTTCGCCTGCGACGGTGTTCATTCCCCGTCCCCCTGATGAAACAGGCTGATCTGCGCTTCCGCCAGCTCCTTCGGCGGCTGCAGCCCCATGTGGCGCCACGCCCTGGCGGCGAGCACGCGCCCGCGCGGGGTGCGCTGGATGAAGCCCTGCTGGATCAGATAGGGCTCGATGATGTCCTCGATGGCATCGCGCGGTTCAGAAAGTGCCGCCGCTATCGTCTCGATGCCCACCGGCCCACCGCCGAAATTCTCCACAATCATGGTGAGGTAGCGCCGGTCGAGCTGATCGAGGCCAAGCGCATCCACCTCCAGCCGCGAAAGCGCCTCGTCGGCCACCTTGCGCGTCACCTCGCTCGCGCCCGCCACAGTGGCGAAATCCCGCACCCGGCGCAAAAGACGCCCGGCAATGCGCGGCGTGCCCCGCGCCCGGCGTGCGATCTCCTCCGCTCCGTCATTCGCAAGCGGCAGCCCGAGAATGCGCGAACCGCGCGTAACGATCGATTGCAGTTCATCGACCGTATAGAAATCGAGCCGCACGGGAATGCCGAAACGGTCGCGCAGCGGCGTCGTCAGAAGGCCAAGCCGCGTCGTCGCCGCCACCAGCGTGAACTTGGCAAGGTCGATCTTCACCGAACGCGCGGCCGGCCCCTCGCCAATAATCAGGTCGAGCTGAAAATCCTCCATAGCCGGATAGAGAATTTCTTCCACCGCCGGATTCAGCCGGTGAATTTCATCGATAAAGAGCACGTCGCGCTCTTCGAGATTGGTTAAAAGCGCTGCCAGATCACCCGCCTTGGCGATCACAGGACCGGAGGTGGAACGGAAATTCACGCCCAGTTCGCGCGCCATGATCTGCGCCAGCGTGGTCTTGCCAAGGCCGGGCGGCCCAACAAACAGCACATGGTCCAGCGCCTCGCCGCGTCCGCGCGCCGCCTCGATGAAAACCTTCAGATTGGCGCGCGCCGCTTTCTGCCCGACGAAATCGTCCAGCGACTGCGGACGCATCGTCGAGTCCAGGTCCTCACCGCGCTTGTCGGCTGCAATCAGCCTGTCGCCATCCGTCATCCGCAGGTTTCCATTTCATAACCACACAGGGCGCACATGGCCCTGACTAACGCGCAAGTTCCTTCAGGCCAAGCCTGATCAGCGTGCCGGCATCCGCGCCCTCGCCCGCTGCCTTCATTGCGGCAGCGACGGCATTCGCCGCGACATCGCGCGAATAGCCGAGATTGGAGAGGGCCGAAACGGCATCGGCGACCGGCGCAGGTGCTGCGCCCTCACCCAGTTCCTGCTTCAGGCCGATCGTGCCGGTCGCTTCGCCAGCATAGGCCGGCGCCTTGCTCTTCAGTTCGGTCACGATCCGCTCGGCAACCTTCTTGCCCACGCCCGGCGCGCGCGCCACGGTGGCCGCATCCTTGAGCGCAATCGCATTGGCCAGTTCCGAAGCCGAAAGTGTCGAAAGCACCGAAAGCGCCACCTTGGCCCCCACGCCCTGCACATTGTTCTGCAAAAGGCGAAACCATTCGCGCTCCAGCGCGGTGCGAAAGCCATAGAGCCGGATCATGTCCTCGCGCACATAGGTCTCGATGAACAGCGTCACAGCCGTCCCCTCGCCGTCGAGCGCCGCCAGTGTCCGCGCCGGACAATAGGCGACATACCCGACGCCCCCCACATCTATGATGCAGTGGTCTTCGGCGATCTCGTCGATGATGCCCTTGAGTTTACCGATCATTTGAGTGCTTCCATGGCCAGTCGCGAGGTGGCGGATTGCCGGTGATGGGCATGACAGATGGCGATGGCAATCGCATCCGCCGCGTCATCCGTGTCAAACCGCGCCTTCGGCATCAGCACCTTCACCATCATGTGAATCTGCTTCTTGTCGCCGTGACCGACCCCGATCACGGTTTTCTTCACCGCATTGGGCGCATATTCGGCCACCGGCAGACCGGCCCGCGCCGGCACAAGCATGGCGATGCCCCGGGCCTGGCCGAGCTTCAGCGTTGCCGAGGCATCCTTGTTGACGAAGGTCGCCTCCACAGCCGCTTCATCCGGTCGATGGTCATGCAGAATGGCATCGAGCCCGTCATGCAGCTGGCACAGTCTGGAGGCCAGATCGGCCTTGCCGTCGGACGTCACGGTGCCAGCGCCCACAAAGCGCAGGGAGTTGCCCTGTGCATCGATGATGGCCCAGCCTGTGCGCCGGAGTCCCGGGTCGATGCCGAGAATGCGAATCGGTGTGTTCATGGCACTAACATAGCTGTGGGCAGGCCCATTGCCACGCACAAGCAGCACGAGCGAAGAAGCGGGCTCGCCACCGCCCTTTTCAGGAGATGGAAGTCTGCCCGAATTCGACCTCAGCCTCGCCCTTCTGACCGCCACCGTGCTGGCAGCCGGTGTCGTGCGCGGGCTTTCGGGTTTCGGCACCGGCCTGATCGTCGCCCCGATCGCCGGAGCACTCTACGATCCTGTCACGGCGGTGGTCCTGCTCGTCATCATCGATTCGCTGCCCACCCTGCCCGTGGCGCTTCCCGTCGTAAAACTCGCCCGCTGGCGCGAGGTTCTGCCGGTGCTTGCCGGTCTGGCGCTGTTCGTGCCGCTCGGCGTCTACATCCTGAAAAACGGAGACGAGACCGTTCTGCGCTGGGTCATCTGCGTGATCATCCTTGCCTGCGCGCTTACCCTGCGCAGCGGCTGGCGCTATCACGGGCCGCGCAGCCTTCCCCTCTCTTTCGGCATTGGCGGCATTGCCGGAACCCTGTCGGGCATCGCCGCCATTCCCGGCCCGCCCGTCATCATATACTGGATGGCGTCAACGCTACCGGTCGCGGTTGTGCGCGCCAATCTGATGACCCTTTTCCTGATTTCGGAGATCTTCTCCGCCGGCAATCTTTGGGCAGCCGGCCTGTTCGAGCATTCGCGCGTCATGCTGGGGCTCCTGATGATCCCGCCCTACATGCTCAGCCTGCTCGTTGGCGGCAGGCTCTATGGCATCGCCAGCGACACGACCTATCGCCGCATCGCCTTCACGCTCATCATCGCTTCGGCGCTGATTGCGCTGCCGCTCACGGAGATCGTATTCGACTGGCTGTTCAGCGGTGGCCGAATGCTGTTTTCAGGAGAGTGATCTGCTCATAGACCGGATTGTTGCCGAAAAGCTCGGCTTCTTCCGCCCGCGCCGGGGCACCACCGTAGATTTCTTCATCCATCCGCCGCACCAGATCCTGAAGGCGCATCGAGCGCACCACGAGACTCTGGAATTTCTCGGGAAGGTCGGACCAGCCCTGTGCCTGTTCCTGCGGCGAGTGCGTATCGAGACGCACCTTGGATTTCTCTGCCGCCACCTGCTCACGGGTCATCTCGCCCGAGTTGGCCGCGCGCTGCAGAAGAAGCCAGGATGCGAGCTGCATGAGGCGTGTCGTCAGGCGCATGGATTCGGCCGCATAGAGCGCTGCTCCAGCGCGCGTCAGGCGCTTTGCCTCCGCGCGTCCATCCCCGTCGAGATACTCCGCAGCCTCCTCGACCAGGCTCATGCCCTGATTGTAAAGAGGTTTAAACGAATCCGAGAACACGCGATGCTCGGCCAGCTTGATCGTGGTCGCGCGACCGTTCCCGTTTTCAATCATTGTGCCTACGCCCCACCAGATACGATTGTTCCGGCCACCGCCGGTTGATGCGTTCAATCACAAGTGCGCCTGACTCTCAATGCCGGCACGTCACTCAAGAATGGGCTTGTGCACAGCTGTTGGCAAGTTCTTCCTTAACGAAGGGTTAATACTGAATTTGGACAAAAAAAGAGCCGCAAAGGCGGCTCTCAGGAGTTTAAACAGGGAGGCGTCAAACAGAATGGCTCCAGCCACTCGGTAAGAATCCAGATCACTGGATACACACAGTAAACGCATGTAAAGCTTAATGGATGGTTAACAGCCCCGCCGATTCTTGAATCGAATGCGGCGCGACAGCACCCGTTTCAGGACAATTCCCGGGCCTGCTCCCGCAGACGAAACTTCTGGATTTTTCCCGTAGACGTCTTGGGAATTTCGGAGAAAACCACCGTTTTCGGACATTTGAAATGCGCCAGAAGCGACCGACAATGCGCGATGATCTCCTCCGCGCTGGCGGTCCGCCCCGGTTTCAGCTCCACGAAGGCCACCGGCGTCTCGCCCCACTTCTCATCCGCTTTGGCCACCACCCCGCATGCCGCGATGGCAGGATGCCGATAGAGCGCATCCTCCACCTCGATCGAGGAGATGTTCTCGCCGCCGGAGATGATGATGTCCTTGGAGCGATCCTTGAGCTGGATATAGCCGTCGGCATGCATCACGCCGAGATCGCCTGAGTGGAACCAGCCCCCGGCGAACGCCTCGTCCGTCGCTTTTCTGTTCTTGAGATACCCCTTCATGACGATGTTGCCGCGAAACATCACCTCGCCGATGGTCTCGCCATCGGGCGGCGTCTCGGTCATCGTTTCCGGGTCCATCACGGTCAGCCCCTCGAGCGCCGCATAGCGCACGCCCTGCCGCGCCTTGCGCGCCGCCTGCCCCGCTCCGTCGAGCGCGTCCCACTCGCCTTTCCACTCGTTCACCACCGCAGGCCCATAGGTTTCCGTCAGCCCGTAGAGATGGGTCACCGCAAACCCCGCCTCGGCCATGGCCGAAAGCACGGTCTCGGGCGGCGGTGCCGCCGCCGTGTTGAAGGTCACCGTGTGCGAGAAATCCCGCTTCTCGTCCTCAGGTGCGTTGAGCAGCGCCGACATCACCACCGGTGCACCGCACAGATGCGTGACGCCATGCTCCGCGATTGCGTCATACATGGGCTTTGCCCGCACCCAGCGCAGGCACACATGGGTGCCCGCCGTCAGCGCCAGCGTCCACGGAAAGCACCAGCCATTGCAGTGAAACATCGGCAGGGTCCACAGATAGACAGCCCCCCGCGAGAGCCCGGCATGCACCGTATTGGCATAGGCCATGAGCGCGGCCCCGCGATGGTGATAGACAACGCCCTTGGGATTGCCGGTCGTGCCGGACGTATAATTCAGCGCAATCGCGTCCCATTCGTCATCCGGCATGGACCAGGCGAAGCCGGCATCCCCCGATGCCACGAATGCTTCATAGTCCACACTGCCGATGCGCTCGCCCTTCGGATAGGGTGCATCCTCGCCAAATCCGGGATCGTCATAGTCGATCACCAGCGGCTTGACCTGCGCCAGCGCCAGCGCCTCGCTCATCACGCCGGAAAACTCCCGGTCGACGATGACCACCCTGCTCTCCGCATGGTCGAGCTGGAAGGCGATGATCGCCGCATCCAGCCGCGTGTTGAGCGAATGCAGCACCGCCTTCGTCATCGGCACGCCGTGATGCGCCTCCAGCATGGGCGGCGTGTTGGACAGCATGACGGAAACCGTGTCGCCCTTGCCGATGCCGTGGCGGGCAAGCGCTGAGGCAAGCTTCAGCGAACGCTCCCAGAATGTCGCGTAGGTCACCCGCTGGCCGCCATGGATGATCGCGACTTCATTCGGAAACACCTTCGCGGCGCGTTCCAGAAGCACAAGCGGTGTCAGGGGCTGAAAATTGGCGGGATTCCTGTCGAGATCCCGATCAAAAGCGTTCCCGGTCACAGATATCCTCCCGCAATTTTTTGCTTATTAAGCACAGGCTTCCGATGCCGTCACCACCCCATTAGGTCGGACAGGCCGTCATGGATGAGCTTCAGGGAAACGATCAGCACCATCACATACATGAAGGGATAGAAGACGGCAGGCTTCATGCGCTTGACGACCCACACGCCGGCAAGGGTGGCAAGCGGCGCGAGCGGAATCAGGATCAGCGATGCCGTCAGGTTCGAGCGGTCGAACTGACCGAGTGCGAAATAGGGAATGAGCTTCACCGCGTTGACGATGGCGAAGAACACAACGCTCGTCCCCGTATAGACACGCGGATCGTGCCCGAGCGGCAGCGCATAGACCTGATAGGGCGGCCCGCCCGCATGGGCAACAAAGCTGGTGAAACCCGCCACGCCACCCCAGAACGCACCGCGTGGACTGCTCTGGTTGGCAATGTGCGCACGCCCTGCCACCTTCTCGAAAACCCACCGCAGGAAAAAGGCGAGTGTGACGAGGCCGACGATCAGACGCACATGCCCCTCCGTCACAACCGCCGCCGTCGCCCAGCCGATGGCGATACCCAGAAACGCACCGGGCAGCATGATCAAGAGCGTTCTGCGATCCATGAACCCGCGCCAGGCCCAAAGCGAAACCACATCCATGACGATCAGGATCGGCAGCAGGATGGCCGCGGCCTGCACCGGCGAGACGACAAGCGAAAGCATTGGCACGCCAAGCAGGGCCATGGCCCCGCCGAAACCGCCCTTTGAAAGCCCCACGAGAATGACGGCGGGAACCGCTGCGAAATAGAATGCCGGATCGGAAAGAAGTGCGGTCATGAAACTCGTCTGCGCCCCGATTGTCGGGCCCGACTCTCATAACCTCCCTGCCCGGATTTGGCGAGACTCGCCGGAAATGCTTCAATTTTCCTTGTCGTTCACCCCGCTCGTCGTCTATGCCGCATTCAAACCAAATTGACGGGCAAGAAACGGTTCAGACCGGTTTAGCGCGGACCTGCGTACAACAGTCAGACGGAGCCTTTTCGCCACGCGGGCAAATCACGAACAGGCTTGAGGAGTTGCCACATGACCAATCGCTGCCGCCTCGTATTGATCGCACCGCCGCCCGAAACGGCTGCCAATGACGAAGCGCATCTGGAGGCCGCACTTTCGGCGGGAGACGTCGCCTCGCTGATCATCCCCGATTACGGACAGGACGAAGTCAGCTTCCAGGCCCGCGCCGAGCGTCTCACCCCCATCGCGCAAGCGCGCAATGTCGCGGTGATGATCGCCGGCGCGCCGCGCATCGCCGCCCGCGTCAAGGCCGATGGTATCCATTTCGAGGGTTCGCTCGAAGAACTCGCCGACGTGATCGAGAAATATCAGGACCGCATGATGATCGGGGTCGGCGGCGTGAAGACCCGCGACGACGCCCTTCAATGCGGAGAGTTGCAGCCCGACTATCTGTTCTTCGGCCGCTTTGGCTACGATAATAAACCCGAACCTCATCCCCGCAATCTGACCCTCGGCACCTGGTGGTCCGAGATGGTCGAAATTCCCTGCATCGTGATGGGCGGCAACACCATTGGCTCTGTCGAGCCGGTCGCGGCAAGCGGTTCGGATTTCACCGCGCTCTGCGCCGCAGTGTTTGCCGATGAGACCGATCCCGCGGCAGCCGTGACCGAAGCCAATTCCATCCTCGACAGGGCCGCACAGCAAGTTGAGGGAGCCTGATCATGCGCCCACGTTTCCTTCCTGCCTTGCTCCTTGCTGCCGCATTTTGCGGGCTCGCGGGAAACGCGCGCGCTGCCGGCAATGTCGAGCCGGAAACGGCAGGCTCCGGCGCCCCTCAGGCAAGCGAGCGCATGTCCGATCGCCTGCAACCGCCGGGCGACCGTCCTCTTTCAGCCCCCACGGTCGACCAGGTGGACCCGGATCGTTTCGGCAAACTGCCGGACGCCGCCTATGGTGCATTCCAGCGCGGCTACTATATCACCGCGCACAATCTCGCGCTGCCGCGTGCGGAAGCCGGCGATGCCGCCGCGCAAACCCTTGTGGCCGAGATCTATGCGCGTGGCCTCGGCATGCCCCGCAGCGCCACCAAAGCGGCAGAATGGTATTCGAAAGCCGCACAGCAGGGCGTTCCTGAAGCCCAGTTCCAGTATGCGCTTATGCTGCTCGACGGAAACTTCGTTGAGAAGGATGCGGACCGGGCGTTCGAGCTCATGCAGATTGCGGCGGACAAGGGCAACCGGCTCGCCCAGTTCAATCTCGCCCAGATGATCCTCGACCGGCAATCCAGCTTTGAAAGCCAGAAACGTGCGGTGAGCTATTACGAAAAGGCTGCCAACGCCGGTCTCGCCGACGCGCAATACGCCATGGCCCAGGTTTATGCCAACGGCTTTGGCGGCCGGCAGGCAGATGACAAAGTCGCCCGCAGCTGGCTCGAGAGATCGGCAATGCAGAACTTCGACACGGCACAGCTGGACCTCGGCACCTGGCTGGTGGAAGGGCGCGGCGGCGCGCGCAACACGCAGGCAGGCTTCGGCTGGCTCAAGCGCGCGGCTGAAGGCGGCAATGTCGCGGCACAAAACCGGCTCGCAAAGCTCTACCGTGCCGGTGTCGGGGTTGAGGCAAACGTCATCGAGGGCGCGGCCTGGTATGTCTCCGCCCGCCGGGCTGGCCTCATCGACCCCGAGAACGAGGATTTCCTTGCCGGCCTCACGCCGGAAGAAATGAAAGATGCGATCCAGCGCGCAAATCGGCTTCGCTGAGATTTTCCTGGATCACAATCCGGCGCGCGGCTTGCCTTGAACCCCGTTTTATGGTCTTGGAAGCGCCGAATTGCGCGTGACTGCGCACTTGAGACCCGCAGGACGATCATATGAAAATCAACGGCAACGAAATCCGCCCCGGCAACGTCATCGAACACAATGGCGGCCTCTGGGTCGCAGTGAAGACCAACGCTGTGAAACCCGGCAAGGGTGGTGCCTATAACCAGGTCGAACTGAAGAACCTGATCGACGGCACCAAGCTGAACGAACGCTTCCGCGCGGCCGAGACGGTCGAGCGTGTGCGCCTCGAGCAGAAGGACTTCAGCTTCCTCTACGAACAGGAAGATGCACTGGTGTTCATGGATTCCGAAACCTACGAACAGCTTGAACTGCAGAAGGATTTCGTCGGCGACCGCGCCGCGTTCCTGCAGGATGGCATGACCGTGACCGTGGAGCTCTATGAAGAAAAGCCCATCGGCATTTCCCTGCCTGATCAGGTCACGCTCACGATCGCCGAAGCCGATCCCGTGGTGAAAGGCCAGACGGCGGCCTCCTCCTACAAGCCGGCCGTGCTTGAGAATGGCGTGCGCGTCATGGTCCCGCCTTTCATCGAGGCCGGCGAGAAGATCGTGGTCGACACCAACGAAATCACCTATCTGCGCCGCGGCGAATAACGTCCGCCCGACGCGCTTACCGAAACTTCAAGTCACAAAGGCTCTTCCCCCATGGCCCGTTCGGCGATCATCAATGTCATGGTTCAGGCTGCCATGAAGGCAGGCCGCTCCCTCGCACGCGACTTCGGCGAGGTGCAGAACCTGCAGGTTTCGCTGAAAGGCCCCGGTGACTATGTGAGCCAGGCCGACCGCAAGGCCGAGGAAATCATCCACGCCGAGCTGGCGCGTGCCCGTCCGGGCTATTCCTTCCTCATGGAGGAGAGCGGCACGGTCGAGGGTGACGACCCGCAGCACCGCTGGATTGTCGATCCGCTCGACGGCACGACGAACTTCCTGCACGGCATCCCGATCTTCTCGATCTCGATTGCCCTGGAGCGTCAGGGGCAGATCGTTGCCGGTGTGATCTACAATCCCGCCATGGACGAGCTATACACTGCCGAACGCGGTGGCGGCGCTTTCCTGAACGACCGCCGCCTGCGCGTTGCGGCCCGCAGCAGGCTGTCCGACGCGGTTGTCGGCACGGGCATCCCGCATCTGGGACGCGGCCATCATGGCACCGCCCTTCTCGACCTGCGCAACGTCATGGGCGAGACGGCCGGCATCCGCCGGCTTGGTTCGGCGGCGCTGGACCTCGCCTATGTCGCCGCGGGACGCATGGACGGCTTCTGGGAAGACACGCTCTCCCCCTGGGACATTGCAGCGGGCATCATCCTCGTGCGCGAAGCCGGCGGGTTCGTCAGCGATAAAAAGAGCGGCGACAAAATGTTCGAAACCGGCCAGATCGTCGCCGGCAATGAAGCCATTCACCGCGCCCTGCTCAAGACCCTGGCCAGGCCCGCTCCCCAGAAGAGCTGACGGACACACACGCGCAAGCATATCCGCAGCCCTCACCCTGAGCGTGCCGACGAGCGAGGGCACCTGGCACTGCCTGCGCGATTTGGCGGGCTCGTTGCGGTCACCTTTCCGCTTTCAGGATGGCAATCGTCTGGCAAAAGCTGATCCCGGCATCACATGATGCTGTGCGCGACTTTCAATTTCGTCATATTTGCGATTAGAATCCTGCGCGATACAGGAATCAGTAGTGGTTCTGCACCGCAATGGATACGAGGAGCTGATGGCCTTGCTGAAATCGCGTGAGGACGCCGAACCATCCGTTGGGCTCGATTACGACCCGCACACGCTCTCGAGCCCGCAGGTCTTCCTCTATTCCATGCTGGTTTTTCTGGCGATAGCGGGCTTCGTGGCCGCCATCCTCTACCGGCAGATCGCTTCCGCCTTTCAGACCAACCCCGGCCTGAACGGCCTGATCCTCGGTGTTCTCCTGATCGGCATTCTGCTTGCCTTCATGCAGGTCACGCGCCTGTTTCGGGAAGTGCGGTGGGTGAACTCCTTCCGCGCGGGTTCAGAAGCATCCGATCCCGTTCTGCTCGCACCGATGAAAGCGCTTTTGAGCCGCGCCTCCTCCATGGCGCTGTCGACCAGCTCCATGCGCTCCATCCTCGATTCCATCGCAACACGCCTTGATGAAAGCCGCGACATCTCGCGCTACCTGATCGGCCTTCTGGTCTTTCTCGGCCTGCTCGGCACCTTCTGGGGGCTTTTGCAGACCATCGGCTCCATCGGCGACACCATCCAGTCGCTCGACCCCGCCTCAGGCAATGCCAACGACGTTCTGGATGCTTTGAAATCCGGCCTTTCCGCACCGCTGGAAGGCATGGGAACGGCGTTCTCCTCCTCGCTCTTCGGCCTCTCCGGCTCACTGATCCTGGGCTTTCTCGACCTGCAGGCTGGCCGCGCCCAGAACCGATTTTACACAGAGCTTGAAAACTGGCTCTCCTCCGTCACGGATCTGGGTTCGGACCTTTCCGAAGGCCGCAACGGCGCTTCCGAGGAGATGCAGCAGCTTGCCGACAAGCTGCGCGCCGCCCAGGAAGAAGGCACGTCCAGCCCCCGTCTGACCGCCTCCATGGCCAACCTCGCCGAAGGCATATCCGGCCTCGTCAAGAACATGCGCCAGGAACAGCAGATGATGCGCGACTGGGTGGAAGCCCAGGCCGATGAACAGAAAGCCATGCGCGCCACGCTCGAAAAACTGTCTGCTGCACTGAAAAAGCGGGAAGGCTGACATGGCGCTTGCCCGCGCACGCCGCACAGACCGGCGGGTCGATTACTGGCCGGGTTTCGTGGATGCCATGGCGACGCTCCTGCTCGCCATCATGTTCCTGCTCTCCGTCTTCGTTCTGGCGCAGTATTTCCTCAGCCAGGAAATCACCGGCAAGGATGCCGTGCTCGACCGGCTGAATGCGCAGATCAACGAGTTGACGCAGCTTCTGGCCCTCGAGCAGGCCAACAGCCAGGATGCCGAAGACACCATCGCCAATCTGCGCGCTTCGCTCGAGGACATTCGCGCCGACCGCTCGCGGCTGGAACAGATTCTGGCAAGCGGCAGTGGCCAGAGCGAGCAGGCCGAAGCCCGGATCGGTGAACTTTCCGGCGCCCTTGATGAAGAACGTCAGGTCAGCCAGCGCGCTCTGTCGCAGGTGGAGCTTCTGAACCAGCAGATTTCAGCGCTGCGCAAACAGATCGGCGCGCTGGAAGCCGCCCTTGAGGTTTCTGAAGAGCGCGACCGCGAATCCCGCACCAAGATCGCCGATCTCGGGCGCCGCCTCAACGTGGCGCTGGCCCAGCGCGTTCAGGAACTGAACCGCTATCGCTCCGACTTCTTCGGCCGTCTGCGCGAAATCCTCTCCGACCGCGAAAACATCCGCATCGTTGGTGACCGTTTCGTGTTCCAGTCGGAAGTTCTGTTCCCCTCCGGCGCCACCGAGATCAATCCCAATGGCCGCGAGGAAATGCGCAAGCTGGCAGACGCCATTCTCGAATTGCAGAAAGAGATCCCGCCCGAAATCAACTGGGTTCTGCGCGTCGACGGCCATACGGATGACGTGCCGCTTTCCGGCACCGGACGCTTCCGCGACAACTGGGAGCTTTCAACCGCGCGCGCCACGGCCGTCGTCAAGTTCCTGATCGAAAACGGCGTGCCGGCGAACCGGCTCGTTGCCGCCGGCTTCGGGGAATATCAGCCGCTCGACACCGAAGACACCGCCGAGGCCCGTGCCCGCAACCGCCGCATCGAGCTGAAGCTTACCGAGCGTTGATCTTTCCTTCCGCAGGGCTGTCCCTGCTCTCCTTCCATGCGTATGAGGAACTTCATGTCCTTCCAGAAACTCGATGACCTTGGCCACAGACTGGAAGCGCTCGGCCATGCGCTGGCAATTCTCGGTGCGGATGAGGCAACGCATATGGCGCCCGGCGGTGGCGAAGCCCGCGCCGAGGCCATGTCCACCCTCGCCGGCATGGCGCACCGCCAGGCCACCGCACCCGAAATCGCCGACTGGATCGAGGCGGCCGGGCAGGAAGACCTAAATGCCGATCAAAAGACGGCAGTCGCGGAATTCCGCCGCCATTACGTCAACCTCACCTGCCTGCCATCCGACTTCGTGGAGCGCCAGACACGCACCCGCATGCGCTGCGAGCAGCTCTGGCGCGAGGCCCGGCCGAGGGGCGACTGGGCCGGTTTCCTGCCGGCTCTCGAAGGCGTTATCGAGTTGGCGAGGGAAGAGGCTGCGCGTCGCTCCGACGTGCTCGACCTCGACCCGTATGATGCGCTGATGGAGCAGTTCGACCCCGGCAACAGAACGGCGGAAATCGCTCCCGTTTTCGAGAATTTGAAGGCATTTCTCGTCGATTTCGTCCCAAACGCGCTGGAAATTCAGAAAAAGAAGCAGGTGAAGAATCCGCTGCGCCCGCTGTCGGGAAACTACCCGGTCGAGCGGCAGCGCGAGCTTGGACTGGCGATGATGGCGGCTGTCGGTTTCGACCTGACACGCGGCAGCCTCTCTGTCTCGCACCACCCGTTCTGCGGCGGCGTTCCGACCGATGTGCGCATCACCACGCGCTATCGCACCGACGAGTTTCTCTCTTCGCTGATGGGCATCCTGCATGAAACCGGCCACGCGCTCTATGAGCAGAACCTGCCGCACGAATGGGCGCACTGGCCGCTCGGCAGGGCGCGGGGCATGGCGATGCACGAAAGCCAGAGCCTGTTTGTCGAAAAACAGATCGGGCGCAACCCGGCTTTCTGGGAATGGGCGCTGCCGGTGGTGGAGAAGCATCTTGGCGAAAAATGGTCGAAAGACGAGATCCTCGCCCATGTGCACCATGTCGAGCGCGGGCTGATCCGTGTCGACGCGGATGAAGTGACCTATCCGCTGCATGTCATCCTGCGTTTCGAACTGGAACAGGATCTGATCGCCGGCAGGCTCGAAGCCCGCGATCTGCCGGAAGCCTGGGACGAAAAGATGAAAGCCTATCTTGGCCTGTCAACCATCGACACGCCGCAGGACGGGCCGATGCAGGATGTCCACTGGCCCTCCGCCGCCTTCGGTTATTTCCCCTCCTACACGCTCGGCGCCATGATCGCCGCACAGCAGTGGTCGGCGATCGAGAAGGACATTCCGGACGTGAACGAGCAGTTCGCCCGGGGCCAGTTCGAGGCGGTGAACGCGTGGCGCCGCGAAAAGATCTGGTCGCAGGCCTCCCGGCTCTCCACGCCGGACCTGATCGAACAGGCGACCGGCGAGCCGCTCAACGCGGCGCATTTCACAAGGCATCTGGAACAGCGCTACGGCGCATAGGCACCGGGGCTGCGCTCAATCGCACTTGCTCATCCCACCAAAGCAGCCGACACTCCCATCGGTCGCTTTGGGAGGAGACATGGCTGATCAATTCGATGCGATCGTCGTCGGCGCCGGCCTCGCCGGACTGGTGGCGGCAGCCGAACTGGCCGACGCCGGCAAGCGCGTTGCACTGCTTGAACAGGAAGGCGAAAACGGGCTCGGCGGCCAGGCCTTCTGGTCGCTGGGCGGGCTCTTCTTCGTCGATAGTCCCGAGCAGCGGCGGATGCGCATCGCCGATAGCCGCGAACTCGCCCTGCAGGACTGGATGGGCTCGGCGCAGTTCGACCGTGAAGAAGATTTCTGGCCCCGCAGGGTAGCCGAAGCCTATATCGACTTCGCCGCCGGCGAGATGCGCCCATGGCTCCATGCCATGGGCATGCGCTGGTTTCCCGTGGTGGGCTGGGCGGAACGTGGCGGCAGCCTCGCCGATGGCCACGGCAATTCGGTGCCGCGCTTCCACATCACGTGGGGAACCGGCCCCGGCGTGGTGGAGCCTTTCGCCAGGCGGGTTCTGGCCCATGCCAAAGCCGGCCGCATTACAATGAAATTTCGCCATCAGGCAAGCCGCCTTGTGCGCCGGAAGGGCGCGATCTCCGGCGTGGCGGGCGAAATCCTCGAACCTTCGACGGTGGAGCGCGGTCAAAAGTCAGGACGCGACATCGTCGGCGATTTCGAATTCACTGCCAATGCCGTGATCGTCGCCTCCGGCGGCATTGGCGGCAATCTGGACCTGGTGCGCAGAAACTGGCCGACGAAACGGCTCGGCCCCGCACCAAAGACAATGATCGCCGGCGTCCCGCATCATGTCGACGGCCGCATGATCGGCATTGCCCGAAAAGCGGGCGCGGCAACCATCAACACCGACCGCATGTGGCACTATACGGAAGGCGTGAAGAACTGGGCGCCGATCTGGCCGGATCACGGCATTCGCATCCTTCCAGGCCCTTCTTCGCTCTGGTTCGATGCCGAAGGCAACCGCCTTCCCGCGCCCTGCATGCCGGGTTTCGACACGCTCTCCACGCTGAAGCACATTCTTGGGACCGGCTACGACTATTCCTGGTTCGTGCTGACCCAGAAGATCATCGAGAAGGAGTTCGCTCTCTCTGGCTCCGAGCAGAATCCGGACCTGACGTCGAAGCGCTGGATCGAGGTCTTGAAAAGCCGCCGCGGCAAGGGCGCGCCACCACCGGTGGAAGCGTTCAAGAAGAAAGGCGAGGATTTCATCGTCCGCGACGATCTGAAATCACTGGTAGAAGCCATGAACACGCTCGCAGGCAAACCGCTGATCGATCATGACCGGCTCAAGGCGCAGATCGACGCGCGCGACCGCGAGATCGGCAACGCCTTTTCCAAGGACGCACAGGTGACCGCCATTCGCGGCGCGCGCGCCTATCTCGGTGACAGGCTGGTGCGCACCGCCCGACCGCACAGGATACTTGATCCTGCCAGCGGGCCGCTGATCGCGGTGCGGCTGCACATCCTCACCCGCAAGACACTGGGTGGACTGCACACCAATCTCGACAGCCAGGTGCTGGATGAGGACGGCGAGCCCATTCCCGGTCTCTACGCCGCCGGAGAGGTGGCGGGCTTCGGCGGTGGCGGCTATCACGGTTACAACGCACTGGAAGGCACCTTCCTGGGCGGCTGCATCTTTTCCGGCCGCAACGCCGGACGCCACGCCGCCGGCCGCTGAACAGGCTTGCCAGACGGGTCGCTCCCGGCACACTGTCTCCCAATGGAAGAGACCGATTCCCGATCCACCGTGGAGATCGTTGCCACCGCTGTGACAGAAGCCGTGCGCAACGGGCGGCTCGTGCCCGGCCAGCGGCTGACCGAGAGTGAGTTTACCAGCCGGCTCGGTGTCTCACGCTCATCCCTGCGCGAAGCCTTTCGCCGTCTGACTGCGGACGGGCTCCTCTCGGCTGAACCCCATCGCGGCGTTGCCGTGCGGCAGCTCTCGCGCCCCGAGGTGGACAATCTGTTTCAGGTGCGTGGCGCGCTGGAAGCGCTCGCGGTGAAACTCGCCCTTCCCGCGCTTCACCGGGCACCCGCTTCCCTGATCGACATTCAGCACGGCCTGGACGCCGCCGCAGAAGCGGGCGACATGAACCGGTTCTCGGAGCTGAACGCCCGCTTTCACCGCCTGTTTCGGGAGACGGCGAACAACCCGCTTCTGAACGAGACACTGACGAGGCTTTCCAACTCGCTCTATTGGCTGCAGTTCCGTATTCTGGTGGACAGGCAACAGGTGTTTGAAACCAACCGGCAGCACCAGCGTCTGACTGCATGCGTAAGGGCCAATGATGCGCCCGGCGCGGAAGCAGCGATGCTCGGCCATATCGAAAAGGCCAGAACCCTGATCCAGTCGCTGCCCGACGACCATTTCGCGCAGGTTTCCGCCATCCGGACCGATTAAGCCGGGCAAGACTTGACGCCGAAACCAGAACGTTGGATTGTCCGACAATAATATAAGACAATCGGGAGGAGATGCTCATATGAGCACGCAGCCAGTTCAGGAATACCGTCCCGTACCCCTGCCGGACTACCAGGAACTTCCGCTTGACGAGATGCGCAGGCGGGCGCAGGCCTTCTACGACGAGATCCGCACCCGGCATACGGTGCGCGACTTTTCCTCCCGCCCCGTCCCGCGCGACATCATCGAGACCTGCATCAGGGCTGCAGGCACGGCACCCAACGGCGCAAATCATCAGCCCTGGCATTTCGCCGTGATTGGCGACCCTGCCGTGAAAAAGCAGATCCGCGAAGCAGCCGAAGTCGAGGAGAAGGCGTTCTATGAAGGCCGCGCCGGCGAAGAATGGCTGCAGGCGCTGGCGCCGCTCGGCACGGATGCGAGCAAGCCGTTTCTGGAAGAGGCACCGTGGCTGATCTGCGTGTTCGGCGAGCGCCGCAGCCGCTCTGCCGATGGCGTGAAGCGCAAGAATTACTATGTGCCCGAATCGGTCAGCATCGCCACGGGTTTTCTGATCGCAGCCCTGCACCGGGCGGGGCTCGCCACGCTGACCCACACACCCAACCCGATGAGCTTCCTCAACGAGCTATGCGGCCGCGACCCGCACGACAAACCCTACATACTGATGGTGGTCGGCTATCCGAAAGAGGGGGCAACGATACCCGAACATGCGATGGAAAAGAAGCCGCTGGAGGAGATCGCCACCTTCCTCTGAGAGGTAGAAAGAACATGGGTCCTCGAAAGGAGGATGACGAGGGGCGACAAAAGGAGGTTCCTGCGCAACGGACCGGCAACGGGGCTCGTGTCGGTCTGCAAGCGCTTCAAGGCGAGACACTCCGCTCCTTCGTCATGCCCGGAATGCCCGGGCACCCATGCCCGTCCCCCGACGGGGAAGCCGACTTCACTCCTCCTGAAACGGCCCTATTCCGCAGCCTCCCCAAAGGCATTGAACTGCAGGCTTGCAAGCTGCGCATAGACGCCTCCTGCCGCCACGAGCTCGGCGTGTGTCCCCTCCTCAACAATGTGCCCCTCATCCATCACGAGAATGCGGTCGGCTTTCAGGACCGTCGATAGCCGGTGGGCGATGACGAGCGTGGTGCGTCCCTTCATCAGGTGCTCCAGCGCCTGCTGCACCAGTGTCTCGCTTTGCGAGTCGAGCGCCGATGTCGCTTCGTCGAGAAGCAGGATCGGCGCATCGCGCAATATCGCGCGCGCAATGGCCATACGCTGACGCTGGCCGCCCGACAGGGTGACACCGCGCTCGCCCACCGGTGTGTCGTACCCGTTTGCCAGTTCGCTGATGAAGTCATGCGCCAGTGCGGCTTTGGCTGCAGCCTCGACTTCGGCACGTGTGGCGTCCGGCCGGCCAAAGGCAATGTTCTCCGCCGCACTGGCGGCAAAAATGGTGACATCCTGCGGAACGATTGCCATACGGCCCCGCAGGGCCTGCGGATCGGCCTTGCGCGCGTCGACGCCGTCCACCCGGATCACGCCGGAGTCCGGATCGTAATACCGCAGGAGCAGCGAGAAGAGTGTCGTCTTGCCAGCGCCTGACGGACCGACAATGGCGACCGTTTCACCCGGCTCCACAGAAAATGCAAGACCGTGAATGGCGGACCGGTCCGGCCGGGTCGGATAGGCGAAAGACACATCCTCGAAGGCCACGGCCCCACGTGCGGGGTCGGGCAGCGCGACCGGATTGGCTGGTGCCGTGATGACCGGCTCTTCGGCCAGAAGCTCGCTCATGCGCTCGGCAGCACCGGCCGCCTGCGAAAGTTCGCCCCAGACTTCGGAAAGAGCACCCAGCGCGCCCGCCGCAAGCACCGAATAGAGCAGGAACTGTCCGAGCGTCCCCGGTGACATCGCACCCGACAGCACATCACGCGAACCGAACCACAGCACGGCCACAACCGAGCTGAAGGTCATGAAGATGGCAAAGAAGGTGAGAAAGGACCGCGCGAGGATGGAAGACCGCGCCGCTGCAAACGCCGTCTCGATTGCCCTGGAAAACTTCCCCCGCGCCACCGCTTCGCCCGTAAAGGCCTGAAGCGTCCGCATCGCACCGATCTGCTCGCCCGCATAGGCCGTGGCATCGGCCAGCGTGTCCTGCGCAAACCGCGACCGCCGGCGAACGGAGCGGCCAAAGGCCACCAGCGGCAGCACGATGACGGGGATCGCCGCCACGACGAGCAGCGAAAGCCGCGGGCTCGTGACGACCATCATGCCGACGGCCCCCAGCCCCATGATCACATTGCGCAGCGCCTGGGAGATCGTGGCGCCTACGGCGGATTTGACCTGCGTCGCATCGGCAGAAATGCGCGAGACAATCTCGCCCGACTGAACCGTGTCGAAAAAGCCGGGAGACAGGCGCATCACATGGTCGAACACGTCGCGCCGGAGATCGCTGACGACACGCTCGCCAAGCGTGATGACGAAGAAATAGCGGCCCGCCGAGGCAACGGCCAGCACGGCGGCCACCACGATCAGCATGGAGAAGTAATTGGCAATGAAGATCGAATCCGATTCCGAAAAACCGTGATCGATCATGCGGCGCACGGCGAGCGGAAGCGTGAGCGTTGCAATGGCCGCGATGACGAGGAAAAATCCCGCGCAGGCAGCAAGACCGCGATAGCGTCCGACATAGGGCAGAAGGCGTCTGAGTGGCTTGAGAGACCGCCGCTTCGCTGCCTGTTGCCTCTCATCCGACGCCGTTTGTGTGCGCGCCATTGGCTTTCCCTTTTTCACACCATGCCCGAGAGCGGCAATTTGTACGCCGCTCAACTCTTGTCTTGTCGCCGGACCTGATGTATAGGCTCGCCAACCAATTCCGAAGCCGTAGCCTTCCTTGGCCGCGGCTTCAAGTTTTCAGGATGGGTGCAATTGCCGCAAGTGCGGAGTGGATTGTTACCCCGACCAAATTCAGGACAAGCCGATGAAAGCCGATATTCATCCCGACTATCACACGATCAAGGTCGTCATGACGGACGGCACCGAGTACGAGACCCGCTCCACCTGGGGCAAGGAAGGCGATACGCTTCAGCTCGACATCGACCCGTCCACGCACCCGGCCTGGACCGGCGGTCAGCAGTCGCTGATGGACCGCGGTGGCCGCGTGTCGAAATTCAAGCAGCGTTACCAGGGCCTCGGCATCTAAGCCGCCCTATCGCAGCAGATATCGCAAAAACCCGCCTCACAAGGGCGGGTTTTTTGTTGCCGTCCTGTCGATGTGCCCAAGGTCGCGCTCCGGGTCGATCACATCACGCACGCGCTGCTTGAGCGTCTTGGCGTCCGGAAAGCCCCCGTCATGCTTGCGCTCCCAGATGAGGATGCCGTTGCAGGTGACCTCGAAAACGCCGCCCGTGCCCGGACGCAGCGCCACTTCCGAAAGCTCTGTGGAAAAGGTGGAGAGCAGCTCCTGCGCGAGCCACGCGGACCGCAGGAGCCACTGGCACTGGGTGCAATAGGTAATCACGACGCGATGCTCTTTCATGCCACCCCGTCCCTATAGCAATTCCAGGAAAAGTGGAGACCGGTTTTCCGTCCGGAATTGCGTGAAAACAAGCAGTCAGACCGCATTGTCGATTCCTCGAAACGCTGAAGCGGTCCAGCCATTCGCCAGCGGGCTCTGCCGGACATCCATGCCCGGCAGAAGCGCAATCAGGCCGCGCTGAGTTTTGCGAGCGTTTCGTCATCCACCTCGAAATTGGCGTAGACGTTCTGCACGTCGTCGTCGTCTTCAAGGGTGGCAACCAGCTTGAGGATCGACTGCGCACGCTCTTCATCGACGGGCGTGCCGGTCTGCGGGCGCCAGATCGCCTTGACGGATTCGGCCTCGCCCAGCGAGGCTTCCAGCGCCGTCGTGACATCGCCAATGTCCTCGAAGGCACAGGTGATGACATGACCGTTCTCATCCGACTGGACATCTTCGGCGCCAGCCTCGATGGCGGCTTCCATCACGGTGTCGGCATCGCCCTTGTCGGCCGGATAGATGATCTCTCCGACGCGGTCGAACATGAACGCCACCGAGCCAGTCTCGCCGAGCGATCCGCCGGCCTTGGTGAAGGCGGCGCGAATGTTGGAGGCAGAGCGGTTGCGGTTGTCGGTCAGAGCCTCGACGATCACGGCGACGCCACCCGGGCCGTAGCCCTCATAGCGCACCTCGTCATAGTTTTCCGCATCGCCGCCTGCCGCCTTCTTGATGGCGCGCTCGATGTTGTCCTTCGGCATGGACTGGGCCTTGGCGTTCTGGATGGCCAGGCGCAGGCGCGGGTTCATCGCCGGGTCGGGCAGTCCCATCTTGGCAGCGACGGTGATTTCGCGCGCCAGTTTGGAAAACATCTTCGAGCGAACGGCATCCTGCCGGCCCTTGCGGTGCATGATGTTCTTGAATTGGGAATGACCGGCCATGGGGCTCCTTCTCACGGTCTTTTGAATGCAACGGAATAACGCCGCCTTATAGTGAAAATGCCGGCCAACGTCCAGAACCGCCGGCAGCCAAACGTGGCGCATTGCCACGCTTTGCCGTACCATCGCCCCCTGCTCACACGGGAGATGCAGATGAATGCCTTCCGACTGACCGCAAGCTTACTGACATTTCTGCTCGCACCGCTGGCCGCCGCATGGGCGCAAAGCGAACGGCCAAGCACCTGCCTTGCCATGGCGCAGGCCGCGCCCGGCGTGATCTACGCCTCGTTTGCCACCCCCACCGCTGCAAGCGCCGAACCGGTTGACATCACCTATGCGGGACACTCCACCTACATCATCGAGACGCCCGCCGGCGTGACCATCGCCACCGATTTTTCGGGCGCCCATGGTGCCAGTCCGGTGCCGCGTGTCGTCACCATGAACAAGGCGCACGGCACGCATTTCACCCGCAATCCCGACCCGGCCATCGAGCATGTGCTGCCGGGCTGGAACCCGGAAGGCGGGCCGGCCCGGCATTCGCTTCTCGTGGAAGACGTCTATATCCGCAACGTGACCACCGACATCCACCGCTATGGCACGATGGAGCCGGATGCCAACTCCATCTTCATCTTCGAGGTGGCGGGCCTGTGCATCGGCCATCTGGGCCATCTGCACCACAGGCTGGACGACAGCCACTATGCGGCAATCGGCAGGCTCGACGTGGTGATGGTGCCCGTCGACGGCGGGCTGACGCTCTCGCTCGACGGGATGAGCGAAATCGCGCGCCGGCTTTCCTCGTCGGTCATCCTGCCGATGCACCGGCATTCGACGCCGCTCAGCGCCTTCACAAGCAGAATGGGCGGTGGGTTCGAACTGGATTTCCGCGAGGGACGGACGATCACCGTGGCGCTCGACAACCTGCCACGGCGACCGACCATCGTCATCCTGGACGGCGTGTAACGCGGCCTGGAGCGTGTCCGCTTTTCGTTGAATTGCAGACACTCTCCATCTTGTTTTTTGTTCGCAATTCCGAACGGAAAACCGGTTTCCACTTTTCCTGGAATTGCTCTATTCGGCCGAACCTTCCGCCAGCGCCTTTTCGCGTGTCCTCTTGCGCCGCGCCATCATGTTGAGCCCCTCCACCAGCGCCGAGAAGCCCATGGCGGCGTAGATGTAGCCCTTGGGCACATGGAAGCCCATGCCGTCTGCGATCAGCGTCATGCCGATCATCAGCAGGAAGGCGAGCGCCAGCATGACCACGGTCGGGTTGGCTGCGATGAAGCGCGACAGCGGCTCGGCAGCGATCAGCATCACGGTCACGGCCGAGATGACGGCAATGAACATGATCGCGATCTCATCCGTCATGCCGACGGCGGTGATGATGGAATCGATCGAGAACACCAGGTCGAGAAGCAGGATCTGAACGATGGCCGCCCCAGCCGTCATCGTGACCTTGCCCATCATGTTTTCCTTGCCGTCGTCGGGATCGACCGAATGGTGAATTTCCTTCGTGGCCTTCCAGACGAGGAAGAGGCCGCCGGCGATCAGGATCAGGTCGCGCCACGAGAATCCGTGGCCGAACAGTTCGAACACGGGCTCGGTGAGCTGCACGATAATGGAAATGGTGGCGAGCAGCGCCAATCGCAGGATCAGGGCCGCGCTGATGCCGATGCGCCGTGCCCGCGCCTGCTGCTCCTGTGGCAACTTGTTCGTCAGGATGGAGATGAAGATCAGATTGTCGATGCCGAGAACGATCTCCAGCACCACCAGGGTCACAAGCGCGACCCAGGCTTCCGGATTGGAGACAAACTCAAAGTGACCGGCAAGCCATTCCATTGCAGCACCCCTCGCTGGCAATTGTTCAAAATATAGCGTTTCGCAGAGTTATGCGTGCACGCTCCAGGCGTCAACGCCAGAAGACGGGAACGGTTTCCTCAAGCCGGGGACCGAGCCGCAGCGGCGCGATCTTCTCGCAAAGCCCGGTGCGGTCGGAAATCTCCAGTGCGACACCGCAAATGGTGGCAGGGCCGGACGCCGCCTCGAAGCGCCCCTTGGGCACTTTTGCGGTGAACCGGTTGAGGGGTTCTTCCTTGTCCATGCCAAGCGAGGAATCGTAATCGCCGCACATCCCGGCATCGGAGAGATAGCCCGTCCCGCCGTTGAGGATCTGGTGATCCGCCGTCGGCTGGTGCGTGTGCGTGCCCACGACGAGGCTCGCCCGCCCATCGACGAAGTGACCGAAACACATCTTCTCGGACGTGGCCTCGGCATGAAAATCGAGAATGACGGCATCGGCCTGCTCGCCCAGCGGACAGGCGGCCAGCACATCTTCAACGCAGGCGAAGGGATCGTCGAGCTCGGGATGCATGAAGACCCGGCCCATGATGTTGGACACTAGAACCCGCGCGCCATTGCGCGCGATGTAGACACCCGAACCCCGGCCCGGCGTGCCCTTGGGAAAATTCGCCGGCCGCAGGAAGCGCTCCTCGCGCGGGGCGAAAGTCAGCGCCTCGCGCTGGTCCCAGACATGGTTGCCCGTTGTCACCACATCGGCGCCGGCATCGAGCGTAGCCCGGAAAATCTCTTCGGTGATGCCGAAACCGCCCGCCGCGTTCTCGCCATTCACCACAACGAAATCCAGCCGGAAATCGGAAATCAGGCCGGGGAGCTTTTCCCAGACCGCCGTGCGGCCGGCACGGCCGACCATATCGCCAAGAAACAAAAATCTCATGCGCCGCTTCTAGAGCATCGGACCGAAAAGTGGAATCCGGTTTTCGGTTTATTCCGATGCTCCATTGATAGTCCAGATCGTCCTTTGTGCGTCCGGATGGACGCACGGCGATCTAGTGCATCGGACCGAAAAGTGGAATCCGGTTTTCGGATTATTCCGATGCTCCATCATTAGTCTAGATCGTCCTTTTTGCGTCCGGATGGACGCACGGCGATCTAGTGCATCGGTGAAAAGCGAAAATGCCTTTACACCCCATCGAAACGCCGCAGGCCGGCCTCGGTAAGGATTTCCGACAGTGGCTGGTCATGCGCCTCGTCGGGCACGTGTTCGACTTGCTGGCAGTCAAAGGCGATGCCGATCAGGCGTGGCCTGCGTCCCTTGGCCTTAAGCCGCGCTATGGCTCGATCGTAATAGCCCGCCCCATAGCCGATGCGATGGCCGCGTGCATCGAAGGCCGCGAGCGGCACCAGCATCACATCAGGATCGAGCACCGGTGCTTCTTCATCCGGGCCCATGGTACCGAACCCCATATCGATCATCGCCGCATCGGGCAGATATTCGCGGAAGACGATAGTGGTTTTGTCGAGAATGGCCGGCAGCGCAATGCGGGCACCACGTGCGGCAAGTGCGGTCATCAGCGGACGTACGTCCATCTCCGAGCGCATCGGCCAGAAGCCGGAGACCACGCCCCCCGACGACGGCGACGGCGCCAGCGCATCCGCATGGGTGGCAAGCCGCTGCCCCACATCCACGCGCCACGCGGCATCCAGCGCGTCGCGGCGCGCAAGCGCAGCGGCACGGAGTTCTTTTTTCAAATCGCGGGAAGTGCTCATGCGGAATGGTGTGTGGCGTGTCTCGACATCACGCGACGATAATCAGGCAAACCGCAGAGAGCAAAGGGAAAGAGTGGCGATCCACGGCGACCGATGGAATACACGATCCCGGGAACCTACAAAGTAGGTGGGCGCCGTGTAGCCAAGCCCACGGGCGAGACCAGGGACAGCTCCCTTAAGGATCGATAAGGCCCCGGGGAATTAGATTCCTGTCGGGAAGCGCAGACCGCAGCACCAATATAGTCTTCCGTCCCCTGCTTCGCCAGAGGCATTCGCGCACTTGCGCCAGCAAAATTCACCCAATAGGGTCGCGCTCAAATTTTGAGCTGGAACAACACCGCAAGGACTGATGCGCATGCGTTTTGAAGGCACGGCGGATTACGTCGCCGACAAGGATCTGATGGTGGCCGTGAACGCGGCAATCGCGCTGGAGCGCCCGCTTCTGGTGAAAGGCGAACCCGGCACCGGCAAGACCGAGCTTGCCAAGCAGGTGGCGGCAGCTCTCGGGCTTGATCTGATCGAATGGCATGTCAAATCCACCACACGCGCGCAGCAGGGTCTTTACGAATACGACGCCGTCTCGCGGCTGCGCGACAGCCAGCTCGGCGATGAGCGCTTCAACGACATCAAGAACTACATCAGGCGCGGAAAACTGTGGGAAGCCTTCGCGGCAGACCGCAAGACCGTTCTCCTGATCGACGAGATCGACAAGGCCGATATCGAGTTTCCCAACGACCTGTTGCAGGAGCTCGATAAGATGGAGTTCTTCGTCTACGAGACCGGTGAGACAGTGCGGGCGGTCCACCGGCCCATCGTCATCATCACCTCGAACAATGAGAAGGAACTGCCCGACGCCTTTCTGCGCCGCTGCTTCTTCCACTATATCCGCTTTCCCGATGCCGAGACGCTGGCCGACATTGTCGAGGTTCACTATCCCGGCATCAAGAAGAACCTGGTTTCAGCGGCCCTCAGCCAGTTTTATGAAATCCGCGAGGTACCGGGGCTGAAGAAGAAGCCGTCCACCTCCGAGGCACTGGACTGGATCAGGCTTCTGGTTTCAGACGATGTGGCACCGGAGGACCTGCGCGGCGAAGCAAAGAACGCCCTGCCCCGTCTGCATGGGGCCCTCCTGAAAAACGAGCAGGACGTTCACCTCTTCGAGAAACTCGCTTTCATGGCGCGGCGGCAATAGGCGCAAAGCCTGCGCCTTCCTGGCCCTTGCCAGAAACGCGGCCATGGCCCGACAGTGCCGCGGAGAAGAGGGAGAACACCATGACCGACATCACCATCCGCCCGCTCGCAAAAACCGACGAAGCCGAATGGCGCCGGCTCTGGACGGACTATCTGACATTCTACAAGACGAGCGTGCCCGAAGAGGTTTATGCGACCACTTGGAAGCGGCTCTTCGATGATGGCGAATACGAACCCAATGGCCTGATCGCCGAGGTGGATGGAAAGCCTGTCGGCCTTGTCCATTACATGCTCCACCGCACCTGCTGGACGGTGGGCAACAACTGCTATCTGCAGGATCTCTACGCCGACCCCGCCGTGCGCGGAAAGGGCATCGGCCGGGCGCTGATCGAGGCGGTCTACGAAAAGGCGGACGGGGCTGGTGCTGCCAACGTCTACTGGATGACGCAGGATTTCAACGAAACCGCGCGCAAGCTCTATGACCGCATTGCTAAACTGACGCCGTTCATCAAGTACCAGCGGCGCTAGGCCCGGCAACCGTCCTTTTTGTGCTCGCCCTTACGGGCCTGTCCGTTGAGCGTGTAACTTTTCTTCAGATAGGCGAGCCCGGCGACGAACCACAGATGAGGAAGGGGCCATTGGTGGCGATGCTTCCGCTTCCTCTTTTCTGCGAAGTACGAGCTGGAGAGAAACTCCGCCACGGACTGAGCACCCTTAGCATGGTTGCATTCAAGACAGCATGGCAGGGTGTGCAGCCCGGGTGCATAGGCACGAGGGACAACATGATCGCGTGTTGCCTTGGTTAGAGGCAAAGGCTTGCCTCTGGCGGCACGGCGCCGCATCGAAATTCCGCAGTAGGCGCACCAATTCCTACGGTCATCCTGCCACCAGAAACCGATGAGGGACTCCGCCGAGCGTATCAGGGAATGCAGTTGATGCGTTTCCATGGCTCCTATTGTATGGGATTTGTTCCAACATGAGCCAAACGCCAGCTGAAAGTTTTTAGTTAAAATGTTCATTCCCTTCTTCCTCGAGCTGAAAGCCGCGCGCGTTCCCGTTTCGCTGCGCGAATTTCTTTCACTGCTGGAGGGGATGGAGAAGGAGCTTGTCTCCCATGATGTCGAGGCGTTCTATTATCTCGCCCGCGCCGCGCTGGTGAAGGACGAGCGGCATATCGACCGCTTCGACCAGGTGTTCTCACACGTCTTCAAGGGTGTCGAAGCGGTGTCGGGCGGCGACAGCGTCGCCCCGCAAACAATCCCCGAGGAATGGCTGCGCAGGCTGGCCGAAAAGCACCTCAGCGAAGAAGAGAAGAAGCTGGTCGAGGCCATGGGCGGCTTCGAGAAACTGATGGAGACGCTAAAGGAGCGTCTTGCCGAGCAGAAGAGCCGTCATCAGGGCGGCAACAAGTGGATCGGCACTGCCGGCACTTCGCCTTTCGGCGCCTATGGTTACAATCCCGAAGGCGTGCGCATCGGCCAGCATGAATCGCGCCACCGCCGCGCGGTGAAGGTGTGGGACAGACGCGAGTTCAGGAACTTCGACGATGCGGTGGAACTGGGCACGCGCAACATCAAGGTTGCTCTGAAGCGGCTACGCCGCTGGGTGCGCGAGGGCGCGGAAGAGGAGTTCGATCTTCCCGGCACTGTTCAGGCCACCGCCGAACACGGCTATCTGGATGTGAAAACACGGCCGGAACGGCGCAACGCGGTGAAGCTCCTGATGTTCTTCGATGTGGGCGGCTCGATGGACGATCACATCCGCATCGTCGAGGAGCTGTTTTCAGCAGCCCGCGCCGAGTTCAGGCACATGGAATATTTCTACTTCCACAACTGCCTCTATGAAGGCGTGTGGAAGGACAACCGCCGACGCTATTCCGAAGTGACCCCCACTTTCGATGTGCTCCACAAATTCGGGCCTGACTACAAGGTGATTTTCGTCGGCGACGCCTCGATGAGCCCTTACGAGATTGCCTATCCGGGCGGCTCGGTGGAGCACTGGAACGAGGAAGCAGGCCATGTGTGGCTGAACCGCGTTCTCCAGCAATGGCCAAATGCGGCGTGGCTGAATCCGGTTCCGGAAAAGCACTGGCGCTACACCCACTCGATCCAGATGCTGCAGGAGATTTTCTCTGGTCGCATGTACCCGATGACGCTCGCCGGGCTGGAAGCGGCAACGCGGGAGCTCTCGCGCCGACACTGACAGACTACTGCGCTTCCATCAGGCCACGCCCCTGCGCCCGACCATACGCCGGCCCACGGGATGCTGCCCCTTCGCTTCGTCTCCTGTCTGAAGCGTTCCGGCGCATTCGCGCCCGAAAATCAGTTCCAGAAATTCCGCCAGCCACTGTTTCAGATGCCGGTCCCAGATGAGCCGCCCGCCCAGATGATCGCGCCCCTGCTGAGCACCCGGCATGACGAAACGATGCGCACCGCGCACCACCCAGCGCTGCATCATGGCGCGTGTGAGTTCGGCATGGAATTGAACACCCCACGCATTCTCGCCATAGCGGAAAGCCTGGTTCGGATAATGCTCGGCGGTGGCGAGAAGCGTGGCATCCTTCGGCAGCGAAAAGCCTTCACGGTGAAACTGATAGACCATTTCGGGCCAGTGCAGGAGCTTGCGGCCCGCCTCCGTGGCGCGCAGCGGATACCAGCCGATCTCGACCAGCCCGTCATCGTGGCTCTTCACATGCCCACCCAGGTGCTTCACCAGCAACTGCGCCCCGAGGCAGATGCCGAGAAAGGGCTTGTTCTCCCGTAAAGGCACGGAAAGCCAGTCGGTCTCGCGCTTTACAAAATCATCATGATCGTTGGCGCTCATCGGGCCACCGAACATCACCACGCCCGCGTGGCCTTCAAGCGTTTCAGGCAGGGCGTGGCCCAGCGGCGGGCGGCGGATATCCAGCGAGAAGCCGCTTGCCTGCAACACCTGGCCGACGCGCCCCGCGCTCGAGGTTTCCTGATGCAGGACGATCAAAATCCTGCGACTCGGGTCGATCTCCATGGCGCTCAGCTCTTGGCGTACTTCTCTTGCATTTCCTGACGCAGGATCACCCTGTCCCGGTTGTCGACGCCGATGAGCTCGGCCACGCGCCAGACAAGGTTGTCCTCCAGCTCGTGCAGCTCGCCATCGGCAAAGACAATACCCCACATCAGACCGATGAAGGCCTTGCGCGCATCCGCGTCCAGATGCCGTTTCAGGACGCTGGTGAAGGCATAAAGATCGATCGCCTCCTGCTCGGCCTTCTCCCCGGCCCTGAGAAGTTTCTCGAGCTCCGCACCCGTCACATCGTAGGTGCTGGACAGGGTTTCCTTGAGCTTCTCGACTTCGGATGCCTCGCGGATACCATCGGCATCGAGCACGTGAAACAGGAGTGCTGCAGCAGCCACGCGCGGGTCATCTTCCGGATTCAAGGTCGTTTGCCGGCTGTTGCCTGGAAGGTCTTTCAGAAAGGACAGGATACTGTCGAACATGAGCGCCTGCGGTTCGGGTCAACTGGGGGAGCGATCCGCCCCGGAGCGGCTCGGGCGAGCCCGGGGCGAATCGCCATGTCTCAGACTTAGAATAGGCGGAAGGGGCTCTGCGTCGAGCTCTCCTTGTCGTCCGGGTCCACGCCGGGATCATCGGGCAGTGGCGGTTTGGCGGGATCATCCTTCTTTGCGGACGCTGCCTTCTGCCCGTTGACTGGCGCCGTTTCCGCAGGCGGCTCGGGCTTTTCCGGCTTCGTCACCGCGTCCGCGGCGGCGTCGGTGTCACCCGGCTTCTCGTCTTTCGGCGCTTCGGTCTTGACGGGCTCGGTCTCGATCACCACCGGTTCGGTTTCCGCCTCGGCCGGATCGGGCGCGTCTTCTCCACCCTTCGGTGCGGCGATGGCGGGAGCCGGCGAGAAGTCCTCCTCGCCTTCCACCACCTGTGCCAGCCGTTCCATCGGCATGCGCCACTCGAAGGCATCGAGCTTGCCGGTGACGGGCGAGATCGGCGCCCAGCGCTCGGCCACATAGCCATCGGCCACCCAGGCGGGATCGCGTGGCGCACGCAGCGCCTTTGCCAGCCACTGGCGCACGCGGCCCTGATCCCCGGTCTCGGCTTCCTCGATGTCGGCCATGAGCAGATAGACGCTTTCGCGCGGCCCGAGACGGGCGGCGGCCTCGCAGGATTCGCGTGCCAGCCTGTATTCACCGGCATCAAGGGCGGCACGACCGACGACCAGCGCCGATTCCACATTGTTGCGCTTTAACGACTGAAGCTTTTTGGCGCGCGCCAACCTGTCCTGCGTGGAATCACCGGGGCGCGCATGGATATAGGCGTCGGCGACCTCGGGATGCGGTTCCTTTTTCCAGACGGTTTCCAGCACCTTGGATCCCTTGCGCAGCTCGTTCTGGCGGAAGAGCGCCCTGGCCGCCGTCACAGCCGCCGGCACGAAATCCGGTCGCAGCTTGTGCGCTTCCAGAGCCGTGGTGCGGGCAGCCTGCGGATCGGCGTCGAGCACGTCCATGGCCTTGGCCGTGAGCAGAACGGCACGACGGCTGGCGACGCTCTCGCGCGCATCCTTGCCGGTCGCCTTGCGGCTGTCGAGCAGCTTCAGCGCTCCGTCCCAGTCACCCTCACCGGTCTTGCCCTCAAGTGCGGCATTCACCGCCCATTCGAGCTGCGGTGCATTCTCCACCGCACGCTCGGCATAGTGACGCGCGGCCTCGCGTTCACCCAGTCGCTCGGCTTCGAGGTAGAGCCCGCGCAGCCCCAGAAGGCGCATTTCGGGATCGTCGAGCATGGCGGTGAACTTGTCGCGCGCCGCCTGCCGGTCGCCATCGAGAAGCGCTGCCTGAGCATCGAGCAGGTGAATAAGCGGTTCCTGATCTGAAGAGATGAGCTTGGCCGCCTGCTGGCTCATGCGTCTTGCAAGGCCGCCATCGCCGGCGCCAGCGGCAATCATGCCGGTGGAGAGCGCCTGATAGCCGCGATCGCGGCGGCGCACGCGGAAATACCGGGCAACGGTGTAGGGGCTCGTCCAGATGCTGCGGATCAGCCACCAAAGGATCATCACCGCCGCGACGATGGCAACGATGGCAACCGCAGCCACCATGAGGGAAACCTCGTAGCGATAGCCCGCAAAGGTGACGACAAGATCGCCCGGGCGCTCGGCCAGCCAGGCAAAGCCCAGCCCCAGCAGGAAGACAACAACAAGGTAGAAAAGAATTCGGAACATCTGCGCTTATGCCCCCTTCAGCGCGTCGGCGAGCGCTCTGTTCAATATCTGGTCGGCGGCCTGACGGGCACGGAGCCTCTCGGCGAAATCGGCCGCAGCCTGTTTGCCAGCTTTCGGCAGCGTCTCGTATTCGGCAAGTGCCTTTTCATAATCGTTTGCGACAACCGCCGCTTCCATTCGAGCGGCAATCGCATCCGGCCCATCGCCTTCGACGCTGCCCACGGGCCGCACCACCACGAGCGAACGGGCGCTCGCCATCAGGCTGTCGATGATGCCACCCTCGCCTTCACCGGTCTGGCGCGTGACCGCGGCGACGATGCGGCTCGCCACTTCAGGCGCCTCGGCAGCAAGCGTGGCGCGGCTCGGCACACCGGCTGCTGCATTCGCCTCAAGCGGCGCGAGCGCCTCGGCCTCGCCCTCCGGGGCAATCGTGGTGTAGGTCTCGAGTTCGCTCGCATAGGGTGTGCCACGCTCAACAGCCGATTTGAGCGTCGTCGCGGCGATGACAAGCGCCATGCGCGGCGTATCGCCCTCTTCGGCGACCTGCGCTTTCAATGCATCGAGTTCGCTTTTGAGCGTGGAAAGAACCGTTGCATTATCGGACGCTGACTGGCTGGCCGCGCGGGCCGCTTCGGATGCGCCCTGAATGCTCGTCTCCATAGCGGAAAGCCGCGAGGTCACGCCCTCCAGCGCCGCACCGGCATCACCATCAGAAGAAAGGCTCTGTGTCTGCTCTTCAAGCGCCGCGAGCCTCTGGGAGAGCGCTTCGAGCCCCGGACCTTCGCCGGCTTCGCCTGACGAGATCGTTTCACGCAGCGCCGTGATCTCGTTGCCCAGTTCGGCCAGGCGCTGCTCGGTCGCGCCGGCGCGCTCCCGGGCCTCGCTCAATGCGGTTTCAAGCGCTTCGCCATCGTCGCCGGCGGCAGGCTGATCGTTCAACCTGCTCTCAAGCGCGCTCACCTGTTGGCGCAATGCCTCGACCCCAGGGTCGACCGCATCGCTCCCTCTCTCCGGAGTTGGCAGGATACCCGCCCACTGCAGGCCGCCGGCAAGAGCAAGCGCCACGACACCACCGACAACACCGCCGGCAAGCGCCCGACCGGCCCCGCCGCCGTTTTTGGCCGGCGCACGGGCGGAAGCCTCAGACTTCTCGGATTTCGTGGCAGAATCGTCGTTACGCGCACCGGCATCGCCGGTCTTTGCGTCACGCCCGAAGCCGGCCTCCTTCGACGCAGGTTTAGCCCTGGACCCGGTTGTGGCCGTCTCGCCTTTGGACGCGTCCGAACCGGTGGACTTTGCAGCCGCTTCAGCCTTCGCCGTCTCCGGTTTCGCTTCAGCAGGTTTTTGCGCTTCCGGCCTGGCCGTCTGTCTGCCTGTCTCGCCGGATGCGTCAGGCCTGTCTACCGCCTCCCGCTTCACCTGATCGGGATCCAGATCGATCGTCACCGGCTCCTTCTGGGATTTGGAATGACGCGTTCTCGGCGTTTTGACCATCAGGCAACTCCACTGCAAAAGGCGGTTCCTGCACTATGTGCAGTGCATATAAGTTCCTATCACACCCGGATGTGGTGAAAACAGGGGCAGCGACAAAAGAGAGCGCGTCTTTAAAGCACCCCACACAGCCTCTTCAATAAAAAGTTGTGCTGCCCGCGCAACACACGCCGAAAAGTGAAGATCTATAACTTGATAAATATAATCATATTAAATAGTGACGTGCGGGACTGCCGATCCCAGCAGCGGCCAGGCGCAGTCATTTTGCGAACAGCCGGCTGGAGATTCAACAATGGCATTACGATTCTGGATTACTTTGGCTGGGGCTGCGCTCACCAGCCAGTTGGCCAGCGCACAGGAAACGACCCATCTGGATCGACTGGTCGTTGAGGGAGATGCGCTGGGCACGGGCGGACAGAGAGGGCCGACCATCGCTCAGGACAGCACGACCGCGACGAAAAGCGATACGCCTATCCTTGAGACACCACGATCGGTCTCGGTCGTCACCGAGCAGTTGATGGCCGATCAGGGCGTCCAGAATGTTCAGGACGCCCTCACCTATAGCGCCGGCGTGTATGGCGCAGCGTTCGGCTTCGACACCCGTGGTGATTGGGCGCGCATTCGCGGCCTGGAGCCGGAAGATTACCGGGACGGGCTGAAGCGCCAGTTTGGCAGCTACAACAACACCCGCCCTCATCCTTTCATGCTCGAACGCGTCGAGGTTCTGAAAGGTCCGGCGTCGGTTCTCTACGGCCAGGGTTCGCCCGGCGGCATCGTCAACCTTGTCAGCAAGTTACCGAAGGAGGAGACCCGGCGTGAGATTTTCGCTTCCTACGGCAGTCACAATCGCAAGGAAGTCGGCATAGACTTAACGGGCAGGATCGATGAGAACGCCACCCTCCTCTATCGCATAGTGGGTGTCTGGCGAGACAGCAACACGCAGGTCGATTTCGTTCCCGACGATGTCTATGCGCTCGCCCCCTCGATCACATGGCAGCCAACAGACGACACCAGCCTGACGCTGCTTGCCAATCTGCAGCGCAACAAATCCGCACCCACGAACCAGTTTTTCCCCTGGCAGGGAACCCTGCTTCCTGCACCCAATGGCCCCATCCCCACGAACCGCTTTGTGGGAGAACCGGGCTGGGACCGGTACGACACGAAACAGGCGGCGATCACCGCGATCTTCGATCACCGCTTCAACGAAACCTGGAGTGTCAGCGCCCGCATGCGCTACAGCGACAGCGAGGCGCAGTATGACAGCATTTACGCTGCCTTTCCGCCCGTCATCAATCCAGACGGGCGTACGCTGAACCGTGTCGCCTATGCGAGTGACGCCAGCGCGCAGGTCTTCACGGCCGACACACATGCGAGGGCCGAGTTCGACACCGGCGCGTTCGCTCACCGTCTCACCCTCGGCCTCGACTACCAGAGGGCCACCACCGAGAACGACTATTTCTATGGGACTGGTGGACAGATCGACCTGTACGACCCTGTTTATGGAAACCTGCCTTCCGGTCTCGCCTATTTCGATTTCGATCCGGCCACAACACGCCAGACCGGTATCTACCTCAGCGATCAGATCAGGTTCGGAAACGGGTGGATCGCCTCGGCGGGCCTGCGCTACGATTCCGTGCGCGATGCCGCCGGCAACAGTGACGGTGAACTCTCGAAGGACTTCGGCCTTGTCTATGAATTCGACAACGGTCTGGCCCCCTATGTCAGCTACAGCGAATCCTTCAAGCCGGTCACCGGCACAAACTTCTACGGCGAGGCGTACAAGCCGCTGCGCGGACGCCAGTTCGAGGTCGGCCTGAAATATCAGCCACCCGGCACCCCGTCCCTGTTCACCGCGTCCGTCTTCCAGATCAATCAGGAAAACATGCTCGTTTCGGATCCCGCCAACCCGCTGAACAGGGTTCAGCTCGGCGAAGCGCGCATTCGCGGCCTGGAACTCGAAGCACGCACCAGGTGGCGTGATTTCGAACTGCTCGCCAACTACACCTATCTCGACACCCGCAGTGAAACCGGCCACAGGCTGAGCGCGGTGCCCGACCACATGGCCTCGGCATGGGCAAGCTACCGGCCAATGGGAGAGTGGGAAGGCTTCAAGGCGGGCCTTGGTCTCCGCTACATCGGCAAGACCTGGGATGGCGCAGACGGCCTGAGCACCGACCCGTTTTTGCTGGCAGACGCCATGATCGGGTATGAAACCGAAGACTGGGATGTGACGCTGGCCGCGCGCAACCTGTTCGACAAGACCTATGTGTCGAGCTGCCTTGCACGAGGCGACTGCTTCTATGGAGACCGGCGCACGGTCAACCTGACAGTCGCCAGAAAGTTCTAACCCCTGACAACCGGCAGCAGGGCCAGGAGCCTGTCTTCCGACGGGAAATCGGCGACAGCCACCTCCAGCCCTGCTTCCACCCTCAAAGCCTCGGCGATCCGCGAAGAAAGGCAGTAGAAGCACGCACCGTGAAAGCGATGCTGAAGAACAGGACGTTCCAAGAGACTGGAAAGCCGTGCTGCACCATTGGCCGAATAGACAAGCACATGATCGACAGGACGATCGCCAAGACGCGCCTGCACTTCATCGTCGGTCGGCGTCAACGGCAGAGTGTCGTATATCTCGATAAGGCGTGGCCTGTGTCCGGCCTCAAGAAGCCGCGTTTCGAGCACGTCACGGCGCACCCGCCCACAAAGCACCGTCACATGGCTGGGGACTGTGAAAGCGGCATCCATGCGCGCCGCCAGCCGCCCCGCATCGCCCGCCTCGTCATCGACCACATTGAGCCCGGCAGCACGCGCTGCGTCACCCGTGCGGCGACCCACGGCAAAGACGGGTTTACCTCTCAAAGCGTCGAAGATGGATTGCGGTGCATGGCGGATGGCGTTGGGGCTGGTGACAGCCACAGCATCCACACTCCCGGTGGAAATGGTGGGGTGAAGCGGCACGGTTTCCGTGAGCGGCAGGACGAGTGGCTCGAACCCCATCTCAACGAGCCTGGCTGCCGTTTCCGAAGCCCCCGGCTCCGGGCGCGTGACCAGCACCCGCCGCATCTTACTGCCAGCTATCGAAGAACCGCGTGCCAGCCTTCTCGCGGATCTCCGCCCCCGCGTCCGCCCCAAGGCGCACGGCATCCGCTGCCAGGCCTTCAGTTGCGATCTCATGGGTCTCACGGCCATCGGGCGTGAGGATCAGGCCCGAAAAGCGCAGCCTGTCGCCCTCTATGCGGGCAAGGCCCGCGATGGGCGTGCGACACGATCCATCGAGCGCACCGAGAAAAGCGCGTTCGCAAAGCAGCGCGTCACCCGTTTCGGCATGATGGATCGCGGCGATCATCGGCCCGATGCGCGTATCACCGATGCGGCTTTCGATGCAGATCGCGCCCTGGCCCAGCGCCGGCGGAAAACGTTCGGGGTCCATCACCTCGGTCGCTATATGCGGCATGCCGAGCCGGTTGAGCCCGGCAAGCGCCAGAAGCGTGCCCTCGGCAACGCCTTCCTCCAGCTTGCGCAGACGCGTCTGCACATTGCCGCGAAACATGCCAACGTCGAGATCGGGGCGAAGACGAAGAACCAGCGCCTGACGGCGCAGCGACGAGGTGCCGAGCTTTGCGCCCCGCGGCAGATCCTCGAGCTTTGCAATGGAGCGGCCGATGAAAACGTCGCGGACATCCTCGCGCTCCAGAAAGGCAGAGATTTCCAGACCATCAGGCAGAACCGTGGGCATGTCCTTCGAGGAATGCACGGCCAGATCGATGCGGCCATCGAGCATGGCTTCCTCGATTTCCTTGGTGAAAAGCCCTTTGCCGCCGGCCTGCGAGAGCGGGCGATCCTGAATGCGGTCGCCGGAGGTGGAGATGACGACGATCTCGAACGCCTCTTCTGGCAGGCCATGCGCCGCCATGAGGCGCGCGCGCACCTCTGCCGCCTGAGCAACTGCCAGAGCGCTTCCGCGCGTGCCGATCTTCACCACATCAGTTTGCATGCCGTCATGTCCGTGCTAACCCGCATCCGAACCGGATGCACCACACCCCTAACGGGGATTGGCTGCGACGGCAACATGAGCGGGTAAGTCTGAATGACGCGCATCCTTGGCATCGAGACGAGTTGCGACGAGACGGCAGCGGCCGTGATCGAAAAATCGGGCAACGACACCAAAATCCTGTCCAATGTGGTTCTGAGCCAGATTGCCGACCATGCGGCTTTCGGCGGCGTGGTGCCGGAGATAGCCGCGCGCGCCCATGTGGAAGCGCTGGACGGAGTGGTGAAGGCCGCTCTTGACGAAGCCGGCCTCTCGCTCGACGGGATCGACGCCATAGCCGCGACGGCCGGACCCGGCCTCATCGGCGGGCTGATCGTCGGCCTGACAACCGCCAAGGCGATTGCGGCAGCGAGCGGCAAGACGCTCATTCCCGTCAACCATCTGGAAGGCCATGCGCTGACGGCACGCCTGACGGACGGAATCGAATTTCCCTATCTGCTTCTGCTCGTCTCAGGCGGGCACACGCAGATCGTGTATGTGGAGGGCGTCGGGCGCTATCAGCGCTGGGCCTCCACCATAGACGATGCGCTGGGCGAGGCATTCGACAAGACGGCAAAACTCCTTGGCTTGCCCTATCCCGGTGGCCCGAGCGTGGAAAAGGCGGCAGCGGATGGCGACCCGGCACGTTTCGCCTTTCCGCGTCCGCTCAAGGGCGAAGCGAGGCCTGATTTCTCCTTCTCCGGTCTCAAGACAGCGGTGAGGCGGGAAGCCACCGCGCTTGCACCGCTCAGCGAACGAGACATTGCCGACATCTGCGCCTCGTTTCAGCAGGCCGTGACCGAGACGCTGGCCGACCGGGTGGCGCGCAGTCTTGCACGCTTCCGCGAGACGCACCCCTATCTCGAAACTCCGGTCCTTGTGGTGGCAGGCGGGGTTGCGGCCAATCAGGCGATCCGCACGGCACTCAATACACGGTGCGGGAATGCCGGCTTCCAGCTCATCGCCCCGCCCCTGCGCCTGTGCGGTGACAATGCCGCGATGATCGCCTGGGCCGGTCTGGAACGGTTGGAAGCAGGCCTTGAAGAAGAGGAGACCCTCGGTTTCGCTCCGCGCCCACGCTGGCCGCTTGATCAGACATCGGCCCCACTCTTCGGCGCGGGCAAACGGGGAGCCAAGGCATGAGAAAACCATGGATCATCGCCGTTCTGGGTGCGGGTGCGTGGGGAACGGCGCTGGGCGCGACCATGCTCACAGGCGGGCACCGCGCCAGACTGTGGGCGCGCGACGAAGCGCTGGCACAGGCGATCAATGCCGATCACATCAACGAACGCTATCTGCCCGGCTTGATGCTTGATCAGCAGCTTGTTGCAACGAGCAGCATGGAGGATGCACTCAAGAATGCCGACTGCATTCTTGCCGTGACGCCTGCACAGACCCTGCGGGCGGTTCTTGCCGATGCCGGCCCGCATGTGCCGAAGGGCATCCCCATCGTGCTATGCGCCAAGGGCATCGAACGCGAGACGGGCAGGCTCATGTCCGAAATCGCCGCCGAGGCGCTGCCGGAAAACCCGGTCGCCGCCCTTTCCGGGCCGAGCTTTGCCAGCGATCTGGCGCGCGGCCTGCCGACCGCCGTGACGGTGGCGGCAAAAAATACCGATCTGGCGGTGACACTGGCAGAACAGCTCTCCGCGCCGCGCCTGCGCTGCTATTCGACCGACGATCTGACCGGCGTGGAGATCGGCGGCGCGCTGAAAAACGTGCTGGCCATCGCTGCCGGCGCCACACACGGAGCCGGGCTTGGCGCCAGCGCATCGGCAGCGCTCATCACCCGTGGTTTCGTGGAATTGCGGCGCATCGGCGAGGCCTTCGGAGCGCGGCCCGACACGCTGATGGGGCTTTCCGGTCTCGGTGACCTGATCCTGACCTGCGGCTCGGAGCAATCGCGCAATTTTGCCTATGGAGCAGCGCTCGGTCGCGGCGAGAGCCTTGAAGGCCGGCCGCTTGCCGAAGGCGCACATACGGCCGGCATCGCCGCGCGCATCGTGCGCGAACGCGGCCTCGAAGCACCGATTATCGAAAGCGTGACAGAGCTTCTCAAAGGCAGGCTGACTGTGCAGGCTGCCATGGAAGCTCTGCTTTCACGTCCGCTAAAAAGCGAAACCTGACAAGAGGGGAAACGCATGATCTTCGCCATCATCTGCCGGGACAAACCTGGCCATCTGGAAACGCGCATGAGCACACGGCCCGAACATGTAAGCTATCTCAACGGGCTCAATGAAAACGGCGCGCTGAAATTCGCAGGGCCATTCCTTGACGATGAAGGCAAGCCCTGCGGCAGCCTTGTTGCAGTGGAGGCCGAGGACCAGGCAGCAGCGGAACTGATCGCTGCAGCGGACCCCTATGCTCTTGCGGGCCTGTTCGAATCCGTTGAAATACGGGCCTGGAACTGGGTCTTCAACAATCCGGAGAATGCGTGATGGCCTATTGGCTGTTCAAGTCCGAGCCTTCCACCTGGTCGTGGGAAATGCAGAAAAAGAAGGGTGACAAGGGCGAGCAGTGGGACGGCGTGCGCAACTATCAGGCACGCAACAACATGCGCGAGATGAAGCTCGGCGATCTCGGCTTCTTCTATCACTCGGTCAAGGAAACTTCCGTGGTTGGCATCGTGGAAGTGTGCGCGCTGGCGCATCCCGACACCACGACGGATGACCCGCGCTGGGAATGCGTGGATATCCGCGCGGTCAAGGACATCCCTAACCCGGTCACGCTGGCCGAGATCAAGGCCAATCCGAAGCTTTCGGAGATGATCCTGGTCAACAATTCGAGGCTTTCCGTGCAGCCTGTGCGGCCGGACGAATGGGCCGAAATCTGCCGCATGGGCGGCCTCGACAAGGCACCCTGAGCCTTTTCCCCGTGCGGCGCATCACCCCGGACAATGCAGCGGCTTTCATCCGCGCCAACACCGCGCTGATGCGCCCGCCGCATGTGCCGGAGGTCGTGCTTCATCTGGCCGATGAGGCGCACGATCTGTGGCAACGCACAGAGGAGGAGCTTGCAGAGATCGGCCTGCCGCCCCCTTTCTGGGCCTTCGCATGGGCGGGTGGTCAGGGGCTTTCGCGCTACATTCTCGATCACCCCGAAACCGTGCGCGGGAAAACCGTGCTCGACTTCGCCACGGGGTCCGGACTTGTCGCCATCGCCGCCGTGAAGGCAGGCGCGAAACATGTTCTGGCAGCGGACATAGACCCATTCAGCGCCCCGGCCTGTGCGCTGAACATGGCCGCGAACGAGGTGCAGTTCGAAACCACGCAGGACGACCTCACCGGCACTACGGGCGAATGGGATGTGGTGCTTGCCGGCGACGTGTTCTACGACCGTGCGATGACCGACACGCTGGTGCCATGGCTCGAGCGCCTGTCAGAAGCAGGCTCGACGGTCATTGTCGGCGACCCCGGCCGCAGCTACCTGCCGCGCACACGCCTCACCGAACTGGCGAGCTATATCGTACCCGTGACCCGCGCGCTGGAAGACGCGGAGGTGAAGCGCACAACGGTCTGGCAATTCGCTTGACCGCATACCGGGGTGCGGGTTCAATCCACCATCCAGCACACCCGAGGAGGATAAGATGGATTTCGCCGGTCTCAACTATCTCGCCATCCTCGCCGCCGCGGTGGCGGCATTCATCTTCGGCTCCGTCTATTATGGCACGCTCGGAAAACCATGGATGACGGCCGCACGCATCAAGCCGGAAGAAGCGAAGATGGAGCCATCGCTCTTCATCACCTCCTTCGTGGCCGAACTGATCATGGCATGGGTGCTGGCCGGCGTGATCGGCCATCTGGGCGCCGGGCAGGTGACCTTGTGGAACGGCGTTGTCTCCGGTGCTTTCATCTGGCTCGGCTTCATGGCCACGACCGTGGCTGTCAACCAGCGCTATGAAGGCTTTGGCTGGGACCTGACCCTCATCGACGCCGGCCACTGGCTGGGTGTCGCACTCATCATGGGCGGGGTCATCGGCTTCTTCGGCGTTTGATCCTTCTAAAACCATCAATATTGATGTTCTAGACATCAACACTAAAAGACTTTATATACACTCAAAGACGGAGCGCCAATGATAACCGCAGCACAGATGCGCGCCGCCCGAGCCCTGTTGGGCATCGACCAGAAGCAGCTGGCCGAGCTTTCGGGCGTTTCCCTGCCGACCATCCAGAGGATGGAGGCAAGCGAAGGCAATGTGCGTGGTGTGGTCGACACGCTTTCCAAGGTGGTCGAGGCGCTGGGGGCAGCCGGCATCGAGCTGATCGGTGACCATGCACCCAGCCACGGCACCGGACGTGGTGTACGCTTCAGAGAGCCAACCCCGGCAAAGGCGAAAACCGTCTGAGACAACGCAGTTCCAGCAAAAGTGGAAACCGGTTTTGCGTCCGGAACTGCGGGAAACGATGAGAACGCAACGGCGACCGCCTGCAAGACGCCGACGGCCTTCCGCTGCCGATGGTATGAGGCTTTCCCATGCAGGCGAGCGCCACGCGCCCCGGTTTCACTGCTCTTTTCACCCCCAAACTGCTGACCGTGCTGCGCGAGGGTTATGGCCCTGCCGCGCTCAAGGCCGACATTGTTGCGGGCCTCACCGTCGCGATCATCGCGCTGCCGCTGTCGATGGCCATCGCCATCGCTTCCGGCGTGCCGCCGGAGCGCGGGCTCTATACGGCCATTGTTGGCGGCTTTCTGGTTTCAGCGCTTGGCGGCAGCAGGTTTCAGATCGGCGGCCCGGCGGGCGCGTTCATCGTGCTCGTTTTCGCAACGGTGCAGGCGCACGGCATGGACGGGCTGATCCTCGCCACCTTCCTCTCCGGTTTCATCCTGCTTGCCATTGGTCTCCTGAGGCTCGGCACCTTCATCAAATATGTGCCCTACCCGGTCACGGTGGGCTTCACCTCGGGCATCGCCGTCATCATCCTGACGAGCCAGCTCAAGGACTTCTTCGGCCTGGCGCTGACGGGCGCGGAGCCCGGGTCGTTCATCCCCAAACTGCAGGCGCTGGCGCAGGCCGCGCCGACGGTGAACGCCGCAGCACTTCTGCTGGCGCTTGGCTCGGTGGCGGTGATCGTCGGGCTGCGCCGCTGGCGGCCGCACTGGCCGGGCTTTCTGATCGCCGTGGTGGCGGCCACGCTGGTCGCCTGGGCTCTGGGTCTGCCGGTGGAAACCATCGGCTCGCGGTTCGGCGGCATTCCGCAGATGCTGCCTGCTCCGCATTTGCCGGACCTGAGCACTGAAAAAGTCATGGCGGTTCTGCCCGCCGCTTTCTCGTTTGCGCTTCTGGGCGGCATTGAGAGCCTGCTTTCGGCGGTGGTGGCCGATTCCATGACCGGCCGCCGGCACCGCTCCAACAGCGAGCTCGTGGCGCAGGGCGCAGCCAATATCGGTTCGGCGCTGTTTGGCGGTTTCTGCGTGACGGGCACCATTGCGCGCACGGCAGCCAATGTGCGGGCCGGCGCACGCGGCCCTGTTTCGGGCATGCTGCATTCGCTGTTTCTTCTGGCGTTCATGCTGGTGGCCGCGCCGCTGGCGCGCTTCATCCCGCTTTCAGCCCTTGCCGCCATTCTGGCCGTGGTGGCGTGGAATATGGCGGAGAAGCATCAGTTCGCCGCCCTGCTGCGCTCCTCGTGGGGCGATGCGTTCGTGCTTCTGGTGACGTTCCTGCTGGTGGTGTTCCGCGACCTGACGGAGGGGATTCTGGTCGGCTTCGGCCTCGGCGCGCTGCTCTTTCTGCACCGCATGTCGGAAGCGGTGCGCGTGGAGCATGGCGTTTCATCGCTGACCGACCAGCCAGACAGTGGCGAAGGCCCCTATTCGGCGGCGAACGCGACGGATGACGATGTGGTTGTCTATCGCATTGCCGGCGCGTTCTTCTTCGGCGCGGCGGCTGCGGTGGGAGCGGCGCTCGACCGGATCGGCAGTCAGCCGAAAGCCTATGTCATCGACATCGGCTCGGTGAGTTTTCTCGATTCCACAGCGGCTGCAACCATTGAAGGTTTCGTGCGCAAGGCGCGCCAGCAGGGAACGAATGTCTATCTCGTGGGGGCGAGCCAGCCGGTGCGCAAATTGCTGCGCACCCATGGGATGCGGCCACCCGCACTCCGGTTCTACAGCCGGCTGGACGACGCCATCGCCGCCGCAAGGCGGGATGCGTCCGGATAGCTTACTTCGTGGGCTCTTCCAGCGAGTGTTTCATGATCAGCGGCATCTGGCTCATCGTGAAGAGGATGGTGATCGGCATGATGCCCCACACCTTGAAGGCGACCCAGGTGTCGGTGGAGAACATCCGCCACACCACCTCGTTGACCACCGCCAGAAAGATGAAAAACAGGCCCCAGCGCAGGGTGAGCTTGCGCCAGCCTTCCGCATCCAGCTTGAAGGCGGAATCGAACACATAGCCAAGCAGCGACTTGCCGAAGGCGAGACCGCCCAGAAGCACCGCGCCGAACAGCGTGTTGACGATGGTCGGCTTCATCTTGATGAAGATTTCGCTGTGCAGATAGAGTGTCAGCGCGCCGAACACGAACACCACCACGCCTGAAACGAGCGGCATTATGGGCAGGGTGCGCGTAAGGATCCACGAAACGGTGAGCGCAATGGCCGTGGCAGCCATGAAGAGCGCAGTCGCCACGAAAAGCGGCCCGCCCAGCTCCCCAAGAGCGGGAAAGCGCTCCACCAGCCATTCGCCGCGTGAATTGGCGAAGAAGAACACCATCAGCGGCCCCAGCTCCAGCGCCAGCTTGAGGATCGGGTTGATCTCCTTGCGCCTGGGATCGGCGGGATCGCGTTCAAAGATGTGTTTCTCGCTCACGCTTACTGAACTCCTGCAATCGCCTTGGCGAAATCACTCGCCGAGAAGGGTTCGAGATCGTCGACCTGCTCGCCGACGCCGATGAAATAGACCGGCAGCTTGTGCTTGGCGGCGATGGAAACAAGGATACCGCCGCGCGCCGTGCCGTCGAGCTTGGTCATGACCAGGCCGTTCACGCCCGCAACATTGCGGAAGATTTCGACCTGATTAAGGGCGTTCTGCCCGGTGGTCGCGTCGACCGTCTGGAGGACCGTGTGCGGCGCATCGGGATCATGCTTGCCGAGCACCCGCACGATCTTCTCAAGCTCGGCCATCAGCTCGGCCTTGTTCTGCAACCGGCCGGCGGTGTCGATGATCAGCACGTCGGAGCCGGCTTCCTTCGCCTTTTCATAGGCATCGTAGGCAAGGCCCGCCGCATCCGCGCCAAGTTTTGAGGAAACGACCGGCGAGCCGGTGCGCTCGCCCCAGATCTTGAGCTGTTCGATGGCAGCGGCGCGGAACGTGTCGCCAGCGCCCAGCGTGACCTTAAGCCCGCCCTCGGTGAGCTTTGCGGCGAGTTTGCCGATGGTGGTCGTCTTGCCGGTGCCGTTGACGCCGACCACGAGGATGACATGCGGCTTGTGCGACAGGTCGAGTTCGAGCGGCATGGCGACCGGCGCCAGCACCTTCTCGATTTCCTCGGCCATAACGGCCTGCACTTCCTCGCCCGACACATCCTTGCCGTAACGGCCCGACGCCAGCGCATCGGTCACGCGCATCGCGGTCTCAAGGCCGAGATCGGCGCGCAGCAGAACGTCTTCCAGGTCCTGAAGCGTGTCGTCGTCCAGCTTGCGCTTGGTGAACACGCCGGCGATGGAATCGCGCAGTTCGCGCGATGAGCGCGACAGCCCCTCGCGCAGACGCTGGAACCATGGCTTGCGCGGCTGCGGTGCTTCTGCCTCTGGAGCCTTCTCTTCCACGCGCTCGACTGCTTTGGAGACGGCGATCTTGCCTGTGGCAGCGGCTGGCGCGGATTCGGCGACGGGCGTGATATCGTCAGCGTCGCGCTGCCCCTCATCCTCACCTTCTCCCCGTTCACGGGGAGAAGG
>SWBZ01001169.1_pt1 | contig 177673 bp, 180 predicted proteins | sample 4693031 | NCBI WGS metagenome assembly SWBZ01 (sample SAMN10267274, study PRJNA491770) | bioreactor metagenome | isolation source: DHS bioreactor inoculated with | place: Japan: off Shimokita Peninsula
CAATCCTTCAACACCACCTCCAGCATGGGACGGCTGACCCTCAATGTACTGCTCTCCTTTGCCCAGTTCGAACGGGAAGTCACCGGAGAGCGGATCCGCGACAAGATCGCCGCTTCCAAGAAGAAGGGCATGTGGATGGGCGGCAGTCCGCCGCTCGGCTATGATTTGCCGGAGGCCGGTTCCTATGCTTTGCGGATAAACGAAGCCGAGGCGGAGACAGTCCGCAGGATCTTTGAGAGATATCTGCAGCTCAAATCCGTTCATGCTCTGGTAAGAGACCTAAAAGAAAAGGGTATTCGATCAAAGGTCCGGACAACGCTGAAAGGAAGAACCATCGGAGGTCAGCCCTTCAGCCGCGGGGCGCTGTATTATCTGCTCCGGAGCCGTGTCTATCTCGGAGAGGTTCCCCACAAGGATCAGTCTCATCAGGGGCTGCATGAGGCCATTGTCGATACAGAGCTCTTCGAGGCGGTGCAGGCACAGCTGGATGAGAACGGGCGGCGTCGCAAGGCAGCTGGAAAGAGCGTTGCCAACTCACCACTCGCCGGCCGTATCTTCGATACGGACGGGCAGCCCATGTCTCCGACCTTCGCCTATGGGCGTCTTGGCAAGCTGTATCGCTATTATGTATCCGCCTCCTTGCAGCGCGGGGCAACGCGGGACCAGCAGGACAACGCACCACGACGTGTCTCTGCGGCAACGCTTGAAAGTCGGTTGATCAAGACACTGACCCGTCTTCTGCCCAAACAGCAGGAGGATCCGCTCAAATTTATAAGTCGCATCGAGATTCATGCAAGGTATGTCGAGCTTCTTCTGCCGAACAAGTTTATCGGCAAGGTTACGGAAAATCTTCATAACGGGGAATTGGCTGTGCCCGATCTGATGCACCCGGATCAGCTACGGCTGATCCTGCCCTGGCGGATGCAGACGCGGGGCGGAAAGACCGACATCCTTGCCGGCGATAGAAACACGCCGCAACCGGATCCTTCTTTAATCAGAGCGCTCCGAAACGCTCATGCAATATTGGATCGGGATTCAGCGAAAGGACCCATCCTGCAGGCAGCGCCCGCCTCCCCCTGGAAACGCAATCTGGTGCGGCTCGCTTTTCTGGCGCCCGATATCCAGCGCCTCATCCTCGACGGGCGGCAGCCCGACCATCTGACACTGGCCCTATTGATGAAGAACGAGATCCCGCTCCTCTGGTCCGATCAGCGGCGCAAGTTCGGAATCAATACAACGGATTGAGGTCAGATTAAACGCCTGACGGAAATTCCTTAATTCACCTGTTAACAGGCTTAAAACGCCCTGTTAATTGCAATAACAGGGCCTGTTATGGCCTAAAATCACCCTGTTATGGCCAATAACAGGAAAGTGGCGAAACTGACCCGTAAAGCACTGATTTTACATCATAAAATATTCTCTTTTACGCGAAGGAACTCTGATTTTACCCTGTTAACGGCCTGTTCTTATAAAACTCACCCTACCATCAAACCGGCAGAGACACGGCTGCAATTTGCCCCTGTAGAACCGGTATCTGACGGTTCGGAGACGATGCCTGGAAAGGGAATGGCGGCGAAATATCGCCCTGTTATGGGCGGTTACGGCGCCAGGCAAGAACAGAGACAAGTTATCAGGGGTGGATGGCGGTGAGCGAGGGATTCGAACCCTCGATGGAGCGTTGACCCCATACTCCCTTAGCAGGGGAGCGCCTTCAGCCACTCGGCCAGCTCACCGGAGGCGGCAATATGGCAGATTTTGGCCGTGTGTCAAAGAGTTTAGTTGCAATTTTTTTGTTCCGCGAAGACCGGGCCCTAGCGGCCCATAATCCACTCGCGGGCCAGCTTCTGTGCCTTGGCGATTTCCTGGGCGGACATGTCGAGAGAAATTTCTGCGCGGTTCTCGCGGGCTTCCTCAATTCCGTTCATCGCCGCGAGATTAAACCACTTATGCGCGGTCACCAGATCCTGCGGCACCCCCTCACCTGTCGAGTATAGCAGGCCAGCCCGGAACTGATCATCCGCCACGCCCGCATCGGCGCTTTTCAAATGTTTCTCTATATATTTCACCTCGAGTTTAGCCATTGTTCCATTCCCCATATTTAAACGACTATCCAGACAAAACACTCTCCGATTAATGAAAAATCTTTGATCTGCGACATGATGGAAGGAATTTAGTTAATTTTTTGTTTCCCGATTTACATTTTTAACCATGTTCGTGAATCTCGCGAGGAATTTGCGCTTTCTGCGCATCGATCCATGGCACCGCCGCGTCTCCATCGGCAAATTTCGGCAAAAGCCGTGTGGGCGTCAGGAATTGTCTTTCGGAAAATCGAGGCCCATTTCCCGGTAGCGTTCCGGATCGTCGAGCCATTTTTCGCGGACTTTTATAAACAGGAAGAGATGGACGCGGCAGCCGAGCATCTCCTCGAGTTCCTGACGGGCGAGTTCGCCGACCTTCTTGATCGTCTGCCCGCCCTTGCCGAGGACGATCGGTTTGTGATTGGCGCGGGAGACATAGACGACCTGCTGGATGCGGACGGAGCCGTCTTTTCGCTCCTCCCAGCTTTCCGTCTCCACGGTCAGCGAATAGGGAAGCTCCTGATTGAGCCGCATGAACAGCTTCTCGCGCGTGACCTCCGCCGCCAGCTGGCGCATCGGCGCGATGGCAAGCTGGTCTTCCGGGTATAGCCAGGGCCCTTCTGGTAATTCCCGCGCAAGCGCGCTTCGCAATTCCGCGACCCCGTCGCCGGTCAGCGCCGAGATCATGTAAATCTCGTCGAATATGCCGCGGTCCGACAATTCCTGAGCGAGGCCGAGCAGTTTATCGCGCTTGATGATATCAACCTTGTTGAGAATAACATGCGCGCGGCGACCGTTCTTCTCAAGCCCGTCCATGATTCGCTTGACGTCCGAGGTGAGTCCCTTCGCGGCATCGATGATGAGAACAATCCTGTCAGCATCCGCAGCGCCGCCCCAGGCAGCCTCGACCATCGCCTTTTCAAGCCGGCGGGAGGGTTTGAAGATTCCCGGCGTATCAACAAAGATAATCTGGCTGTCCCCCTCGATGGCAATCGCGGTCACCCGCGAGCGGGTCGTCTGCACCTTCGGCGTGACGATGGCTATCTTCGCCCCGACCAGCTGGTTGAGCAGGGTCGACTTCCCCGCGTTCGGCGCGCCCACCAGCGCAACATATCCGCAGCGCGTGCCGCCGCCCCTGGTTGCCTGATCAGTCACCTTGAAGTTCCTTCAACATCTTTGCCGCCGCCTTTTGCTCTGCCACCCGTTTCGATGATCCCGACCCGGTCGCCGGTTCGAAATCTTTAACCGACACCATCACCGTGAAATGCCGGTCGTGATCCGGTCCCGTCTCTTCCACCACCCGGTAAACCGGCAGCGGCCGGCCGGTCTTCGCCAGCCATTCCTGCAACGCCGATTTCGCGTCCTTCTTGGAGGCATCCTTGCGGTCGAACCGCGGCCACCATTTTTTTTCAACGAAACGCCACGCCGCGCGCATCCCGCCATCGAGATAGAGGGCGGCGATCACCGCCTCCATTACATCGGCCAGAATTGCCGGGTTTTCCCGCCCGCCCGACGCGGCAAGATCATCCGCCATCCGGATATAGTTCTGCAACCCCATATCAAGTGCGATCTCGGCAAGTGCCTCGCGTCGCACCTGTGCGTTGTAGCGGCGTGAAAGCTGCCCCGCCTCGGCGCTTTCGAAACGGCGAAAGAGTTCGTCACTGATAATCAGGCCCAACACGCGATCACCAAGAAACTCAAGACGATCGTAATCGCTGCCCGGCTGTTTTTTGCCCTTGCCCTTGATCAGGGAGGAATGCGTGACCGCCGCATTCAGCAGGTCTGGATCCTTGAACACATGACCGAGCAAGTCTGCAAGATCATCGAGTTTTTTTACGGGCGCGGCCATCAGCTTAAAGAATTAAAAATCCGGTTCCAGCGAATGGCCGTCGGGTATTTCCAGATTTCGTACCAGGCGGCGGAGCCGTCGAGCGACATAAAGATGATCTCCGCCCGGCCGACAAGATTCTCCACCGGCACATATCCGACATGGCTCAGGAAACGGCTATCCGTCGAATTATCGCGGTTATCGCCCATGGCAAAGATATGACCTTCTGGAACCGTGTAAATATCCGTATTGTCCATCATACCCTGCACGGTTTCATCCAGCGTCAGGTAGGTCTGTCCGTTCGGCAAGGTCTCGCGATACTGCGCGATGCGCCGGACATTCCCGAAACGGTCGCGATCGACGAAATCATCGACCCGTTCGCGTTTCACCGCCGTGCCGTTGATGTAAAGGACACCATTGATCATCTGCAGCTTGTCGCCCGGCAGGCCCATGATCCGCTTGATATAGTCGACCGGCTCGCCAATCGGTTTTTTGAAGACCGCCACGTCGCCGCGTTCCGGCAATTCACCGAAAACGCGCCCGGAAATGGGCGCAAGACTGAAGGGGAAGGAATGACGGCTGTAGCCGTAGGAATATTTCGAAACAAAGAGATAATCGCCGATCATCAGGGTCGGCAGCATGGATTCGGACGGGATCTTGAACGGCTCGTAAGCGAATGTCCGGATGACAACCGCGATCAGCACCGCATAGATAATTGTCCGGATTGTCTCCCCGACGCCGCCCTTGGCCTTCACCGCTTCTTCCTTCATGAACTCATTTCCAAATCAATAAACAAATAAGGGACATTCAATTGCACGAACGCCATTTGCAAGCAACCAATTTCCCGTCTTTTTTGCGAGCATTGGCGGCGGCTAATCCTCCTCGGGAATCGCTGTGATCAGAACGATCGCCTGCGCCTGCGGCGGCTCATCCGTGATGGTCAGGTGAATTTCCGTCCGCATACCGGGCGGCGTGATCCGCACGAGCTGCGCGAGCGCCCCGCCGGTCAGCGCGATGGTCGGTTTTCCCGATGGCAGGTTTACAACCCCCATGTCCTTCCAGAAAACGCCCTTGCGAAATCCCGTGCCAAGCGCCTTCGAACAGGCTTCCTTGGCGGCATAGCGCTTTGCATATGATTCCACGCGGTTGAGCCGCCGCTCCGACTTGGCAATTTCGATATCGGTATAGATACGCCTGACAAACCGATCTCCGAACCGCTCCAGCGTTCTTTCGATCCGCCGGATATCGATGATGTCATTGCCAATGCCAATAATTCTGGACATCTCTCCCCGCCCCGGCGCTAGGCCACGGCCTGACGGGCTTCATCCATCAGGCGGCGCATTTTGCCGATTGCCGTTTCGAGGCCCGTGAAAATTGCTTCACCGATCAGGAAATGGCCGATATTCAGCTCGACAATGGTCGGGATCGCGGCGATCGGGCTTACCGTTCCGAAGGTCAGACCATGGCCCGCGTGACATTCCAGCCCGAGGTCATCGGCAAGTGCGGCGGCTTTCCGGATGCGCTCAAGCTCGTGCTGGCGCGCCGCCGCATCCTCCGCATCGCAATAGGCGCCGGTATGGATTTCAACGATATCCGCACCGATTTTCTGCGCCGCCTCGAGCTGGCGCGGATCGGCCTCGATAAACAGCGATACGCGGATGCCCTCGCCTCTCAGGCTTTCCACATAATAGCGAAGCGAATTATGTCCGCCCGCCACGTCAAGCCCGCCTTCCGTCGTCCGTTCCTCCCGCTTTTCCGGGACCAGACAGCTTGCATGGGGCTTATGATCCAGCGCGATTGCCAGCATCTCTTCCGTTGCCGCCATCTCAAAATTAAGCGGGATCGTCAGCTCCTTCGCCAGACGGGTGATGTCGCCGTCGCTGATATGGCGGCGGTCCTCCCGGAGATGGGCGGTTATTCCGTCGGCACCCGCCGCCTCGGCGATCCGCGCCGCCCTGAGCGGGTCCGGATGAACGCCGCCGCGCGCGTTACGGATGGTCGCCACATGATCAATATTCACGCCCAAACGCAGATGTTTCATTTCTCGCTTACTCCCAACTTATCCCGGTCCGCGATCCGCCGGTTCGCCCGGCGTGTCCGCGCCTTGGTAATTATTTGCGCCCGTTTATCCTGAAATCTACGGATCAAAGCCTGCAATGGGTAGAAAAAAATGATCCAGACGAAGATGGCGATCGGAAGGCTCGAGATCAGCATGGGATGGATGACGTCAAAAAAGATATGGGAGACTTCCGACCAATGCCCCGCCCACAGGCCATCGAAGAAGGTGGTCAGGCTGGCATCGGGAAAGGCCTTGTCTCCCGGTTCGCCACCAAGCATCCAGCGCCCGACCTTGTAGGTTAGCGTCCAGATAAAGGGGAAGGTCCAGGGATTACCGACGGCCGTGCCAAGGGCGGAGGCGAGAATGCTCGCACGGAATATCCAGGCGAGCACACCGCTGATAATGAAATGAAGGCCGACCAGCGGGGTAAAGGAGACGGCCGCCCCGAAGGCGAATCCCGCCGCCAGGCTGTAGGGGGAGCCTTTCAGGCGCGCAAGCCGGTAGCCGACATATTTCGACGAGCGGCGAAAGCCGATTGCCGGCCAGAAGAAATCCGCCAATTGCTTGAACCGTGTTGTTTTTTTACGGCGGCGAAACATTCGACCAGCACTCCGCTTTGGGTAAGATTACTTGAGATTACGGCTACCCGGCTTGACGGCCGGCGTCGCCGCGAGTTCCGGCGGAAGATTATCCGGCTCATACGTCTTTACATCCATTTTCATGAGGGAAAACAGCGGCACCCCGACATCTGCCGTCCCGTTTGACCGGTCGATCAGGCAGGTCGCGCCGACAACCTCCCCGCCTGCCGCACGGATCGCGTCGATGCATTCGCGGCTCGATTTTCCGGTGGTAACAATATCCTCCGACATGATCACACGGGCGCCGGGCGCAAGCGAAAATCCGCGGCGAAATGTGAAGACGCCATTCTCCCGCTCCGTAAATATCCCCGGAACGCCGAGCTGACGCGCCATCTCGTAGCCGACAATCACCCCTCCCATCGCCGGCGCGACAACGATATCCACGGCGTTCTCGCCAAGCGCGGCAATGACCTTATCCGCCAGCGCACGACAGAGGGACGCAGCCCGGTCAGGATGCATCAACACCTTCGCGCATTGCAGGTAACGGTCCGAATGAAGGCCGGAACTCAACAGAAAATGTCCCTCCAACAGGGCATCTGTTTCCCGGAAATGGGACAGGATTTCTTCCTCAGTCATAATCTCCCTTTCTGCCTCGGGCCGTCGTCAGCCGGCCGATCTTTCCACGGAACTGATGACGGGATCCGCCCTGAGCGCCGCAATGATGTTGGTCAGATGCCGGACATCCTTGACCTGGATATCGATCATCATCTCGAAAAAATCCTGGCTGCGATTGACGATCGCCAGATTATTGATATTGCCGTTGTTGGAGGCAATGGTCGAGGTAATACCGGAGAGCGCGCCGGGTTCATTGGCCATAATGATCGAAATGCGGCCGACGGGAAGCGCCGCCTGCTGGTTTTCCTCATCCCAGGAGACATCAAGCCAGCGCTCCGGCACGTCCGCGAACTGCTCCAGCGTGTCGCAATCAATGGTATGGATGGTGACGCCGCGCCCGGTGCTGACGATCCCGACAATGCGGTCGCCCGGCAACGGATGGCAGCAACCGGCGAGATGCATCGCCATCCCCGGGATCAGGCCGCGAATGGGAATGGCGTGCGAATTTTTCCCGCTCGGCTTCGATTTCGCCTGCTTGAGCGGAACGACATTTTCATTGTCGATTTTGCGTTTTTCACCGGGGAATATGACGTCGATCAGCTGGCGCCCGGTCCGCGTCCCGTCGCCCAGCATATAATATACATCATCAACCGTTTCCTGGTTCCAGACATCGACGGCCGTCTGCATTGCCTTTTCGGCGAACTGCTTTCCTTCCACCCGAAACGCCTTCTCGGCGATTGCCCGGCCAAGCTCGACATACTGGCCCCGCTGCTTCATCCGGGTGAACCGGCGGATGGCGGAGCGCGCCTTGCCGCTCACCACGAAGCTTTCCCAGGTCGGCGACGGCGTCTGGTTCTTCGATCGCAAAATCTCGACCTGATCGCCATTGCGAAGCGGCGTTCTGAGCGGCACCAGGCGGCTGTTGATCTTCGCGCCGACGCAGGTATTGCCGACATCCGTATGGACCGCATAGGCGAAATCGACCGGGCTGCTTCCCTGCGGCAGGGAGATCAGGTCGCCCTTCGGCGTGAAACAGAACACCTGGTCCTGAAACATGCTGAGCTTTGTATGCTCGAGAAATTCATCCGGATCGACGGTATTTTCCAGAATTTCAAGCAACTCCCGCAGCCAGCGATATTGCTTGCCCTCCTTGATATGCTCCAGATCCTGTTTGTATTGCCAGTGGGCCGCCACACCATATTCATTGGTCTGGTGCATTTCCCGCGTGCGAATCTGGACCTCGATGCGTTTCTTCTCGGGTCCGATGATGGTCGTATGGATTGATCGGTAATTATTCCGCTTGGGGATTGAGATGTAATCCTTGAACCGGCCGGGAACCATCGAATATTTCGAATGCAGAATGCCGAGGACATGGTAACAATCCTCTACGGTCTCGACGATGATGCGAAACGCGATGATGTCGGCGAGCTGCTCGAAGGAGACGTTATTCTTCTCCATCTTCCGCCAGATCGAATAATAGCGTTTCTCGCGGCCGTAAATATCCGCATCGATTTCCGTCGTTGCGACATCCTTTTTCAGGGCATCAACGATGCGGTCGACGAGATCCTCCCCCTCTTCGCGCAAATACTCCAGCCGCCGCTTGATCGAATTCCGCGCTTCGCTGTTCAGCTCGATAAAGGCGAGATCCTCAAGATCGTCGCGGAAATTCTGCATACCGATCCGTTCGGCCAGCGGCGCATAGATTTCCATCGTCTCGGTGGCGATCCGCTTACGCTTTTCCGGGTTCTTGATGAAATGAAGCGTCCGCATGTTATGCAACCGGTCAGCAAGCTTGACCAGCAACACCCGGATATCGTTCGACATGGCGAGGAGGAGCTTGCGGAAATTCTCCCCCTGCTTGGTCTTGTCCGACTGCAGTTCAATCTGCGACAGCTTGGTGACACCGTCGACAAGCGCGGCGATTTCGCTGCCGAATATCTCCTCGATCTGCTCCTTCGTCGCGACCGTATCCTCGATCGTGTCATGCAGAAGGGCCGTCACGATGGTCGCCGTGTCCAGCTTGAGCTCGGTCAGGATGCCGGCGACTTCGATGGGGTGGGAAAAATAGGGGTCGCCCGAGGCGCGCACCTGGCTGCCATGGGCTTTGACGGTAAAAATATAGGCCCGGTTGAGCAAGTCCTCATCGGCTTGAGGATCATAACTCAAGACGCGATCGACAAGTTCAACCTGGCGCAACATCAGCAGCGACAAGACGTGCAGGCGCCGTCTCCCTCCTGCTGAACCCTATGGCTTACTTTGAAATCGGTACTGGCGTCGAAACTAAAATCCGCTGATCCCGGCATTTTCCGAACGGGTATGGGTTGTAAATGCCGGGCTTTACCTGTGTTCCACTCAATTATCAGCGAACGGGTCATCGGCGTTCGTTTCTTCTGCCGGCGCGCCCTCAACCGTTGCGCCGACTTCATCGGCTGAAAAGGTTTCTTCAGTCGTGTTTTCCTGAATGACACCTGCCCATTCATTACTTGCGCTCATCAGGGCGGCCATATTGTCTTCTTCCGGCTCGTCCACCTCGACGCGGCGCTGCAGCGAATGCACGAGATGATCCTTCAACTCGTCAAGATCGATGGTGCCATCGCCAATCTCGCGCAGGGAGACCACAGGGTTCTTGTCGTTGTCCCGATCGACGGTCAGCATGGAGCCGGCGGCGATTTCCCGCGCCCGGCGGGCAGCCAGCAGGACGATCTCAAAACGGTTCGGTACTCTTTCAACGCAATCTTCAACGGTGACGCGTGCCATTTACAGTAACTCCAATTGTCTGTGATTTAGCTTACTACATATTCGTTTGCGTATCAGATAGCAAGTCTAAGTGACATAAAAAACCCCTTGAAAATCGGCACTTTTCGGTCACCGCGTCGCATTTTCGCATCATGTCGGGACATCGCCGGCGCGAATAATGTCAAATACCTGTCCGTCAGGCAGCTCCTTGAGGAGTTCCGGCGCCGTCTTTCCACTTACCGGATGGCGCCAGTCCGGCGCGATTTCGGCGATGGGCGCGAGAACAAAAGCCCGGGTTTCCAAGAGCGGATGCGGGACAACGGGGCCGGAGATTTGGTCTGTGTTTTCCGTGACTTGGTCATGATAGGCCAGAAGATCGAGGTCAATCAGCCGCGCCGCCCATTTTTCCCGGCGGACCCGCCCGAACTCGGCCTCGATATCATGCAGCAAATTCAACAGATCGGATGCCGACAAATTCGTCTCGATATGGACAACGGCATTTGCGAACCAGGGTTGATCGGAAAGAGGGACCGGCGCGGTGCGATACCAGCTCGATTGCCCGACCAGGGTAACCGACGAGGCGAGCCTGCGGACCGCGGCGGCCAGGGTTTTGACCGGTTCGCCATGGTCCGGATGTGGCATATTTGCCCCTAAACCAATCAAAATCACCTAAATTTATCCTTAAAAACCACGAAAAAACCAAGGTTTTCGCATCATTTCACCATAATTGGCGCACCGCCGCGTAATTCTTATCTAGAGAATTACCAATAATTTTGCTATTGATGAATGATTAGGGAGCGTTAGCGACCGTAACAAGAATTATTTATAATATAAAGTGCGGAAATTGGTAATGCCATTTTACTCAGAAGAGCGAATTGCTCTTTTCATCGATGGATCGAACCTGTATGCGGCCGCCCGGGCACTTGGTTTCGACATCGACTACAAGAGATTATTGAGCGAATTCGCTTCGCAGGGCAGACTCGTCCGGGCATTTTACTACACCGCCCTTATCGAGGATCAGGAATATTCCCCGATCCGCCCGCTTGTCGACTGGCTCGATTACAACGGCTACACCATGGTCACGAAGCCGACCAAGGAATTCACCGATTCCGCCGGTCGCCGCAAGTACAAGGGAAATATGGATATCGAGCTGGCCATCGACATGATGGAACTCGCCGGCCATATCGATCACGCTGTGCTGTTCTCGGGCGACGGTGATTTCCGCCGGCTGGTGGAATCGATCCAGCGTCAGGGCGTCCGCGTCAGTGTCGTCAGCACAGTCAAGTCGCAGCCGCCCATGATCGCCGACGAGCTTCGCCGACAGGCCGATTTTTTCATTGAACTCAAAGATATGGAAAAGAAGGTCGGCCGCGCCGTCAGCCAGAAATCCGACCGGGAATTTGAGGATTACCCCGGCGAATTCGATCCCTACGAGGATGCCGAGGAGATCGCCTGACCGGCGGCAACCTCCCCGACTGTCAGCGGGTTATTGTCCCCTCTTCAATTCTTCCGTTATTTTTGCGGAAATTCCCTGCATGCCTGCCGTCGCGCTTTGTTGCCAGTCACTATCGAAAACCGCAGAATGTTTTGTGACAATTTCGTTGAGCACCGTTACGCCCTTGTCTAATTTTCCTGTTGGCGCCTTGATTGAGACTTCTGCCCGGTTCCGCACGCCAAGCTCCCAGAAGCCCCATTCGATCCATGACCAGAATTGTATGATCTTCGCATCGACGGGAACGGCATTTTCATATCCGGGATCGCCCGGCTCGATTACGCGGTAGCCCGCGGATCGGAAAGCATGCGTTAGCGCCCTTCTCATAATCCCCGCGACGGTTTGGCCTTCCGGCAGGATGACATCGCCAAGGGCCTGCCCGTAGGAATTTCTTTTTCTCGCGAAAGCCCTTGCCTTGATATCGGCATTGGCAATTTCACTTTCCGAGAGCGAGGGTATATCAGGGGTCGCCGGCTTGAATTCGAAAACACGGTCATCCGTTACGGTAACCAGTTTTACCTCCACCCCATTAACGGGATTAGAAATATCTTCCGGCGCCTCAACCGAAACGGTGCTGCGGTCAACCGCGCAGGCGGAAAGCCCCATCAGAAAAATGAAAATGAAAAAAATTCTTACTTTTTGCGAAATCGCCATTGTTCCCCTCTTCTATCAAAAAAATAATCTACCGGTGCAATATACCCCGGTATTTTTCTCGAAATAGAGGTATTTCGGGGCCGCAGCAATCAAAAAAATGCGGTTTCAAGACATTGTCATAGGTCTCCTTGATCGATGCCTTGAATTTTTTCTTAGGAAGTCCGGTCGAATTATGGCTACAATAATCACGGCAGTTTTGACAGGAAATGCCAATTCGGTAAAAATTTTGCGTCTATTTTTAATGCGGCCTTGCAATGCCACGCCGCCTTTCGTACCCGGTTTGCTATAATTGTCTGGATTAAGAGGGGAAGTTATGGCCCGAAAACTTGTGGTCCTGAGTGACGGCAGCTGGATTGCCCCGCAGTTCAGAAGCAAGAACCGGCGCGTTCCCGGGAACGCGACCCTCGCCTATCAATGCATTGCCGAAGAAACGGAAGACGGCGCGGAACAGATCCGGTATCTGCACGATCTGGAAGCCCGCCCGGCCTTCTACCGCCGACTGATGCAGCGGACTTTCGGGCTCGGGATGAAGGCGGAGATTTTTAACAGCTACACCTTCCTGTCCCGGAATTACCACTCCGAAGAGGATGAGATTTACCTGTTCGGCGCCGGTCTTGGCGCCTTCAACATCCGCCGCCTCGCCGATCTGCTCGACAGGGTCGGACTGTTGCCGCCCGAAAAGCTCAATCTGCTGCCGGAGGCCTTCGAATACAGCCAGATTCCGGCCGAAGCCCTTGATACGCCGGGCGCAAAAAGCCTGGCCGACCACCTGCCGGCAAAATCCGTGCGTATCCGTTTTCTCGGCTGCTGGGATACGGTCGGCAGCCATGGTTTGCCGCTGCCGGGACTTCATCGCATCTCGCAAAGCTGGATGATGTACCATGACCACAAGATCAATGCGAATGTCGAAAGCGCCTACCAGGCGCTTGCCCTGGATGAGCGGCGCAGCCGTTTCAAGCCAGGCCTCTGGACAGGCGTTCATTCCCCTGACATCCGGGCGGTTGAGCAGGTCTGGTTCCCCGGATCCCATGAAAATATCGTCGGCGGTCGGCGCGACAGCCGCCTGTCCGATATCGCCCTGCGATGGTTGCTGGACCGGGCCGGCGAACAGGGCCTCGCCATCGATCCTGAAAAACTGGCCGAGCTCACAACGCCGGACATCCTTGGCAAGATCGCGATGAACCGGCGGAAGGTGTTCGGCATTCCCCTGCCCTTCAAGAAGCCGTTCAACCGGGCCGTCGGACAATCCCGGCAAAGCTTTCCCGGGGAACTTAATCTGGAGCCGGAAAAACTTCATGAATCCGTTCTGCAACGGCGGGAGCTCGACAAGAAATACCGCCCCCGGCAGCTCGCCAGCCTGTCGGACAGCGATATCCCGCTCTACCGCGAGCATATGGATGAAATGGTGAACAAGCGCCGCTTCCCGCGCAAGAAAATCGACTGGCCGGCCTTCATCATCACGAACGAGACGAAGATGAACGTCAGTCTTGTCGATTATAGCCGGACCGGCGCGAAGATCTGGTTGCAGGGCAAGCTGCCGGCCGGGACGTCTCTCGTGCTGCAGTCCTCCCGCGATTTTTCGAAGGGCCTCAAGGGCCGCGTTGTCTGGGCCAAGGATAATTTCCTAGGGCTCGAGTTCGCGAAACCGCTCCCCAAGGAGGCGACGGCCTAGTTTCTCAGGAGAAATTTTTCAGCAGGCGCTGTTTTTCACGGCCCCAGTCGCGTTCGCGTTCCGTCGCCCGCTTGTCATGCTGCTTCTTGCCTGATGCCAGCCCGACCTTAACCTTCACAATGCCGCGGTCGTTGAAATACATGGAGAGCGGCACAAGCGTCTTGCCCGCCTTCTGTATCTGACCGGCAATCTTCTTGATTTCCTTCTTGTGCATCAGCAACTGGCGCGGCCGCAGCGGATCGTGATTGAACCGGTTGCCATGTCCATATTCAGGAATATGCAGATTGACGAGATACAGGCCGTCATTTTCAAAAGACGCATAGGCGTCCTGAATGTTGGCCCGCCCGGCGCGCAGGCTTTTCACCTCCGTACCGAGCAGGATCAGACCCGCCTCAAACTCTTCATGAATGAAGTAGTTATAGCGGGCCTTCCGGTTTTCCGCGATCGTGCGGCCCATGTCTGCAATCCACTCTATCTAGTTCAGGACACCCGCGTCGCGCATGGCGGCCTCGATCTCGCGCTTGGACTCGTCCCGGAACACGGGGATGATGGGCAGGCGCACATCGGGTTTGCATTTGCCAAGCAGGGACAGGGCGTATTTCGTCGGTGCCGGGCTTGCCTCGATGAAGAGCGCCTTGTGCAGCCGGATCAGTCGGTCCTGAAGCTCAAGCGCCTTTTCGCTTTCGCCCGCAAGGCTTGCTTCCTGCATCTCCGAGACCAGCGCCGGCGCGACATTGGAGGTTACGGAAATGCAGCCGCAACCGCCTTGCGCATTATAGCCGAGCGCAATCGGGTCATCGCCGCACAGCTGGATAAAATCCTCGCCGCAGTGAATGCGCTGAAGCGCCGCGCGGGAAACATCGCCGGTCGCATCCTTAACGCCGACGATATTTGCCAGTTTGGCAAGGCGGCCCATCGTCTCCGGCGTCATATCGACGACGGAACGGCCCGGGATATTGTAGATATAAATCGGAATATCCACCGCGTCGTTGATCGCCTTGTAATGCGCGAACATCCCTTCCTGGGTCGGCTTGTTATAATAGGGCATGGCGACAAGCACCGCATCGGCGCCAGCCTTTTTCGCATGCTTGGCAAGGCGGATGGCCTCCGCCGTATTGTTCGAACCCGCGCCCGCCATAACCGGCACGCGTCCTGCCGCCGCCTCGATGCAGAGCTCGACCACGCGGTCATGCTCGGGATGGCTCAGGGTCGGGGACTCGCCGGTCGTCCCGACGGGGACAAGCGCTTTCGTTCCGGATTTTATTTGCCAGTCACAGAAGGATTGAAACGATTTTTCATCCACGCGCTCTCCATCAAAGGGAGTGACAAGCGCTGTGATCGATCCTCTAAACATGACAATATCCTCGATAAGTTGGTTTTCCGTTTCCGCCCGGCAGGCGATGGGCCTGCTTTCAAAAGACCCTCATTTTCACCTGCGGCAAACGCATGATTTATAGGCATGATGCCGCGCATGGCAAGCGGTAACTGCATAAATCCCGGGCAGACCAGATCCAAAATGACGATTTACGGCAACAAAGCAGGGTGGATCGCACTTGATCATACCAATATCGGGGTTACATTTAGACTGTTCTCATTTTTGTAAAAGGTGTCCCCCTTGTCCAAGTCTCCCGCCGCGCATGCCACGATTTACCTCAAAGATTATAAAGAGCCCGATTTCCTGATCAAGACGGTGGATTTGACCGTCGAACTCGGGGAGGCGGATACGATCGTCACCTCCCGCCTCGATCTCGCGCGCAACAACGCCGCGGCGAAGAAACTGAGCCTTAACGGTGAACATCTCGAACTTGTTTCCGTTGCCATGGATGGGCGGACGCTCGAAGCGGCGGAATATAAGGTCGACGGCAAGCATCTCACGCTGAACATACCGGCAAAAACGAACCGCTTTCACCTCGACATCAAGACCCGGATCAAGCCGCAGGAGAATACGGCGCTTGAAGGACTGTACAAATCAAGCGGCAATTTCTGTACCCAGTGTGAGGCGCAGGGCTTTCGGCGCATCACCTATTATCTCGACCGGCCGGATGTCATGGCCGTCTTCACGACAACCATTATCGGCGACGGGACGCGATACCCTGTCATGCTCTCGAACGGCAACCTGACGGCGGAGAACACGCTCTCCGACGGTCGCAAATCCGTGACCTGGCATGACCCGCATCCCAAACCCGCCTATCTCTTCGCGCTTGTCGCCGGGGATCTCGCAATGGTCGAGGACAGCTTTATCACCCGCTCGGGCCGGGACATCAAGCTTCGGATCTTTGTTGAAAAGGGCAATGAGGATAAATGCGGTCACGCCATGACCTCGCTGAAAAAATCCATGAAATGGGACGAGGAGAAATATGGCCGTGAGTATGATCTCGATATCTTCATGATCGTCGCCGTCAGCGATTTCAACATGGGCGCGATGGAGAACAAGGGCCTCAATGTCTTTAACTCGAAATATGTGCTGGCCTCCCCGGAGACAGCGACGGACGCCGATTTCGACGGAATCGAGAGCGTTATCGCCCATGAATATTTCCATAACTGGACGGGCAACCGCATCACCTGCCGCGACTGGTTCCAGCTTACCCTGAAGGAAGGGTTGACCGTCTTTCGCGACCAGCAGTTCTCGGCGGATATGAACTCCGCGGCCGTGCAGCGTATTGGCGATGTGCAGCGCCTGCGCGCCGCCCAGTTCCCGGAGGATGCCGGCCCCCTCGCCCATCCGATCCAGCCGCAAAGCTATGTCGAGATCAACAATTTCTACACCGCCACCGTCTATGAAAAAGGCGCGGAGGTGATCCGCATGATCCATACCCTTCTCGGCGAGGAGAAGTTCCGAAAAGGCATGGACCTCTATTTTGAGCGCCATGACGGACAGGCGGTGACGACCGAGGAATTCGTCTCGGCGCTTGAGGATGGCTCCGGCGTGGACCTCACCCAGTTCCGCCGCTGGTATGTAACGCCGGGCACGCCTGAAATTACGGTCAATGAAAAATTTGACGAGAAAACAGGTACTTACAAGCTCACTCTCCAGCAAAGTAACGCCAAGGCCGGTGCCGATTTCAAGCCGCTTCACATCCCGCTCCGGATGGGGCTTCTCGACGAGAATGGCAAAGCGATGGCCTTTACGGAGGGGCCGTTCAAAGGCAAGAACAGCGGCGTTTTCGATCTCACGAAAAAGCGGGAGACCTTCACCTTCGCGGGTCTAAAGTCGCCTCCGCGCGCCTCGCTCTTCCGTGGCTTTTCCGCGCCGGTAAAGATCAACCAGCAAATGGACGATCGCGATCTCGCTTTCTTCTTCGCCAAGGACGAGGACCTTTTCAACCGCTGGGATGCGGGCCAGCGCCTTGCGAATAACATCATCCTGAAACAGATCGAGAAACAAGACGAAACCGCCGCCCTTCCCGAAGCGTTCATGGAGGCGTTTGCCGATATTCTCGCCGACAAGGATCTCGATCGCGCCTTTACCGCCGCCGCGCTCACTCTCCCCGGCGAGCAGGATATCGCACAGAAGATGCCGGTCGTCGATGTCGATGCCATCCACAAGGTTCGCGAAGAAGCAAGACGGCAGATCGGCCTCAGGTTCGAGGAGGAATGGCGGCGGCTTTACGACGAATGCAGCAGCGCGCCGGCGCCCGCGAACCAGCCGGAAAGCAGCAGCCGCAAGCTCAAGAATACGGCGCTCACCTATCTGATCGCGACGGGAAAGGAAGACTATGTCGGCCTCGCTGATAGGCAATACCGTACCAGCGATAACATGACGGACAGCGTCGCCGCGCTTTCCGGGCTCAAGGACATTACGCATCCCGTCCGCGAGGCCCTGTTCGCGGATTATTACGACAAATGGCAGAAAGATGCGCTCGTCATCGACAAATGGTTCATGCTGCAGGCCATGGCAGTACGCGCGAGCACAATTGCCGACGTCAAGGCGCTGATGGATCACCCCGCCTTTACCCTTCACAACCCGAACCGGATGCGCTCCCTGATCGGCGCCTTTGCCTCCGGCAACCCGGTCTATTTCCATGAGAGAAGCGGCGAAGGCTATCGCATCCTGTCGGGCGTGATTGCGGCGCTTAACAAGACCAACCCGCAGATCGCCGCCCGCCTCGTCGCGCCGCTCGGGCAATGGCGGCGGTATGACGCCGGACGGCAGGGCCTGATGACGGCAGAACTCGAAAAAATCCTCAAATTGCCGGATTTATCCGATCATGTTTACGAAATGGCAAATAAAAGCCTGCATAATTAGCCAAATTATCTGATAATATGACGCGAAGCGATATCAGATTGAGGAGCAGCTTTTAATTTCATTTGAGTGATCGGTCGGGGTAATGCGAAAAGAGTTCACCTATTTGGCGCTAATAACCGGGACAATGCTTATCTCGTCGTCTCTGTCGGCGGCGGGCAAACCGGTCGCGATGCAAAATCCCGATGCCGCCACCATGAGCCAGGAAACACCGACCGAGTTTGATGCGGCGGACGGAGAGAGCGTACCACTTCCTATCGCCAAACCCGATCTCGTCGAGCTTGCCCTGCTGAACGCCGATCTTCCCCCAATTCCACAGAAACGCCCCGTCGGCACGGAGCTGCCGCCGCATCCGCTGGCAACCGGCCTGATCGATGCGCGGGACCTGAAGCTTTACCGGGAGGCCTTTGCGCTCGCTGACAAGAGCCAGTGGAGCCAGGCGATGGAAATCGCCGGTCGGGCTAAATACAAGCTGCCGGCGAAGGTAATCGAATGGCGCTATATGAGCGCCTATCGGAATTTTGCGAGTTTCGACCAGATTTCCCGCTTCATCGAAGAAAATCCGGACTGGCCGGGTTTGGGTACCTTGCGCCGTCGCGCTGAACAGGCGCTTGATGAGCCCGTCGCCGCCGAAAGGCTGCTTGACTGGTTCGCTGGCAATGAGCCGGTCACCGGCATCGGTATGTATCGCTATGGCGAGGCGCTGATCGCTTCGGGAAAGGGCGCCGAGGGCGCCAACTGGATCCGCCGCGCCTGGCATGTCGGTGAATTCCGTAAGGACATCGAGAAAGAGATACTGAAAAACTACAGCGGCCTGTTGAGCACGGCGGATCACGAACAACGCCTCGACCATCTGCTGTGGGAGCGGGAAACCGAGGCCGCGAAGCGCATGTTCCGCTTCGTGAGCGAGGGCTACAAGAAACTGGCGATCGCCCGGATCCGGCTGATGACGCGAAAAGGGAATGTCGATCAGGCCATCCGCGCCGTGCCCGCCGAACTCCGCGATGATCCGGGGCTGATATTCGAACGGGCGAAATGGCGTCGCCGCAAGGCCCTCGATGAAGAATCACGTGAACTGCTCTTCGAAGTGGACGACACCGTTCCGCGCGCCGATAAATGGTGGCCCGAACGACATGTGCAGGCCCGCAAGCTGCTGGCGATGGGGCATATTACAGACGCCTATAATCTGGCGAGCCGCCATGGCCTCACTGAGGGCGAGGATTTCGCCGCCGCGGAATGGCTGTCCGGCTGGATCACCCTCCGCTTCCTGGAAGATGGCGACGCGGCACTTCGGCATTTCACGCGCCTGTATGAGAATGTCAGCTACCCGATCAGCCGGGCTCGCGGCGCCTACTGGATTGCCCGGGCGAAAGAATCCCTCGGCGACAGGGTCATGGCGGAATACTGGTACAAGGTCGCGACGCAATATTACACGACCTATTACGGGCAGATGGCGCTGCATGAACTTGGGCAGCGGAAACTCCCCGCAATTCCGCAAATCACGCTGGCAAAAAGTCTTGTAAGCGCCGATGTGGGCAGTGATGAGCAGGTTCTGATCGTCCGCCTTCTCACCGAAATCGGCGTGCCGAAATGGACAAAGCCCTTCCTGCTGGGAATGGCCGAAAAGGCGAAAAGTGAAGCGGATTACGTGGCCGTTGCGGAGCTCGCGAACAAGATCGGGCGGCCGGATTATGCGATTGCCGTCGCCAAACGCGCGTCGCAGCTCGGGACCGAACTGACCGAGATCAACTGGCCGACGCCGACGCTCGCGATCAAGAACCCGCCCATTGAACCGGCGCTGATGCTCGCCATCACCCGCCAGGAAAGCGCGTTCGCCGCCGATGCGGTCTCCTGGGCCGGCGCGCGGGGTCTGATGCAGTTGATGCCGGGAACCGCCAAGGCCGTCTCCCGCCGGCTGAACCTGAACTACTCGCCCACGCTTTTGACCGCCGATCCATCCTATAACGCGATGCTCGGAAGCGCCTATCTCGCCAGCCTGATCGACGAGTTCGGCGGCTCCTACGTGCTGGCCATCGCTGCCTATAATGCCGGACCCTCCAATGTCAAACGCTGGCTCAGGGAATGGGGCGACCCCCGCTCCGGCGATATCGACATGATCGACTGGATCGAGTTCATTCCCTTCTCGGAAACCCGGAATTATGTCCAGCGGGTCATCGAGAATTTGCAGGTCTACCGCGAACGGCTGGCCCGCGACGAGGGCAGCACCTTGAGGATCAGCTTTGACATCAACCGCGGCAGCGCAACGCGATAAGCGCGGCCAATTCTTTACTTGCATTGCCGCGCCAGATATCCAACATTCGGGAAGGCGCGCTTTCTTAAGGAAAGAATGACACATGGCAACCGTAAAGCTTGAACATATCAAGGCCTGCGTGTTTGACGCCTATGGCACATTGTTCGATGTCAATGCCGCGGCCCGCGCCGAGCAGCAGGCGCTCGGGGATAAATGGCAGGAAATTGCCGAAATCTGGCGCATGAAGCAGCTTCAATATACCTGGCTTCGCAGCCTGCAACGGCGTCATGCGGATTTCTGGGACGTTACCGGCGATGCCCTCGACTTCGCGCTTGCCAGCGCAAAAATGGCCGACCCGGCGCTGCGCGAACGGCTGATGAACCTCTATCTCACGCTTTCCGCCTATCCCGAAGTAAAGGCGACATTGCAGACGCTGAAGCGCGCCGGCATGAAATGCACGATCCTTTCCAACGGCACGCCGGAAATGCTCGATGCCGCCGTCGAAAATGCCGGAATTGCCTCCCTTCTCGACGGGATTTACTCGATTGAAGAGGTTGGTATCTACAAGCCGGACCCGTCCGTCTATCAGCTGGCGGTAGACAGGCTCGATGTCTCTCCGTCTGAGATTTCCTTTCAGTCGTCGAACGGCTGGGATGCCTATTCCGCCAAGGCGTTCGGATTCAACGTTATCTGGTGCAACCGCTTCGGCCAGGCGGACGAACGGCTGCCCGAAACGCCGGACGCACAGATCCGCACTCTCGATGAGTTACCCGCCATAGTCGGCGCCGTTTGAATAAGGACACCCTACGCCCATGTCGTTTAGTGAAAATCATTACCCGTCTCAGGATGGCCTGAAACTATATTACCGGGAATATGGATCGGACGAGAGCGTCTGCCCCATCATTTGTCTTTCGGGCCTCACCCGGTCTTCCCTTGATTTTCACGACTTCGCGGAACGCTATTCGAAAGAACGCAAGGTCTATGCGCTCGACTATCGCGGACGCGGCAAATCCGACTATGACAAGGATTACAAGAACTACAATCCGCAGGTCTATCTTGGCGATATTTTCGCCTTCCTGACCCAGAAAAATATTGAGAAGGCGCTGTTTGTCGGAACGTCGCTCGGCGGCCTGCTGACCATGGCGATGGCAGGACTTGCCAAGAATTTCATCGCGGGCGCGGTTCTGAATGATGTCGGACCGGAGGTTGACAGCGCGGGAAGCAGCCGCATCCTCGATTATGTCGGCAAGGATGCCCGTTTCGCGACGCTCGAGGCCGCCGCCGCAAAGCAAAAGGAAATTTATGGCGGCGCCTATCCCGATATGCCGGACGCGAACTGGATAGGCCAGGCGAAAACCACCTTCGTTTATGATGACGCGGCGAAGAACTACCGCCTCAACTACGATCTGGCGCTTGGAAAGGCGCTGGCGGAGCAGATCAATTCCAGCGAGCAGGTTGACCTCTGGCCATTTTTCAAGGCGCTTGCCGATGTACCGACGCTGGCCATACGCGGCGCCCTTTCCGACGTTCTGAGCGCCGCCGTGTTCGAACGGATGAAGACGGAAAACCCGAATTTGCAAACGCTGGTGCTCAACAACAGGGGCCATGTGCCGCTTCTCAATGAGCCCGAAGCCCTTGCCGTATTGGATAATTTCATTGCTCGAGTTCGATAAAACCCCGTCATACCAGTCGATCCGCGACGCCGCCGCGCAGCTTCGCGGCATTGCCGTGCGCACGCCGCTGCTGGAATCCCTCGCGCTCAATGAAAAGCTGGGGGCCCGGCTGTTTCTCAAATGTGAGACGCTTCAGCATACGGGATCCTTCAAATTCCGTGGCGCCTACAACACCCTGAGCCGCCTCTCTTCGTCGCAAAAGGCCGCCGGCGTTATCGCCTATTCCAGCGGCAACCATGCCCAGGGCGTCGCCCTGTCGGCGAAACTTCTCGGCATCCCGGCAACCATCCTGATGCCGGAGGATTCACCGCAGATCAAGCTCGACAATACGCGCGGCTATGGCGCGACCGTCGTCGCCTATGACCGCTACCGCCAGTCGCGCGAAGAGATCGGCGAGAAAATCGCGCGGGAGAAAAACCTGACCCTCGTCAAGCCTTACGACAATTACTTCGTTATTTCCGGTCAGGGAACCGTGGGCATAGAAATTGCGGAGCAAGTGAAGGATCACGGTGCTCGCGCCGACATATGCGTCACCCCGGCCGGCGGCGGCGGGCTGATTGCCGGCACCTCCCTCGCCCTTCGGGAATTAAGCTCCCGGACAAAAATCTATGCGGCGGAACCGGAATTCTTTGATGACACCAGCCGCTCCCTCGCGGCGGGCAAGCCCATCGCCAATGCGGAAGGACATCACAGCATTTGCGATGCCATCGTGACGCCGACACCGGGAAAAATAACCTTCGCCATCAACAAGATGACCCTCTCCGGCGGGCTCGTCGTCACGGAGGAAGAGACCAAATCGGCGATGCGTGCGGCCTTTCACTATTTCAAATGCGTGATCGAACCGGGTGGCGCCGTCGCACTCGCCGCCTTGTTGAGCAAGAAGGTTGATATCCAGGGTAAAACGCTGGTCGCGGTCGCGTCCGGAGGCAATGTCGATCCCGCGCTTTACGCCCGCATCCTCAACGAGGGCGATCAGTAGGTCGCCCAGAACTGCCCGTTCTCCAGTTTCTCCCGATATCCGGCCATGAAGGATTCGAGCTGACCGACCTTCGCGATCACCGTCGCGCGTTCGCGGAATTCGGTCTCGGAAGGATCATTCTGTTCCGTAATCAAATCAAACGCCGCCTGATCGACGGTCCCTTCCATCTTTTCACGGTATTTATCGCGCAGCTGGCGAATGCCGCGCTTGTCATCGGAAAGATTGAGCGCGACGGCGAGCTGCATGATCCGTTGCCGGTCGAGCCGCTCGAAATCCGCGCCGTTGCTGTTGCCGCCATTGCCGATCAGTTTCTCGATCGCCGGGATCGCCTGCGCCCAGTTCCTCGATTTCCAGTGAATTTCAGCGCGCAGCTCATCTGCCTCAAGGCTGCGATCACTCTCGATCAGCGCCAGCGCTTCCTTGTAATGCTGAAGGCCCGCCTGCGCCCGCGCCTCGATATGCAGGCGCTCTTTCTTGGCTTCGGGCGAAAGCTGGCGCCAGCGCGTATCATAGAGCGCGCGCAGCGCTTCTTCCGGCTTGTCGTTCCATAGATGAACAATGGCGAGCTTGGTTCCCGCGGCGGCCTTCTCCGCGCCCTTCAGGCGGAAGCTGACCTGATGCTCAAGGAGCTGCGCCGCCTGTTCAAGCAGATCGACACGTGTCAGGCGGTCCGCCAGGATCTGGATCATCTTGTCGCCGCGATCCCCGACGGGGGTCAGTTCACGGTACTGATAATAAATGGCAAGCGCCTTGACCGGCGGCAGGTTATCGGCCCCGCCCTCCAGGAACAGCTCGGCGAAGAGATCGTTCATCTTGCGGCCAAGATTCCGCGAATAGGGCGACTCCGGGAAATGCCGGACGATCCGCTTATAGGTTTCCAGTCCGTTGCCGATCTGGCCGGTGGCGACATACAAATCACCGAGACGCTTCTGCACCTCGACCTCAAGTTCGTCGCCGCGCCAGGCAAAATCGAGCTTCTCGATCTCGGCGATGGCCTGTTCCGGCGTGATCAGTTTCGCCACGAGATCAACATTGATCTTGTCGAAGCGGGCCTTTTCCGTGATCGGGCGGTATCCGACCTTGATCGCATCGGTAAATTTCGCCGCCGCCGTCGGAAAATCGCTGAGTTGCAGCGCCAGCACGCCTTCCAGATAGGATTTCTCGGCCTTTTGCGACGGCAAGTCAGGCGCCTTGACCTCGTCCAGAACCTGTTTCGCCAGATTAACATCGACATTTTCGAGCGCCGCCCGCGCCCGCAACAGGCGGAAATGATCGGCCCATTCCTTTTCAAAGACATTGAAGGCCGGTGCGGAGTAATTAAGTTCCTGCGCCGCGCGCTCCCAGTCGCCAAGACCGGCGGAGATCATGCCGCGCCAGGGGGCGACTTCGACATCGCCTTCGAAACCCTCGTCATACAGATGGAGGGCCGCCGCGTCATAATGATGCTGACCAAGTTCGGCCAGTCCCATCAGCAGGCGGTATTCCTTGTCTTTCTCGATCTTCGGGTAGCGGCGGATGAGCTCCGCCAACACGCCAAGCGCCTCGGCATAGTATTTCTGTCCGACAAAGAACTTCGCGAGGGCCATCTTTGCCTTGCGCTGATCCTTCTTCTCCGCGGTCGCAATGGCATTTTGCAGCTCCTGCTTGCGGATCGTGAAAAGAACAGGATTTACCTGCCGCCATTCCGCGAGGCGGACAAGCTGCGCCTTTTCGATGGAAGGAGTCGGATAAATTTCTTCGCCCGGCTTTTTCGGAACTTCCTTCGGCTCCTGCGGCGCGGCATATTCGTTGGAAATCGCCGTTACCGCGAAGCCGTTCTGCTCCCGGCCGATGCGGATCTCACCCGCCGATGATCTGAGGGCGACACCCTGCACCGTCGGCAGGATGGTGATGCCGTTGAAGACACGCACCTCCGGAATGCCGTAGCCAGCCGCGGTGAGCGGCATGGCCACCAGTTCTTCCTGCGACTCCGGATCCAAGAAGCGGACCTCCCGGCCGTTATGAACCGCCGGAATGAAGGCGCGGAACTCGGAGGCCGAAATACCCTGTGTCTGGACGCCCAGCGGATGCGTTACGACGGGCCTCGCGTCGAGGGTAAAATCGATGAACCATTCCTCATTGACCTTATCAACCTTGGGCGCATAGCCTTCGCGGAAGTTAAACCGCAGGAGCGTCGCCTTTTGATCGGCCATCTGGCGCGCACTGGAGACGAGGAACTTGTAGGGTCCGGAAAGATTGCTGAAATCCGCCTCGGCGGGACGGTCGAAAATGACCCAATGGGCACCGCCGGATTCGAACATCGCCATCGCGGCCGGCTCATCCCAGGGGAAGATCAGGCGGAAACCATCCTTCAGGTTGGCGATCTTGACCTTGAGCTGCGCGATCTGCGGCGCCTCCATCTGTTTGGCGACGACTTTCGGCTGCTCCACTTTCGCGACCGGCTCCTCACCGGCGTCCTTGATGACGATCGGCTCGGGCTTTTCCGGCTCGACAGCGGCAATTTCCTCTTTCTCCGCGGGCGGGTCGAGGACGATAGTCGGGCCAATGGGCGCAATCGCCGATCCCGACGCGGGCGAAATATACCCCAGCCGGTCATCTTCCTGCGGTGTCGCCATTTCGACGACACCGGAGGAGGCAATTGGTTGCGGCGCTGCCTTTTCCCGCGCGATCTCTATCTTTTCTTCCGTTTTCTCCGTCGGCTTTTTAGCCGGTACAACTGTCGCTTTTTTGTCATTCAGATTGACAACCGGCAGCTCAATCACGGGTCCTTTGGATGTCGCCACAGGCTCATCGCCAGAGGCCTTGGGCGCCACAGGTTCCGCTTTGGCCGTCACCACCGGCGCGACCGGTTCCGGGGACCGGGCAACCGCCTCGGGCACCGTCTTCACCACCGGCGTCTTCACCGGTTTGGTTTCGGGTTCGGGTTCTGGTTTCGCCTCGGCGACGGTAACTTTCTCCGGCCCTTTGCGAACATCGAAGACGATACTTTTCTCATTGCGGAAGCTGGTCGCCGCGCTGCCGGGCGCAAGCCGGACCGTCACCTGCGTTTTATCGCCCGATGCACTCAGCGAGACCGATTTCGCGAAATTGAGCGGATCATTGTTGACGGCCTTTACGTCGATCACAGCGCGGCCATCGAACGTGATTTCGAGCCTATCCTCAACGACGCGGCTGCTATAGCCCGTGTTCGCGGTCGGCCAGTCGAAGACGAGGCGGCTGAAATCCTTGTGATCGCCCGCCCGCAGACGCACGCGGACAGAGGCATCCGACGCCGTGCCGGTCTGTCCCGCGGTCGCCTTTTCGAGCTCCACGATGACCAGATTTCCGTCATTCTTCGAGGCGAGACGCACTTCTCCTTTTAACGGAAAGCGGACGGATTGACGCCCCTCCAAAAATTCGCCGGGGCCGACATAGTTCCGAAGTTCCGCTGAGGCCGCAGCGAGATCCGCGTCAAATGGCGTTGTAAAGCGGATATAGAGGTAGCCGTCTTCAAGTTCGGTACTGAATTCCGGCGCCTTGTCCCAACCAAAGGTCAAGCGGCCGACATTCCCCGTGTCCGCCGCCGTTACCTTTACGGGCACGGCCGCCATCGCCTCCGCCCAGAGACAGGCAATGACCAGAATCCCCGCCAGTAAAAACTGGCCGATCCGGTGTTTGATTGACATACTCGATACGCGGTTCATGTTACTGTCCTCGACCCTCAGCTTCGCGCACGACGATGTCCACACGTCGTGCCAGCGCAAATTTTCTATCCTTGTCGTCCACGTAAATCAGCTCGCCGAAGCGGGAATCCGCCATGCCGAACACCCGGATCGGATAGATATATCCGGAATGCTTCAATTCAGTCGCAACCGACAGCGCGCGCGCCATTGAAAGCGCCCAGTTATTCGGATATTTCGCCGTCGGCGACGTGATGGGATCGGGATCGGTATGGCCGTAAACCTCGACCCTGTTACTGATATGACGGAGGGTATTGCCAATCATATCAATCACCTCGGCAACTTCTCCGCCTTCCTTCTCGGTGCCGGGCCTGAAGAAGTCCCACCCCGCAAGCGAGATCACCAGACGTTCCTCGGCGCGGAAAATCTCGACATTCGCCAGCAGCGGGCTCTGTTCCTTCTTGCCGTTGAGAATGTGCTCCAGATAGGACAGATCAATGGCTTTCGGCTCGGTGATCATGGCCATGTTCTTTTCCGCCTCGCCCGTCTTGGTGACGAGGTCGGTTATGTCGCTCATCTTGTTGCCGAACGTCTCGGTCAGGGTCTGCCAGCGATCGACCTTGATCTCGCTCATCGAGAAGAGCAGGACGAAGAACGCCAGCAGCAGCGCGAGCAAGTCCGCGAGCGATGTCATCCAGACATTGCTGAAATCCTGCGGCTTGTCGCTTTTCGGAAACAGGAAATTCATTTCTGACGCGTCTCCGGCCGGAACTGGAATTCAAGCGTTGGACGCAGGAAGAAGCTGAAATGGATCAGCCCGGCGTCACCGGCCGCCATGCCGATGGAGATATTCCGTGACGGCACGCCCTTATCCATGAGGGTTTGTGCAAGATAACTTACCCGCTGCGGCGCCAGGTCCGTCGGCATCTCCTCGAGTTCCGGGAGGTTGAGCCCGGTGCCGATCATGATTTCAAGGTCCGTCGCAATATTGCGGTTTCGCAAAATCAGCGTCGCCGCGACATCTTCAATAAAGGATCCAAGGCTGTCGCGCAGCTCAAGGCTGCGATAGGCGAAAAGCTGGCGGATCGGCACGGAAAACTGCAGGCGCGTCCCGCCCCTGGTCACCCGCGATTCAACGAGGGGGACCGCCGTCTCGAACACGTTCTTGAGCTTCGCGTGAAAGGCCTGCGTGCCCTGCTCTTCGCCGGAAAGTTTCTTCTGCCGGTCGGCGGGGGTATCCCGCGACAGGCCGTTAAAGGCGATATTGACACTGCCAAGCACGGTGCGAATGCGGTCTTCCTGCATCACCGAAATGGAATGAAGGAAAATGAAAAAGGCGAGCAGCAGCAAATAGAGCGAGACAAAAACGACCGAATTTGCGTTCTTCTCCCGCACCGGCTCCAGCATCGGCTCGATAAAATCTATCTCCGAATTATTGTGATTATCCGTACCGTTCACAATTTACCTGCTTACCCTTCCCAAGACGCCGTAGCGCATCGCATTCAAGCTAGGCAAATTTTACCCGGCAATGGTTAACCGGCGGTAAATGACGGAGGCGATTTCTGGCGGACAGGCAAGAGCCGGAGTCAATTGCCGATGGCGGTCAGCTCTTGTCGTCTTCCACACCCGGAAGCTGCCGGCGTGTTGCCAGTTCAACGGTCAGCTTGTTGGCGCGGCTGCTGTTCATTGCGGCCAGGATTGCCGCCATTTTGGCTTCCTTGATGCTACTTGCAACATCGATGAGGATATCCATTTCGAGATCGTTGAAGATCCGCGCCGCATCCTTCGGTTTCATCTTCTCGTAGATCTTGACCAGGCTCTCCATCTGGGCCTTTTCCTGCTCGTCGTGAAGCTTGAGCAGAGAATTAAGAGTGGTCTCCATCTCCTTCAATTTGGTGATTTTTTCGTCGATGCGTGCTTCCGTCGCTTTCAGCAGGTTATCGCGCATATCGAGTTCTTCACCGCGCCGGTCAAGTTCGGCCCGGCGCTCGACCAGACGCTCCAGCACTTCGATCTCACTCTTGGAGAATTGCCGCACGCCGGTGGGATCCGTTGCCGCAACCCTGGTCTCGTTTACCGGATCGTCGGGTTTTTCCGTCGCAACCGCGGAAACCATTTCTTCCGCTGCGGGCGCCGCCGCTTCAACGGGTTTTTCCTCTTCCTTCTCGCTTGCCTGAACCTCGGCGAGCCGGACGTCGAAAAGAACGCCCTGGGCGTCCGTCCAGACCGCGCTCAGCTTGAGCCCGAAGATCAGGATCAGCGCAAAGACCGTTACGGGCAAAATGCGAATATGTTTCATCATGGAAGGTCCCGCCTCACGTCGCTTTGGTCAGCATTTCAAAAAGTTCTTTTTCCGCTTCGGTGCGGAATTTCTTGGGTTCCTCGGACCGGCTGTCAAGGGTGATTTCCTCATCATCGAAAAGCCCCGCCGGATCATCGTCATAGACCCCTGTCACCTCGCGTTTCGCGGTTGATTCGACCCCTTTTTGGAGACGATCGGCGATCCGCGTGCTGGAGGCATTGATCAGTTGCAATTCCTCGATCAGATCCTTCGCCTGCTTGATTTCATCGCGAAACTGCTTGCCGGTGGTCGCCGCCAGGTTTTTAAGCTCATCGACACCTGATTTGGACCGCAGGAGTGCCTTGTCGAATTCCTCCGTCAATTGCCGGAGTTCCGTATGGGCATCGCGCATGTTGGACAGGCGCTTGTTCAACAATGCGCAATAGCCGATTGTCGCCAGCAACAGCCCGACGAGAAACAGGTTCAACAGAAAATCAAGTGGTAGAGAATCCAGCATTATTTTAACCCAGCGTTCGCAGTGATTTATCGACCTTCACGGCAATATTCTGACCGGATCGGCCCATTTTTCCCGACACCATCGATATCCCGCCGCAGCGGAGTACCGTCGGGCTGCTCGGCGAGGCGTTGAACATGATCGTATCGCCGATTTCCAGTTTCAAAACATCATTGAGCGACATCTGCTTTTCATCGAGGACCGCCTGGATATCGACCTCGGTCGACCAGAGTTCGGTTGCCAGATGGTTTTCCCAAATGCTGTCACGCCCAAATTTTTCGCCCATGAACATCTGCAGGAGAAGTTCGCGGACCGGCTCCAGCGTCGCGTAGGGAAGAAGCATTTCAAGGCGTCCGCCCCGATCTTCCATATCGATCCGGAGCTTGATCAAAATCGCCGCATTGGCGGGGCGTGCGATGGTCGCAAAACGCGGGTTTGTCTCGATGCGCTCATGGCGGAAGTTGACCGGGCTCAGCGGCTCGAAAGCGCCGGTCATGTCGTTGAGAACAACAGAAACCATCCGCTCGACGAGGTTGCGCTCGATGGTCGTATAGGGCCGCCCCTCGATCCGCATAGCCGCCGTTCCCCGGCGGCCACCAAGCAGAACGTCAACAATCGAGTAGATCAGGGAGCTTTCGACCATGATCAGGCCGAAATTGTCCCATTCCTCGGCGCGGAACACGCTCAGGATCGCCGGCAGCGGAATGGAATTGAGATAATCACCGAAGCGGATCGATGTAATGTTGTCCAGGCTGACCTCGACATTATCGGAGGTGAAATTGCGCAGTGACGTCGTCATCATGCGCACCAGCCGGTCAAAGACGACCTCCAGCATCGGAAGACGTTCATAATTTACCAGCGCCGAGTTGATGATGGCCTTGATGCCGGAATTTTCGCCGCCACCGTCGCCATCCATATCGAAGCCGAGGAGGCTGTCGATTTCATCCTGGTTGAGGACGCGGGTGCTGTGACCGGTCATGGCAGCGGCGGAAGAAGCTGTATCGCCGCCGTCCGCATCCGCCATCGCCGCGGCCATTTCGTCATCGCCACCCTCGGCGGCCATGGCGGCGGCCATGTCCATTTCCCCGTCTTCTTCGGCGGCCATGGCGGCCGCCATATCCATTTCGTCGTCCAGATCAGCCATAAACCTACCTATTGCACCAGCAATTCTTTAAACAAGACGTCGTTGACCTTAACCGGGGTCGCCGAGTTGTTGATCCGCATCAGCAGCTCTTCCTTGAGGCGGAAGACGCCCTGGGATCCGTTCAGGTCTTCCTTGCGAAGTTCGCGAAGATATACCTGGAAATTATCCATGATCCGCGGGATCAGCAGTTCGAGATCGGCAATCGCCGCCTCGTCCGCAAGCTCCAGCGATACGCCGAGTTTCAGGAAACTACTCGATGACGTACTGGAGTTCAGATTGACCAGCATTTCCGGAAGATCATAGAAGACGACCTTCTTGTTCATCTCGGCGGCCTTGGCGGCGATTTCCTCTTCCGTCGGTTCCGGCGTGTCGAATACGCCGGCGTAATAGGCGCCACCGGCGCCACCGCCAATAATCAACAGGGGAAGCAAAATGAAAAGAACCAGAACCTTACCGCTCAGTTTCTTTCGCTTTTTCGGCTCGCCGTCCTCGTCCTGCTCGGCGTCCAACGCCTCATCATCTATCTCGTCAGCCATTGTTCGTTTCGTACCTTCGACGATCTCGACATTCGTTAACTGGCTACAGAGTAGGCGGCTTTGGTTAACAAGAAGTTGAGATTGTTAAGATCATTTGCATAAAGGCGCGTTTTTTTGGGGAATTTCGCGAAATGCCGCTCATCTCGCCGGTCAGAATGGGAAAAAATTGCCGCCCCCGGTCGGAATTGCGCCCCGGTTTACCGCGCATCGTTCATCCCGATAAAGTCAAATCATTGTTTTTATTGAGTATTTTTTCTGGCATGGCCTTTGCGTAAGTAAGGGCAGATCAATTTGTGCCAGAAGGGCAGAGATATGGAAAACGCAGTTTTTATCGGATTGTCACAGCAAATGGCGTTGAAGCGGCGCCTTGACATGACCGCAAACAACCTTGCCAACGTCAATACGACCGCCTTCAAGAGCGAGCATCCGCTGTTCGAGGAGTTTCTGGTCGAGCGCCTGAACCAGGAAGACGTCTCCTTCGTTCAGGATTACGGCAGCTATCGTGATTTGCGGGAAGGTGAATTTACCCATACGGGCCGCCCGCTTGATCTCGCGATCAGCGGCGCCGGTTATTTCTCGATCGAGACGCCCGAGGGCATCCGCTATACGCGGAATGGCAGCTTCCGTCTTGATAACGATGGCTATATCGTCACCATCAACAACCAGGCGCTTCTCGATGAGAACAACCGCAAGATCATGGTCGACGTCCAGTTCCAGGAAGTCACCGTCGCCCCGGACGGCACGATCACGACGGCACCGGGCCAGACACAGAAGATCGGCATGGTTCAGTTCGAGAACCAGCAGGTTCTCAAGCAGATCGGCAACGGCCTTTATGATGCAGAGGATTTTCGTCCCCAGCCGGCCACCGACGTAAGCGTCATGCAGCGCACTTTGGAGAAGTCCAACGTCAATCCCATCCTGGAAATGACGTCAATGATCGACATCATGCGCGCCTATCAATCGGCTCAGCAGTTGCTGGATTCTGAAAATGACCTGCAGCTCAAAGCCATCGAAGAATTACCCGCGGTACAGTAAAGAAGGAACAAGATAATGCGCGCTCTCGGTATTGCCGCCACAGGGATGTTGGCCCAGCAGCTTAACGTGGATGTTATTTCGAACAACATCGCCAACATGACCACCACCGCCTTCAAGCGCCAGCGCGCGGAGTTTCAGGACCTGCTCTATCAGGACATGGAACGGGCCGGCGCGGCGTCCTCGGATGCAGGGACCATCGTTCCCGCCGGTATCCAGATCGGTGTCGGCGTGAAAACCGCATCGGTTTACCGTATCACCGACCAGGGCGGCCTAGAGGCCACTGGCAACACCTATGACATGGCGATCCAGGGTGAGGGATATTTCCGCATCCTGCTGCCGAGCGGCGAAGAAGCCTATACCCGCGCCGGCTCGTTCCAGCTGAGCCCGTCCGGTGAAATCGTGACCCAGGACGGCTTTACGGTGATCCCGAGCGTCACCATCCCGCAGGACGCGACCAGCGTTACCATCAATCCCAGCGGCGAAGTCGAGGTCCAGATCGACGGCCAGGTCAACCTTCAGACCGTCGGCCAGCTCGATCTTGCGATTTTCTTCAACGAGGGAGGCCTGCAGCCGCTCGGCGACAGCCTTTACAAGGAAAGCACCGCCTCCGGCGCACCGACCATCGGCGTTCCGGGATCAACCGGTTTCGGCACCCTGCGTCAGGGCTATCTCGAGATGTCCAACGTGAACGCGGTGCAGGAAATCACCCAGCTTATCAGCGCCCAGCGGGCCTATGAAATGTGCTCGAAAACGATCACGGCCGCCGATGAAATGATGTCCGTCACCAACCAGCTCGGACGATAAACACTTTCTAGTATGAAAGGGTCAGCTATGAAATACATTGCACTCGTTTTAACCTTGATGGTCGCCCTCACCGCGCCCGGCATCGCCGTTGCCGAGGAGTCGGTCACCCTCCGCCGTGATATCACGGTCGAAGGGGACCGGATTACGCTTGGCGATCTTTTCATGGGCGCCGGTGACAAGGCCGATCTGGTGATCGCCCCATCCCCGGCCCCGGGCAAAACGACCGTATTCAAGGCTGTCTCTGTCGCCCGGTTTATTCAGTCGAAGGGACTGGAATGGCGCCCGGCAACCCCGATCCGCCGGATCACCGTCCGCCGCCTCGGCGCCAGCATTCCGCAGCAGGTCATCGATGAGCAGTTGCGCGCCGCCCTGGAATATGAAATGCAGCTGGAACTTTTCGAGATGAGCCTCGCAACGCAGAATCTCAACATCCAGATCGCCGCGAACGAGCCGCAGACGGTTTCCGTCGAAAATCTGTATCTTAACAAGACAAGCGGTCAGTTTGTCGCGGAAATCCTGGCCCCCGCCCATTCGGAGAACGGCCAGCGCGTCCGCATAAGCGGTCAGGTTCATCCGCAGACGATGATCCCAGTTCTCAAACGCTTCAAGCCCGCGGGCGAGGAAATCCGCGAAAGCGATATCGACTACATGGCGGAACGGACGAGCAAAGTCGGCCGCCAGGTCGTGACCGATGCCGCCTTTTTGATCGGCAAGAGCCCGCGCCGCTCGGTTCGCTCGGGCCAGCCAGTCAGCATGAGCAATCTCGGCGATCCCGTTCTGGTCGGAAAAGGCAAGCTCGTTTCCGTTATTCTTGAGCATGGGGGAATGTATCTCTCTGTCACCGGACGCACGTTGGAGGCCGGCGGCGAAGAGGATGTGATCCGCGTCGAGAACATAAACAGCCGCAAGGTAATTCTGGCCCAGGTGATCAGCGCGCAGGAAGTCCGCATCGTCACCCGTCCGCCGCAACTGGCGTCCGCCAATACTGTTGAAAACTGAAGGAGTATCCGATGACAACCCGCCTCAATACCATATCCCGCGTCCTTCTGGTGGCCGGCCTTGGCGTTGCGCTGTCCGGCTGCAACTTCTTCACCCGGCTTGCCAATATCGGCGAAGAACCGCCGCTCTCGCAGATCGAGAACCCGGTCGCCCAGAAAGGCTATCAGCCGGTCTCAATGCCGATGCCCCGCCCGGAACCCGTATTGCAGCAAGCCAATTCGCTCTGGCGACCTGGCTCCAAGGCCTTTTTCAAGGACCAGCGGGCCAACCAGGTCGGCGATATCGTAACCGTTCTTGTCGAGATCGAGGACAAGGCGACGCTGAACAATTCGACCGACACGTCACGCACCACATCTGAAAATGCCGGTTTCGCGGGCCTGCTCGGCCTGGAATCCCAAGTGACGAAAGTCCTGCCCGAAGGCACGAGCGCCAGCGCCCTTGTCGATCTTGGCAGCGACCACAGCGTCAGCGGATCCGGCGCCGTCAACCGCAACGAAACCATCAATATGGAGATTGCCGCCATCGTCACCCAGATCCTGCCGAACGGCAATATGGTGATCGTCGGCCGTCAGGAAGTACGGGTGAATTTCGAAAGCCGCGATCTGTCGGTGACCGGCGTCGTCCGGCCGGAGGACATCACCTCGTCGAACACCGTCCAATCCTCGAAGATTGCCGAAGCCCGCATCGCCTATGGCGGCCGGGGCCATCTGACCGATGTCCAGCAGGGACGCTACGGCCAGCAGCTCTTCGATATCATCTTCCCCTTCTAAAAGGGTCCTATATGCCAACAAAAAAGCCGGTTCCTCGCGAACCGGCTTTTTCTTTCCTTATCTCAATCAGGATCAGTCGTCCCGGTAGCTCTTCTCGCGCCGTTCGTGGCGTTCCTGGGCTTCCAAGCTCAATGTCGCAACGGGACGCGCCTCAAGACGCTTCAGCGAGATCGGTTCCCCCGTCTCGACGCAATAGCCATATTGGCCCTCGTCTATCCGGCGGAGCGCCGCATCGATCTTGCCAATCAGTTTGCGCTGCCGGTCACGGGTGCGCAGTTCCAGTGCCCGCTCCGACTCGGTCGACGCCCGGTCAGCGATATCCGGCTCCTTCACCGTCTCTTCCTGCAGGCTCAGAATGGTTTGGCTGGCGTCCGCAAGAATTTCGCTACGCCACTTCAACAGTTTCGCGCGGAAATATTCTTGCTGCCGTGGATTCATAAACGGCTCATCCTCGGACGGCCTGTAATCTTCAGGAATTTGAACGTTCATTAAGCGACTCCAGTTCCCACATCAAGTGTCGCATTTCCGACACCCAAAAAATTAACGGCAATAAATATAAGATCACGCGCGCATTAGCAACAAACTAATGGGCTATCGCGTGATATTTATGAAAGTCGAATGAAATTCAATAAGATATCGGGAAATCTGCCAATCGTCAGATAAAAGCAGATCAGAAGCCAAATTTCGCCAGCTCGACGGCCGCGCGAACCTCGATATCCTTGACAATCTGCTGCAGTTCGGGATCGGCGCCCTTCACATCGTAACCGGAAAGCGTGTTTTTCAACTGCTTCAGATTATCCGCCGTCAACCGGCCGGTGAGCAGGCCATCGCGGATCGCCTCCAGCTTTTCGAGCAGGTCCTCCCCCTTCACGACGGCGCGGCGGTTGTCTTTCGGCTGTTCGTCATCCACCCCCTGCAGGGCGACCAGCGCCTCGATCGAACTGATGGGAGACGACGAGGCAACGCCGCCGGAGGCCACCGTTTCAACCGGGTCATTTTCTATGGAAAATTTCGCGCCGGATTTTTGCGACGCCTTGCCGCCTTTACTGCCCGATGCCGGACTGGTCCGGCCTGGTCCGCCCACTTTCATCTTACAACAGTTACCCCGTCACATATTTGATGACAATCGATGTCATGCCCCATTCTCATGGGACATTCTTTCCCGGTCAAGGGGAAGATATTGCCCTTCGGCGCGGAAAATATTCCTCAACAAAAGCGAAATCCATATAAATCAATGAGTTAGCAGTCATAAAACTTGGCATGTTTCTCGCTTATCTTTTATCGAAATTAGAAAATTTTGGGTATCCAAGAACGGAACTGACTGATGGCTTTAAAGATTGTTCAGCAAATCGCAACGCATTCGAAGGCGAAATCGCACAATATTGCCGCGGTTTTTGTCGCCTTGAGCTGCCTCTTCTGGTCATTCGACGCAGCGAACGCCGCCTCGCGCGTGAAAGATATCGCCGAGTTCGAGGGAATTCGTGACAATATCCTTGTCGGCTACGGGCTGGTCGTCGGCCTGAACGGCACCGGCGACTCGCTGCCAAATTCCCCTTTCACCGAACAGAGCCTCACCTCGATGCTGGAACGCCTCGGCGTGAATACCAGCGATGAAACCCTGAAGACGAAAAACGTTGCGGCGGTGGTCGTTACCGCCACCTTGCCGCCGTTCCAGCGCCAGGGCACGAAAATCGACATCGTCGTCAGCTCCCTCGGTGATGCCACGAACCTGATGGGCGGCACCCTGGTCGTTACGCCGCTGATGGCGGCGGATGGCGAAGTTTATGCCGTTGCGCAAGGAACGCTTACGGTTGCCGGCTTTGCCGCGGGCGGCGCCGCTGAATCCATCACCCGCGGCGTGCCGACGACCGCCCGCGTCGTCAATGGCGCGATTGTCGAGCGCGAACTCGGGTTCGATCTGGCGGCGCTTACCAGCCTGCGCATCTCGCTTCGCAACCCGGATCTCACGACCTCCCGCCGCATTGCCGCGGCGATCAACAAATATATTGGCACGACCGTCGCCGAACCGTCCGATCCGTCGACGGTTATCCTCAACCTCGATGGCAGCCAGCGCGAGAACATGGTCGAACTGCTCGCCGATATCGAACAGCTTCAGGTCAATCCCGACCAAATCGCCCGCGTTGTCATCGACGAGCAGTCCGGCATTATCGTGATCGGCAGTGAAGTCCGGGTCGATACCGTCGCCATCGCCCAGGGCAACCTGACGGTCCGGATCACGGAAACCCCGCAAGTCTCCCAGCCTGCCCCCTTCTCGGAAAATGGCGAGACCGTCGTCGTGCCACGCACCAATGTCGAGGTCGACGACGATAGCGACAAGAAACTGACCATCCTCAAGGAGGGCGTCCGCCTTCAGGATCTGGTCGACGGCCTCAACGCCCTCGGCATCGGACCGAGAGACATGATTTCCATTCTGCAGGCCATCAAGGCCGCCGGTGCCCTGCAGGCAGATATCGAGTTAATGTAATGAGCGAAATTCAGACAAACGCCCCGAAATTTATCGTCGACACCAGCGCCGCGGAAAAGAAGAACCGCCCGCAGACGGACGATCAGATCCGCCAGACGGCCATCGAATTCGAAGCCTTCTTCCTGAGCCAGGTTCTGAACTCCATGTCTTCCGGGCTTGAGACGGACAATGTCTTCGGCGGCGGCGAATCGGAGAAGATGTTCCGCTCCATGCTGAACGACGAATATGCCAAATCGATGAGCCGTAACAACAGTGTCGGCATCGCCGATGCGGTTTATCGTGAAATGCTGGCCTTGCAGGAGGTTAAGTAAATGACGGAAGAAACCCAGACCAACGCACCAAAACTGATGAGCCCCGAAGCCCTGTCGCGTATGATTTCGCGGTTGAGCGATGTGCTGGCGCAGGAAAACAAGCTGCTCGACGAGAATAAACCGGAAAGTTTCAAGGCGACGCTGAGCGAAAAAACCCGCCTGATCGCCGTGTATAATCAGCAGATGACCCTGATCAAGAAAAATCCCGACGCCTATAAATCCTGCCCCAGGGAAGAGATCGATCATCTGAAGGAAGTCAGCAGCAAATTCTACGGGATCCTCGACAGCCACTTCCGCAAGCTTTCCACCGCGAGAACGGTGACGGAGGGACTGGTCAAGGCGGTCGCGGACGAGGTGGCCAAGAAAAAGGCGCCGCCCAGCGGCTATACGGCACGCGCCAGCGTCGCCAATCCGCTCTCAAGCAGGAATTCGCGCGCAGTCGACGGCGCCATCGCCATCAATCAGGTGATTTAGAAAGCCGGTGTGAAATTCAGACTTCGCTGTTGACCGCAATACCCTGCAATTCACGGTAATAGGCAACACGCCGAAGAACATAATCGCCGGGGAACTGTTTCAGAACTTCCTCGGTTTCCCGATCGACAAGGCGATAGACATATCTGCCGCTGTCCTGATCGTGGTCGATGCTGAACCGACCAGTGGGAAAACGGGAATCGGTGAACAATCCACCAATCGCCGCTTCGGCGCGCTTTACCGGATCTGCAACGACGGCCTCATTCTCCGACGGGCCGGTAATGCCCTCGTTGAAGGATTTCGTCGCGTCGTTTCGTGCCGGGTTGGAACCGGACGTCGACGAGGTGACCAACGGGTCTTGTTTTGCATACGGGGTTACGTCCATAACGCAACTCCTCTCCTTTATTCTAAAGGTAAAGCCAAACACAATTTGCGGAAGTACCGCAGGTATCAAACCTAGCGGAAATATGTTAACAAATTCTTAATGCCGCAGGGAAGGACTTCGCCGGATATCAGGCCGGCGAAGCGAAAAAGCGATGTTTGTGATGATTGCGCGGTGACGCTTATTGCGTCCCATACTGGATGTAGTCGGTCCAGATGCGCTCTATTTGACGCAGATGCTTGCGCGTTTCGGCAACATCCGGCGCCGGATTCGACCGCGCCAGAAGATCCGATTGCTTCTGTTCAAGCTGGGCGAGCTTCTCAACCATATCAAGGCCCTTTTCCGACAGGCGGATCATCGTCGCGCGGCGGTCGCGATCGGATTTTTCCTGCAGGAGATATCCCATCTCGACAAGCTTCTTCAGGTTATAGGACGCATTCGATCCCTGATAATACCCACGGGACATCAGCTCACGGACATTGATTTCCTCATCACCGATATTGGCGAGCAGGAGCGCCTGCACGGCATTGATATCGGTAATCTCCATCAACGTGAGTTCTGTTCGCAAGACGTCGAGAAACCGGCGGTGAAGCCGTTCAATCAACCTGGTGAGTTCATGATAATCGTCAGTCACAATTTTTCCTTAACTTTACCGGCAATACGCGTTTATCGAAAAATGAAACTCTTAGAAATCTTGTGCTATTCTGCCCGGACAATCTTAACGAATTGTAAAATGTTAAAAATTCTTCGCGAAGAATAGGCGATATCGTCGCAAATCCTCCGAAAACTCTCTCGTTTTCGATAATTTCACTGAATTCCCTTCTTTCTTCGACGCCACGGTTATGTAAAATAAGGCATAATTTCGCGGCAATATTATGATCACGTCGTAGTTTTTAAGATGATACCGCCGGGTAATTAACGGGAATTTAATGTCGCTATAGCATTTTGGGGCGTTAAGATCGACTTGCGCAGGCCATTCATTTTGTCCGGACCGGGCCGCCGGGCATGCCCGGCAGGACGAGTTTTCGGAATCAATTGGTCGTCGCGAAGCGAGGCTTCATATGGCGGAAAACAGGATTGAGATGACAGATAGTCAGAATGAAGAGCTCGACAGGCTGATTGCGCTGTCCAAGGACAGCAGCAAGCGCGGCCGGCGGCAGCTGTTCAACAATATCACTGAACTCTTCCTGAAGGACGAAGAGCGCATGAGCCAGCAGGAGCATGCGCTTGTTATTGGCATTCTGTCCAAGCTGCTTTCCGAAATCGAGACGACGATCCGCCAGAATCTGGCCGAAGAACTGGCCGACCTTGAAGACGTCCCGCACGGGCTTATCACCCTGCTCGCCAATGATGAAATAGATGTCGCGCGCCCGATCCTGTTCAAAAGCCACCTTCTTGCCGAGCCGGACCTGATCGAGATTATCCAGAACCGCAGCAAGGAGCATCTGCTCGCCATCGCCGAGCGGGATGACCTGAACACCACGCTGAGCGATCTTCTCATCAGCCACGGCGATGAGGATGTGATCTCGCACCTGATTGAAAATGGCGACGCCAAGATCTCCCGCAAGAGCATGGAGTATCTCGTCGAGGAATCCCGACGCATCGACCGCTTCCAGGAACCGCTGGTCGCCCGCCATGATATTCCGGCCGACCTCGCCCACAAGATGTTCTGGTGGGTATCCGCCGCGCTGCGCCGCCATATCCTTGAACATTTCGAAATAGACGAACTTGAGCTGCACGAAAAAATCGTCGCCGCCACCAAGACCGAATATCGCTATGATGTCACCGCCAAGAGCTCGAACGCGGACAAGCTCATTGCCGAACTCGTCAAACGCAAGGAGCTTAATGAGAAATTCCTCGTCCAGGCACTCCGTGGCCGCCAGATCCGTCTGTTCGTCATCGGGCTCGCCGAACTCTCCGGCCTCGACTACCTGAAAATCAGTCGTTTTATTTATGATCCGAACGCCGAAGCCCTGCTGGTTGTCCTCAAGGCGCTTGAATTCAGTCGCAGTTCTTTTTCAAGCGTTTACCTGTTAACCCGCAATATTTCGCATGATGAAAAAGTAAAAAATACAACACGTCCGGAAGAAGTTGAGATTATAATGAAAATTTATGATAAACTTTCGGCGAAAAGTGCGAAAATGACATTACGCTTCTGGCAACTGGAGCGTGATTATCTGGAAGCCATAGAAAAACTCGACGACGATCTGGACGACGACAGGGTTTATCTATGAGTCCTGAAGTAGCGTAACACGGTATCAGGGAACATGTGGATTTGCATGTAGTAAGTGTATGACTGAACGGGGGCAAGGAAGCGTCGTGTCGCTTCATTCGGATGTGAAAAACGCGAGCGGCTCGGACATTCCGTCGACGCAGAGCATTGTCAGCCGGGAATTCTTCGATGCCGTTTTTGAACAGGCCCCCCCGATGTATATGGCCCGCCCTGACGGGACCGTTATTTATGCCAACAATGGCTATCGGGAACATTTCCGGCCCGGCGCCGCGCAACGCGTTGAAGACAAGATACTCCCCTCCCTGCCCCAGGATCATCTCGATATCGTCAAGCGCATTGCCGAGACCGGCGAAACGGAAACGCGACAACTTTCCCTCACCAGTGGCCGGGAAACGGAATATTTCCTCTCTCGCCATTTCCCGATTTTTGATGACGAAGACCAACTGATCGCAATTTGCGGCAGCTTCATCAACTCGACCCGGCAGGTCAACGCCGAAGCCAAGCTGAGAGAGGAAAAGCGCCGGTTTCTCGACATTACCCGCGCCGCCTCCGACTGGATATGGGAGACGGACGCCGATGGCCGGCTCACCTTCGTATCCGACCGCGTCGTGCAGGCAGTCGGCCTGCCGCCGATGCTTCTCAAGGGCAAGAAACTCGCCGATCTGGGCGTCTTCAAGCCCGAGCCGACGGGCGGCAACAAGGCCGAATTCGCCATGGAGCAGCATGTCCCCTTCCGCTCCGTCCCGCTCGAGATCCAGGATACCAGCGGCGACTACAAGATTTTCAATATGTCCGGCGTCCCTGTCTTCGACGAGAAAGGCCGCTTTGTCGGCTATCGCGGCACGAGCGACGATATCACGGCGCGGCTTCATGCCGAGGACGAGGCCCTGTCTTCAAAAGCCAATCTGGAGCGGGCGATCAATGAAATCACCAAGAAAAACATCCAGTTAGAGGTAACAGCGAAGAAAGCGCTGGAATCGGCGAAGGCAAAGGATACCTTCCTTGCCAATATGAGCCATGAGCTGCGCACGCCGCTCAACGCCATCATCGGTTTCGCCGAAGTCATCGGGCTTGAGACCTTCGGTCCGATCAGCGATAAATATCGCGAATATGTCGGCGATATCCTGAATTCGGGAAAGCATCTGCTGAGCCTGATCGAGGATATTCTCGACATCGCCCGGATTGAAAGCGACAAGATCCCGATCGAAATCGTCCCGACCGCGCTCGGCGGCATGGTGGCGGACGCCTATGTCCTCGTACAGAACCATGCGCGGCAGAAAGGCCTTGAAATAATCGGCACGCGCATCACCGAGGATGTCAAGCTGGCCGTCGATCCGACCCGGTGCCTGCAGATCCTTGTGAACATCATCGGCAATGCCGTCAAATTTACACCGAACGGCGGCACCATCGGGATCGAGTATGAAATCATCGATGACACCTTTGTCGATATCACCGTCTGGGATACCGGTCCCGGCATCGCCCCTGAAGATCAGGAGAAGATCTTCGAAGCCTTCAAGCAGGCGCATGAAGGGGTTTACAGCCGCGGCACCGACGGCGTCGGCCTCGGCCTGACGCTCTCTCTCAAGCTCGCGCGGCTGATGGGCGGCAATATCACGGTGAAAAGCAGCCTTTCTGACGGCAGCCGCTTCAAAATCCGCCTGCCGCTTGCGCATTGAGGGAATTCCGCGTCTCCCGAAATCGCGGAATTCAGCCCGTTATTAAGGTTTATTTAACACTAAAATTCTAGAGTGATCCGAAGAGTTTAGAACCCTTTGGACGAATTCGTAATGAGCGCTGCCCATCATGAAAATATTGAAGAAATAAAAATGCTTGTCGGTCTGGCGGAAACGAAAACACCGGAGCAGCGGGAATTCCTCTACAACAGGATCGGTGAGTTTCTTGTCGACGACAAACAGGCCTTTTCCAGCTCCGAAAAGGAAATCATGGCCGATATCATCTGCCGGATCACGGCGGATGTGGAAAAATCGATCCGGGCGAATTTTGCGAAAAAGCTGGCAAGCCGTGCGGATGTTCCCCCCAGCCTGATGGCGTTTCTCGCCAATGACGACATTGAGGTGGCCCTGCCGATCCTCCGCGATTGCGGTTTGCTCGCGGAAAATGATCTGCTGGAAATCGTCAAGCTTCGGTCCAAGCAGCACCGTCTCGCCGTCGCCGCGCGCGACAATATCGGCGAGAATGTCTGCACGGCGCTGTGCGAGATCAATGATCCGGATATCACGGTGACGCTGCTGCAGAACCACACCGCCCAGATGCCCCTGCTGATGCTGAGCTATCTCGGTGAGCAATCGGAATTCATCCCGGAATATCAGCGCCCGCTTCTGGAGCGCCCGTTCCTGCCCCAACCAATCGCCGAGAAAATGTACCGCTGGGTGTCCATTTCCTTGCGCGAATATATCTGCGCAAATTTCGAGGTGGATGTGCGGGCGCTGGAAATGGATATCCTGGATCGGGAAAAGACGATCGAGGCAATCTCGGGTGACAGCGATCCGTCCTTCCGTCTCGTCGAAAAACTCCATCGTTCCGGCGACCTGTCGACAAGGTTCATGATCAAATCCCTGCATCAGGGAGAAATCGACCTGTTCGAATTTGCCTTCGCCAAGCTGCTTGACGTCGATATCGACCAGGCGCGGGCGATCATCTATACGGACAATCCGGAAATTCTGGCGGTGGCCTGCCGCAGCCTGAATATCGACCGGGTCATCTTCAAGACAATTTATGACCTCACGGCGTCAATCCGCGACAAATCATCATCAATCCTGTCGCCGGTCAAATCGGTGCCGATGGATTTCTATGACCTGCTAACGCAGGAGTCCGCGGCGGCGGCGCTCAAGAACGAAGATTTCATGTCCGGAAACATCAAATATTCCGAAACATGCTAGGCATTTCGGCCGTTTTACCTCATCGCTTGCAAAACGAGATTAAAACTATATTTTGAAAGGAGAAGTTCGTCTGACCCTCTTTTCGGAACCGGCGCGTGATTGATCCATTTGGCAGGAAAATAAGCTATCTTCGGGTGTCCGTCACGGATCGCTGTGATTTCCGCTGCAAATATTGCATGTCGGAGAACATGACCTTCCTGCCGAAAAAGGATGTTTTGAGCCTCGAGGAGCTGGAGAAGATCTCCGCCGCGTTCATCCGCAAGGGCGTGCGCAAGATCCGCATTACCGGCGGCGAACCGCTCGTTCGCAAGGGGATTATGGAACTTTTCCGCAACCTCGGCCTCTATATCCGGAGCGGCGAACTCGATGAACTGACGCTCACCACCAACGGCAGCCAGCTTGAAAAATATGCGGGAGAGCTTTTTGAGGCCGGCGTCAGGCGCCTTAACGTCTCGCTGGATACGCGCGATCCCTACCGCTTCCAGGATATTACCCGCTGGGGCAATTTCGAAAAGGTGATGGCGGGGATCAGGGCGGCGAAGGCGGCCGGTCTCAAGATCAAGATCAATACCGTGGCGCTCAAGGGCTTTAATGACCATGAATTCAATGACCTGGTTCGCTGGGTCGGCGATGAGGGGATGGATATCACCTTCATCGAAACCATGCCCATGGGCACGATCGACGGCCATCGCTCGGACCAGTATCTTCCGCTCTCGGACGTGAAGCAACAGCTTGCCGAAAACTGGACCCTGACGCCGTCGGCCTATCGGACAGGCGGGCCGTCCGACTATTTCGATGTGGCGGAAACCGGTGGGCGGATTGGCTTCATTACCCCCCTCACCCATAATTTCTGCGAAAGCTGCAACCGGGTGCGGCTGACCTGCACCGGCATGCTCTATATGTGCCTCGGTCAGGAAGACAGCGCCAACCTGAAGAATGTCCTGCGCGGCGAAAACGGCGCCGCCGCCCTTGATGCGGCGATCGACGAGGCAATCGGCCGCAAGCCGAAGGGGCATGATTTCGTCATCGACCGGCAAAATGACGACCGTCCGGCGGTCCCCCGTCATATGAGCGTAACGGGCGGCTAAGGACGGATGAAGATCTACTTTACCGCTAGCGAGTCCGAGGACGCGCAAACCGCCCTTAAAATGCTGGAAACCCGCTATCCGCATGTTGCGTCGGACGAGGCGGAAATTATCGTGGCGCTCGGCGGCGACGGCTTCATGCTGGAAACCATGCACCGGTTCATGGACTCCAACCTGCCGATCTACGGCATGAACAAGGGAACCGTCGGGTTTCTGCTCAACAATTACAAGGAAGATGGCCTGGTTGAGCGGTTAAACGCCGGCGAGATCACCGAGTTGCATCCGCTCAAGATGACCGCCGTCGACATGCATGGCCGGAAAACCGAGGCGCTCGCCATCAACGAGGTTTCCCTCCTTCGCGAAAGCCGCCAGACCGCGAAAATCCGCATTTCGATTGACGATCATGTCAAGGTCGCGGAGCTCACCTGCGACGGGATCCTGGTGGCGACACCGGCCGGGAGTACCGCCTACAATTATTCCGCCCATGGGCCGATTCTGCCGGTCAACGCGGGCGTTCTCGCCCTGACCCCGATCAGTGCCTTCCGCCCGAGAAGATGGCGTGGCGCCATACTGCCAAAGGAGGCGCGCATTGAACTCAATGTGCTTGAGGCGGAAAAACGCCCCGTCAGCGCCGTTGCCGACGCTGTCGAGGTACGCGACGTCGCAACGGTGATCGTTGAGGAAAAACGCGATATCACCATCCGGCTGCTGTTCGATCCGGAACATAACCTTGAAAAGCGCATCCTGGATGAGCAGTTTATCCTCTAACGCTGCCCGCTGGCGCCTTAACACTTTGTAAAATTTTACTAATTTTTACCTAAGATTTGGCGCAATTCGTAATTCTCTTTTAAGTTTTCATCGGTAATTTTGCTTCATGAGACAATAGTTGGAGCGGATATGCCGTGATTGCAACGGCATTTTAACCTCCGGCTTCAAGATCCGAGCAGGAGAGTTCTGATGAAGGTTATTGCAGTTGCTTCACAAAAAGGTGGTTCGGGGAAAACGACGCTCGCCGGACATCTTGCCGTTCAGGCCGAAATGGCCGGACAGGGGCCGGTCGCGCTCGTCGACACCGATCCCCAGGGCAGCTTGTCAGAATGGTGGAACGAACGCGAGGCGGAAACGCCGCTATTTGCCCGCACAACCGTCGAACGGCTTGGCGCCGACATCGGCCGGATGGAGAAGATGGGAATAAATCTTCTGTTCGTCGATACGCCGCCGGCGATCACCTCGACGATTGCGAATGTTATCGGGCTTGCCGATCTGCTGATCATCCCGACCCGCCCGAGCCCGCATGACCTGCGCGCCGTTGGCGCGACCGTCGAGCTTGCAGAAGGACTGAACACGCCGCTGATTTTCGTGGTCAATGGCGCGACGCCGCGGGCCCGCATCACCAGCGAAGCCGCGATCGCCCTCTCGCAACATGGCACGCTCGCCCCGTCCATCATCCATCAGCGCGTCGATTTCGCGTCCAGCATGATCGATGGCCGCACGACGATGGAACTCGACCCCTCTTCGCGGTCAAGCGACGAAATCAGCAAGCTCTGGACCTATATCGAGGAACGGTTGGCACGCATGGAGGCAAACCACCCGATGCCGCCATCGCACCATCTTTCCGCCTCCCAGGCGAGCAACGGCGCAGCCTTCAACTAATTCCTGACCGCCATACACAAGAAGAAGATTTGTCATGAAAGCAGCTTTCCTTACAAGTTCACTGATTGCCTCCAAAGGCAAGGCCGCCCCGGCGTCCCCCCGACTGACGCCGCGGAACCTTCTTGATGAAGATGCGAACACCGGCGAAAACCGTGTCTCGCGCATTTATCAGCGCGTGCGGGAATATGCGGATCCGCATCCGGACGCCGATGGGTCCCATGATGACGTGTCCTACGACGCGGATCATGCCGCTGACGCCGCCGAGACCTCAAGCAACGGATTTTATTCCGAGGAAAGCAAATCCGACGACACCGACGATACGAATGTGAACGGATTTAACGGCGCGTCCTATGTGCCCTCGGCCGCCTACAGCGCACCGACCTCCGCCGCGATGAACGGCGCGGAGAGCGCCGCAGAGGATCTGCCGCCACTTGGCGAGGAGAAGGCGCAGGAAATTGCCGATGAGGTCGCTAAGCTGAAAAAAGACGGCCTCGGTCGCATTCGCATCTCCGTACGGATGTCGCCGAAGGATCACCTTCAACTCAAGCTGATTGCCGCGCATACGCAGATGTCCGCACAATCGATTTTTGAAACCGCTTTGGAAGAATATATCGCCAATCACGGGACCGAAATACTGCCCCGCAGCTGCGCCTGCGTCCTGGATAAATCGTCCCTCTGAGTGGAAGTAAACCATTATGCGTGAAAATTTTGATGAAAAACTGGAAGGCGGGCTCGATGCGGCATCGCTTTCGCGTATCAAGGTCCGGCGTCCGAAAGACGCCGCGAATACCCCGCGCAAGGTGAAATCCGGCGATATTACCGATCGGCTGCAGGCACTTGCGGAGGAACTCGAGGCGAGCAAACCGGCGCGCAAACCCGCGCCCGCCCCGGAAATCAAGAAATCCGCAGAAGACAAGCCGGCCCCGGTCACCGCCAAAAAGCCATCCGACGCACCGGCAAAGGCGGCCGCTAAACCGGTTAAGGCGAAGAAACCCGCGCCCGCGCCCAGAAAAAAGATCGAACCGGCCCCGAAACCCGTTTCCGCCGTGCCACCGCGACGGGCCAACTGGGCGCGCCCCGCGGCAACATCGGGATGGCAGAAAAAGGCTGTCGCGCCGGACATTCTCTCTTACTGGATGGAAATCCGCGACGGCAACCGCTATCCGACCTGGCAAAATCTGGATACCGCCAAGATCGGCCGGCATTGGCCCAACTGCACGCTTGTCCATTGCGACCGGGTGGCGGGACGATTGCAGCTCGAGAACGGGTTCGCCAATGAACTTCGCGCGGTGATGCGGGAGGAAAATCCCCACCGGGAGATAAATTCGGAAATCGAATTTTCACCGATGATCGTCGACTGGGTGCTCAGCCTCGCCCGCGACGTCGCAAATACGGGCAAGCCGACCCACGGCACGGAATATTTCCCCTCCACCTTCGATGAGATTCCGCTCCGCGTGATTGCCCTGCCGCTCAGCGAAAACCAGGTCGATATCGACCATGTTCTTTGCTACGTACAGAGGCTCGACTAACCCGCCAGGTCTTTCAACGCGGCTTTCTGGGCATCGCCGAAGCCGACAAGATAGGTTCCCTCACAGGCGAATATCGGCCGTTTCATGAGGGTCGGCGCGCCGAGTAGCACGGCCGCCGGCTCCGCCCCCGCAAGCGCCGCCTTCGCTTTGTCATCCAGTTGCCGGTAGGTCGTGCCGCGCCGGTTGATGAGAACATCGCGGTCAATTGCGGCGAGCCATTTCGCGAGTTCCTCCGGCGCGAGACCATCTTTTCGAAAATCATGGAAGCGATAGACGATACCGGCCTCATCAAGCCATTTCATGGCTTTGCGGCAGGTGTCGCAGTTCTTGATGCCATATATAATCAAAGGGAATACCTCTTCAGGACAGTTTTTCCGCCTTCCCTTTTACCGCGCGGAAACAGGGCAGCACAACCCCGTGCGGCATTTGCGGCGAAATCACGGAAATTCCCGGAAAACCGCGGAATTCCGGTCACAGCCGCGCGCCTCCCGGCGTCACAGCATGGACGGAGGGAAAAATGGGTATTTTTGGCGGCTGGTTCTCTAAACCATATTCCGACGCGACGGCCAAGCCGTCCGATACCTTCGGCATGACGATTCTGGCGAGCTCGCTTGCCGACGCCCAGCTGTTGATGATGACGGCGGCCGAACGCGGAATTGAAATCGACGGGGACATTACACGCGCCGTTCTCGATGCTGAGGATGCACTGCAAAAAAAGCGGATAACCCCTGAAATTGCCGCGGATTTCTGGCAGGCCTATGAATCCCTCTCCCATACGCTGAGCCCGATCACCATCGACAGCGTCCGCGCAACCCATGATCTCCGTCAGTTGCGATCCGGTATCTGGGGATATCTCCAGGGCAAGGTTTATGTTCCCTTTTCCCGGAAATCGGCCTTCCGCTACAAGCTGCTCTCGACGCTGACGCTGCTGTCGCTGATCGCGCTTCAGGTTTTCTGGGCCATCGGCAACACGCTGGTCATCGACATCAAGGAGCAGTCCGATCGGATTGTCGGGCTCGAAGCGCAAGTATTCACGTCGACAAAATCGGATGGATACGGAAACGGCAGCGATCTTTCGAAAAGACAGGCGGAAAGCCCCGGATCGGCGATGGAATCCAGCGGTTCCGGCGCCGCCCGCGACGCCGCCGCGCAATCGGAGACGTCAACCGCCGTTGATACGCAGGAACTCAACCGGCGCATTGGCGAGCTGATCTCCTGGCGCAATGCCGAGGTGATCGAGCTCAAGAACTGGAACCGATTCTGGGGCCGGCTCATTTTCTTCAGCCAAGAAACCTGGGAAAAGCCGGATTACAACGACCTGTCGGAGGAGGCGAAAACCCATGTCCATTATGTATCGGCGCAATATGTGCTGCATGCCATATCCGCCTATTTCCTGCCGATATTATATGGGTTACTGGGGGCGTCTTTCTATGTCCTGCGCCAGCTGCCGAAAGATATCGAGAAGCTCACCTTCTCCATGAACTCCCATATTGACTACAGCCTCAGGATCACGCAAGGACCACTCGCCGGAATTATGGCGAGCTTCTTTTTTACGGAGACACCGGCACAGATCTACTCGATGACGGCGCATTCGTCGGCCTTCGCGACCATAAAGCTTGGAACGTCGAGCCTCAGCAATTTCAGCCCGCTTGCCGTCGCCTTTCTCGCCGGCTACAGCGTCGAGCTCATATTCTATGTCATCGACAAGATCATCTCGACGGTGACAACCCGATCGGCCGCGCCGGCCGCGACCCCGATGGCACAAAAGGTGAAATCATTCACCGCAAAATCTTCCACCGCCGCCGAGAAGCCGTCGGCGCCGCCGGTAAATTCGCCTGAGAATCGGTAATTCGCGCTTATCCGGGCGGCCTTCCGATCACTCGCGATTCGCGCCGCCAATGCCGCAACCCCGCAGAAAACATGGTTAATTTGCGCAAAAAATATGCAATTTCAGGGAGTCTCTCTTGCATTCATGCCCGCATATTCAAATTTAACGCAATGTTAAGAGTCCGAGGCGGATGATAAAGTTGTCCAAGGTTGATCGAAGCTGTTTTTGCCCTTTCCACCCCTCCCCTCAACGGCAAAAATGGCTTCGATTACCCCTCTCCCTAAACCGGGTCGATATCGCCTTTTTCCTGCATCGCGAAGAAATCGAGTGCGAAATCCGCCATCTTTCCCGCTTCAATCGCGGCGCGCATGCCCGCCATGATCTCCTGATAATAATGCAGATTATGCCAGGTCAGCAGGATGGAGCCGAGCATCTCCTTCGCCTTGAACAAGTGATGAAGATAGCCGCGGCTGTAATTCCGGCAGGCCGGGCAGGCGCACCGCTCATCCAGCGGGCGCGGATCATCCGCATGTCGGGCATTGCGGATATTGATGGTGCCATAACGCGTGAAGCCCTGCGCATTCCGCCCTGAGCGGGTCGGCAGCACGCAGTCAAACATATCGATCCCGCGCATGACCGCGCCGACCAGATCATCGGGCTTGCCCACCCCCATCAGATAGCGCGGCTTGTCCTCAGGGAGCGCGGGCGCCGTGAACTCCAACGTGCGGAACATTTCCGACTGCCCTTCCCCCACGGCCAGCCCGCCGACGGCATAGCCCTCGAACCCGATGCCGGTAAGCGCGGCCACCGATTCCAGACGTAAATCCTCGTAGGTCGAGCCCTGAACGATACCGAACAGGCCATAGCCAGCCCGTTGCTCATAGGCCTCGCGGGAGCGTGCGGCCCAGCGCATGGACCGGCGCATGGAACTCGCCGCCACCTCCTCCGTCGCCGGATAGGGCGTGCATTCATCGAAGGCCATGGTGATGGTCGCGTCAAGATCATTCTGGATCTGCATGGAGCGTTCGGGCGTCAGTTCGAACCGCTGGCCATCGATATGGGATTTGAAGGTCACGCCGTTTTCATCGATCTTGCGCAGCTCATTGAGCGACATCACCTGAAAGCCACCGCTATCCGTCAGGATCGGCCGCTCCCAGTTCATGAATTTATGCAGGCCGCCAAGGCGTTTCACCCGCTCCGATCCCGGGCGCAGCATCAGATGATAGGTATTGCCGAGCAGGATATCGGCGCCGGTCTCGCGCACGGCCTCCGGCGTCATGCCCTTCACTGTCGCCGCCGTCCCGACGGGCATGAAGGCGGGCGTGCGTATCTCCCCATGGGCGGTATTGAGCGTTCCGCGCCGGGCCGCACCGTTAACGCAGGAGATTTTGAACTCGAATGTCTTTGTCATGACGTCGGATATAGCAGCGAACAGTCGCCATAGGAATAGAAACGGTATTTCTCCGCGATCGCATGGGCATAGGCCGCCTTCATGGTCTCCAGTCCGGAAAAGGCCGACACCAGCATGAACAGCGTTGATTTCGGCAGATGGAAATTGGTGATCAGCAAATCGATCGCCTTGAAACGGTAGCCCGGGGTGATGAAAATATCCGTCTCCCCCTCGAACGGATGGAGAATGCCCTGCTCATCCGCCGCGCTCTCCAAAAGTCGCAGGCTGGTCGTCCCGACCGAGACAATCCGGCCGCCGCGGGCGCGGACCTCGTTTATTTTCCTCGCCGTCTCCGCATTGAGGAAGCCCCGTTCCGCATGCATCAGATGGTCTTCCGTATCCTCGACCTTGACCGGCAGGAAGGTGCCCGCGCCGACATGCAGGGTGGTCGTCACCATCTCGATCCCGCGCGCGCGGAATTTCTCAAGAAGCGCCTTGGTGAAGTGAAGGCCCGCCGTCGGGGCCGCGACCGCCCCTTCGTCTTTTGCAAAAATCGTCTGGTAGTCGCGCTTGTCCTGCTCATCGACGGGACGCAGGCTGCTGATATAGGGCGGAAGAGGAATTTCCCCATGCGCCATCAGCTTTTCCATCAGTTCGGGGCCGGAAGCGGAGAAGGAGAGCGCAACCTCGCCGCCATCGAATTTTTCCGTAACCAATGCAGTAAAATCATCGGAGAACCGTATGATATCACTAACCTTTAGCTTCTTCGCCGGTTTCGCAAAGGCATGCCAGCTATCGGCAGCGACATTCTTGTGAAGCGTGACCTCGATCTTCGCCGTCCGCCTTGTCCCGCGCAGCCGTGCCGGGATCACCTTGGTATCATTAAAGACGAGGAGATCGCCTTCGCGAAGCAGATCGGGAAGGTCCGCGACCGTATGGTCGGCCAAGGATTTCCCGACCACCAGAAGCTTCGCCGCCTCACGCGGAACAGCGGGACGATCGGCAATCCGGTCCGGCGGAAGGGTAAAATCGAACAGGTCAACTTTCATGGCGTAAAACGCAAACGAACGACTTGGGGAGCCAAGCCGTTCGTGCCCGGAATAAGAGGAAATCTATTCGACGTCGGCCGCAACCTTGAGGCTGATGATCTTGTCCGGGTCCTTAACGGAACCGTTGTCCATGCTGTTGCCCTTCTTGATCTTGTGAACGGCGTCCATGCCCTCGACGACCTGGCCCCAGATGGAATACTGGCTGTCGAGATGCGGTGCGCGGTCAAACATGATGAAGAACTGGCTGTCGGCGCTGTCCGGATGCCCGGCGCGGGCCATCGAGCAAGTGCCCTCAATATGCGCTTCGCCGGAGAATTCCGCGCTCAGCTTCTGCCCTGATCCGCCGGTTCCCGTGCCATGCGGACAGCCCGTCTGGGCCATGAAACCGTCGATCACGCGGTGAAATACAATCCCGTCATAAAAGCCGTCGCGCGCCAGTTCCTTGATTCGGGTGACATGGTTCGGCGCAAGATCGGGGCGCATCTCGATAACGACGCGGCCGTCCTTCAGTTCAAGATAGAGGGTGTTTTCTAAATCACGGGACATAAATCGCTCCTGTTGCGTCCGGATCCCTCCCGGACAGTAGTGTTAGCTGGTTTTATTGCTCCGGATAAGCTCGACGCGCTCGACAATTTTCTGCGCCGTCGCTGCGGAAACAAATTTCGTAATATCCCCATCCAGCAAGGCAATTTCCTTGACCAGGCTGGAGGCAATGAACTGATGCTGGTCGGAGGCCATCAGGAAAACCGTTTCAATCTCGGAATTCAGGCGCCGGTTCATGCCCACCATCTGGAATTCATATTCAAAGTCGGATACGGCGCGAAGACCGCGGATGATAATCGAGGCGCCCACCTGCTCCGCGAAATGCATGAGAAGGTTGTTGAAGGGTTTCACGACGAAATTGGTGCCCGGAAATTCCTCGGTCATTTTCTCGACCATTTCCACGCGTTCTTCGACGGTGAAAAGAGGATTTTTCCCCGGGTTCATCGCCACACCAATCACCAGCGTATCAACCAGTTTCGACGCCCGCCGGATGATATCATAATGGCCGAGGGTGATCGGATCAAAGGTCCCCGGGTACAATCCTACGCGATTCTTCGGCATGAAATTTATTTCCTTTCTTTGCTACTTCTTTGCGTTAGCTTGATTATTCTGCACAGGCGGTCAGTCGTTTTCTTCCTCACCGGCGGGATCGGCGTCCTCTCCGCTCTCGTCATCCGATTTCGCATCGGCAAGCGCGGTGACGGAAACGACCTTCTCGCCTTCCGCCGTCTTGAAGAGCGTGACGCCCTGCGTATTCCGGCCGGCGATCCGGATATCTGTGACCGGCGTCCGGATCAGCTTGCCGCCGTTGGTGACCAGCATGATCTGCTCATCCTCCGTAATCGGGAAGGTCGCCACTACCTCCCCGTTCCGGCTTGAGGTTTCGATATTGATGATCCCCTGGCCGCCGCGGTTCGTGACGCGGTATTCGAAGGCATTCGTTCGCTTGCCATAGCCGTTTTCGGTGATGGCGAGCAGGACTTCCTCATCTTTTAGCAAGGTCTCATAGGTCTCGGCCGAAATATCGCCATACTCGGTGACGTTGCCACTGTCATCGACCGATTTGCGCGCCCGGAGATAGGCATCGCGGGTTTCCGTATCGACGTCCACATGATTGAGGATCGACATGCCGATGACGCTGTCCCCGTTGGCGAGTTTCATGCCGCGCACACCGCTTGAATCGCGGCCCTTGAACAGGCGTACATCGGTTGCGCGGAAGCGGATGCATTTGCCGCCTTTGGCGACCAGCAGCACGTCGGAATCAGGCGTACAGATCTGAACGCCGATAAGCTGGTCATCTTCATCCAGCTTCATGGCGATCTTGCCGTTCGATTTCACGTTGGAGAAATCGCTGAGCTGGTTGCGCCGGACATTGCCCTTGGCGGTCGCGAACATAACCTCGAGTTCCGACCAGCTTTCCTCCTCCTCGGGGAGCGGCATCAAGGTGTAGATCACCTCACCCTCCTCCAGTGGCAGGAGATTGATGATCGCCTTGCCGAGGCTCTGCGGCGAGCCGAGCGGCAGCCGGTAGACCTTCAGCTTGTAGACCCGCCCGAAGGAGGAGAAGAACAGCACCGGCGTATGGGTATTCACGACAAAGACCTGCGTTACGAAATCCTCGTCACGGGTCTGCATGCCCGCACGGCCCTTGCCGCCGCGGCGCTGCGGCCGGTAGGTCGAGAGCGGCACGCGCTTGATATATCCCTTGTGGCTGACCGTCAGCACCATATCCTCGCGCTGGATCAAATCCTCGATATCATGCTCGAACTCGTTTTCCTCGATCTGCGTGCGCCGTGGAACCGCGTATTTCTCCTTCATTTCCAGAAGTTCGTCGCGGATAATCCCGATCAGGCGCGGCCGGCTGGACAGAATATCGAGATAGTCGAGAATTTTCGTTCCCAAATCCTTGAGTTCGTCACCGATCTCGTTCTGGCCGAGCGCGGTCAGGCGCTGCAGGCGGAGATCGAGGATCGCCCGCGCCTGGGCTTCGGACAGACGGTAGGTACCGTCGGCATTGATCATATGCTCGGGATCATCGACAAGCCGGATCAGCGCCTCGACGGAGTTCGCCGGCCAGTCGCGGCCCATCAGTTCGGCGCGCGCCGTTGCCGGGTCCGGCGCCGCGCGGATCAATTTGATCACTTCATCAATGTTGGCAACCGCGATGGCGAGACCGATCAACACATGCGCCCGCTCCCGCGCCTTGCCAAGCAGGAACTTGGTCCGCCTTGAGATAACCTCTTCGCGGAAATCGAGGAAGGCCTCGAGCAGTTCCCTGACGTTCAGAAGCTCCGGCTTGCCGCGATTAAGCGCCAGCATATTGACGCCGAAGGAGGTCTGCAGGGAGGTAAAGCGGTACAGCTGGTTCAGTACCACCTCGGCCATCGCATCGCGCTTGATCTCGATCACCACGCGCACGCCATGCCGGTCCGATTCATCGCGGAGATCGCCGATTCCGTCGATCTTTTTCGCCCGCACCAGGTCGGCAATCTGCTCGACGAGCCGCGCCTTGTTGATCTGGTAGGGAATTTCGCTGACGATCAGGGCCTGACGTTCTTTGCGGATTTCCTCGATATCCACCTTCGCCCGCATGATCACCGAGCCGCGCCCGGTGGTGAGGCCGCTGATCGATCCGCTGCGTCCGAGGATAATGCCGCCGGTCGGGAAATCCGGACCGGGGATATAGTCAATCAGTTCCTCGACCGCCATGTCCGGCTTCTCAAGGAGGGCGAGCGCCCCGTCAATCACTTCCCCAAGGTTGTGCGGCGGGATATTGGTCGCCATGCCGACGGCGATGCCGCCCGCGCCATTGACCAGCAGATTGGGATAGCGCGCCGGCAGAACCGAGGGTTCGCGCTCGCTGTCGTCATAGTTATTGACGAAATCAACGGTGTCCTTGTCGATATCGTCGATCAGGCTCTCGGCGGCCTTTTCAAGCCGCGCCTCGGTGTAGCGCATGGCAGCGGCCTTGTCGCCGTCCATCGAGCCGAAGTTACCCTGACCCTCAACCAGTTTGAGGCTCATCGAGAAATCCTGCGCGAGGCGCACCATGGCGTCATAGATCGCGCTGTCGCCATGGGGATGGTAACGACCCATCACATCACCGACGACACGGGCGGATTTGCGAAAGGCCTTGTCGGAGGTATAGCCGTTCTCATACATCGCGTAGATGATGCGCCGGTGCACCGGCTTGAGGCCGTCACGGGCATCGGGAAGCGCGCGCGACACAATCACGCTCATGGCGTAGTCGAGATACGACCGCCGCATTTCCTCCTCGATGGTAACGGGCACAATATGCTTGTCGAAAGGAGGGTTGGTTACATCGCTCAAGGCAGGGATTCCTGAATAAACTTGCTTATGCCTGAGGTGATTCAGGCATGGGAAAATGGTAAAACTCCCCTGCCCGAAACGGCTGTGAACAGGGTTGCCCTGTTCTACAAGATATCAGCCCCTCGCGCAACCTTTAGCGGGCCAGAAAGGCGCCCTTTCGCCGCTTGTTGCGCCCCTTAAAGGGCGGCGCTGTCGAGCGCCTGCTGTCCGCGGGAAACCGGCGTCGCCCTGCGCACGCGGTTCGTGACCATCCGGTCATGCAGTTTGGTTATGATCCGGCTTCCCGTCTTTTCAAAAAGGAATGGGAAGACGGCATGGACGGTCGCGCAAAACCCGGCGACAAACAGCCAGAATGCGAAGGTGCCGGACATTTCCATATGCTCGACATAGCTTTCGTTGACGGAAGCGGGATGCTCGGTAAAGAGTTTCAGGATCGTCATCTGTCTTGGTCCGGTTTCTAATGGTCATTCATACTCACAACTTAGGGACAATAATAACCGATCATACGGAAATTTTTGTCCTTTATTGACGCGTATGGCAATTTATGTGAAACATATTGTTCGTAATTTTTATATTTTACGGGATATTTACCCATGGATCATATTGACCGGAAAATTCTGACCCGCCTGCAAAAGGACAGCTCCATCGCCGTCGCGGACCTCGCCGGTGAGGTCGGCTGTTCGCGCACCGCCTGCTGGCGGCGCATCAAGTCGCTGGAGGACGCGGGCATCATCCGCGGCCAGGTCACCCTTCTCGATCGGAGCAAACTGAATTTGCCGGTCACCGTTTTTGTCGCCATCAAGACAAGCCGCCATGATGTCGACTGGCTCAGGAAATTCGCCGAGACCGTCGATAAATTTCCGGAGATCATGGAATTCTACCGGATGAGCGGCGATATCGATTATCTGCTGAAGGTGGCGGTAAAGGACGTTGCCGCCTACGACCGGTTCTACCACCGGCTCATCCAGGAGGTCGAGCTCTCCGACGTCAGCTCCAATTTCGCGATGGAGGAGATAAAATTCACCACCGCCCTGCCGCTTCAGTCGATTTAGCGGGCAATGCGTGGCCGTCCGAACGCAACGACGGTCAAAAGGCTCTCGATAAACATTTCGCGGCCGTCGATCAGGGCGACGTTGTCCTTGCGGTCGAACGTCGTATGGATTTGCATGGCGCCCGCGGCCGTCGCCATCTCCTCCGCCTCCCGGGTCAGGAGTTCCTGCGCCGCCAAGGCCGCCGCCTCCAAGGTTGCGAAGTCCTGCGGCTCGCCGCTGTGATAGAGACGGAATTCATCCGTTTCCGTCGGCATGAGGGTGGCGTTGGCGCTGACGCGGACCTGACCCACAACCGCGCCGACGGCATTGGCGACACCGGCATGATCGGGGATGATCGCCCGGGTGCGCAGGCACCCCGCGACCTCCGGATAATAGATATGGGCGGAGGCGCCGAGCCCGATCACCGGTTTGCGAAAGCCGATGCTGAGATCGACGAGCGGATGCGCCTCGGGCCGGAGGGCGGCACGATAAAGGCTGACCGCAAGGGATGGCGGAAGCTGCTCATTTCCCGCAAGAGCAGCCTCGATCAGTGTCTCGCTTGATGTCGTCACCAGCGCATCGACAATCATCCGGCTCAGCGCGTCGGCGGAGGGCGCGATCGCCATCCCGTGGCTATCCTTGTTGCGGGCGAACAGCGCCGCCGCCATCTCGGCCGCCTCCCTGTCCCAGGCATCATGGAGCCGGAGAACATGGGCCGCATCCGACGGCGTAAGGCCCGCGACCATGACAAGCCCCATGGAGACAAGCCGGTCGAGCGCCGTCAGATACCGGCGCTTCACAATCAACTTGTCGAGCGCCGCCGGTCCCTTTTGCAATTCATCAAGAAGGTCGCGCTCAAGCGGTTTCAGGGCCGCGAGATGGGCGCTCTGCCGTCCGATGACGGCCGCGAACCGGCCGGAGGTTTCCGTTACCCGCTCCTGTCCGAGCGCGGCATCGAGCGTACGGTGGACAAGATCGGCATGGTCAAGGGCGAACAGGCTGACCGGCACAAGCCGTCTCGGCCCGAGGCCAATAGCGAGCGACAGGCCGGACCGCACCGCCGAAACCTCGCTGTCCCCGCCAAGGCCGACGGTATACATCGCCACCGCCTCGACCATCGTCCGCCAGCCGCCGACCGTCGCCCCGTCCGCATCCAGCCGCGGTCGCCCCCCGTCAAGAAGCGCGATATCCGTCGTCGTGCCGCCGATATCGGAAACCATGGCGTCCGTCTCGCCGCTCAGATAGGCCGCCCCGACAAGGCTCGCGGCGGGACCGGAGAGAATGGTCTCGATCGGCTTCACCTTGGCAATTTCGGCGGAGATGAGCGCGCCGTCGCCCTGCACCACCATTAGCGGAGCGTTGATCCCGGTTTGCGCGAGCAGGACCTCCGTCGAAGCGACCAGATGATGGATAAGATTGATCAACCGCGCATTCAGGACCGAGGTCAGCGCCCGTCGCGGCCCGTCGAGCTTGCTGGAAAGCTCATGGCTGCAGGTGACGCTGTTGCCGGAATGGGCGAGGATCAATTCGCGCGCCCGGAGTTCATGCTCGGGATTGCGGATCGCGAATAAGCCGGCAACGGCAAAGGCGGAAACGCTTCCCTCCATGGCGGCCAGCTCCGCCGTCAACTTTGCCTCGTCGAGCGGCGCCAGCGCCTCCCCATGTCCGTTATGGCCGCCGCCGAGGAAAATGACCGGATCGCCTTTAAGGGCCTCACGGAGGTTATTGCGATCAAGCGCGCTCTCCTCAAAACCGATCATCACCAGGCAGATGCGCCCGCCCTGCCCTTCAACCAGCGCATTGGTGGCGAGCGTGGTCGAAAGCGACACCAGGCCGATGTCGCCCGGCGTGATTCCTTCCGCCGCAATCACTTTGGCAAGGGAATTCCCGATGCCGATTGCATAGTCTTCCCGCGTCGTCAGCGATTTGGCGCTGGCGATGACGCCCTTTTCCTCATCAAACAGCACGGCGTCCGTATAGGTACCGCCGGTATCAATGCCGAGCAATAAGGTCATGGAAGCGTTATGCTGGTTGCGGGAAGGTGAGTATCTCGACCTTGTTGCCGTCGGGATCGGTGAAAAAGGCGCCAAAATAAGTGGTGAGCGCAGCCGGGCGCATTCCCGGTTTCCCGGCATCCGCGCCGCCGCCCGCGAGCGCCGCCTCGTAGCAGGCGGTGACCAGTTCCTCGCTGCGGGTACGGAGGGCGATGTGACAGCCGGTATCGGCGGCGACCGGTGCCATTTCGGGGCGCGCATTAATCCAGAATTCGGGGAATTTCTTGCCATAACCGATCATCGTCGGCCGGTCGGCAATGCGCGTCATGCCGAGATGCCCGAGCACCGCATCATAGAATTGCCCGCTTTTCGCAATGTCGCTGACCGCAACGGAAACATGATCTATCGCCATTTTCTTTCCTCCCTGCTGTTCCTTGTCAAATAAAAAAGGCCGCCCGCAAGGGACAGCCTTTTCTCACTTTCTTCCCGTCATCCAACGATCAGAACGGTATATCGTCGTCGAAGTCGCCGCCCATGCCGCTGCCGGCCGGACCGCCATAGCTCCTGTCTCCGCCGCCGCTCGGGGCGCCACCGCCGCCATATTCATTGCCGCCCTGCGCCCCGCCGTAGCCGGCGCCCTGACCCTGACCGCCACCGGCGCTGTCGAGCATGGTGAGCGCGGAATTAAAGCCCTGCAGCACAACCTCGGTCGAATATTTGGTGATGCCGTCCTGTTCATACTGGCGGGTCTGAAGCTGGCCTTCGAGATAGATTTTCGAGCCCTTCTTGAGATATTGCTCGGCGATCTTGCAAAGTCCTTCGTTGAAGATCACAACCCTGTGCCATTCCGTGCGTTCCTTGCGCTCACCGCTGTCGCGGTCGCGCCAGGATTCGCTCGTCGCCACCCGGAGGTTACAGACAGGCTTGCCGTTGTTCATATAGCGAACTTCGGGATCCGCGCCCAGATTTCCAACAAGAATGACTTTATTAACGCTGCCCGCCATGATGATTTCGCTTCCGATTCTAATTTCCCGTAAAAAATTCTGGCCAGACAATAACGTGCAAAAGCGCCTCTGGCCAGTGCTTTTCGACCAGAATGTCGACCGTGAACAAAATGAAAACATTTTTTCGGATTGTGACTGGTAATTTACCGCGTTAACCGATAAATTCCGGCCATCATTCAAGATCACGTCAGGTATATTATCCGAATGCAGAAAATTCTCAGCATCCGCGGCGCCCGCGAACACAACTTGCAGAATGTCAATATTGACATTCCCCGCGACCAGCTGGTGGTGATCACCGGTCTTTCCGGGTCCGGCAAGTCCTCCCTCGCCTTCGACACCATCTATGCGGAGGGACAACGGCGCTATGTGGAAAGCCTGTCGGCCTATGCGCGGCAGTTCCTCGAGATGATGCAGAAGCCGGATGTCGATCATATCGACGGCCTCAGCCCGGCCATCTCGATCGAGCAGAAGACAACCTCGAAGAATCCGCGCTCCACCGTCGGGACGGTCACGGAAATCTACGACTATCTGCGCCTTTTGTATGCCCGTATCGGCGTTCCCTACTCCCCGGCGACGGGCCTGCCGATCACCAGCCAGACGGTGAGCCAGATGGTCGATCAGGTGATGGCCATGGGGAACGGCAAGCGGCTCTATCTGATGGCGCCGATCGTGCGCGGCCGCAAGGGCGAATATCGCAAGGAATTCCTCGATCTTCGGAAACGGGGTTTCCAGCGCGTCAAGGTCGATGGCGAGATTTTCGATATCGAGGAAGTGCCCGAGCTCGACAAGCAGATCAAGCATCATATCGACGTGGTCGTGGACCGGGTCGTGCTGAATGAGGATATTCAGGGCCGCCTCGCCGATTCCATCGAGACGGCGCTCGACCTCGCAGACGGTTTGTTTGCCGTCGAGGATGCGGATACGAAGGACCGGACGATGTTTTCGTCGAAGTTCGCCTGCCCGGTCTCCGGCTTCACGATCGAGGAGATCGAGCCGCGCATCTTCTCCTTCAACAACCCGTATGGCGCCTGCACGGCCTGCGGCGGTTTGGGCACCGAGATGTTCTTCGATCCCGACCAGATCGTGCCCGATGTTACGCTCACCTTGCGCGAAGGCGCCATCGCGCCCTGGTCCCGCTCCCAGACGCCCGCGCCCTATTACATGCAGACGCTGGAGGCGCTCGCGAAGCATTACGGCTTCACCACCACCGAACCCTGGGAAGACCTTACGGAAGAACAGCAGAAGGCGATTCTTTACGGCACGGGGGAGGAGAAAATCCAGATTACCTTCGATGACGGCCTGCGCACCTACAAGACCAACAAGCCGTTCGAGGGCGTGATCCCGAATATCGAGCGGCGTTGGCGCGAGACGGACAGCAGCTGGGTCCGGGAGGATCTGGAGAAATACCAGGACAAGACCAACTGTTCCAAATGTGGCGGGCATCGGCTGAAGGAAGAGAGCCTCGCGATCCGCATCAACAACCTGCATATCGGCGAGGTGGTCGAAAAATCCATTCTCGACGCCCGCAAATGGTTCGAGGAACTTTCCGGCGTGCTGTCGGAGAAAGATAACTCCATCGCCGAGCGGGTGCTCAAGGAAATCAACGAGCGGCTCGGCTTCCTTGTCGATGTCGGACTGGAATATCTGACGCTCTCCCGCTCGTCCGGCACCTTGTCGGGGGGCGAGAGCCAGCGGATACGCCTCGCCTCGCAGATCGGCTCGGGCCTCACCGGCGTGCTCTATGTGCTGGACGAACCCTCCATCGGGCTGCATCAGCGGGACAATGCCCGGCTTCTCAAGACCCTCGTCAACCTTCGCGACCAGGGCAATTCCGTTATCGTCGTCGAACATGACGAGGAAGCGATCCTGACCGCCGATCATGTGGTCGATATGGGCCCGCGCGCGGGTCGTCACGGCGGCCGCCTGATCGCGCAGGGCACGCCCGAAGACATCATGAAGGAGCCGGAAAGTATCACCGGCAAGTATCTGTCCGGCGAGATGGAAGTCCCGCTTCCCAAACAGCGGCGGGAGGTGAAGGAATCGCGCCAGATTCGCATCATCGGCGCGCGCCACAACAACCTCAAGCGGGTCAATGTGAATATCCCGCTCGGCACCTTTACCTGTGTCACCGGCGTCTCCGGCGGCGGCAAATCCTCGCTGATTATCGAGACGCTCTATAAGGCGATCGCGAAAAAGCTCAACAACAACCGCAACCACCCGGGACCGCATGACCGGATCGAGGGGATCGAATGGCTCGACAAGATCGTCGATATCGATCAGTCCCCCATCGGGCGGACCCCGCGCTCCAACCCGGCGACCTATACCGGCGCCTTCACGCCGATCCGCGAATGGTTCGCGGGCCTGCCGGAGGCCAAGGCGCGCGGTTATAAATCGGGGCGTTTCTCCTTCAACGTGAAGGGCGGCCGCTGCGAGGCCTGTAAGGGCGACGGCGTCATCAAGATCGAGATGCATTTTCTGCCCGACGTCTATGTGCAATGCGACGTCTGCAAGGGGGATCGCTATAACCGCGAGACGCTGGAGATCAAGTTCAAGGACAAGTCCATCTCTGACGTGCTCAATATGACCGTCGATGATGCCGCCGTCTTCTTCAAGGCGGTGCCGAACGTCCGCGAAAAATTCGAGACGTTGCAGCAGGTCGGCCTCGGCTATATCCATGTCGGGCAGCAGGCGACGACCCTCTCGGGCGGTGAGGCACAGCGCGTCAAGCTCGCGAAGGAACTCTCCCGCCGGGCGACGGGCCGCACGCTCTATATCCTCGATGAGCCGACCACCGGCCTGCATTTCGAGGATGTGCGCAAACTGATGGAAGTCCTTCAGGCGCTTGTCGATGCGGGCAACAGCGTTCTCGTGATCGAACATAACCTGGAGGTCATCAAGACCGCCGACTGGGTCATCGACATGGGCCCCGATGGCGGCGATGCGGGCGGCTATCTGGTGGCCGAAGGCACGCCGGAAGACGTCGCGAAGGTCGAGGCAAGCTATACCGGGCGGTATCTGAAAGACATTCTCGCCAAACGGCCACCGGTCAAGCAGGCGGAAGCCAAAGCGAAAAAGCCAAAGAAGACGAAGGCGGCATAGGATCATGTCAGAGAGCAGAAAACCCGTTCATGTGATCGGCGGCGGCCTTGCGGGGAGCGAGGCAAGCTGGCAGGTCGCGCGTGCCGGGGTTCCCGTTATCCTGCATGAGATGCGCCCGGTACGCGGAACCGACGCGCATCTGACCGATGGCCTCGCCGAGCTTGTCTGTTCCAATTCCTTCCGCTCCGATGACGCGCAAAACAACGCCGTCGGCCTCCTCCACCGGGAGATGCGGGATCTCGGCTCCCTCATCATGGAAAGCGCCGATATCAATCGGGTGCCGGCGGGCGGGGCCCTTGCGGTCGACCGCATCGGGTTCTCGAACTATGTCGAGGAAAAGATCACCGCGCATCCGCTGATCACCATCGAACGCGAGGAGGTGACCGACCTGCCCCCCGCCGACTGGGAGCAGGTAATTATCGCGACCGGCCCCCTCACCTCCGGCGCGCTCGCCGAAAAGATCCATGCGGCGACCGGGGCCGATGCGCTTGCCTTCTTCGATGCCATCGCGCCGATTGTCTATAAGGACAGCATCAATTTTGATATCGCCTGGTTCCAGTCCCGCTATGACAAGGGCGACGGATCGGATTACATCAACTGCCCGATGACCGAGGCGCAGTACCGGGATTTTATTCAGGCGCTCAATGAGGGCGGCAAGACGGAATTCAAGGAATGGGAGAAGAATACCCCTTATTTCGATGGCTGCCTGCCGATCGAGGTGATGGCGGAACGCGGCCCCGAGACACTCCGCTTTGGCCCGATGAAGCCCGTTGGCCTCACCAATCCCAATTCCGACGAGAAGCCCTATGCGGTCGTCCAGCTGCGGCAGGATAACAAGCTCGGCACCCTCTATAACATGGTCGGCTTCCAGACCAAGCTCACCTATGGGGAGCAGAAGCGCATTTTTCAGACCATACCGGGGCTGGAAAAGGCGGAATTTGCCCGCCTCGGCGGTCTGCACCGCAACACCTTCATCAACAGCCCCGAGGTTCTGGACAGCCAGTTGCGGCTCAAGAATCATCCGCATATCCGCTTTGCCGGACAGATTACGGGGGTTGAGGGCTATGTCGAAAGCACGGCGGTCGGCCTCGTCGCCGGACGGCTCGCGGCGGCCGACATACGGGGGGAGGAATTCATCCTCCCGCCGATCACCACCGCGCTTGGCGCCATTCTCGGCCATATCACCGGCGGGGCGGACGCCTCGACCTTCCAGCCGATGAACGTCAATTTCGGCCTTTTCCCGCCGCCGGAGGGCAAAATCCGCAAGAAGGAGCGCAAACAGGCCTATACCCGCCGCGCCGCCGAGGATTTTGCCCGCTGGACAGACAGGAAAATCGCCGCCGAATAAAATTCCCGGCCGCGCTTATCTGTTTCGCCCGGCAGGTAAACGGCGCTTGGTAACCTTTTGTATAGAATGTTTTCCTATGATCAGGATCAAGCAACTCCGGCGGCCCTGCGCCCGGGAGGGCATTGAGACACTGGACATTGAATGAGCAACGCGCAACCAGATCAGGCGGAAGCAAGCGACGCAGCGGGTAAGTCTATGGAAGAAAAGCGGGATCCGAGCGTTTATTTCGCCTTCGACCACAAGATTTTCACGGTCGACGGCGCCTATTTCAGCCTCACCCATGACACCAAGGAACCCTGCTATTTCGTCAATCTCGGCGAGATAAAGGGCGCCATCCCCACAAAGTCGATCTGCAAGGAATTCGGCATCGACAAGGACAGCTCCGATGCCCAGCTGCTGTCGACCATCGGCAGCGCGCTCAAATTCGTCCGGGAAATCCGCCCCAACGATTCCATCCCGCGCGAGCTTCTCGACGGTTCCGCCTCCTGGTCGATCGACGATATGCACAAGGAAATCGCCCGCGGCCGCATCACGGTTCAGGTCGTTTCCTGGCTGAGCGGCAATGAGGAAATCGTCCTCAATATCAAGGAACTCGAGCAGATTTCCAACGATCCCGACACCAAGGAGAAAGTCCAGGAAGCTTTTCGCGAAATTGCCGAGAAGCTGGGCATCCGGCGCGAGGATGTCGTCGCCAAGATCGATGATGTCATCCGCGAACTCGCCTATATCGAGGCGCTGCGCGACTACTATACCAAGATCAAGAAAATCAGCACCAACCTCAACCGCCTCGCCGGCCTTTACCGGCGTGACCGGGCGACGTCGGAGGAGCTGAACCGGATGCAGATCCTGATCGATCCGGTCATCCGGAAATTCGACCGGACCTTCACCGAAATCGATGCGCAGACCTGCGAGGTGATGGTCATTCTCAAGAATTTCCAGCCGACCATCGAAACGATCCGCCGGACCCGCGACGATCTGCATCAGCGCTTCATGATCTGGAGCGAGATGGTCGAAAAATGGGACGACATGATCATCGAGGAAGACCCGGCAATCGAACGGCTGCTCAAGGAAACCTACCAGTTTCTCGCCCGCAATTTCATGCAGTCGCAGACCTGGCGCCTCGGCAATATGTAGGGCCCCTAGCGCCCGAGCGAGAGCGCCGCAATCTTTCGGACCGGTCCGATATCCATTTTCCGATGCGCCGGATCATGACCGGACGCCCTCAGCCGCCTGAGATAAAGGGAGGTGAGCGACGCCAGCCGGTAGGCCGCCTTTTCAGATCGCGGACGCGCTTTCACGAGGCGCAGGGCCCTCTCCTGCTCGGCCAAGGCAATTTCCGTGAGCTCCCGTGCAATCTCGAAGAAGTGCTGCCGGTTCCCTTTGGAAAACAGCGTCGCCGCCGTGAGGCCCTTCGCTGTGATCATTTCCTTCGGGACACGCAGGACATCCTGCGCCACGTGATAGGGAATGCCCCGGATAATGCCGCAGAGCGCATAGGCCTTGCCAACCTGATAGGCGGCCGCGCCCCCCTCCGCCGTCTCGCCGCCGGAAATGCGATAGAGAAGGCGTTGCAGGACGCCGCCGGTCCGCCCGGCATAGTCCAGAAGCTGCGTCACCGTTTGGAAGGGAAGCGGGTCGAGATCACAGGCCCGCGCATCGATCATCTCGCGCAGGTCCGCCACCGACAGGTCATGGGCGGACAGGGTCTCGGCCAGCGCCTCCGCAACCGGATGCACCGGCACGGCTCCACCCGCCGCCATATTTCCAAGGGCGTCGCGCCACCATTGCAGGCGGATATCGCCGAGCATCGGTTCGGACACGGTTTCGCGGATGCGGGCCAGTTCCGAATGATAGGCAAGCAGGGCGAGATAGGCGCTGCGAACCGGCGCCGGCGCGAACAGCGCAGTCAGCCAGCGGTCGTAGTCATAGCGCCTAACTTCTTCGGATAAAAAGGAATTCTGATCCGCTCCGGTCACTGTTCATCTCAACTTTCGAATAGAATCATTATAAAAAAACTGGAAGCCCGCATAATTTTGTATATATCTGTTAGAGTAGCGATAAGCGAGTTCTTTCCCCATTCAGGGGCTTGAATTTCCACAGAATTATGAACTGAAAAATTGACCAGTAATTTGGCAAGAGGAATTATTATGGCTTTCGAACTTCCCCCCCTTCCCTACACAAAAAACGCCCTGGCTCCGCATATTTCGGAGAACACCCTCGATTTTCATTATGGAAAGCATCACAACGCCTATGTGACGAATTTGAACAATCTGGTCGGTGACGATTCCCGCTCCCTCGAGCAAATCATGAAAGAGACCGCGGGCGACGCGGCCAAGGCCGGCGTCTTCAATAACGCGGCACAGGTCTGGAACCATACCTTTTACTGGCACTCGATGAAGCCGAACGGCGGCGGCAAGCCGACCGGCGCAATCGCCGCGAAGATCGATGCGGATTTCGGCTCCTATGACAAATTCGTTGAGGAATTCAAGGCCGCCGGCGCAACCCAGTTCGGCAGCGGCTGGGCCTGGCTCGTGCTCGACGGTGGCAAGCTGAAAGTGACGAAAACCGCGAATGCGGCCTGCCCGCTGACGGACGGCGCCACGCCCCTTCTGACGATGGACGTCTGGGAGCATGCCTATTATCTCGACTTCCAGAACCGGCGCCCGGACTATATCGCGACCTTCCTCGATCACCTGGTCAACTGGGACTTCGCGAACGAGAATCTCGCCAAGGCATAATCGCTGATTAATTCATGAAAAGGCGCTTCCTGCGGGAAGCGCCTTTTTTATTGTCTAGAACAGGTTCTGCGCCGAGACCATGGCGTAGAGCATCGGGATCGACAGCATCGTATTGGTCCGTGAGAACAGCATCGCGGTCCGGGCGGAGGCGGCCTTGCTTTCCGCATCCGCATCGACAATGCCGAGGGCCCGCTTCTGGTTCGGCCAGATCACGAACCAGACATTGAACCACATGATGATACCAAGCCACATGCCAATGCCGATGGCGAGACTCTTGTCGACGCTAAATCCGTCCATCCCGCCAAGAGTGAGGGCGTCCAGAAGATAGCCGTTGGCCCAGGCGAGCAGCAGCCCCGTGATAATCGTCGCCATCGCCCCCCAGCGGAACCACCAGAGCGCCGCCGGCGCAATCACCTTGCCGATTGCCGGTTTCTGCTCGTCCGGGATATTCGGCATATTCGGGATCTGCACGAAGTTGAAGTACCAGAGCAGGCCGATCCACATCACCCCGCTCAGGACATGCAGCCAGCGCAGGAAAAAGGCCCCATAGGCATGACCGCCCATATCGAAGCCGCCACCGGTCAGCGCCGTGACGATCGCCACCATGATGATCGTGAGTACGATACCCGCAATAACGGTATTTCTGAGGTTTGATAAGATACTGGACATAACGTCTCCCCTTCCCCTTAAGGATTATCCTGCCGGCACCACACAAAATTCCCCGCCGACAGGATGCGAGGCGAATCATATGTCCGGAAGGCGCTATATGTAAAGTAGGTAATATATAAGGGAGATCAGACGGCGACGAGGGCCGCGGCGACACGGCGGCGCTCGAGCAGGAGAACATTATAGGTGCGGACGGCGGCCCCGGTGCTCATGGCATCGATCACGATGCCCTGCTGGCGGAGGCTGGCGCGGATATCCTCCTCGATAAAGGCCATCCCGTCACCGCAGCCGATCAGCAGGATTTCAATCCTGTCGCTCGCGTCGGTGAGGGCGGAGAGACTTTCCAGGCTGAGGTCGTCGATCGTCGGCATGTCCCAGGGTTGCGTCTTTTCCGGCAGGATCAGCACGGAGCCCTCAAACCGGACGCCGCTCACCCGGAAGCCGCCATCACCGTAGCCGTTAATGAGCTGCTGCCCTTCTTTCGGAAGGCCGGAAATGTCCTGCATGATGTCTCCTCAAGCCGACCGGAGGATCAGCTTTTTTCTTCCGCGTCGGCGTCCGCCCGCTCTGCTCCGGCGAACCCCTCTTCCTCTTCCTTCTGATGCGTCAGGCCGATCTGCAACAGGATCGGCGCGGCGACAAAGATGGAGGAATAGGTGCCGACGACGATACCGAAAATCATGGCCATCGCAAATCCGCGGATCACTTCTCCCCCGAAAATATAGAGCGCGACGAGCGCCAGCAACGTCGTGAAGGAGGTCATCGTGGTTCGCGTCAGGGTCTCGTTGATCGAAAGATTGATCAAATCCTGCACGGACAGCTTCTTGAAACGGCGGAAATTCTCGCGAATCCGGTCATAGACGACAACCGTATCATTGATCGAATAGCCGACAATCGTCAGGATCGCTGCGACAGAGGCGAGATTAAACTCGATCCGCGTGATGGCGAACATGCCGATGGTGAGAATCACGTCGTGAACAAGCGCGATAACCGCCCCCACCGAATAATGCCATTCGAAGCGCAGCCAGATATAGACCAGCATCGCAAGGACCGCGACAACCACCGCCTCGGTCGCGGCGATTACCAGCTCATTCGAGACCGTCGGCCCGACAAATTCGACCCGGCGATAGGAAATGGCGTCGCCGTAATCCTGGGCGAGTTGCTGCTTGATGAGGGTTACCGCCTCCTCCTGCGCCGATGCGTCGCCTTCCTGGCGTTGCACGCGGATCAGGATATCGGTGTCACTGCCAAAGGATTGCAGCGCCACCTGCCCGAGGCCGAGGCCACCGAGCGAGCTTCGCATATCGCCAAGCTCGGGCGCCTGTTCCATGCCCACCTCGACAAGGATGCCGCCTTCGAAATCGATGCCCTTGTTGAGACCGAGGCTGAAAAACAGGCCGATCGACGTCAGGATCAGCACCGCCGACACGACGAACGCCATCATCCTGAATTTGAGGAAGGGGATATTCGTGTTATCCGGAATAAGTTTCAGTTTTCTCATCATTCCGGTTCCCTAAATCTCGAGTGTCTTCGGGCGCTTGCGCTGCATCCAGAAGGATATCAGCATGCGCGAGAGCATGATCGCCGTGAACATGGAACTGATAATCCCGATCAGCAGGGTCACCGCGAAGCCCTTGACCGGACCGGAGCCCATGACGAACAGGATGACGGCGGCAATACCGGTCGTCACATTGGCATCGATGATGGTGGTGAAGGCACGGGCAAAACCGGATTCGACCGCATTCAACGGCGATTTGCCGACGCGGATTTCCTCTCGGATGCGCTCGAATATCAGCACATTGGCGTCCACCGCCATACCGATGGTCAGCACGATACCGGCGATCCCCGGAAGGGTCAGCGTGGCGCCCAGAACCGACAGGACCGCCATGATCAGAAAGATGTTCATGGCGAGCGCGACATTGGCGAAGATGCCGAACAGGCCATAGCTCAAGACCATGAAGACGGCGACGGCGATCACACCGATGACGCCGGCCACTTCACCGGCGGCGATGCTGTCGGCGCCAAGATCGGGCCCGACGGAGCGTTCCTCAAGGATATCAAGCGGCGCCGGCAGCGCGCCCGCCCGGAGCAGGAGCGCAAGATCCTGCGCCCCGGCAACGTCAAAGCCGCCGCTGATCACCGCCGCGCCGCCAAGAATGGGCTCGTTGATGCGCGGCGCGCTGACGACCTTGTTATCGAGGACAATGGCGAAGGGTTTGCCGACATTTTCCGATGTCGCCCGGCCGAACTGTTTCGCGCCCAGCCCGTCAAAGCGGATGGAGACCACCGGCTGGCCATTCTGGAAGGTCGCCTGGGCGTCTTCAAGATTCTCCCCCGACACCATCACCCGGTTTTCGATGATATAGGTTCTGCTGCCCTCATTAAGCGACTGCAGGCGCTTCGATCCGGGCGGCACCCGTCCGGCAGCGCCGACATCGGCGGTCAGATCGACCATATGAAAGGTCAGCTGCGCCGTTTCGCCAAGCAACCGCTTGATCCGGTCCGGATCGTCAACGCCCGGCAGCTGCACCAGGATGCGATCCCGGCCCTGCCGCTGGATCGTCGGTTCGTTCACGCCGGTTTCGTCGACGCGGCGGCGGACAATCTCGATCGACTGGTCAACGGCGGAGCTGAGACGCTGGATAATCGCCGCCTCGCTCGGGGTCAGCGTCACGCGCGCCCCGTCCGCGACTTCGATCACGACGTCGCGTTGCCCGTTCGGCATGATGTTGGACAGGTCCGAAAGCCGCTCGCGCGCCTTTTCCTCGTCCGCCGCATCCCGCAACGTGAAGGAAACGATTTCGCCGTCATGACCAAGATCGCGGTACCCGACATTGTCGCCCTGCTGCCGCAGGCTGTCCCGCACGCCGTCAACGAGGCTGTCCATCATCTTCGTCTTCACGGCACCGGCATCCACCTGCAACAGCAGATGGGAGCCGCCCTGCAAATCAAGCCCGAGGTTGACCTGCTTCGTCGGCAGCCAGTCCGGTAAACCGCTCAAACTGGATTTACTGACGAAATTGGGAAGTGTGTAGATTATCCCGAAGGCGCAGACCAGCAGCACAACGATAATCTTCCACATGGGGAAGCGGTTCATGAGAAAAAGCCGTTACTTTTTGAAAAGCTTGCTGACCGGATTGCCACTCGCAGGCTTGTCGCCTTCCGTCTTGTCGCCGGCGTCTTTCGCCGCCGGAGCGGGGTCGGCCTTGCTCTTGACGTCGGACAGGGTCGATTTCACGACGTCGATGCGAACTTCGGGCGCAACTTCGATCTGCACCACATTGTCATCGCGCACTTTCGTCACCTTGCCGATGATGCCGCCGGCCGTTACGACATTGTCGCCTCGGCGCACAGCCTCGATCATGGCCTTGTGGTCCTTCGCCCGTTTCTGTTGCGGGCGGATCAGGAGAAAGTAAAAAACGACGCCGATCAATACCAGCGGCAGAAGTTGAGCGAGTCCTTGGTCCATTTTGTACAGGTCCTTTGGTGCAATTCATGACGAAGAGGCGGCAAACCGGCCCGCCCCCGTGAAAATACTGAACGACTTTTATCTTGTTCTTGACCCGCAATGCAAGCCGCAATCCGAAAAGTCCGATATTTGCAGGACCTTCGACATGACTTGGCAATCGGCCGCTTGAACATTCTGCCGTATGGTGGCATTTATGGTGCCTGATCCGTAAATTGGGGTGACCGCCCCGCAATTTCAATTGGTGACTATGAGTAACAATGAAATCCTCGCGCAGTTGACGCGCATTGCCGACAGTCTTGACAGGCTTGCACCGGCGGAAAAGGCCGACGCCGATATCGACAGCGGCGATGCGTTCGTCTGGGAGGCGGAGAGCAACCGGCTTCGCCTGATCCCCAAGGTAAATCATGTGGATATGTCGATCCTGCACGGGATCGACCGGGTGCGCGACATTCTCTATGACAACACCCTGCGCTTCGCCAAGGGCCTGCCCGCCAACAACGCGCTTCTCTGGGGCGCGCGGGGCATGGGCAAAAGCTCGCTGGTCAAGGCCAGCCACGCCCAGGTCAACCGGGAGATCAAGCCGCCGCTGGTGCTGATCGAGATCCACCGCGAGGATATCCCCTCCCTTCCAATCCTGATGCAGCAACTGCAGAAAACGAAACGCCGCTGCGTCATTTTCTGCGACGATCTTTCCTTTGACAGCGACGATTCCACCTACAAGTCGCTGAAGACCGTCCTTGACGGCGGGCTTGAGGGGCGACCGGCGAACGTAATCTTCTACGCCACCTCCAACCGCCGCCATATGATGCGGCGGGACATGATTGAGAACGAGCGCTCAACCGCCATCATGCCGTCCGAGGCGATCGAGGAAAAAGTCTCCCTCTCCGACCGTTTCGGGCTCTGGCTCGGCTTTCACAGCTGCTCGCAGGACGAATATCTCGAAATGATTCGCAGATATCTCAAGCATTACAAGATCCCCATCGAGGAAGAGCAATTCGTTGCCGAGGCGATCGAATGGACGCGCACGCGCGGCTCGCGGTCCGGCCGCGTCGCCTGGCAATATGTTCAGGATATCGCCGGGCGCACCGGAACGGTCATCGACCAGGACAGGTAAGACCGAAATTCTGGGGCCGCAGATTGCCGAAGGAGGCCTTATGGAACATAATTTCTGGCACGAACGGTGGGAAAAGAATGAAATCGGCTTCCACCAGAACAAGCCCAATGCCCTGCTCGAGAAGCATTTCAAGGATCTGTCGCTCACCCCGGGCCAGCGCGTCTTCGTGCCGTTATGCGGCAAGACGCTGGACATCGGCTGGCTCCTCGCCAAGGGATACCGGGTCGTCGGCGCCGAGCTCAGTGAAACGGCCATCCAGCAGCTGTTCGAGGACCTCGGCGTGCCGCCGGAAATCTCCGAACTCGGCCCGCTCACGCGCTATCGGGCGCGCGATATCGATATTTTTGTCGGCGATATATTTGCGCTCGATGGCGAGACACTGGGGCCGGTCGACGCGGTCTATGACCGGGCCGCGCTTGTCGCCCTGCCGGAGGGGATGCGGGAAGACTATGTCGCCCATGTGCGGAACATGACCGCAACCGCGCCGCAGTTTCTTCTCACCTTCGACTATGACCAGGCGGAAATGCCGGGCCCTCCCTTCGCCATCGATGACGGGATGGTCCGGAAATACTATGCTGCGGATTATGATATCGAGCGGCTGGAGGAACTGGACGTCACCGGCGGCCTGAAAGGCCGGGTCGCCGCGCGCGAAGTCGCCTGGCGGCTGCGCCAGCGATAACGGAAGCGCGGACTATACCTCAGAGGTAATTGTCTTCGCTACGGCTTTGACGCAAACTCCAGGGAGTTCAAACAAACAAAGACGAAGACATCCGATGACGAACAACGATCTTACTGCCTATCTTCATGACAGAATGCCCCTTTGCGCGACCCTCGGCATGAAGGCCGAGAAAATGGCGCCGGAGGAGGTTATCCTGACCCTCGACTGGTCGCCCGCCATCTGTACGAGCGCGGGGATGCTGCATGGCGGCGCGATCATGGCGCTTGCCGATTCAGCGGGCGGCGCGGCGGCCTTCGCCAATCTGCCGGAGGGCGCGAGTGGCACCTCGACGATTGAATCGAAGACGAATTTCCTGGGCGCCGTCAAGGAGGGAAAGGTGACCGCCACGGCGAAGCCGCTGCATGTCGGCGGCTCGACCATCGTTATTGAAACGGAAGTCAGAAATGACGCGGGGAAACTCATCGGCAAGGTCACCCAGACGCAAACAGTGCTGCGCCCGCGCGGCTGATCCGCCTAGTCGAGCATGGCGACCGGGTTGACGGCCTTGCCTTTCTTGCGAATTTCAAAATGGAGCTGGCTTTCGGTGACGCTGCCGGTCGACCCGGCATAGGCAATCACCTCGCCCTTCTTCACCGCGTCCCCCTTGGCGACCAGCGCCCGCTCCGTATGGCCGTAGGCGGTGACATAGCCGTCCGCATGGGATACCAGAATAAGGTTCCCGAAGGAGCGCATCTCATTGCCGACATAGGAAACAACACCGTTTTCCGCGGCGCGGATCGGCGTTCCCGCCTTCACGGCGATATTCACGCCGTCATTGTGAAAGCCGGTCTTCTTCTTGCCGAAGCCGGAAATGATCTGTCCCTTGACCGGCCAGGCGAAGGATTTCCCGCTGCGCGCCGGCGGCGCCTTGGTGGTATATTTTCGCGTCGGTACCGGCGGGATGTCGAGCTTCGCCACCTGATAGCCCGCCGCCTCTTCCTCCGGCGCCGGAACAGCCGCCGGCGCGGGGGAATTGGTGACCACGGCGGGCGCCGGCTTTGCCTGCGGCACCGTAACAACCTCGGGCAGGGAATTGATGATCACCGTTTTAACCGCCTGCGGCGATCCGTTCGCCGATGTCGGCGCCGGTGCCGGCCATTGGGTCATGTCGGTGGACGCCACCCGCACCTCGCCTTGCAATTTGATCGGGATCTGCAATTTCATCCCCGGCATCAGGGTATAGGGCGCATCGAGAAAGTTGAAATGCGCGATTTCCGACATTTCCAGATCATAAACGCGGGAGATCGCATAGAGCGTCTCGCCCGGCCGGACGGAATGGCTGTTGAAGGCCGGCACCTTGAGCTGCTGGCCCGGATAGATCAGATACGGATCGCGCATGCCGTTCATCTCGATGACGGCCTGCACCGGCACATTGCTGCGCGCGGCGACGCGCGAGAGCGTGTCCCCCGCCTGCACGGTCACGAAATGATAGGAGAGTTCCTGGTAATAGGGCGAGAAATCAGCGGGCATGACCACCCGGGCGGATACCGGCTCCGGCTTCGGCGCATGAATGACCTTCGCCGTCCGGATGCGCGGAAGATAGTCGTCATACAGGCAGCCTGCCAACAGGGGCATCAGCAGGCAAACGCAGGCAACGCGACTGAAAATAGATACATACCTCGCCATAATGCGTTCAATATTAAGCATAAATGGCCGCGAATCACAACAAAATTAACCAAACACCATATATAGTGTTAAGTTAAGATTATTCAGCAACCCCTTGAACCATTGGTACGAATCGAACGGGCAAAAGAGACTCCTCCGTGACCTTCCCGTCGGCATCCCTGGTTAAGCGCAAAATATGCTGGTTGGTGGAATCCCGGCCCACCGGCAGCACCATGATCCCGTCATTGCCGAGCTGATCGAGAAGCGTTTCAGGCACCTCCTCCGCCGCGGCGGTGACGATGATCCGGTCGAAGGGCGCCTGCTCCGGCCAGCCCTTGTAGCCATCGCCCAGTTTCGTCGTGATATTGGGGATCTTCAATTCCCGGAAAATCTCCTCCGCCTGATCCAGCAGGTTGCGGAACCGCTCGATCGAGTAGACGCGGCGGCAGAGCCGCGCCAGGATCGCCGTCTGGTAGCCCGACCCGGTCCCGATCTCGAGTACCTTGCGGCGCTTGTCGAGCTTCAGGAGCTGGGTCATATAGGCGACCACGTAAGGCTGGCTGATCGTCTGGCCGCTGGCGATGGGCAGCGCGATATTCTCATAGGCGCGATCGCGGAAGGTTGGCGGGATGAAGGCGTCACGCGGCACCCGCTCGATCGCCGAGAGGACCTCCGTGTTGCTGATCCCCTGCCGGCGCAGCTCCATGATCAGGCGGATTTTCTGGGCCGGGTTGTCAGTCACGCAAAGGCCTTCTTGATTTTCTCGGCAAGCGCCACTTTCGTCAGGTTCAGCTTGAGCGGCGTCACCGAGACCCGGCCATTTGCCACCGACCACAGATCCGTGCCCTTGGGCGGATCGCCGAAGGAGGGGCGATAGCCCAGCCAGAAATACTGCCGCCCGCGCGCATCGACGCGGTCATCGATGGAGAGATTGGACAGATCGCGCTTGCCCTGCTCCGTTACATCGATGCCCTTGACCTGCACCTTCGGAACCGCCGGGAAATTCAGGTTCACCAGGACATCCGGCCCCCATTCGAAATCGAGCAGCTTGCGAATGATATCAGGCGCCAGCGCCTCCGCCGTGTCCCAGTGAAATGTCGCACCGTCCGGCGCAACGCATTGGCTGATCGCGATGGCGCGCACCCCAAGCAGGCACCCCTCGCTCGCTGCCGCGACGGTGCCCGAATAGAGCACATCCTCACCGAGATTGCCGCCGCGGTTGACGCCCGACAGGATCAAATCCGGCCGCTCGTCCTTGAACAGATAGTTCATCGCCATCATGACGCAGTCCGTCGGCGTGCCCTCGACCGAATATTCCTTCTCGGCATATTTATTGATGCGAAGGGGGTCATGCAGGGTGAGAGAGCGCGACGCGCCGCTCTGTTCCTTTTCAGGGGCGACGACATAGATATCATCGGAAAGCGCGGCGGCAATGCGGCGAAGGGTTTCCATCCCGGGCGCATTGAACCCGTCATCATTAGTCAGCAGAATTCGCAACTTACTCTTCCTTTTCTTCTTGTTATTTGGCGCGGATTTCGGTCATTCCGCCCATATATGGCACCAGTGCCTCGGGAATTTTGATGGATCCGTCCGCCTGCTGGTAATTTTCCATCACCGCAATCAGCGTCCGCCCGACCGCGAGGCCGGATCCATTCAGCGTATGCACGAAGCTTGTGCCCTTCTCGCCTTCCGGACGATAGCGGGCCTTCATCCGCCGTGCCTGGAAATCCCCGCAGTTCGAACAGCTGGAAATTTCCCGGTAGGTTTTCTGACCCGGCAGCCAGACTTCGATATCATAGGTTTTGCGCGCGCCAAAGCCGGTATCGCCGCTACAGAGCACGACGACGCGGTAGGCAAGGCCGAGGCGCTTCAAGATATCTTCCGCGCAGGCGGTCATCCGCTCATGTTCCTCCGCGGATTTCTCCGGCGTGGTGATGGAGACCATCTCGACCTTCGCGAACTGGTGCTGGCGCAGCATGCCCGCCGTGTCCTTGCCCGCCGATCCCGCCTCGGAGCGGAAGCAGAGCGTATGGGCGGTGAGCCGCTTTGGCAGCTCATTCTCGCCAAGGATGCTCTCGCGCACAAGATTGGTCAGCGGCACTTCCGCCGTCGGGATCATGTACTGATCCTCGCCCGTCTTGTACAAATCCTCCTCGAACTTAGGCAGCTGGCCGGTGCCGAAAAGGCTGCTCCCGCGCACCATCACCGGCGGCGATACCTCGAGATAGCCCTTCTCCAGCGTATGCACATCCAGCATGAAAGCGGCAAGCGCGCGTTCCAGCCGGGCGATCTGGCCGCTGGTGACGACAAAGCGCGATCCGGACAGCTTCGCCGCCGTCTCGAAATCCATCAGGCCCAGCGCCTCGCCAAGCTCGTAATGCTCCTTCGGCTTGAAATCAAATGTCGGGATATCGCCGATGCGGCGGAGTTCGACATTCTGCTCTTCACTCTCGCCGTCGGGCACGTCATCGGCGAGGATGTTCGGCAGCACACATAACGCGGCGTCAAGCTCCGCCTGCAGTTCCCGCTCCCGGGTTTCCAGATCCTGCGCCGCGCCCTTGAGATCGGCGACCTCGCGGATCAGCGACTCCGCATCCGCGCCGGACGCCTTCGCCTTGCCGATCTCCTTCGCCGCCGCGTTCCGCCGGGCCTGCACATCCTGCATTTCCGTCTGGATTTTCCGCTTGTTGGCGTCAAGACCGAGTATGGCTTCGGACTGCGTCGGCAGGCCGCGCCGCTGCATGACCGCGTCAAAAGCTTCGGGGTTTTCCCTGATCCATTTCAAGTCGAGCATATGAACATCATTTCGGTTTCTGGATGGATGTCCTGTGTATAAGGGCGCGGCCGCCCGCCGTCCAGAGGGCTTTGCGCCCTGCGCGATTTTTATATCAAATTTGTTGTGGCTGTCCCACAGAAAGGCGGCCCGATCTTATTCGGAATCTTCCAGCGCTTCCTTCTCCGCGCGCTTCCTCTCGACCATCCGCACGCTGAGGATGGAAATCCCGTAAAGCACAATGATCGGGATGGCGAGGGTGATCTGGCTCAAGGGGTCCGGCGGCGTCAGGATGGCCGCCGCAATGAAGGCGAAGACGACCGCATATTTGAACTTGGCCCTCAGCCCGGCGGAGGAGACGATCCCCACCCGGCCGAGCAGCGTCAGAAGCACCGGCAGCTGGAAACAGAGACCGAAGGCGAATATCAGTTTCATGGACAGGCTGAGATACTCGCTGACCCGCGTCTCGGACTGGATCGGCAGCGCCATCGGCTCCGACGGGGCTGGCAGGTAATTCACCATGTTCGGAAACTGCTCGACCAGCGCCGTAAATGCCTTCGCATAGAGGCTGACATGGCCGTTACTCTCGAAACTCAGCAGGAATTTCCACGCGAGCGGCATGACGATTTCATAGGCGAGCGCGCCGCCCAGAAAAAACAGGATCGGCGTCACCACGAGAAACGGCAGGAAGGCCTTTTTCTCGTTCTTGTAGAGCCCGGGGGCGACAAATATCCAGATTTGCGAGGCGATGATCGGAAAGGACAGGAAAATGCCCGCGAAAAAGGCGATTTTGATATAGGTGAAGAAGGCCTCATGCAGGCCCGTGAAAATCATCCGCCGCCCGGCGATATCATCCCCCATCGCCTGCACCAGAGGCCGGACGAGAAAGGCGAACAGATCCTCCGAGATGATATAGCATAAAATGAAGGCGACGAGCAGCGCCACAACCGAATAGACGAGGCGGTTGCGGAACTCGATCAGGTGCTCCATCAAGGGAGCCTTGTTGTCGTCAATATCGCTCTCGTTCACGACGCTTTGGTTTCCGGCTTGGTCTCAGAGGGGGCGGGAGCGGATTGTGCCGCGGCGGGCGGGGCCGGTTTGTCGGCCGGAGCGTCGGCTTTTGGAGGCGCCTTTCCTGTCTCGCCGCTCTTGGCGGGCGGCGCGGAATAATTATTGGCACTGTCGCGCGGATCGCGGATCTCGGGCTTCACGTCGTTGAACATGCCCTGCATCGAGCCGGTCGGATCGACGGCGTCTTCCACCTGTTTCTTGATGTTGAAGTCCGTGCCCTTCTGGATATCCTTCTTGATCTCGTCAAGCTCCGTCTCGCGGGCGAGATCATTGATGCCGGACTGGAATTCCCGCGCCATCGACCGCGCCTTGCGGACATATTTGCCGACGGTCGAGATTGCCTTGGGCAAGTCTTTCGGCCCGATGACCAGCACCGCGATCACCAGTACGAAGACCATTTCCGTCCAGCCAATATCAAACATGGCTATTCACATTATCCGGTTTGAAGGGTTTCACAAAAAGCCGCGCGACGGGGTCAGCCCTGCGCCGCCTTGTCCTTGCTGTCAGCCTTTTCGCTGTTATTCGCCGATTCCAGCGCTTCGGTCTTGCCGCTGTCGGCAGCCTTCGGCTCATCTTCGTCATTCATGCCTTTTTTGAAGTTCTTGATGCCCTTCGCCAGATCACCGGCAACGCGAGGCAGTTTGCCCGCGCCAAAAATGATGAGCACAATGACAAGGATCAGAATAATTTGCCACGGACCAATACTCATGTTCTCAGCTCCTGTTCTCGTATCGAGAATATCTCAAATCATATAACGCCCGCAAAAGTCAAAAAAAGATGGTTTATCAGTTATTTCTAACAAAACCCTGCGAGCCGTCCTTCGTTTCATATATAAAGGTCTATGGGCGTTTATACGACATTTAAATCGCCTTTGATATGGGTTTATCGCCCTATTCGCTATTTCCCGGCCGGGGAAAAATAAAAACGCCACTCAAATTAAGCGATACCGAGCAGCGATCGCCGACCTTCGGCTGGTAAAAGGAAGCAACGCGCGCCGTCGCCTGAAAACCGCTTTCGAAGCGGATATCGATGAGGCTGAAGGCTCCCAGATTGCGCGACAGCACCACCTCGCCCGTCGGCGCCTTGGGATCGACGACGGGAAGAAAGCGGATTGCCTCGGGCCGGACGAGAATTTCATCGACCGCCCCCTCCCCGATCGCGGCGGAAATCGGTATCGGGCCGAGATCGGTCTCGTAAAAATCGCCGTTCCGGCGCGCCGGCACCCGGTTCACCTCACCAAGAAATGCGGCGATGAACCCATCGGCGGGGCGGTTATAAAGCTCGCCGGCGCTGCCCTGCTGCACGATCTCTCCCTCGCGCATGACGACAATCTCATCCGCCATCCGCATCGCCTCCTCCGGGTCATGGGTGACCATCAGCACGGTCGTTCCCATTTCCTTGAGCAGCTTCAAGGTCTCGTCGCGCACCCGGTTGCGCAGCACCACGTCAAGGCCGGAGAAAGGCTCGTCCATCAGGATGATCCTCGGCGACGGGGCGAGCGCCCGCGCCAGCGCCACGCGCTGCTGCTCCCCGCCCGACAGCATATGCGGATATTTCCGGGCCGCCGCCGCCATTCCGACGGTCTCGAGCATTGTTCCGGCGCGCGCGCGCCGTTCCGCAAGGGCGAGATGCGACAGGCCGAAGGCGACATTATCCTCCACCGTCAGATGCGGGAAAAGGGCATAGTCCTGAAACATCAGCCCCACCCGGCGATCCTCCGGTCCGACGAATATCTCGTCATTGGCCATCACCTCGCCCTCGATGATGACCTCGCCTTCGATGGGGCTTTCAAGCCCGGCGGCAAGCCGCAAGGTCGTCGATTTGCCGCAGCCGGACGGCCCCAGCAGGCAGACCAGCTTGCCCGCGCCCACCTCGAGATGCGCGATATCGACAGAATTCACGCCGTCATACTGGTGGCGGACATTTCGAAAAACCAGGTTGCTCATCAATAATCGTTTCTCGCAGCTATGTTCTGCCCGGGACGGGATCTGGCAATGGCCCTGCTCAACACGATCACCGGCAGGATGCCGACAAGGACGATGGCAAGGGAGGGTCCGGCGGCATCGGCGAGCCGCTCGTCGCTCGCCATTTCATAGGCGCGGATGGCCAGCGTGTCAAAGCCAAACGGCCGCAGCACCAGCGTTGCCGGCAGCTCCTTCATGACATCGACGAAAACGAGCAATAGCGCCGTCATCAGGCTGCCCGAAATGATCGGGATATGCACGCGGACGAGCTTGCGAAAGCCGGTGACGCCGAGGGTCCGGGCCGCACGGTCCATATTGGGCGTCACCGTATCGACCCCGGCCTCCACCGTGTTCAGGGAAATCGCCAGGAAGCGGACGATATAGGCGAACAGGAGGGCAACCATCGTGCCGCTCAGGATAAGGCCGGTCGAGATATTGAAGGTTGCGCGCATCCAGTGATCGACCGTGTTGTCGATAAAACCGAAGGGCAGCATGATACCGACGGCGAGGACCGGCCCCGGCACCGCGTAACCCATGGACGCCACCCGGAGCGCCCCCTGCTCCATCCGCGACGGCGCGCGGGCATCCCGGCGCATGCCATAGATGAGGAACAGCGCAACCACGAGCGACAGCCCGGCGGCGATCAGGGCGACCATCACGCTGTTCATCACGAGGCTCGGGAAATGCGCGTTGAAGGCGCTGCTGGAATGCAGAAAACTGTCCTTCACGAGCCAGGCGGTCGGCAGGAGAAAGCCGAGGAAGATCGGCAGCCCGCAGGCCAGCATGGCAAGGACTTGCCGGTTCCGGCCGAGGCGGTAGCGGGTAATATTCTGGTAGCGCCCCGTTGTATGGTGGAAGCGGCGCTTGCCGCGGTTGACCCGCTCGAGCAGGATGAGGGAGAAAACAAAGATCATCAGCACCGCCGCCAGCTGCGCCGCCGCGGCCGGCTCATTGAGGCCGAACCAGGTGCGGTAGATGCCGGTGGTGAAGGTATCGACGGCGAAATACTCGACGGTGCCGAAATCACTCAGGGTTTCCATCAGCGCCAGCGCGAGCCCCGTGACAATGGCGGGACGGGCGAGCGGCAGCGCGATGGAGAGAAAGCCGCGCCAGGGACCGCGCCCCAATGTCCGCCCGACTTCCAGCGCGCAGATCGATTGCTCAAGAAAGGCCGTGCGGCTTACCAGATAGACGTAAGGATAGAGCACGAGACCGAGCATCATCACCGCCCCGCCAAGGCTGCGGATCGACGGAAACCAGTAATCGGCGCGGCTCCAGCCGAAAATCTCGCGCAGCGCCGTTTGCAGGGGCCCGGCAAAATCGAGCATGCCGGTATAGGTATAGGCAATGATATAGGCGGGCATGGCCAGCGGCAGGAACAGCGCCCAGGAAAAAATCCGGCGGCCCGGAAACTCGCACATGGTCACCAGCCAGGCGGTGCCGACGCCGATCACCAGAACCAGCACCGATACGCCAATCGCCAGCACCAGCGTGTTGTAGAGATAGGTCGGCAGCACCGTGCTCGCGAGATGTGACCAGATGTCTCCCGTCGGCGCAAAAACGTAACCGAGCACGACGAGAACCGGAATCGAGAGGATCAGCGCGATCAGCAGCACAAGCGCGGTCGCCGGCGATGCGGTCTTGCGCCGGTATCCCCGCCGCGCGAGCGGTTGTTGATTTTCAAATTCCAGAACGGCCAAAGATGTCCCTCTTTCCTGATAGCGCCAGACGGCCTTCATAATCCGCGGAACGCAATCGGTAAATAATAATCATTCGCAATGACAATGCAAAGGCCGATAACGGCGGCAAAACGCCGCGCCGCCGATTGTCGGCGAATTGATACCTGTATGGACGTCCCGTCTCTCACGTCCCGGTCCGGAAAAATAATCGATTTCCGTAGCTGAAAATGATTACTAATCCAGATGCCGCAGGATCCGGAAATTTGGCGCATTTTCTAAGGGTAATACGAAAATGTCTTATAGAATAACACGTAAGCTCTTGCGCACTTTTTTAACCAATTTGCTCTATTTATTTATCAAAGCCCGGTTTTTATTTTTCCGACCCTTAACAGCGGGGCTTTTCGGGAGCTTATTTTTTATGGACGCAAGAGTTTTACTCGGTTTCGCGTGGTGTATATTCGTAATTCTTGCGGGGGCGCCGCTCCCCGCGATATCGGCCCCGGCAAGCGACGCTTTCATCGGCGACGTGGCGGCGCAGACCACCCTTGCCGACCCGCAATCGGCCTCCCTGACCCGCGAATATATAGTCGAACTGATTGTCGGCGGTTTCCTGCTCGTCATTTTCGGTCAGTTCATCTGGGCCCAGTCGTTAAGACGGCGGGTTACGACGAAGGCGGAAAAGCTGCAAAAGGAACTTCTGGACAAGCAATCCATCAAGGACGAGCTTCAGCATCAACATAACCTGCTGGCCGAAATCAGTTCCCTCGCCGATGTCGGCGGCTGGAAATTCGATAGCGTTACCTCCAAGCTCTCCTGGAACCCGATGATCTACAAGATCTATGAAGTTCCAGACGACTTCGTGCCGAATGTTAAAGCCGCCACGAGCTTCTTCGCGCCGGAGGTGCGGGACCAGGTTCTGGCGGAATTCCGGCAGGGCGTCGCCGACGGCAGCGGCTGGGACATCGAACTTCCGGTGATCACCGCGAAGGGCAACCGCAAATGGGTACGCTCGCGCGGGAAATGCGAGATGGTGGACGGTAAGGTTGTTGCCATCTACGGCGCCGTTCAGGACATCACGCGCCGCAAACAGGGCGAGAAGGAAATTCAGCGCCAGCGAGATCTCCTCGACCAGGTGGGGGCTCTGGCGACCATCGGCGGCTGGGAAATCGATCTGCGGACAAACGCGCACCGCTGGAGCAAGACGACCTACAAGATCCACGAGCTTTCGAATGATTTCGACCCCAGTGTCGCCAGGGCAATCGAGCTTTATGCGCCCGAGGCCCGCGACACCATACGGGATACCTACAACCACGCAATCGAAAGCGGCGAAGGCTGGGATATCGAATTGCCGCTGCTCACCGTCAAGGGCAACCGTAAATGGGTCCGCTCCCACGCGCAGTGCGAAGTGGAGAACGGCAAGGTCGTTCGCATCTACGGGCTGACCCAGGATATTACGCGCTACCACGAAGTCGAGAACGAGCTCAAGCAGCATAAGGAAGAGCTGTCGAGCCGGCTGGCCGAAGTGGAATATTCCCGCCAGCAGGTGGAAAAACAGGCGGAAGAACTCGTCACCCTGGCGGAACAGCAGAATACGCTTCGCACCAAGGCGGAAATCGGCGAGAGGAGCAAGGCCGAGTTCCTGGCGATCATGAGCCACGAAATCAGAACCCCCATGACCGGAATTATCGGCATGACGGATCTGCTGCTCCTGGATAACCTGACGCCCGAGCAGGAGAAAAGAGCGCGGACTATCAAGAATTCAAGCGAGCTCCTGCTGACGATCCTGAATGACATACTGGACCAGTCAAAGCTCGATTCCGGTAAGTTCGAGCTCAGCAATGTTGACATCCGCCTGCCGGAGCTGGTTGAGGAAACCGTCGATTTGCTGCGCGAGAAAGCCGAAAGCAAAGGGCTGGAGATAGAATTTGCACCGCCCGCCACTCTGCCCGCCGCGATCAATATCGATGCCTTCCGGCTTCAGCAGGTGATCATCAACCTGATCTCGAATGCGATCAAATTTACCGATGACGGCGTTATCGCCCTCAATATTGAACCGGACCGGACGCCGCAGGGCGACGACCTCTTGCGCTTTGAGGTGACGGACAACGGCATCGGTATTTCCGAGGAACAGAAGTCCCGGCTCTTCATGCGGTTCGAGCAGGCCGACCCATCGACCGCGCGGAAATATGGCGGTTCCGGACTGGGTCTCTCGATCTGTAAACAGCTGATTGAGCTGATGGGCGGCGACATAGGCGTCGACAGCGACCTTGGAAAAGGCAGCCGTTTCTGGTTCACGGTCCCCTTGCGGCCCGTCGATCTCGGCGAGGAGACGGTCGATACGGAGACCGACACGGAAATTGAAAGCCGACCGCTGCATATCCTGCTGGCCGAGGATAACCCGGTCAATCAGACCCTGGTCTCCACCCTGCTGGAACATGCGGGCCATAAGGTGGATATCGTCGGCAACGGGCAGATGGCCGTCGATGCGGTCGCCGAGGGCGATTTCGACATGGTGCTGATGGATGTCCGCATGCCCGTCATGGAGGGACCGGAGGCCACGAAACATATCCGCGAAAGCGGCCATGAGAAGAGCCAGATTCCCATCGTTGCGCTCACCGCCGATGCGATGAAGGAATATATGCCCCGCTATCTCGAAGCCGGCATGAACGCGGTAGAGACCAAGCCGATCCAGCTGGAGAACCTGCTTCGGACGATCGATACGGTGATGGCGGAGGCCAGCGACGAGGCCGCCGGGTCCCCCGCTGAGGCCGCGCCGGACGTTGCCGCGCCCAGGGGCGATATTGGCGATGCCGGGAAAATGGCTGAGCTCGGCAAGTTGCTCGATGCCGCCGCGATGGCGGGGCTGGTTGAGGATGCCGCGCGGTCGCTCTCGGGTAACATTGTCCTGATGCGAAAGGGCCTTACGTCGCAAAATGGCGATGACGTTCAGTCCCACGCGCATACCATACGGGGGATGTGCGGCTCGATGGGGGCGCTACGGCTGGCGCAAGAGGCCGCCTATATCGAAGAAAATATCGATGATCTTGACCGGATCGAGGAATTCCTGCCGACATTCGAGGCAACGGCGGAAGAGACCGTCACCTGGTGGACCCAGTTCGTTCCGGGCAAGCAGCGAAAAATCGCCTAGAATTCCTCTTCTTCCTCGTCTTCCAGCGCGTCCTCTTCCGCGCGGGCGAGGTCATTGAAGATACCCGATGGCTCCGTGCTGAGGAGCCCCGCCGCCTTCATTTCATCGAAGCCCGGCAGGTCCTTGATATCGTCGAGGCCGAAATGGATCAGGAAATCCTCGGTAATGCCATAGGTGACGGGACGCCCCGGCGTCCGCCGCCGTCCGCGCGGGCGGATCCATCCCGCCTCGAACAGAACGTCCATGGTGCCGCGGCTGAGCCCGACACCGCGGATTTCCTCGATCTCGGCGCGGGTCACCGGCTGATGATAGGCGATGATCGCCAGGGTTTCGAGCGCTGCGCGGCTGAGCCGGCGGGTGGTCTCGCGCTCCTCCTCCAGCAGCCAGGAAAGGTCCGGCGCCGTCAGGAATGTCCATTTCCCGGCTAGGCGGGTGAGATTCACCCCCTTGTGCCGGTAATGCTCCTCGATCGTAGAAAGGATCGCCGGAATATCGGCGCCCTCCGGCAGCCGTTCGGCCAGCGCCGCCTCGTCCAGTGGTTCCTTCGAGGCGAACAACAGCGCCTCCGCCATTCGGACATGTTCGGGATCAACAGTCATTCCCCGTTTTTCCTCTTTTTCACTTCAATGGGACCGAAGGTCGCCCCCTGACGGAGCTCGAGCCGTCCCTCCTTCGCCATCTGCAGGCTGGCGAGCAATGTCGAGGCCTGCGCCGAACGGCGGCTGAAGGGATCGGTCAGGTTATCGGGAAGATAGGACATCAGGTCGGTCCAGTCCGGCAGCGAGCCCAGCATCTTCTCCAGCCGATCGAGCGCCGCCTCCACCGAGAAAACCGCATCGCGCATCAGGCGGAGCGGATTGACAATGCCCTTGCGTTCCTCCTGCGCGGCATAGGCCTGCAACAACTCCCGGAGCGTACAATCATATTTGGAATGGCGGGTAATCCGGATCGCCTCGGGCCGGCCGCGCTGCAGCCGGTCGCGTCCGACGATGCTGCCGTTCATCAGTTTTTCCGCCGCCTCGCGCATCGCTTCGAGCTTTTTCAGGAGAAAGGCGAGCCGGTCGGCCAGTTCCTCCCCGCTCGGCCCGTCGTCTTCCTCCGCCGGCAGGAGAAGGCGGGATTTGAGATAGGCGAGCCAGGCCGCCATCACCAGATAATCCGCCGCCACCTCAAGACGGAGCGAACGGGCCTGTTCGATAAAGGCGAGATATTGCTCGGCAAGCTGCAGGATGGAGATTTTCAGCAGGTCGACCTTCTGGTCACGTGCGAGGACCAGCAGCACATCCAGCGGCCCTTCATAGCCGTCGAGATCGACCAGCAGCGCATGGGTCGGCAGCGGTATGACATCCGGGTTTTTCCGCCCGGCCTCATCGAAGGATCCGTTATCCATGACCCCTCCTCCGTTCTGTCGATTTTACGCCCAATTGCATCTAAAAAACTTAGACCACGCCGGCCAGCTTGGCAATCAGATTGACCATATATCCGATGGGCCCGGTCAGCAGCCAGCTGATCGGATCGATTTCCGCGCCGAGCTGGCGGCTGATCATCGGGACAAGGAATATGACGCCGATCAGGATCAGGAAACCATAGCGTTCCAGCCGCGCGAGCGGAATGGCGAGGCGGTCGGGCAGAATGCCGACGGCGACCCGTCCGCCATCAAGCGGCGGCAGCGGCAGAAGGTTAAAGACGCCCAGTACCACATTGAGAATAATACCATTTTTAAAATTATCCGCGAACCAGTGCAGCGTCGATCCGGGCAGATACGCGAGCAGGTGAAACCCGAGGGCGAAGAGAAAGGCGAGCAGGAAATTCATGCCCGGCCCGGCCAGCGCCACCCAGACCATGTCACGGCGCGGATTACCCAGCCGGGCTAAATTGACCGGCACCGGCTTTGCATATCCGAACAGGAACGGCGCCTTCACGAGAAGCAGGAAGCCCGGGATGAGGATCGTCCCCATGGGATCGATATGCTTGAACGGATTGAAACTCACGCGCCCCTGCCGGAGCGCGGTATCATCGCCGAGTTTCCAGGCGACATAGCCATGGGCGGCCTCATGCAGGGTGATCGCCGCAAGCGCGGGGACGATCCAGACCGATATCTGGTAGAGAATATTTTCTAAGTCCATCAGGCGGTTACCCCGGCAAGCAGGTCATCGAGCCGCGCCCGGTCGGCCGTCACGTCGATCGTCGCGGGCGCCTGATCGAAGACGCGGTTGCCAAGCTCGATCCGCGCACGCGCCTTCTCGGTAAGCGGCGGACAGGCAGCGGCCACGTCCTTCATTTCCTCGAGCACGCCCGAGCAGTGCAGTACAATATCGACACCCGCCGCGAGCGCCGCCCCGGCCCGCTCCGCAAGGCTGCCCGACAGCGCCTTCATATTGAGATCGTCCGTGAGCAGCAGCCCGTCGAAGCCGATCCCCTCGCGGATGATCGTGGTAATTACCGTCTCTGACAGGGTTGCCGGATGATCCGGGTCAATCTCGTCAAACAGGATATGGCTCGTCATCCCCCAGGGCAGCAGCGAGAGCGCCGTGAAGGGCGCGAAATCCGTCTGTTCCAGGTCCGGCCGCGCGGCCGTTACATGGGGGAGCTCATGATGGCTGTCGACCGTGGCCCGGCCATGACCCGGCATATGCTTGATCACCGGAACGATCCCGGCCGTCAGCATCTCCTCGGCGACCACCGCGCCGAGACGCGCGACGACCTGCGGGTCCGCCGCGAAGGCGCGATCGCCGATGGCCTCGACCGTCTCCGGCAGCCGGAGGTCCAGGCAGGGCGTGCAGTTAACGGTGATCCCCGCCGCCTGCAGGTCCGCCGCAATCAGCCGCGTGGTAAGGCGCAATGCCTCAATCGCGCGGTCGGGATCGCTTTCATACATCCCGCCAAAAAATCCGAAGGGTTTCGCCTCGAACCAGTGCGGCGCGCGCAGGCGCTGCACCCGGCCGCCCTCCTGATCGATGAGCACGGGCGCGTCGGGCCGACCGACCGCCGCGCGCAAGGCTTTCACCAGTTTCCTCAGCTGTTTCGGATCCTCGACATTGCGGGCGAAGAGGATAAATCCGAAGGGCTGTTCCGCCTTGAAAAATTTCTTTTCCGCGCGCGAAAGCGTCAAACCTTCGCAGCCGAAGATCACGGACCGGCAGTCAGATAATTCAGCCGCTGACAACGAGACAATCCTGTTTTTGCGCTTTCAGGTCATTGCACAGCTGCTTCGCGCTATCGCGGTCGCCATAGCTGCCAAGCTGCAGGCGAAAATAGGTTCCCTTATCCTTCACGACCACATCCTCGACCCGGTAGGTGAGACCGGACAGCAGGGATTTGAACTTGGAGGACAAAGTTGAATACTGCTTTTCCGCCGCATCCTGCGAGCGGAAGGAGCCGACCTGAACGCGGTAGACCGGCCCGCCGGACGGCGCCGGCGCCTCGACCTTCTTGGGGACCGGCGCGGCGGCAACCTCGACCTTCTTTTCTTCAACCGTCTCTTCGATCTTTTCCTCGGCCTTCTCTACGGTCTTCTCCACGGTCTTTTCCTCGGCGGCCGGTTTTTCGTCCGCCACCGGCGCCGTCTCCGTTGCCGCTTCGCTCTTGGCCTCGGCGACCGGTTCATCCTTCGTCGCCTTCTCGATCAGGGTGTCAAGCTTGCTCTCGTCGGCCGCCTTCTCAGCGTCGCTCATCGCCGTTTCCGCAGTTTTTTCCTCCGGCGTCGCATCTTCCGGCGGCGGCATCAGTTTCTCCACCTTCTCCGGCGTCTCGCCCGATTTCAGCACGCTGAACACCTGCTTGTCCTGATTTGGAATATCCATGCCGCCGGGTTCAACCGGTTCTTCCTTGACCGGGGAGGTATCGGCGCTGATGATCGGCGGCGCGAGCTGCACGCCCTTTTTCACGCCCTGGTCATAGGCGTACCAGATGCCGATGCCGAAACCGGCAATGATGATGATGGCCAGTGTGCCGCCGATCCATTTCCGGCGGTTGCTGCGGGGCTCGTCTTCGCTCTCGTAATAATCAATTTCGAGGTAATCGTCATCGCCAGTCACTTAACCATACTCCTTTACTCTTTCGACACCGAGAACAGTCGTCCCGCCATCCAGTATTTTATCCAGGGCGCCCAACAGGGCAAAGCGCGCCGGCCCTTCCGCCGTTTCCGTCAGATAGGCCGACGAAACGGGATGCACCCCTTCAAAGAGCCGGAAAAATAGCAAGGAAAGCGTCTCGAGGAAAGAGGCGAGATAAAAACTGTCTCCTTTGCGCAGGCAAGCCGCCACCGCCGGCGGCCATCCGCAGAGCGCCCGCGCCAATTCCATCTCGACCGGCAGTTTCAGGACCGACATGTCCACCCCGTTATTCGCTCCGGCTTTAGCCTGATTTTCCCCCACCCCGAGCCGTTGCAAGATCATTCGCGCATAGGGAATGGCGAATACGGGGTTACCGTAGCTCCTGTCTATGGCCAAAATAGGGCTGAACGCATCGATAAAGCCGGGCGGGTTGGCCAAGAGGGCGAAGCGCGTCTTCTCCTCGGTGCATTTGCCGATGGCCGCCGCGAGCGGAAATCCGGCCGCCTCACGCGGTGCGGAGGATATCGGCTCTACCCTGCCGCCCGCGAGCGCCGCCAGCCGTTCCAGCGCCTCGAGATTGGCCTGATCGCGGTAGCTGTAAAGGTCGATGACCGCCGCCGGGGCGGGAATTTCGGCACAATCCACCGCTAAATCCTCGAGCCCGTAGCGGACGCCCTCCATAAGGATCCGCGGGACCTGGCGGCCCCAGAAATCCGGCGAATATCGGATATTGATATAGCCGTTCGGCTCGAGCCGGACTTCTTTGATCCCGGGGAGCGCCTCAAACCCGGAAACGAGGCTTTTTGTTGCCCGGTCAAAATCAATATTATCCATTGATTTCAATAAAATGGCGGCGTTTGTTGAAAGATCACCCAAATGCCGCGCCTTCGGCGGACGCAGGCGGACATCCCGGCGCACCGCCGCCTTCGCCCCGGGCGAGAGACCCTCAAGCGCCTCCAGCACTGAAAACAGAGCGTTCCGGGCCTCGGTTAGATAGCTGATGGACATGGGATGGTTTACATTTCCGGACGGTCAATTGACAAACATGCTTAGGATTAATACATCATTTGATGTATAGTCTCTATAACGAAGGCGGCGCGCATTCGGCATATGGGTATGAAGTAGATGTCTGTCATGGATAAAATGGAACCACCGGTGAAGCTGTCGGAATCGGCGGCCGACCGGATCAACGCGATTGTCGAGGAGATGAATTCCGACAAGAAGATGCTGCGCGTCGCGGTCAATGGCGGCGGCTGTTCCGGCTTTCAGTACAGCTTCGATCTGGAGGATACGCAAAATCCCGACGATGTGGTCGTGACCAACAAGGGCGCGACATTGTTGGTGGACCAGCTCTCGCTGATGTATCTCGCGGGGTCGGAAATCGATTTCGTCGATGACATGATCGGCGCCTCCTTCCAGATCAAGAACCCGAACGCCACGGCCTCCTGCTCCTGCGGGTCCTCATTTGCCATTTGATCCGTCGGTCAAAGATGCTAGAAAAAAGGCCCGGTTTTCACCGGGCTTTTGTTTGTGACGAGGGGTCGGGATGAAGATAGCCAGCTGGAACATCAATTCGGTGAAGGCGCGCCTGCCGCGGCTTGTCGATTATCTGAAAGACTACGCCCCCGATGTGCTCTGCCTTCAGGAACTGAAGGTCATTGATGAAAACTTCCCGCGCCTGGAGGTGGAGGAGCTCGGCTATAATGTCGAGACCCATGGCCAGAAAACCTATAACGGCGTGGCGATCCTCTCCAAATCCCCGATCGAGGATGTGATGCGCGGCCTGCCCGGTGACGATGGCGACGAGCAGGCCCGCTATATCGAGGCGACGGTGAACAATGTCCGCATCGCCTCCATCTATCTGCCGAACGGCAATCCGACCGACACGGAGAAATTCCCCTACAAGCTTGCCTGGATGGACCGGCTGATCACCCGCGCGAAATATCTTTTCACGCTGGAGGAGCCGACGGTGCTCGCCGGTGATTACAACGTCATTCCGCAGGATGAGGATTGCTACGATCCCAAAGCCTGGGAAGGCGACGCCCTCACCCGCCCCGAGAGCCGCCACCGCTTCCGCCAGCTCCTCAATCTCGGCTATGCGGACGCCTATCGCGCCTTCACGAGCGAGGTGAATTATACCTACTGGGATTACCAGCGGGGGGCTTGGCAAAAGGATCACGGTATCCGCATCGATCATCTCCTCCTCTCCCCGCAGGCCACCGACCGGATGGAACAAGTCGGTATCGACAAGGGCCCGCGCGGTCAGGAACGCCCCTCCGACCATACGCCGATCTGGGTGGAACTCTCGGATCTGGGGTAAAAAATCTTAACAATTTCCGGCTATGCTGCCTGCATCCATCACTCGCGATGAGGCATGCCAATGGGCCGGTATGGAAATATTGAGCTGATCACGGAAGACGAAGCGCGGCAAAGCCCGTCGCTCTTTACCGCGAAGATGTCCTGGAAGGGGCATTTTATCGTCGCGATGTTCCTGCTTGGATGGTCGGTAATTTTCCCGTCGTTTCTGGGGATGAATGGTCTGTTCAGCATAGGTGACAGCCTTTTCACAATGGTCTTTTCTAGCTTTGTCTGGTTCATCTGCAGCACCACCGTTTTGACCTGCGCCCTGGTTGGACTCATCTTTCTTTTCTCCGCCCTGGCCGCCATGCGGGACAGCAACTGGACACTCCGCGCGGCGCCGGAGGGGCTTTATCTCAAGCTCCGGAATTACAGCGATTACCGGCTCAATCCCGCCGATCCCATCGTCGCCTTCATCCCCGGGCGGGAAATCCGGGAACTTCGCTTTGTCACCGCAAAGACGCGGATGATCGGCGATAAGGAAATTCCTGAAGATGGAACGCTGCAAAAGGAGGAGAGCCTCGAAATCCTGCTCTACGGCGGCGATCTTGGCGAGATCGGCGCGGCGCTGGAGGCGGAACGCGCCCGCACCGGCCCGACCCTGATCAAGGGGGTCACGGCGCGGGCAAAGGGCGCGGCGCTTCAGTTGATGGCGGAGACCGGCGTGATCCGCGTCGACTGGACGACGCGCATGACCCGCCTTCAACCCAAGATCGGCAAGGCGCGCGAGGTTCTGACCGGCCTTTACATGACCGGCGGGCGGCAGGAGCCCGACGAAGCGCCGATCCGCGACCTTTCACCGGAGGAGCAGGACGCGCGCCTTCGTGAGATGGTCCGCCGCGGCGACAGGATCGATGCTACCAGCCTCGCACGCGACCTCCACGGCCTATCGCTCACCGAAGCGCATCAGTACCTGAAAAGTTTGTGAGGGGCGACAACTTTCAACGGCCTAACCTATCGTCGCCTTCATCGCGTCGTAGTATTCCTCAAGCGCCTCTCTCACCCGGTCACATTCCGTCAACCCGGAGACAATATCCCAGCCGGTGTAATTTGAAAAACGGGCATAGCCACGGTCAAACTCCGGATCCCCAGCGAACTTCTGCGTGAAAGCCAGAATAATTTTATTGTCTGCGCCACTTCCGCGAAACTCCGTACAAACCTCGCTATAGCTTACAAACGATCCAAGGTTATATAAAAGCTTTTCGGGATCAGCATTCGATTGCTCCGTCGCGGCGCTCTCACCTTTCTCCGGCGAACCCTGACAGGCGGCGAGGAGAAAAAAAGCTGAAAGCGTGACAAGGAAGATGCGCATTAAGTATCCTTAAAATTTTCTACGATACGTATTAGTAGCTGAGACGGACATTGCGCCCCGAAAGAGAGATTTTTCCTGCGGCCAAGCTGGCTTGATATTTTGTAGTTGTCTTGACACAAGCAGAGTCCGCATTGAGTAGGCGTTCTTGCGGAAGAAGGAATTTTGTCGAGACAATTTCGTCGCCATCAATGGTGATTTTGGCATATTTCAGCCATTCGGCCGTCAAATCCTCTTCCATACCGTCGCTTTTTATGTAAAAGCCGCATATTTGAAGGTAGCCATCCTTTTCCGACCGTCGAATGTAAATATCGGTTTTCGACCCACCAAATGTACCTACCCAATTAATCTGGAACAACTCGAAGCTCTTATCGAACTTCCGATAGGAAACCGGCCCAATCGTGTCTGGTGTCGCGCAGGCGGCCAGACCGGCAGCGACAACCAGCATCAACAAACAACGGCGAAACATGAGTCCCCCTCAATTTCGAAATAAATTCGCGTAAATATTGATATGTATTTCAACCATTAAAGGTGGAGCGTCGCCCCGGGTCAAGGAAATTATCGGGTAACCGGCGCGAGAATGGCGCGTTAACCATAAAAAAGCCCGCCGGGGGTTCCGGCGGGCTTTTTGAAGGCGGGAGGGTGCGCTTAGCGTTTCAGCTGACCCACATCGCGGACAGCGCCTCTTGCGGCGCTGGTGGTGAGGGCGGCATAGGCGCGAAGTGCCTGCGAGACCTTGCGGGCGCGCGGCTTCGTCGGCGCCCAGGCGGCGTCGCCCTTCGCGTCCATCTTGATCCGGCGGTCGGCCAGTTCCTCCTCGGAGATGCGTAAATTGATGGTCCGGTTCGGGATATCGATATCGATGACATCCCCCTCCTCGATGAGGCCGATCGCCCCGCCTTCCGCCGCCTCCGGGGAGGCATGGCCGATGGAAAGGCCGGAGGTACCGCCGGAAAAGCGCCCGTCGGTCAGCAGCGCGCATTGCTTGCCGAGACCCTTCGATTTGAGATAGGAAGTCGGGTACAGCATTTCCTGCATGCCCGGGCCGCCCTTCGGTCCCTCATAGACGATCACCACCACATCACCGGCGACTATCTTGTCCCCGAGAATGGCCTCGACGGCGGCGTCCTGACTCTCGAACAGGCGCGCCGGGCCGGAGAATTTGAGAATGCTCTCATCCACACCCGCCGTCTTCACGATACAACCATCCAGCGCAATATTCCCGTAGAGAACGGCAAGGCCGCCATCCTTCGAATAGGCATGGTCTTTCGAACGGATACAGCCCTTCTCGCGGTCCGTATCCAGGCTGGGGTAGCGCTTCGACTGGCTGAACGCCTCCGTCGTGCGGACCCCGCCGGGGCCGGCGCGGTAAAATTCCTGCACCGTGTTACTGCGGGTTTTAACGACGTCCCACAGCTCGATCGCTTCGGCCATGGTGGGGGAATGAACGGTCGGCACATTGGTATGCAGAAGATCGGCGCGGGACAGCTCGCCCAGCAGGCCCATGATGCCGCCGGCGCGGTGCACGTCTTCCATATGATAGTTCTGCGTCGAGGGCGCGACCTTGCAGAGGTTCGGCACCCGGCGGCTCAGGCGGTCGATATCCTTCATGGTGAAGTCAACCTCCCCTTCCTGCGCGGCGGCGAGGAGATGCAGCACCGTGTTCGTCGAGCCGCCCATGGCGATATCGAGCGACATGGCATTCTCGAACGCCTTGAACGACGCGATCTCCCGTGGCAGCAGGCCCGGCTCGTCCATCTCGTAATGACGGCGGGTGATATCGACGATGGTGCGCGCCGCATCGAGGAAGAGCTGCTTGCGGTCGGCATGGGTCGCCAGCATGCTGCCGTTTCCGGGCAGCGCGAGGCCCAGCGCCTCGGTCAAACAGTTCATGGAATTGGCGGTAAACATGCCCGAGCAGGAGCCGCAGGTCGGACAAGCAGAGCGTTCGACCTCCGCCACCTGTTCGTCGGTGACGTTCGGATCGCCCGCCTGGATCATCGCATCGATCAGGTCGAGGCCGATTTCCTTGCCGTCGGCCATGCCCTTGCCGGCCTCCATCGGGCCGCCGGAGACAAACACGGTGGGGATATTGAGCCGCATCGCCGCCATCAGCATGCCGGGCGTGATCTTGTCGCAGTTGGAAATGCAGACCAGCGCATCGGCGCAATGGCCGTTGACCATATATTCCACCGCATCGGCAATCACCTCGCGCGAGGGCAGGCTGTAGAGCATGCCGTCATGGCCCATGGCGATGCCGTCATCGACGGCGATGGTATTGAATTCCTTCGCCACGCCGCCGCATTTCTCGATCTCCCGCGCGACCATCTGGCCCAAGTCTTTCAGATGCACATGACCGGGCACAAACTGCGTGAAGCTGTTGGAAATGGCGATGATCGGCTTTTCGAAATCGCCATCTTTCATGCCGGTGGCGCGCCAGAGCGCCCGGGCGCCCGCCATGTTACGTCCCTGCGTGGTGGTTCTTGATCGATACTGGGGCATTTCGCTCTCTTTCATTAAAACTATGGCTTCTAGTTAATACGATCCGTCGCCAAGGACAAGCGCAAGCCCGGAAAACCCGACTGCCGCTGAATTTTTTTTCACATAATTCTACTTATACTTGTTTTTAGGTTATATTTTACCATTTATAAGGTTATTTGAATATTGATCAGCATGAGGCGCCATAACAATGCAATGTGAAGGAATAACGCGCGCGGGCGAGCGCTGTCGAAACAAGGCCCTGGACGACGAAATTTTCTGCGAGGTTCATCTACGGGTAAACCGGACCTATAACCTTGCGCTATTGGTTCCCTTCCTGACGACGCTGCTGCTTTGTTATTTCTTCCTGTTCGGCCTGTTCTTCGAGACGCTCCATTACGGAATTTTCGATCTGCATTACCTGAAATATGCCGGCCTCAGCGACTTTTTCATCAGCATGCTCCGAAACGGCGGCGTGTTGACCATCGTTGTTCTGAAGGCCTGGATTTTCTACACCGTCATCCTCGCCGTCATTTTCGGCCTCTGGCTGATCGTCAAGGTCGTGATGGTTACCTCCCACAAGCATCTGAAGCCGGTGCGGCGGATGAAGATCATGGGGCTCAGCCTCGGGATATTCATCCTCAACGTGCTGCATATGTTCGTGGTCCTGCTGCCGAAGCGGAACCGCAAAAATCCGTCGCAGATCCTGATTGGCCGGGAACATCTGGCGCTCTCCCTGCATCGTCACCGGCGCGCGCTCGGCGAAGGGTCGGGGCCGGATCCCGCCGATATCGCCCGCGATATCTACCGCCGTTTTCTCGCCGTCTGCACCTTCAACAACCACCGCTTTTTCGTCACCATCCTGGTGCTGGTCGTCGCCTCGACGGGATCAATCCTCTATGCCGGATATGACGCGCGCAAGATGCGCGAATGCATCATCATGGTCGCCGACAAGAAAATCCTGCCGGCCGCCGCCGATCCGTCGGCGACGCTCTACCCCGCGCTCAATATGTCGAACCTCTGCCAGAGCGATCTCGCCGACCTTCCCGATGATGTCGATGTATCCTCAAAATTCCGCCGGAGCCTGACCAGTTTCTTCCGCTTTCCTGTCGTCAATCTGAAGCAGGGAGACACGGCAGAGCCGGTTCTCTACCTCGGCTCCACCGCCCGGTTTGAGCTCTTCTTCAACGGCAGCACCCGCCTGCCCTTCGCCGTGCCCGTGCAAAATCTCGGACCGCTCTTCGATCAGGGGAACGATGAGGAGGACAGCCGCTTCGCCGCCATTGAAGGAAAAATCGACAGCATCGAGAAACTCGCGCGCGAGAATAACGAAACCATCGCCACGCTCGGCAAATCGATGCAACAGCGCGAGGAAACGGATACCGCGAACCTCAAGCTGAAACTGGAAGCCCTGGAACGGAGCGCCGCGAAATCCGAGGCCGCGCTCGACAATCTCGAAGAAGGGCTCGGCCGGGTCTCCTATGCGCTGAACGAGGTCGAGCTTGACCACACCAAGCGCATCGTCGCGACGATCCCGGATTATTGCTGGGACCTCTCGCCGCATATGGTGGTGACCTTCAAGATCGGCTCGACCCGGGTGACAGGGACGGATACGCAAGACCTCATCCGGCAGCTCGCCACGCGCTATGCCGGCGGCGGCAGCCGGTTTATCGTCATCTCCGGCCATTCGGACCCGAGTGGATCGAGCTTCGATAACTACCGCCTGTCCCGACAGCGGGCGGCGGCGGTCACCAACCTGATGCTGGAGGCCGGGCTGGAGAAAACCGCGCTCTATATGATCGGCCGGGGTGAGGACAACAGCAGCAGCCTGCCGCAGCGGCGGGTCGAAATCCGCGACTGCACGAAACCGGACTAGGCGCCCGGCGCGCCTAGCTGACCTGCTTTTCCTTGCCCGACCAGTAGGGCTTGCGCAGCTCCGTCTTCAGGATCTTGCCCGCGCCCGAGAGCGGTAGCGGATCGGTCACGAAATCGATGCTGCGCGGGCATTTGAACCCGGCAATCAGGCTATGGCTGAATTCGATGATCTCGGTCTCCGTTGCGCCCTTGCCTTCATGCAGGCGGACAACCGCATGCACCTGCTCGCCCCAGGTTTCGTGCGGGATACCGATGACCGCGCATTCGGCGACCGCCGGATGCTGATAGACCGCGTTCTCAACCTCGGCGGAATAGACATTCTCGCCGCCGGAGATGATCATGTCCTTCACCCGGTCGACGATATAGACGAAGCCCTGCTCATCCATATAGCCGCCATCGCCGGAATGCATCCAGCCGCCTTTCAACGCCTCCGCCGTCTGTTCGGGCTTGTTCCAGTAGCCGAGCATGACATTGGCGCCGCGTACGCAGACCTGGCCGACAGTGCCGGGCGGCACTTCCTCGTCATTTTCATCGAAAATCCGGACGTCGCCCGCATAGATCGGCCGGCCTGCCGATTTGAAGCGGCCCGCGTTCGGCCCCTCCAGCACATGGAATTCCGGCCCGGTGAAGGTGACCAGCGGCGCGCATTCGGTCTGGCCGTAGGCATGGGTGAAGCCGGCCTCCGGCAGGACCTCGAGCGCCTTCATGATCACCGCCTCGGGCATGGGCGAGGCGCCATAGATGATGTCCTTCAAGCTCGACATGTCATAATTGGCGATCTCGGGATCATTGACCACCATATTGACCATGGTCGGCACCAGCAGCGTATTGGTGATCCGGTATTTTTCCACCGCCTCCATGGTGCCCTTCGGCGTGAAACCCGGAATGAAGACATGCACACCGAGACCCATGGTGGTGCCGAAGACGGCGGCGCCGTCGGCGATATGGAACATCGGCGCCACATGCAGCCAGCGCGCATCCTCCTTGAAATTGAAGCAGGGCATGGCGTTCAGCGTATTGACGACAAAATTCGTATGGCTCAGCATCACGCCCTTGGAGACGCCGGTCGTGCCGCCGGTATAGAACAGCCCGGCAAGATCGTCATAGCCCCGGCCCGCGTCCGGCACCGGTTCATGCGCCGCCACCAGTTCCTCATAATTCAGCATGCCCGCGGGCGTGTCGCCATCGCCGATATAGATCACCTCCCGCAGCGAGGAGACGCGCTTTCGAAGTTCCGGCACCGCCCCGGCAAAGGCATCGTCGACGAGCAGGATTTCGGATCCCGAGTCGTTAAGCCAGTAGGCGAATTCCGGCACCGCAAGGCGCGTATTCACCGGCACGAACACCCCGCCCGCCCAGGGCGTCGCATAATAGAACTCGAGATAGCGATCGGAGTTGAGCGCGAGGATCGCCACCCGCTCCCCACCGGTAATGCCGTAACCGCGGAGCGCGCCCGCGAATTTCTGCACCCGCAGCGCAAATTCCTTGTAGGTCCGCTCGCGACCCGCGCAGATGGTTGCGAGGCAGTCCCCCTTGGTCTGGACCGCCCGCGTCAATAATTGTGAAATAAACATTCCCTGCTCCCTGTCTGCTTTTTTTATGAAGTATTAGAGAAATCGCGCCGAAGGTAAAGACCATGCCTGCCATTCAACCGAATTAATTGCGCCGGAAAGGGCGGCCCGCGCGAAAAAGATTGGATATTGTCTCCCCCACCAACTTGCGCCATTGTGAGGCAGGCGTAAATTTCAATAACAACAGGGCCTTATGTCACATATCACCGTAAAGGAAGCAGAAGACTTCTATACCAACAGCTTCGCCCCCTGGATCAAGGCGATGAATATCAGCATCGTCGACATCGGCGAGGACAACGCGACGCTCCGTATCCCCGCCTCGTCCGATCTGAACCGGCTTGGCGGCATGATTTGCGGTCAGGCGATCATGGCGCTGGCCGATACGGCCATGGTCTTCGCGGTCGCCGCCAATGCGGGCGCGTTCGTTACCATGACCTCGGTCAATATGGCGACAACCTTCCTGCGCCCGGCGGAGGGCGAGGAAATGTTCGCCGAGGCGCGGGTAATCAAATCCGGCAAGCGGCTGGTTTATGGGGAAGTCAGTCTGCATATGGGCGATGCGGCGAAACCCGTCGCCCATGTCACGACGAGCGTGATGCTGCTGTAGCCGGCGCTATTTCCGGAACAGGGACCCCTGCCGGTGATCGTCGATCAGGCGGTCGGAGGGTTCGGGGCTCGCAAGTCGGATGCGCTGCTGCCTCGGCGCGTCGTCCCGGTCGTAGACATCGTCGTAGAAATCGCGGCCCGTCGCCGCCATGCGCACGACCTTCTCCGTCTCCGCGCCGAAACTATGCCGCGCCGGGCGGAACCCCTGCGCCAGCAGCGAATGATAGTGCCAGGCGTTGTAGACGAAGATGAAAACCGGGACGGAGAACCCCAAGGTCGCGATATTCACCAGCGACATGCCGATAAATCCAAGGACATGCCCCCGGTAGAGGGCGGGGAACGGCCCGAAAAACAGGCAGGTCCAGGAAATGCCCGTATAGGCGATCGCCCGTTTACGGGTTTGCGGCTCGATCATCGGAATAGCGTAGGCCATGATTGCCTCCAAAGCAGAAAATCCGCCGCTCCCGGGCTCATCCTTGGCCGCTCGAGCCCAAGTGTTACGGCGCGTCTCTCCTTCGATAAGAGGTAGCAAGAATTTCTTTACAAAATCTTGCTAACCGCCTGCAATTTGACGAAAGTTTTAGAGACCACGCGCGGCGGAATCAAAATATCGTTTGATATCAGTCTCTTATGAAAGGCCGCCGAAAATATGACTTTTTCTTGGAGTCTTTGAGGATTATCCGCCGTGACCGTCAGTCGTACCCGGGCGGCGGGGTGAAGCCGCCAAACGCCTCCTCGATCAGTTGGCAGAGCTTGAGCGAGGTCTTGTCCTCCCCATAGGCCGCGACAGCCTGCAGTCCGACGGGAAGGCCGCCGGGCGTGATCCCCGCCGGCACCACGGTGGAGGGCAGATCGACCATATTCGGATAGCCCGCCCAGAACATCTGATCGGTACTTGGTTGCAGGTTGCCGTTGATGTCGATCAGGCGGTCCTGCCGCTCCCCCTTCTGGTTCTGCGGGAACGCCGGTCCGGCGGCGGCGGGACAGATGAGGATGTCCCATTCCCCGAAAAATTCCTGCCATTTCAGGGCCATGAGTTTTCGCTCGTTATTGATGCGCAGCCATTCCTTGTGCGGCAGGGTCCCGGCGCGCGCCATCAGGGTGAGGTAGCTCTTATCATTCGGATCGGCCTCGGCCACGATCTTGCGAAAGCGCGCGAGTTGCTCGTCGGAAAGCGCGCCCGACGTTGCCGCCCGCAGCAGCAGGATATAGGTCTCATAAGCTGCCGCGATAGGGATATCGGGCCGCGCCGTGCGGCTCACCCGTGCGCCTTCCGCTTCCAGCCTGTCGGCAATCTTGTTCAGCGCCGCCTGATAGTCGTTATCCACATCGAAGCCTTCGGCACTGGTCATCACGGCGATGCGGAAATCCTTCAAATGCCGGTGCCGCGCCGGTTTCAGCCGGAGCGTCCAGGCGGCATTCTGCGGGCTTCCCGCCCCCGCCATGACATCGAGCGCGACTTCGAGATCGAAGGCGGACCGCGCAAGCGGGCCGAGCACCGCAATATCGCTGTCCGCGACGATCCCAGGCGCCTTCTGGCCATGGCCCGGGATGATGTTATAGGTCGGCTTGTGGCCGCAGACGCCGCAGTAATGGGCGGGATTACGGATCGAGGCGCCGATGTCGGAGCCGGTCTCGATGCCCGAGAGCCCCGCCGCCAGCGCCGCCGCCGAGCCGCCCGAGGAGCCGCCGGGCGTCCGGCTCTGATCCCAGGGATTATTCGTCGTGCCGTAAATATCATTAAAGCTCTGCCAGTCGGCGAGCATGAAGGGCACGTTGGTCTTGCCGAAGATATTCGCGCCCGCATCCAGCAGCCGCTGCACACTCAACGCGTTTTTTTCCGGGTAATGGTCCTTCCAGGCCGGATTTCCCCAGGTCGAGGGACTGCCGACAAAGTTATAGGATTCCTTGATCGTCATCGGCACGCCATGCAGCGGGCCCAGCACATCGCCCCGCGCCCGTGCGGCATCGGCGGCGCGCGCCCGGGCCCGCGCGCCCTTTTCGTCCATCCAGATCACGGCGTTAAGATCGCCGTTATATTTACCGATGCGCGCCAGATAATGATCGAGCAATTCCTCCGCGCCGATTTCACCGGAGGCGATGCGCGCCGCCTGCTCAACGGCGGAGGCAAAATGTATGGCTGTCATGTCGGGGTCCCTCCCTGGACTGGAACCGGTTTGCGCCCGGTTTCTCATTTACGGTTTTCGCCCATGAAGTCTAAAGCGTTTTAAACCCCCCGCTCAATCAAAATTTTTGGCGCTTGAGATTGCAGCAGGAAATCCGCTATATGATCCTGGGGGACGAGATTATGTCGGCTGCGATGCAAACGACTGGAAATGGGGGATCACAAGTAGAGTATGTCCGATACGTCATTACGGCTTCGCGGGTCGATTACGCTTCTGATTATTTGCAATATTCTGGCGCTGGTTTTGCTGGTCACGAACCTGACCGGCCTTTACGACACCGTCTGGCAGGCCATCGATACCCGCGTCTTTCGCGCCCTTAACGGCACCATAGGCCCGGACTCCGCACTTACTCATTTCTGGGGCTGGACGAACAGCAAGACCTTCGACCGCACAACCTTCGTCGTCATGATGGGGTTTTGCGTCTATCTGGTGATGTCGACGGAGAGGCCGAACCGCATTGCGGCGACGGCGAAGATCATCGCGATCGGCCTGCTGATCGCGATTGCCGTCGGCTTCTCGAAGAAGGTGCTTGGCGGATTTTTTCACCCGAGCCCCGGTTACCTGCTCACCGACTATCAAAATGTGAATGATTTCATCACGGGCTATACGGTCAAGACCACGACCGACCATTCCTTTCCCGGCGATCACGCGATGACCAGCGCGCTGTTTGCGGGCGGGGTGATCCTGCTGTTCCGCGGGCGGATCTACGCCATGGCCTTCAGCATCCTGTTGATTTTTATTGTCTGCCTGCCCCGAATGGCCGGTGGCGGCCACTGGTTCACCGATGTTATCGTCGGCGGCGGCGCGGCCTGCCTGATCCTGCTGCCATGGCTTGTCGTCAGCCCCTATGTCGGATGGGTGGAACGCGCCTTGAGCTGGGGATGGAGCAAGGTCCCCGCGCTCATTCGGAAATAGCCGGACGCGCAAACGCGCCCGGCCATCCCCTATAGCTCCGCGAGGCGGGCCGCCGCGTCCTTCAGCTTGGCCAGCTGGGTTTCGGCATCGGCGAGCTTCGCCTTTTCCCCGGCGACCACATCGGCGGGCGCGTTGGCGACGAATTTCTCGTTCCCGAGCTTCTTGGTAAGGCCCGTCATATAGCCGGATAGCTTACCGATTTCTTTTTGCAGCCGTGCTTTCTCCGCATCGAGATCCATGGCGCCCGCGAGCGGCAGGATAACCGTCGCGCCCTTATGGACGAATTGCAGCGCGCCCTTCGGCACCTCCGCATCCGTCGCGTAAGATTCGAGCCGGGCCATGCGGGCGATGATATCCCAGTGCTTCTCAAGCCGGGTCTTATCCTCCGCGCTACCGTCATTGAAGATGAGCGGGATTTTCGCGCCGGCGGGCACGTTCATCTCGCTGCGCACCCCGCGAATGCCGGTGATCAGCTCCTGCACCCAATCCATTTCCGCCGTTGCATCCGCATTGACGCCCTCCGCCGGATAGACAGGCCAATCCGCAATGATCAGGTCCGTGCTCCGCTCCGCCGCGACGCTGCCCCAGAGTTCTTCAGTGACGAACGGCATGAAGGGATGCAGGAGTTTCAGGATCTGGTCCAGCGCCCAGGCGGCCGTCGCCTGCGTTTCCGCCTTGTCATTGCCCATGAAGGGCAGCTTCGCAAACTCCAGATACCAGTCGCAGAAGACATTCCAGGTGAAGGCATAGATGGCGTTGGAGGCATCATTGAAGCGATATCCCTCAATCGCCGCGCGCACCGCGCTTTCGCATTTCACCGTCTCGCCGACGATCCATTGATTGATGGTTTCCTTGCCCGCAAAGGGATCAAAGCCTTCCGGCACCTTGCAGTCATTCATCTCGCAGAAGCGGGCAGCGTTCCAGAGCTTGGTCGCGAAATTGCGATAGCCCTCGACCCGCTGTTCGGAAAGCCGGACATCACGGCCCTGCGCGGCGCTGACGCTTAGGAAGAAGCGGAGCGCATCGGCGCCGTACTTATCCATCAAATCCAGCGGATCGACCACATTGCCCTTGGATTTGGACATCTTCGCGCCCTGCTCGTCGCGGACCAGCGCATGGATATAGACCGTGTGGAACGGCACTTCCTCCATGAAATGCAGCCCCATCATCATCATCCGGGCAACCCAGAAAAAGATGATATCGAAGCCGGTGACCAGCACGTCGGTGGGGTAGTAGCGGTCGAGCTCCGGCGTCTTGTCCGGCCAGCCGAGGGTCGAGAAGGGCCAGAGCGCGGAGGAGAACCAGGTGTCCAACACGTCATTATCCTGATTAAGCGCTTCATCGCGGCCATAATGCGCCTTGGCGGCGGCAATGGCCTCTTCTTCGGTTTCCTCCACAAAGATCATGCCGTCCGGGCCGAACCAGGCGGGAATGCGATGCCCCCACCAGAGCTGGCGCGAGATGCACCAGGGCTGGATATTGCGCATCCAGTCGTAATAGGTGTTGGTCCATTTCTCGGGCACGAATTTGGTCTTGCCGCTCTCCACCGCGCGAATTGCGGGCTGGGCCAAGGTCGCCGCATCGGCGAACCACTGGTCGGTGAGCAAGGGTTCGATGACAACGCCGGAGCGGTCTCCGTAAGGTACCGTATGCGGATGATCGTCGATTTTCTCAAGGAGACCCAGGCTTTCCATCTCGGCGACGACTTTTTTCCGCGCCTCGAACCGTTCCATGCCCTGATAGGCGGCGGGGACGGCATCATTGAGATGCGCGTTCTCGTCCATGATGTTGATCACCTCAAGATTGCCGCGCTTGCCGACCTCGAAGTCGTTAAAATCATGGGCGGGCGTGATCTTCACGGCACCGGAACCCTGCTCCGGATCGGCGTAAGTATCGGCGACAATCGGGATGCGACGGCCGACGATGGGCAGAATGGCGTGCTTGCCAACCAAATCAGTATAGCGCTCATCTTCCGGATGCACGGCAATGCCCGTATCGCCGAGCATGGTTTCGGGCCGCGTGGTGGCGACGGTGATGAAGCGCCCCTCCTCGCCCTCGACCGGATAGCGGAAGTGCCACATATGGCCGTTCACTTCCTTCTGCTCGACCTCCAGGTCGGAAATCGCCGTGTGGAATTTCGGGTCCCAGTTGACCAGCCGCTTGTCGCGGTAGATCAGCCCCTCCTTATAGAGCTGGACGAACACCTTGCGCACGGCCTTTGACAGCCCCTCGTCCATGGTGAAGCGTTCGCGGTCCCAGTCGCAGGTCGCGCCCAGGCGCTTGAGCTGTTCAAAAATCTGCCCGCCGGATTCATCTTTCCATTCCCAGACCTTGTCGATGAATTTTTCCCGGCCGAGATCGTGGCGGGTGACGCCCTGTTCGCCGAGCTGGCGCTCGACCACCATCTGGGTCGCAATGCCGGCGTGATCCATGCCCGGCTGCCAGAGCACGTCTTTTCCCCGCATCCGCTCGAAGCGCACAAGGATATCCTGCAACGTATTATTGAGCGCATGGCCCATATGCAGGCTGCCCGTCACATTCGGCGGCGGGATGACAATCGTGTAGGTATCGTCGGATTTGGCGCGTCCACAGGCGAACGCCCCCTGCTCCATCCATTTCGAATAGAGCTTTCCCTCGACCTCGTCGGGTCGATAAGATTTGTCCAGCATCGCTGAACCTTCCTTTATTTATTCGTCGGCAAAATTTCGGGAGTAATATAGTCGGCTCACTACCCGGGAGGAAAGACTTTAATCGTCGTCGTCCGCCCGGTCAGCGAGCTTGCTCACTTCGCGCTCGACGATGCGCTGCACGATCTGGGGGAGGTTCTGATCGAGCCAGTCTTTCAGGATCGGCCGGAGCATATCCTTGACCATTTCTTCCAAAGTCGCATTCTTACCCATCTGCAATCCTCGTGATGAAGCAACAGCGCCGGCCAGGCTAGCAAAGGCCGTTGTCGTTGCGGCAATAGTGGGGTCAGCCAGCAGGCTGCTCGATGTGCGGGCGGCCACTTCTTCCGCCGTTTCCGGTTCCGTTACCGGTTCTTCTTCTACGTCCGGTTCGGGTTCCATCTCTGGTTCCGCTTCCGCCTCGGGCTCCTCTTCGGCCTCAACGGCGAGTTCAACCGCTTCCTCTTCCACTTCCTCGTCGAGGGTGAGCGCCTCCTCCTCATCGACCTCATCGGTCAATTCCAGAACATCCTCTTCCGGCTCGGGTTCGGGTTCAGGCTCCAGCTCCGGTTCGGGCTCCGGCTCGGCGTCAGCTTCCGCTTCCATCTCCGGAGCCTCGTCCTCGGACATTGCCTCGGTTTCCTCTTCGGCGTCTCCGGCGGCTTCGACAGCGTCCGCTTCCTGGCCTTCGCCTTCCTCTTCTCCGTCTTCAGAGATAATGCGACGGATGGAGGCGAGTATCTCTTCCATCGTCGGCTCTTGTTCTGTCGTTGGATCGCTCATCGTCAATTCACCATTGAAACCGGGGGCCTAGATCACGAAAGGCGCGTGATACATTGCAAAATCACTCTTCCGATCGACTATGGCCGGTTTGATTTAATTATTTCTTAATCCAATCCGCCATCCGTACCGAACCATTTGTTGCGGACCCTCTCATAGTTGGTCGCTGGATCGTAATATTCGACATCGAGGTTGAGGTCACGGGCGTTTAGCTTGCCGATCGCGGCCAGAACCGAATAGATCGCCACATACTGGTCACGCCGGGCGGTCACAAGGTCCACCTTGCTCTGCAGGAGTTCCTGCTCCGCGTTTAAGACATCCAGCGTCGTGCGCGAGCCAACCTGGGCTTCCTGCTCAACGCCTTCCAGCGCGATGGTGTTGGCGCGGACCGCCTCTTCATTCGCACCGATGCGCGAGCGGGAGGTTTCCAGAAGCTCCCATGCCTGGATCACTGATTCCCGAACCGCGCGGACCGTTTCCTCGATTTCCTGCATCCGCTGGCTGTTGACCTGACGGGCCTGACGGACCTGGCTGTAGACCGAGCCGGACTGATAGAGCGGCACGGTCAGCACCGCGCCGATGCGCGCCGTGTCATTGCTGGTGTTCGCGCCGGAAAGTTCCTTGCCGGTCGACAGGCTGCCGTTCACTTCAACCGAGGGCAGCAGCTGGCCGGAGGTGGCGCGAATATCATAGCGGGAGCTTTCCTCGTTATATTTCGCAGCTTCGATATCCGGGTGGTTATCAAGGGCGATCGCCAGTGCCGCCTCTTCCGACTCCGGGAAGTCGGCGGGCACCAAAGGGTCCTCTAGCGCCTCCGGGGCACGGCCGACGATCCGTTCGAAATTCGCCCGGGTCGAGCGGAGATTACCTTCGGACTGGATCAGCCGGGAAATTGAATCGGCCAGGCGGGCCTGCGCCTGGGCAACGTCGGTGCGGGTGATTTCCCCGACCTGGAAGCGGTCATTCGCGGCCTCCAGCTGGCGGCGCAAAACCACCGTGTTGTTCTGGTTAAGCTCGACCAGCGCCTCATCGCGCAGCACATTCATATAGGCTTCGACGGCGGACTGGAAAATTGTCTGTTCCGCGGAAAGCAATCCGGCGCGGGCCGCCTGAACGGTTGCTTCGGCGGATTTGGTCGAGGCGACAGTCTGGCCGCCGGAATAGATCGGCTGCGAGACAATCAACGCCGCTTCGCGGGGATTGGTGTCCTTGCCCGCGGTCGTCACATTGGTGTCGTTATGCTGCGCGGCTACCTCGCCGGTCGCATAAACCTCGGGACGCCACCCGGACAGAGCCTGCGGAACATTTTCATCAACGCTCCGGACATTGGCCCGCCGCGCCTGCAGGGTCGGGTTATTTTCATAAGTTGAAGCCAGCGCATCCTGCAACGTCTCGGCGCTTGCCAGAGACATCGGCATCGTCACGGCTAAGACGGATGCAACGGTCAAAACTACTTTTTTCATTAAACTCGCCTCTCGAACCCAAATTAGGCCGCTCAGAAATTAACCATAGTCGAATTTAATCCCGATACCGGAATCAATCAACAATTTTAAAAAAATCATATAATTGACGACCGATATTGAAACCAAATCCGCGTTTATCGCGCCACGTCCGGTCGTTATTTCAGCCAGACGTGGCAAATTTGTGACGGTTGCGGCCTTTCCGATCAGAATTCGAACGGCGCGGCAACCATCAGATCGGGCAACGGCGGCACCGACGCGTCAAAGGCGGCGCGCGGAAAGAAATCGCCGCCCTGCCGGCGGTAGACGGTCGCGACCCCAGGGTTGGACCCCAGCACGCAGATCAGGCGCCCCCCCTCGGCCAGCTGATCGAGCAGGCTTTGCGGCACCGTCGAAATCGATCCGTTGATATGGATAACGTTATAGGGTCCCTGCTTGGCATTCCCCTCGGCCAGCGCCCCTTCGACGACGGCGACGTTATCGCATTCCAGACGGCTCAGGATCTCGCTTGCGGTCTCGACCAGCGCCGGATCGCTCTCGATGGCGACGACGGCCTGCGCGAGAAAGCCGAGCACGGCGGAGGAATAACCGGTCCCGCAGCCGATATCGAGAACGACATCGGTGGAGCCGATATCCGCCTCCTGCAGCAGGCGCGCAAAAACCCGCGGCTCGACGACGAACCGTCCCGGCGCCACTTCTAGATCCTCGTCCAGGTAGGCAACACCGCGCAGCTCCTTGGGCACGAATTCCTCGCGCGGCACCGTATTCATGGCGTCCGCCACCCGGTCATTCGTAATCCGGTTCGGTCGCAGCTGGCTCAGCACCATGTGACGGCGCGCCTCGGCGAATTTTTCAGAGATCATGATTTTCCGATCACCCCCTAATGCAAACTCCCGTGGTTATACTGAATAACCTCCCCCCAGCGCAAGACATAAGGTCAGCGGACGAAGCACCGTCCGCAATCGCGCCTCGCGGCCTAAAAGGTAAAATCGGGCAAGGATTTGAAGGCTTCCTTCAGCGCCTCCCCCCAACCGGTGGAAATCTGGTTGTAATAGGGATCATCAACGGCGATGCGCTGTTCGCGGGCAACCTGGAAGCTGTCGTTCTCATAAACCTGGAGATCGAGCGGCAGCCCGACCGACAGATTGGCTTTTATGGTCGAATCAAAGGACACCAGCATCAGCTTCACCGCATCCTCGAAGCTCATGTCCGGATCATAGACACGGACGAGAATGGGCCGGCCGTATTTCGTCTCGCCGATCTGGAAGAACGGCGTCTCCGCCGAAGCCTCGATGAAATTCCCCTCGGGGTAAATCATGAAAAGGCGCGGATCGCTCCCCTTGATCTGGCCACCGACGATCAGGGTCGCGTTGAAGGAGGAATCCGCCTCCTGCCCCTCGAAGCTGTTGGTGTGGATTTCCTCGCGCACCGTCTCGCCGACGAGCCGCGCAACCTGAAACATCGACGGCGCCTCGAGGATGGACGGCTTGCGGTCCGCCGGCGCCTTCGAGCGTTCATCGAGCGTGCTGATAATCGCCTGCGTCGTCGCCAGGTTGCCCGCCGTCATCATGGTAATGACCCGCTCCCCCGGAATGACCCAGCTATGCATTTTCTTGAAGACCGAAATATTGTCGACGCCGGCGTTGGTACGCGTGTCCGACATAAAAACGAGGCCCCTGTTGAGCCTCAAGCCGACACAATAAGTCATTTCCTTTACGTCAGTCCCTGCCCTTGAAATTATTGTTGTTGAACCTGCAATGAAACATCCATGAATTCGCCGCCGCTGCCCATTCGAAGGCCGGACACAGGCGCGGCATCCTTGTAGTCAAGACCCGTCGCCACGCGAATATAACGGTCATCGGGCGAAATCCCGTTGGAGACATCGAAACCGACCCAGCCGATATCGGGAATAAACGCCTCCGCCCAGGCATGGGTCGCTTCCTGATGGACCCGGTCATCCATCATCAGATAGCCGCTGACATAGCGCGCGGGAAAGCCGAGCGCGCGCACGGTGGAGATGAAAATATGCGCATGGTCCTGGCAAACGCCGCTGGCGGCGACCAGTGCCTCCTCCGCCGTGGTTTCCGAATGGGTCTCCCCGGTCTGGTAGGGCACCACCTCTCCGATCAGGCGGGAGAGCGCATGCATCATCGTCACGTCGGTGTCGTAGTCGCTTCCCAGCTGCTTGATGAGTTTCTGGACCCGGCTGCCGGCGGCGGTGAGCGGCGTCGAGCGCTGGAAAAACCAGAGCGGCGCGAACCCGCTGTTCGGTCCGATAATGCCGTGCAGATCGGTCGTATCAACCTCCCCGTCGCAGCGGATGGAGACTTCGGTCTCGCCGGGGTTCGTGCTGACCAGCACCACGCGGTTATTGAACTGATCCTCAAACTCGAGCTCCTGCACCCCGCCCTCGACGGTGACATCCCAGTAAACCACATTCTGGCCGACGCCGGATTTCGGCATCAGGCGGAGCTGCTGCAGCGCATAGCGCACGGGCTCCTCATAGTGATACTTGGTCAGATGCGAGATTTTCAAGAGCATGACGTCATCCGATGAACCGGTAATCCTGTTGCACCTGACTGCCGAGTGCCATGTTGTCCCGAATGAAGGCCGTAATGAACTCGTGCAATCCCTCATCGAAGATGGAATTGATCGTGCTTTCCTTGAGCCGGTTCAAAATCGGGATGGCCATGTCATGGCAGTCAAGCCTGAGACCGTAATCTTCCTCGAGATAACCGAGGTTATCAACAATTTTCGCGTAGCAGAACACCAGCGAGCGCGGGAGCCGGCGGTCCAGGATCAGGAATTCGGCAATGCCCATCGGGTTGATATCCCCGGGGTTCAGCCAGCGATAGGCGCGCTGCGCGGACACGGAGCGCAGGATTGATTCCCACTGCACGTTATCAAGCGACGACCCGACAAAGGACGCGGAGGGCAACAGCACGTAATATTTCACATCGAGGATACGCGCGGTGTTGTCGGCGCGCTCGAGAAAGGTGCCGAGGCGGGCAAAATCGAAAATATCATTGCGCAGCATCGTCCCGTGCAGCGCCCCGCGCACGAGGGCGCTCTGCTGGCGGATGGTATTCAGCGTCTCCGGAAGGTCCCTCTCCGATATCGTATGGGAGAGCAGGTCCTTCAGGGTGATGTAACATTCGTTGGTCGCCTCCCAGACCTCGCGGGTCAGGGCGGTGCGGACCAGGCGGGCATTGTTGCGCGCGCCTTCGATTACCGACATAACGCTCGACGAATTGGATTTGTCGCGCAGCAGGAAATCGATTACGTTGCGGGCGACATACTGGTCGTATTTCTCGGTATAGGCCTGAGTAACCCCGGCGGTCGCGACGACGGAAGCCCATTCGTTTTCCGCGGCGGTCGAGCGGGTCAGCGCGATGCGAAAGCCGGCGTCGAGCAGTCGGGCGGTATTCTCGCTTCGCTCAAGATAGCGAAACATCCAGAACAGCCCCCCTGCGGTCTTGCCTAGCATTGTCCGGTCACTCCTCCAGCACCCAGGTGTCCTTGGTGCCGCCGCCCTGGCTCGAATTGACGACGAGCGAGCCCGCCTTCAGCGCCACCCGCGTGAGCCCGCCCGGCGTGATCTCGACATTCCTTGGCGAGACGAGCACGAAGGGCCTGAGATCGACATGGCGCGGCGCCAGTCCCTTCTTGGTCAGGATCGGCACGGTCGAAAGCGCCAAAGTCGGCTGCGCGATATAGTTTCCGGGCTTGGCCTTCAGCTTGGTGCGGAAGGCGGAAATCTCCCGCTTGCTCGCGGCGGGCCCGACAAGCATCCCGTAGCCGCCGGAGCCATGCACCTCCTTGACCACCAGTTCGTGAAGATTTTCCAGCACATAGGCAAGGGCGTCCGGCTCCGCGCAGCGCCAGGTCGGCACATTCTGGAGCATCGCCTTCTCGCCGGTATAGAATTCCACGATCTCCGGGATATAGGAATAGATCGCCTTGTCATCAGCAATGCCCGTTCCCGGCGCATTCGCAATTGTGATTCCGCCCGCGCGGTAGACGTCCATAATCCCGGCAACGCCCAGCTGCGACTGCGGATTGAAGGTGAGCGGGTCGAGGAAATCATCGTCGACGCGGCGATACAATACATCGATGGGATCGTAGCCGCGCGTTGTCCGCATGGCGATCCGCCCGTCGACGACCCGCAGGTCATGCCCCTCCACCAGTTCCGCCCCCATCTGGTCGGCAAGGAAGGAATGCTCGAAATAGGCGGAATTATGGATGCCCGGCGTCAGCACCGCGATGACCGGCTTGCCGTCGCAGACCGGCGGCGCGCAATCACCGAGCGAGCGGCGGAGATTCTTCGGATAATCGCTGACCCGCCGCACCCGGACCTGCGCGAACAGCTCGGGAAACATATGCAGCATCGTCTCGCGATTCTCCAGCATATAGGAGACGCCCGAGGGCGTGCGCGCGTTATCCTCCAGCACGTAGAACTGATCCTCGCCGGTGCGCACGAGGTCGGTCCCGACGATATGGGTATAGACATTGCCCGGCGGCGACACGCCGATCATCTGCGGCAGGAAGGCGTCGTTGTTGGCGATCAGCTCCTTGGGGATGCGTCCGGCGCGGATGATCTCCTGGCGGTGATAGATATCATGAAGAAAGGCGTTGATCGCCCGCACGCGCTGCTCGATGCCGCGTTCAAGCCGCGACCATTCGCGCGCCGAAATTACCCGCGGAATGATATCGAAGGGAATCAGCCGCTCCGCCGCCTCCTCGCGTCCGTAGACATTGAAGGTAATGCCGGTGCGTCGGAAAAACGCCTCGGACGCGGCGGATTTGCGGCGCAGTCTCGCCGGGTCCTCCGTCTCGAGCCATTTTTGATAATCCTGGTAGGGATACCGGACCGAGCCCGCCTCCCCGTTCATTTCATCAAAAATAGTCTGCGATTTCTGCATGCAACCAGAGTAGATGAATTGTGCTGCGGCGCAACAGGAAAATTCACGTAAAAGCCCTCCGGACACCCGAAACCCGCCACCAGACCCTTTCCCCGCCCCCGCGATGCGCCCATCGCGCCTTCCCGGCCACGGCGGGCGCGTGCGATTTCTATGACCGCGGGGAATTCGCCGAAATCACGGCGCTTTACGGGCCCATGGAGCATTTCCAGTCAGGCGGGAAAGTCGACGCCTGACGCCCCGCCGCCGGGCCGTTTCTCCGCGCCATTGTTGCGCTTGACACTCCCAGCCGAAAGCCTTACAACGCCAAGGCTTTCGGCGTCACACCACGATATCGAGGCCTGGTGGCGGAGTGGTGACGCAGCGGATTGCAAATCCGTGTACACCGGTTCGATTCCGGTCCAGGCCTCCAAATTTCCCCCGAAAAATCATCGATTTTCTCACAGACCCCGGCGCCCGCGCGTCATCGACCCGGCGTCCCGCTGAGGCCGCCGTCCGTCCGCCCTGCGAGTTGAGGAGACATCGATGTATATCGCAATCGGAATTCTATTGCCCTGGCTGCTGTTTTTCATGCTCGGCCGTACGGTCGAGGGGGTCATCTGCCTGATCCTGCAGCTGACCGTGCTCGGCTGGCTGCCCGCCGCGATCTGGGCGCTCGTGGCCCTGCACCGCTCCCGCCCCGGCCGCCGCAAGCCAAAGTCCGCCAAGCCCGGCAGATAGCCCCGCCATCGGGCAATTGCCAAGTCCGGCAAGGTTGGGTAAGCTGCCCGCCAGTCGTCAAATTTCGGGAGTTGTGTTACATGAGACTGATTATCGCGCTTATCCTGCCGTTTCTGGTGTTCTTCACCATCGGCAAGCCGTTCCAGGGGATTATCTGCCTGATCCTGCAACTCACGCTGATCGGCTGGATCCCGGCCGCGATCTGGGCCGTCTATGCGCTCAGCCAGTATAACACGGACAAGAAGATCGCCGCGGCCCACGGCGAGGAATAGCGCGCGCGCCGCGCCGCCGCGCCGGATGGACGCGATTTTTTTGCCGAAACCGGAAATCAGGACTTGGCAGGCCAAGGCGCAATTGCTATAAGCCGCCATCCCGGTATAATTCGGGCCCTGATCCCCGATAGCTCAGTTGGTAGAGCAGCTGACTGTTAATCAGCCTGTCACAGGTTCGAGTCCTGTTCGGGGAGCCAATTCAAAAGCCTTCGGAAACCCTTCCGGAGGCTTTTTTCTTCTGTCCGCGTCCACCACCCGGGGGCTGGACAGGGCGGGGTTGGGATATCAGAATGGCGGCATGAAAAACACTGTCCCTACTGATCCCGTCAAGGTGAGTTTGCTGGCGCTGCCCGAGAGCACGCCGGCGGCGCTCTATGGCCTGTATGAGGTGCTCTCCTCGGTCGGGGTGAGCTGGGCGGAGGCGACGGGCGACGGCGAGCCGGCGCCGCTGATGGAGGTCAAGATCGTCTCGGAAGACGGCCGGAATTTCGCCAGCGCCATTGGCACCCCCATCGCGCCCCATGCCGCCCTGCATGAGGTCAACCGGACCGACATCGTCATCGTCGCCGATCTCGCGCTGGTGCCCGAGCGCGCCGCCGATTATTCCTGGCCGGCGATGACCGACTGGGTGCGGGCGCAGTATGACCAGGGCGCGACGGTCTGTTCGGTCTGTACAGGAACCGCCTTCCTTGCGGGCACCGGCCTTCTCGATCATTGCGAGGCGACGACCCACTGGGCGACCGCGGAGATGGTCCGGGCGATGCGGCCGGAAATCGACCTGAAACCGGAGCGCATCCTGGTTCCGGCCGGACCGGGCCACCGGATCATTACCAGCGGCGGCTCGTCCTCCTGGCAGGACCTGACGCTGTATCTGATCGCCCGCTATTGCGGCCAGGCGGAGGCCGTGCGGACCGCCAAGGTCTTCCTGATCGGCGATCACAATGACGGCCAGCTTCCCTTCACCGCCGTGCCGCCGCCGCGCCAGCATGAGGACGCAGTCATTGCCGATTGCCAGCGCTGGATCGCCATGAGCTATCATGAGGCCAATCCGGTCGCCAGGATGACCGCCCGCTCCGGCCTTGGCGAGCGCACCTTCAAGCGGCGCTTTCAGGCGGCCACCGGCTTCTCGCCCATGGACTATGTGCAGGCGCTCCGTATCGAGGAGGCGAAGCAGACGCTGGAAACGGACGATACCCCGATCGAGGAGATCGCCCGTTCGCTGGGCTACGAGGACCCGGCCTTTTTCCGCCGCCTGTTCAAGAAGCGCACGGGCGTGACGCCGGGCCGCTACCGCCAGCGCTACCAGAGCCACATCCGGTTCTAGGCTTTCGAGACGAACCAGACATTCATCGGATCCTCCTCGAACATATGGCGCTCGACACGGCGATAGCCGGCCTCCTTCAGCATCCTCTCCGCCGTTTCCCAGCCCCACATGGTGCCGAGGCCGTCGCCCCCCTGCCCCAGCGATACCGCCATGCAATGGGCACAAGACGCCGTATAGAGGAAGGCGGCCATGGGAAATTCGAGGTTATTCTCAAGATGTGCCGAACCGCCGATATCCTGCATCAGATGCACGCCGCCCGGCCGCAACGACCGCCGAAGCCGCTTCAGATAATCCGCCGGATGCTTCTGGTCATGCACCGCATCGAAGGTGGTGATCAGATCAAAGCGGGCGACGTCGTCGAAATCCGTGAGGTCCCGCGCCTCGAACCTGATGTTCTCAACGCCCGTATCGGCGGCAAAATCGCAGGCCGCCTCGATCGCATCGACGCAGAGGTCATAACCGACGAAACGGCTTTTGGGGAAACGTTCGGCAAGGGCGGTCAGCGCATGCCCGCGCCCGCATCCGGCGTCGAGGACATCGATCCCCGCATCCAGCCGGTCTTTCAGGCCCGGCTCAAGCGGCAGGACAAGATCGAAGATATTGGCGACCACGGTCTGGTCGCTGTCTTCCGACATGACCTGGTGGAAACAGGGATAATCCTCATATTTCATGCCCTGGCCGGTTTTGAAACAATCGATCAGCTTATCCTCGATCGCGCCGGTCATCGGAATGAACTGGGCATAGACCGCAAAGTTGCCGAGCGCGCCGCCGCGGGTGAGCGAGGCCGCATGCGCCGCCGGCAGCTTGTAAAGCCGCGCCCCCGGCTCGTAGAGCACGATCCCGCCGGTCACCATGACCGCCAGCCATTCGCGGACATAGCGCTCCTTCAGGCCCGCCCGCGCCGCGATCTGCGCCGAGGTGAGCGGCCCGGCATCCGCCATGCTGTCGAAAAGGCCGGTCTTGTGGCCGACCGAAATCATGAAGGCGATGGCGCCCGAATTGATGATGTCGCCCAGTTTTTCGCCAAATTCCTCGGCCTCCTTCCTGTCGAAGTCAGGCCATTGCTGTTCTGCTAATGTCATTTCATTCTCCATCCATTGATCGGACGGGTGATCCGTCCTGAGCAGATAGCTAATAAAAGAACGCGCGCGGCGGGAGAGCCATACCGGTCACAAAGGGGTCATTCCGGCCAGGGGTCGCGCTCAGGCCGTGACGGGCGTCACGATTTTGTCCTTCAGGCCGCCCACCACCATTTTCAGCATCACCTCGGCGGCCGGGGTCATCTCGCGGTTGCGCCGGGTGATGATGCCGACGGGGCGCGGGATGCGCGGACGGGTGAGCGGGATCGCGACAAGGCCGTCCATGCGCACCGCCCGGAGGTAGGAGGAGAGAATCACGCCAAGCCCCGCCCCCGCCGCGACCAGCGCCGCCGCCGTCTGGACGAGCGCTGGCTCCATGATCGCCCGCAGCGTGATGCCAGTGCCCGCGAGCGCCGCATCGATGCTCTGGCGGACGCCGGTGTCGGTGGACAGCAGGACGATCTCCTCGCCGTCGATCTCCTTCCAGCCGAGCGTCTTCTTGCCCGCGAGAGGGTGATCCTTCGCCGCGAGCAGCATGATCTCGTCGTTATATATTTTCTGAAAGGCGAGGTTTTCCATCTCCGGCGGCTCGGACCCGACGCCGAAATCGGCGATGCCGGCGCGCACCCGATCGACCACCGTCCCCCAGATGCTGTCAACCACCTGCACCTTCACGTTCGGGTAGCGGCGGTGAAATTCCACCAGGATCGGCGGCAGCTGGTTGGCGGCGACGGAGGGAAAGGCGGCGACCGTCACCTTGCCGGCGCGGAGGTCCGACAGGTCCTTCATATGGCGCACCGCCGCGTCGAGATCGTTCACCGCATTCTCGGCGAGCGGCAGAAACGCCTTGCCCATGTCGGTGAGCGCGACCTGCCGGGTGCTGCGGGTGATCAGCTTGACGCCAAGCTGTTCCTCGAGCTGGCGGATCAAGAGCGACAGCGAGGGCTGGGTTATATGGATTTCCTCTGCCGCGCGGGTGAAGTGAAGATGCCGCGCCACCGCGACGAACGCCCTGAAATGCCGGTCCATGCACCTGCCCCTATTTATAGATATTTGATATCAATAACGCGTAAAATATTATTTATCATATTAATCAGGGCAGGCTAGTCTAATTATGCAAGCGACGTGAGGGAACCATGAAAACAAAAAGAAAAACAATGCTGCTTGCCGGGGAGGAAATTGAGGGCATGGGAGGTATTCTCTCGGTTGTCAATCCGGCCGATGGTTCCCTCATCACCGAAATGCGCATGGCCTCCGCCGATCAGGTCGATGCCGCCTTTGCCCGCGCGCGCGCGGCGCTTGCCAAGAACGACTGGTTCGCCCGTCCGCCGCATGAACGGGCCAGCGTCCTCTTCCGCGCCGCCGAGCTGATGCGGGAGCGCAAAGAGACGCTCGCCTCCCTACAGACATCGGAAAATGGCAAGACGCTGAAAGAATCGCTCGGGCAGGTAGACGCCGCCGCCGGGATCGTCCGCTATTTCGCCTCGGTCTCTGAGACCGTGGAGGCCGAGGCCCCGCCCCCGCGCGGGCCCTATCTCTCCGTCACCACCCATGAGCCGGTGGGAATTGTCGCGGCGATCACGCCCTGGAACTCGCCGCTGACCATGGCGGCGCAGAAACTCGCCCCGGCGCTCGCGGCCGGGAATGCGGTCATCCTGAAGCCGTCGGAGTTGACCACCCTCGTCTCGATCGAGCTTGCCCGCGCCTTTATCGATGCGGGCCTGCCCGAAGGGTTGCTGAGCGTCCTTCCCGGCGATCATACGGTCGGCGAGGCGATCATCAACCATCCCGACCTTGCCATGGTCTCCTTCACCGGCGGCACCAATGCGGGCCGGGCCATTGCCGAGGCGGTGGCGGGCCGCTTTATCCCGACCATACTGGAGCTTGGCGGCAAGTCGCCGACCATCGTCTTCGCCGACGCCGATCTTGAGAAGGCGGCGAAAGACGTTTCCTCCGCCATTTTCGGCTCCGGCGGGCAGTCCTGCGTCGCCGGATCGCGGCTTTTCGTGGAAAAAAGCGTCTATGACGACTTTATGGACCGCCTCGTCGCGGCATCAAAAAAGCTGAAGGTCGGGCCGCCGCTCGACGCGGCCAGCCATATCGGCCCCATGGCGTCGACCGCGCAGCGGGCCCGGATCGAGGGCTATGTGGAGATTGCCCGCAAAGACGGCGGGCGGATCGTCCTTGGCGGCACGCGGCCCGACGGCGCCGACTATGACGCAGGCGCCTATTACCTGCCGACGATCATTGATGGCCTCGATCACGCCTCCCCCGTCTGCCAGGAGGAAATTTTCGGGAGCGTCCTCGTCGTCCTTCCTTTCACGTCCGAAGAAGACCTGATCGCACTGGCCAACGATACGGTCTTCGGCCTCGCCTGCGGGATCTGGAGCCGGGACCTCACCAAGGCCTGGCGCGTCGCCGGCGCGATCAAGGCGGGCACGGTCTGGATCAACACCTACAAGCAGCTCAGCATCGCCGCGCCCTTCGGTGGCTACAAGCAAAGCGGGCTCGGGCGGGAGAAAGGCATTCAGGGCCTCCGCGCCTATCAGCAGACGAAAAGCATCTATCTTGGCGGCCTCGGCGGTTAGCGCCCGCCGCCCATTTTAAGGAAACAGCATGACGGAGAAGACACAGCTCGGATTTATCGGCCTCGGGGTCATGGGCGAGCCGATCTGCCGCAACATGACAAATGCCGACCTCGGGCCCATGACGGTATTCGATCTCGCGGACGGGCCGCTCACGCGGCTGGTGGCGGACGGCGCCAGCCGCGCTAAATCCGTGGCCGAGGTCGCAAAATCCGCACGAATCATCTTCCTCTCGCTCCCCGGCGGACCGGAGGTGGAAAGTATCATTCTCGGAAAAGACGGCCTGCTGGAAAACGGCCGCAAGGGCCAGATCATCGTCGATATGAGCACCTGCCCCGTCGCCATCGCCCGCAAGGCCGCCGCTGCGCTTGATGAGAAGGGCATGATTTTCGCCGATGCCCCCGTCGCCCGCACGCGCCAGGCGGCCATCGACGGCACCCTGAGCATCATGGTCGGCAGCGATGAGGAGACGTTCGAGACAATCCGCCCCTATCTTGCCGCCGCCGCGACCGATATCACCCATTGCGGCGGCGTCGGCACGGGCCAGGTGGTCAAGCTCCTGAACAACATGCTGCTGATCCAGTCCGTCGTCGCGCTGGCTGAAGCGCTGACCATCGGGGAGCGCGCGGGCGTCGACCGCGAGTTGCTGGTCGAGACCCTGTCGAAGGGTTCGGCGGACAGCTTCGCGCTCCGCAACCATGTGAAAAAGGCGATGCTGCCGCGCAATTTCCCCGTGGGCGCCTTCGGCACCGACTATGCGACCAAGGATATTGCTTACGCGCTCGAACTCGCGGCGGACGCGGGCGTTACCTCCCCCGCCGGAGAGCTTGCGAAACAGATGCTCGAGAAAACCAGCGCGGCGGGATATGGCGCGGAATATTTTCCGGTGCTGCTGAAACTGATCGAAGGGGAAGGATAATGGCGGAAAGCCGGTATGATGTCGTGGTGGTGGGCGCAGGGAACGCCGCCCTTTGCGCGGCCCTGAGCGCGGAGGAGAACGGCGCGAAAGTCCTCGTCCTCGAATGCGCACCGGAGGAGGTAAGCGGCGGCAATTCGCGCTTTACCGCGGGCGCGATCCGCTTCGCCTATAACGGGCTCGACGACCTGCTCGCCGTGATGCCCGACCTCACAAAGAACGAGATTGCCACCACCGATTTCGGCACCTATACCGAGGATCAGTTCTTCGACGATATGTTCCGCGTGACCCAGCACCGGACAGACCCGGACCTCTGCGAAGTGCTTGTCCGCCAAAGCTTTTCCACCATCCGCTGGATGCGCGAAAAGGGCGTGCGCTTCGTGCCCATCTACGGGCGGCAAGCCTTCAAGGTGGACGGAAAATTCAAGTTCTGGGGCGGCCTGACGGTGGAGGCCTGGGGCGGCGGTCCCGGCCTTGTCGACGCCCTCATCGGTTCGGCCACCAAGCGCGGCGTTGAGGTCTGGTATGAGGCCCGGGCGCTGGAGCTGATCACCGATGGCGTGGCTGTCACCGGCGTAAAAATCCGGCGCAAGGGAAAGATCGAGGAAGTGGCCGCGAAATCCGTCATCCTCGCCGCCGGGGGCTTTCAGGCCAATACCGAAATGCGCACCCGCTACCTCGGGCCCAACTGGGATCTCGCGAAGGTGCGCGGCACCCCCTATAACACCGGCGACGGCATCCGCATGGCGATGGAGATCGGCGCGAGCCCGGCGGGCAACTGGTCGGGCTGCCACGCCGTCGGCTGGGAGCGCAACGCGCCCGAGTTCGGCGACCTTGCCGTCGGTGATGGCTTCCAGAAGCATTCCTACCCCTTCGGCATTATTGTGAACGCAAAGGGGCAGCGGTTCGTTGATGAGGGGGCGGATTTCCGCAATTATACATATGCGAAATACGGCCGCGAGGTGCTGGCGCAGCCCGGCCATTTCGCCTGGCAGATTTTCGATGCGAAAACCCTCCACCTCCTGCGCGATGAATACCGCATCCGGCAGGTCACCAAGGTTACGGCGAACAGCATCGAGGAACTTGCGGAGAAGCTGGAAGGTGTTGATCCAACGGGCTTTATCGAGACGGTCAAGGCCTATAACGCCGCCGTCGAGACCAACGTCCCCTTCAATCCGAACATCAAGGACGGACGCGCGACGACCGGCCTGCCCGTGCCCAAAAGCAACTGGGCCAACCGTCTCGATGAGGCCCCGTTCGAGGCCTATGCCATCACCTGCGGCATCACCTTCACCTTTGGTGGCCTCCGGATCGATACAAACGCGCAGGTGCAGAGCACGGACTACCGCCCCATCCCCGGCCTCTATGCGGCGGGCGAGATGGTCGGCGGCATTTTCTACAACAACTATCCCGGCGGCACGGGCCTCATGAACGGCGCCGTCTTCGGCAAGATCGCCGGTAGGTCCGCGGCGGAGTTTGTCACCCGGAAAACGTGAATTGACGGCGGCGCGTGCCTGTGCTTCAGTGGCGGGATCACGGGGAGAAAGGGGACGGTTATGAAAGGAATTTTCGCGCTTTCGGGGCTCGCCCTGCTCGCCGCCTGCACGATCACGGAGCCGCCGATCGATTATTCGAACCTCAAGGAGAGCGACAAGACGGCAAGCTGTCAGGATCTGGAGATCGAATATACGGCGAATACGGACAAGGCGACCGAGCTTGCGGACCGGAAGGCGACGGCGGGCCAGGCCAACGAGCTGATCGAGCGGAATATGTCGGTCAAGCAACTGGCCGAGCGCAAGGGCTGCAAAACCCTTCTCTGGCCGGACCAGCCGGAAAAGACCTTCTAGCGCGGGAAAATTTGGCGGGATTAAAGGGAGGCCGGTTAAGCCTCCCTTTTTGCTGGGTCAGCCGGTCTTCTCAAGCGCGGCGTCGATGACGCGGCGAAGCTCGCCGGCTTCCTCTCCGACATGGGCGAGGATAGCGGCGGCCTCGGCCTCGGAGATTTCGCCCCGCTGCGCCCGGAGCGCGGTATTCACGAGGAAGGCGCCGCCCTCGATCAGGGCGACGATGGTGGCGGAGGTGATTTCCATGGGCTAGCTCCCTGTTCCGGCGGCGGCCTCGGCCTCGATCCGCGCCTCCAGCAGGAGGACGGACTGCGCGGCAAGCCGCTCGAGCGCCCGTGCGAACTCAACCTTCTCGCCGCAGCTTTCCTCGACAATCACCGAAGCCTCGCGAAGACGCGCAAGCGTTCCGGGATGATGAATCGTACCGTCGAGAATGAAGTTCCTGACGATCCCCATGGTGGTGGCGAGGCCATCGCAGGTGATCAGCAATTGATCGCGCGGCGAGAGCTGGGCCACCGAAGACGCGCAGGCCGAGAGCAGCAGAGCCGCCGCCACTGCGCTGAAAGTAAAGGATTTATTTCTCATTCTGAATCCCCTGCATCGGGTCATCCTCCGGCGCGGATTTGGTGATGGCGGCGCGGATGGTCATGGCGGTGAGCGCGGCGAAGATCGCCTCGATCATGTCCTTGAGCGCAATCTCGTCCAGAACATAGCTGCCCACCGCCGTGATGATCGCAAGAAACGCCGTCACATAGGTTTTCTTGCCTTTCAGATAGTTTTTCATCGGTAATTTCCTTCTGTTAGGGGGCGGGCGCATGATATGTATTTTTCCACCGTGCCGCGCCCGAGCGCGGTGTTGTAATGCGTTTTCCAATAGGCCGCCTGTCCGGCGATGCTGTCCGGGATCGCGCCGGGCTTGCGCCAGTAATGGAGGCGGCAGATCGCGGTTGCGAATTTGAGGTTCCAGACAAGCTGCGAGACATCGGGCATCCCCTCCCCCGCGATCAGGGGCGCGATGCGCGCGGACAGGTCCGGGCGGCGGTCGAGATAACGGAGGATATCGCGGTACGTCGCGGGCTCGCATTGGTAGAATCCGAGCGCCGGGCCGCGTATCTGTTTGAGATGCCGGAACCCCGTCTCGACAAACCCGGTGCCGAGGATGAGATCCTCGGCATTCACACCGCCCATGCCAAGCGCGTCCAATGTCGGGCGCACGATAAGCTCCCGCAGGTCCTGAATAATCAATTGCCTTGCTCCTTGAGGGTCGTAAACTGAAGATCACCTGGGTCATTCCGAAGGGCGCCCGATGAACCAAACCACATCCCGCAAAAGCGCATTTCGCCGCCTCGTCCATGGCACGACGACGCCCCTCGCCTCCATCTTCGGGAGCGGGTTTCTGGTGATCGTCTCCTTGCTCTCGGATACGGCGGGGCCGTTTTCGCTGTTTGCGATGGCGGCAATCTGCGCGGTCGCCTATGCGGTCGGCGCCGTCATCCGCCACAATATCGCCCATGCGGAACCGGCGCTGGCGCAGCCTCAGGCGCCGCCGCTTTTAAAATTGTTCGAGCGGGTATCGGATCTCGCGCTGGTCCCGGCCTATATCATTTCGGTGACGCTCTATTTGCGCATTCTGGCGTCCTACGCCCTCGGCTTCTTCGATGCCGACACGGAATTCAACGAACGAATGCTGACCACCGCCATCATCGCCTTTATCCTGCTTATCGAACTCGTCCGGGGTCTCAAGACGCTGGAGGGGCTGGAGCGCTGGTCGCTGATCACCACCCTCGCCATCATCTTCCTGATGATCGGCAGCTTCGCCTGGTATGACGCGGGCGTGCTATCGGCGGCGGGCGTGATCCTGCCGCCGCTCCCCGATCATTCGGCCTGGGAAATTGTCACGGTGCTGGCCGGCACGCTCATCGTTGTGCAGGGGTTCGAGACGACGCGCTATCTCGGCGATGAGTTCGATGCCAACACCCGCATCCGGGCGAGCCGCAATGCGCAGCTCATCTCGACCGCCGTCTATCTCCTGTTCGTTGCGGTCTCGCTGCCGCTGATGCATTTTTTCAGCGGCGACGTCGCGGGCAACGCCCTGATCGAGCTGGCGAAAGAGGTCGCGGTCTGGCTCGCCGCGCCGCTGGTGCTCGCTGCCCTGTTCAGCCAGTTCAGCGCGGCGACGGCGGATGCGATCAGCGCGTCGGGCAATATCCTCGAGATCACCCGGCACCGGCTGCCGGTCAAGATCACCTATGTGCTGATCTGCGGCCTTGCGATCCTGCTCACCTGGACGGCGGATACCTTCGAGATTCTGGCCCTCGCCTCGCGCGCCTTCGCCTTTTACTATTTCCTGCAATGCCTCGTCGCGCTGGAGGTCACAAAGACGGCCAGGGGAAAGGCGGCGCTGGTCTCGCTCGCCGCGCTTCTTCTCTTTATCACGATTTTCGCGGTGCCCGTGGGCTAGGCGGCGGGGCGTCCGTCCCGATGCGCGAGCAGCAGCGCATAGGCCATGTCATGGATCGGGCTTTCAAGACCGTGTTTTTTACTCTCCCGACAGATCCAGCCGACAATGCCTTCCAGCTCCAGCGGCTTGCCCCGCTCCAGATCCTCCAGCATCGACGCCTTGGTCGCCGGGTTGGCGGTGGTCTTGACGAAATGCACCTGCTTCTCGGCGATGGTATCGGGCACATCGGCGCCCTTCGCCCGGCCAAGGGCGCAGACCTCCTTCATCGCCCGGAAGAACAGGTCCTGCATTTCCGCCGTGCCGATCCAGCCGCCGACGGGCAGCCGGGTCAGGCAGCCGATCAGGTGAAAGGGCGCGAGAACCACATATTTCGACCAGATTTCCTTCATCGGCTCCCGTCGCGCGAAGGCATCGGTGCCCTGTTTTTGCAGCGCCGCCGCCAGTTCATCATGAAGCGCCGTATCGCGCGGATGGAGGGGGCCGAAAACCGTCCGCGTCAGGCTGCCTGTCCGCAGGACCTGCCCCGGTTCCTCGACCACCGCCGGGATATAGGTGATGCCGGGAGAGAGCTGCCCTTCCTCATATTTTCCGGCGAGGGTCTCGATCCCGTAAAGGCCGTTCTGCAGGCTGATAATCTCCGTCTTCGGGCCGACCATGGGGCGCATATCCTCCGCCGCCTGCTCCGTGGACTGGCTCTTGACGGTGAACAGCACCACGTCGCAAACCCCGAGTTCCGCCGCGCTGTCGGAGACGGCGGCGAATTTGACGGTTTCAACGCCCTTTTCCGAAGTCAGGGTCAGCCCCTTCGTGGACAGCACCTCGCGGTTTTTCCCCCGCGCCAGTACGACAACCTCATAGCCCGCCTCGACCAGCTGGACCGCGAAATAACCGCCAATGGCGCCGGCGCCGACAATTCCGATTTTCACTGTTATTTTTCCTATTTTGTTGCGGTGACAAGCCGGGAGAACCGCTCCGCCGGCCAGACGTCCTTCATATCATAATAGACGCGGAAGGCCGGAACATCCTCGGGCAAGGTCACCCAGGGCAGCTTGGAGCGGATGAAGATATGCACATCCGGCGGCAGCTTCGCGGGATCATCCAGCGTGCCGACGCGCAGGAAGCGCAAGCCCGGACGGCGGCCGTAATCACTCCAGAGCGCGGTCTGGCATTTGCCGCAATGATAGATATCATGCGGCCCGCCGCTTCTGGTCGGCACCGAAATTGCGACAAGCTCGCCGCCGGACTGCTCGATCCGGTCCGTCTCGATCAGCGCATTGATGACGAAACCGCTGCCCGAATGGGTCTGGCATTCGCGGCAATGGCAGCAATGCACGAATAATGGCGGGATTTGCAGCTTGTAGCGGATCTCGCCACAGGCGCAGCCCCCCTCGATCGTCTCGCTCATGGTCATTTTCCTCTGCGTCGCGAACAGGTTAGGGAAATTAGCCGGTCCGGGCAAGCCGCAATGTCAGGAACCGGCCTTTACCGGCGCGATGCCGATACTCTCGCGGTAGAGAATGGAGAGGAACGAGATAAACACCGCCATGATGAACGGCATGATCAGGAAACTCGACAGCGCATAGAAGACGATCCCCGCCATGTCCGGCCGGTTCATCAGGATCAGCAGCAGCATCGGCATATAGATCAGGATATAGAGCCCGATCACCGCAATCAGGGACAGCATCAAGGTCCCGATGAGCGGCAGGAACATATCGATGATCGAGCGCGCGAAATGCCCGATCCGCATCGGCTGATCCAGCGCGATGGCGGGAAAGATGAACATCAGCGGCATGAAGCAGAGCAACAACAGGCCCATGAACAGGACGATCGAGGCGCTCGACGCATCGCCGCCGCTCGCCACATAGACCCGGGCCAGCAGATAGGTGATGATGACATAGCCGATCATGGCGCCGGCGAACTTGATCTCGCGCAGGCCGAACTGCAGGCCGAAGTCGGAATTCTCCCGCTCGAAACCCAGCAATGTATAGCGGTGCCAGTAGACGGCGAAAATCGCATAGAGCAGTTCGTTGACGACCAGGCGGAAATAGTCCGCCGCCGCCAGGATGTTCGTCTCCAGCCAGGCGATCAGCGCCGTCATCGCCACGACCGGGACCGCCCGGATCAGGCAGGGCCAGCGGTGCCGAATGACGAAGCGGAAGGCCTCCAGAAGGCAGGCCGTCGGCTTTACTGTTTGCGATATCTCCATGACCATCACAATAGCCCCGGGATGCTAACCAAAAGGTAAACGCGGGCGGCCCAAATGAAAGAGCGGCCGCCAATAACCGACGCGCCGCCCTTGCTCCCTGGCTGGGGGATGATTATTTCCGGTCGATCCGTATTTTCCGCCGCCGCCGCCCGAGATAGATAATCCCAAGAAGAGCCACACCGAACAACAACAGCGCATCGCGCGGCAGAATGCCAGATGACTCCTGTTCCGCCGATCCGGCGCCCTTCTCCATGTTCTTTGCAAGAATCGCCTCGGATTTAAGGAGGTGATTCTCGGTTGCCGGGAAGAACCAGGCGACCATCGTTCCGAAACCGGATCCCGTGGCCTGCGCCGCCTCTTCGCAGCTGGCCTTTTCCTGTTTCGACAAGGGGCCAACGCAATCCGCCGTCGGGGTTGCCGCCCGCGCCTGTTCCCCGGCGCCGAAAACTGCGGCTAAGGCAATAAGCACGACAAGACCCAACGCGAAAATACCCAGTTTGACATTGAGATATTTTAAAGACATGGGCCGTCTCCGTCCGAAATAATTTGGCTCGAAATTGATACGCTGGAAAGACAACTGTTGGATATACAACAAATTTTGAATTTTTTGGCGATTATGGGAAAATTTTACCATTTATTTGTCGTAAATCCAGAATTTTCTCCATTATGGTTAACAAATTCCAACAAAAATCCAAAAAACTCCCGCATTGTTGCGGCCACCTCCCAAACCGGTCCCGGTGCGGGTTGGCGGCGCGGGAACAGGGACCCTATCCGCGCCCTGTGACAGGCGGATGAAAAGCGGTTGAGCGCGGCCGCGGATGTGATAATTTGATCCCATGGAACCGCTTGTCGCCCTCAGCATCGTCACCCTTGGCCTTGTCGCCATTCCGGGGCCGAATGTTGCCCTCACCCTCGCCAATTCGCTGCGCTACGGCACGCGCTACGGCCTGTGCACGGTGGCCGGCACGACGGTCGGTGTCGGGCTGCAGCTGATCCTCGTCGTCCTCGGCATCGGCACCCTGCTGGAGATTGCCGCCGATATCCTCACCTGGCTGAAATGGGCGGGCGTTGCCTATCTCCTCTGGCTCGGCTATCGCAGCTGGATTTCGCCGCCCGACGACCTGTCGGCGATCGGGGCGATCCGCGCGCCGGTTCTCAGGCTGTTCACGCGCGGCCTGGTGGTCGCGGTGCTGAACCCGAAGACGCTGATTTTCAACGCCGCGCTGCTGCCGCAGTTTGTCGCGCCGGACGGTAGCTATCTGGCGCAGCTCGCCCTTGTCGCCCTGGTCTTCCTCACGGTCCTGACGCTGGGCGATGCGCTCTGGGCGGTGTTCGCCGGGGCGCTCCGCCCGCTGATGCTGCGCTATCAGAGGTTCCGCAACCGGATCACCGGCGGCTTCCTGATCGCCGCCGGGATCGGCCTTGCCCTCACGGGCCGGAAATAACCGCTAGCCGAGATCCGGATAGTCCGGCAGGAAGGGGCTTGTCTCCTCATCGAGGAACCCGCGGGCGCCGCGGCGGTCTTCCGCGAAATTGAGCTCCCCCCGGCGGTCGAGATCGGCACTCCGCTCACCGAAGGTCTCCTCCTCGAAGATGCCGACCTTCTGCTGGGAAGATTCGACATCGCGCCAGATGCATCCCTGCAGGATTTCATGGGCGGGGAAATTGTCATTCGCCTCCTCCTCCTCGCCGGGATAGGCCAGATAGGCCGCCTCGGCGCTTTCCTCGATGAAACTCTCCGCATCGAAATCCGCCGGACCGGCGATGTCTTTCCTGTTGCTTGCGTTCATTTCCTTCTGCTCCCTTGGTTAGACTGGTTGAAACTGATACTCGCCGCGCCGCCGCATCTGGATGCCCTCGATATAGGCGCTGATCGAATGGCCGATGGCCGGCAGGCGGACCGTCCGGCCGATATGGCAATAGCGCTCGCGTCGCGGCGGCTCGCTCCCCTGCACATCCCCGGAAATCGGCAGCCGCGCGAGCACGTCGCAGCGATTGACATAGCGGGTGACGCGGATGTCGCGCGAATAGCCTTCCGCGAACTCCCGGTTGCCGAGGCGCGGCGAGGCAAAGGCATGAACCCGCTCCGCCTCCAGCAGCACCGCCGCCAGAGTCGCCAGCGCCGCGCCCATGGAATGGCCGGTGAAGACGATCTCGCCGCCGGCCGTCCGAAGTTCCCGCCGGACGCCCGCCAGAACCTGCCACAGTCCCTGGTAATAGCCCTCATGCACCAGCCCCGCGCCGGTCCAGGGAATGAGGTCGGTGGACAGGTTGCTGCGATAGCTGCGCAGCTCCCGTCCGAACAGGGCCGTGCCGCGAAAGGCGACGACGGTGATCCCCTCCTTGCGTCCGATCCAGGCGAAATGGTCGCGCCCGCGCACGGCCCTGTAGCTGTAGCCGAACCGGGCTGCCTTCGCCGCGCCGTAGGGCTCATAGGCGATTTTCGCGCATATGGCGGCCTCCAGTGCATTCATCTGCCGCCCGCAGTCCGGTTATGACCGGCATATCCGGCAATGAGGTCCGGCCGTCGGGACTGACAAACTCGCCCAAATTCACGCTCCTTTATGCTCTACAGATTGAAGGGCCGGAAATTCTGTCCGATCCAGGCGGCAAAGGTGGTTAACGCCGCAATGACGGTCCCTGTGATGCCGATGACCTTGAGTGCGCCGCGCCCCATGCTGACCTGCAGGGTCAGGCTCTTGACGTCATCGCGCAGCTCCACCATGTCGAGATGCAGGTTTTCGATCCTGACCCGCATCGCGCCGATTTCCTGTTCCAGATTATTCATGCTCGCCTCCTTGTTCATCGGACTGCAGAACGGCGGCCGGCTGGCGCGCCGCGCGGGGTTCGCGGACCGTCAGCGCGTTCCAGTATTCCCCCGCCGCCCGCAGGCAGCTGCGGCCGGTCGCATCGGTTTCGGCAAGGGTCCAGCGGTCGCGATCCCGGGTTGCATATATCTCGACAAGGGCACCCCGGTTATCGAGGCCCTGGGCGATCAGCGTTTCGCCGTATTCCTCGGCGAGATGGACCGCAAGCTCGCCGCGCGGCAGGCAGACCGGCGCCGCCTCCCCGGTCGCGGGCAATAAAATAGCGGCCCCGACGGCCGCTGGCAGGATGATGGGTTTCATATCGCTCCCCTTCGTTGGAATTCCTCTATTCGACCACCTGGATGCTGAACCAGGTGGAGGCATGACTTTCGATGTCGCGGCTGGCCCCGCTGTCCTGCCAGGCGACGAGCTCGAAAAAATCGCCGGGCGAGACGGCCAGCACGGGCGAGACGAAGCTCTGCAAGGTCCGCCCCGATTGCGCGCCGATATGCTGGAACGGGCGGCAGTCATAGGTCCCCGATCCGTTCTTCTCGACCAGGATTTCGCGGGTGCCGGAGGTATTGCTGTCCCAGCGCACCTGACCGCTCAGGATCACCTTCGAGACCCCGCTCGGCACGGTCAGACGGCTGTTGTTGGTGGAATTATCGTGAAAGCTGTCGGTATCGTAGCCTTCGCTTTTCCAGCTGAGCGCCGTGTTCGTGTTGTTGGAAATGCTCTGGTTCGCGCTTTTGGTGACCAGCGCGCCGGAATGGCTGCCGCCCCCGCCGCCGGCGGACGTGCTGTCGGTGAGCGCCAGCACGTCCGTCCCATCGCAGTAGAAAAGCCGGGTCTCGCCATCCAGCGCCTGCCCCGCCGCGCCCGACGCGGTCTTGACCGTCGCCGTCTGGCCGCTCGCGTTGGTCACCATGAAGGGCCGCTTGATCGCGGGCACGATGAAGTTGAAGGCACCCGACGGCGTGCCGCCGATGACATGGTGCCAGGCCTCCCGGAATTCGGCAGAGCCCATCTCGCGGCCATGCCGTCATAGAGATGGGAGGATTTGGACGGATCGTTCATGAGTACATATCCCGTTGTGATTTCTGACTGAACTCTGTAAGCGTGTTGAAGGCCTCGCAGACCGCATCGACCTGATCGTCGTGGCGGCCGGCGGGGAAATTCTCGAGCTCGCCGAGGAAGTCGGCGTTCCAGGGCCCCGCGACCAGCCGGACATTGCCCGCCTCGGCCTGCGCCGAAAATGGCATGGCGCGGACGGTCTTGCTGCCGGTCACCGGCTGGCTTTTCACCCGGAAACCCGCCAGCAGCCGGATCAGCGCCTGCACCTGCGCCTTGCCCGCCTGTCCGGGGTCCTGCGGCAGGGCAACCGTCGTCTCCCGCCCGTCGCTTTGCGCGAGGTTGCGGATGGCGCGCTCAACATCGTTCGGCGTGCCCTGCAGGCGCTCGACATGCTCGACATAGAAAATACCGTTCGCATCACGGGCAAGCCGCACCCCGGCGGTCCAGTCGGGCCGCGCGCCGGGCTCCGAATGGCTGCCCGCAAGGTCCCATCCGCGCACCCGCCGCGTCTCGGCCGGGGCGGCGGCGACAACCGGAAACCAGCTTCGGCGGAAATAATCGCCCGCCGCCGGGCGGATTTTCCAGTTACCCGAGAGCAACCGTTCGCGGTCCACCGTCGGCAGCGCCGCGAGATTGGCGCGATAGCCCGGGTCCTTCTCCATCAGGATCGCGTTGTCCTCGATTCGCGCGGCGATGAAGGTCACCGATTTCGCGGTTTTCCCCCGATGCGCCGCCTCCAGCGCGCGTTTGTCGTCGCCCCAGACAAGGCTGTCGTCGTCGCGAACGAACCAGCGCAGCCTGCCCGACCGCCCGGGGATCGGATAGCCCGTCTCCGGGTCGATCCACCAGCGAATGAAATCGGCAACCCAGCTGTCGGCGTCCGGATTGCAGGTCGCCCGCACATACGGCGCCGCCCCGCCAACGGAGCGGTTACGGCTCAAGAGGTAGAAGAACTGGCTCTCGGTGAAATGGGTGAGCTCGTCAAAGCCGAGAAAGGCGAGTTCCGTGCCCTGCCAGTCATATTTGTTCTTCTCATGCTCGAGATGACCGAAGCTGATCGACGCGCCGCCGGGAAAGTTCCAGGAGAGGTCCGTCTCCCGCGACTTGCCGCCGATCGCGCCATAGAGGCCGCAGGCGGCATCCCAGAGCCCGCCCTCGTTCTTCACCTGTTTCGAGGTGCGGCGGAAGATCACCGCCCGGAACCCCGGCATCGTCATATGACGGAGCGGTTCCAGCAGCAGGGCGAAGCTCTTGCCCCCGCCCGCCGCGCCGCCATAGATGGCGATATCGGCAGGCGTGGAGAGGAACATCTCCTGCGGCCCCGGCTGCGGTTTAATCTCGGCCATTGCGCGGGATATACAGACGCGGCGTGAACAGGTTTTGCTTGCCCTTGTCATTGGCCGCCGATCCGTCACCATACTGCGCCGGCGCGAAATGCGTCATCAGCCATTTGCGCGTATCGATGCGGAGCTTGGCGCGGGCGAGATATTCCTTCTGGGCGGCGGCATCGGACGCATTGTCATTGGCGTTATCGGCAATTTCGAGAATTTCACCGGCGAAGACATCGGCGATGAAGCGGCGCACCGTCTCCTCCTCCTTGCGTTGAAAAACGGACCCGAGAAGCGCGACGATATCGACAATGCGGCCGGCGCGGCGGATTTCCTCCAATAAGGGAATTGCCGTACTGCGCCGCCAGATCTTGTTGTAGAGCGTGGATTTCAGGGAGTCGATGGTGGCCATGAAAATACCTTCAATTTTCCGAAAAATATTCTAAATTCAATTTATAAGTGCTTTATTCAACCGGAGAATCCGGCGTCAGGAAGATCGATTGCACAAGAAAATGGGGAATATCGTCAATAATACTGACGTATTTAGATGCATAAATTCTGTATTTTTCGCAATTTTAAGCGGAAATGAAAAAGGCCCACAGAAATTTTTAATTTCCATGGGCCCACTTTCCGACTATGGGACTTATTATAGATTATTGTTCCCGATATGTCAATCACTTTCTCGTATTAAGTGTTTTTTCACGCCTGCCGATAAAAATCAAGGCTCTTCAACAGATTATCCTTGGCGAAGCCGCTCCGCTTCTGGCGTTCTCGGTCCACCCTCCTGCAGCTTTTCCCGAAGACGACGATGTCAAGAATGGCGGAGAGCGGCAGCCCTTCCCGCCGTACCCTCACTGCCCAGCGGGTGAACCGCTGCATGATTTGCATCTCCCGGTCCTGCGGGTTGCCGGTGGCCGGCGGCTGCCAGGTAAAGGACTGCGTTCGCATGCCAAGGCCGGAGGTGCGCAAGTGAAAGCCGAGCGCGATCAGCTCGCAGATGCGCATTTGCTCGTCGGAAAGCACGGAAAAAGCCCGATGCCCGGAGGACCGCCTCATGCGCCGCCGGTCGATTGCCGGGTTGGCGACCGGGCGCCGGGGCCGCGCCGTCATAGCCGAGTTCATCGTCGCTGCCACCGCGGGGCGTTCTCCCCCCGTTGGCGGACCGGAAACACCTCCCCTTTGGCGAACGCCGGATATCTTTACTGTCATATTCCCTCTCAATCATGAATAGCTGGTTGTACAAAACGATAAATGTCCAGCCACGGGGGGCGTTCTGCCGATCCTGTGGTGCCTTTGCTATAGTCGGAAAGATGTCCACGCGCGCGGAATCTGAGGCGCGGGAGACGGGAAGCGGAGGAACAATTCCGCTGGAGAAAAAATCAGAATACAAAATCGAATAGCAGTAAATCTATAAATGGTTTTTTGAATACATATAAATACTATTTATAGTATAGCCCATTCATCAATTCCCGTCAATATACTGCTCCGGCGCCATCCGGAGCGCGAAAAATCCCCGTCGCGGCCGGTCGCCGGATTTATTTCCGCCTCGACGCTTGACGCACCAAGGGTAAATTGCCAGATTAACACTAATACGATGGTAATTAGAAAGAACCACATACCCCGCCATGGAAATCCGAAAAGACTTTATCGACAGCATCGGCAATACGCCGCTTATCCGCCTGACCGCCGCCTCGAAGGCGACCGGTTGTGACATTTACGGCAAGGCCGAATTCCTCAATCCCGGCGGCTCGGTGAAGGACCGCGCGGCGCTGGCCATTGTCAAGGACGCCGAGGCGAAGGGCCTTCTGAAACCGGGTGGCCTGATCGTCGAGGGGACGGCCGGCAATACCGGCATCGGCCTCGCGCTCGTGGCCAACGCCAAGGGCTACAAGACCGTCATCGTCATGCCGGAAACCCAGACCGACGAGAAGAAGGCGCTGCTGCGCTATTGCGGAGCGGATCTCCGTCTCGTCCCGGCGAAACCCTACAAGGATCCGGACAACTACATCAAATATTCCGGCCGCCTGGCGGAGGAACTGGCGAAGACCCATCCGGGCGGCGCCATCTGGGCCAACCAGTTCGACAATGTCGCCAACCGCCAGGGCCATATCGACACGACGGGGCCGGAAATCTGGGAGCAGACTGACGGCAAGGTCGACGGCTTCATCTGCGCGGTCGGCAGCGGCGGCACCCTTGCGGGGGTTGCAACGGCGCTCCGGGCGAAAAATCCGGCGATCAAGATCGGTCTTGCCGATCCCATGGGCGCAGCGCTCTATAACTATTACAAAAACGGCGAGCTCAAATCCGAGGGCAGCTCGATCACCGAAGGAATCGGCCAGGGCCGCATCACCGCCAATCTCGAAGGGCTCACCATCGACCATCCCTTCCAGATCGACGATGTCGAGGCGCTCGACGTGCTCTATGACCTCAATATCCATGAGGGGCTGCAGCTCGGCCTCTCGACCGGCATCAATGTCGCCGGGGCGATTCGCATGGCGAAGGAAATGGGCCCGGGACATACGATTGTCACTGTTCTGTGCGATACCGCGCAAAAATACTTTAGTAAGCTGATGGACATTGATATGCTCAAAGGAAAGAACCTGCCGGTTGCCCCCTGGCTCTCCGGCAAAAGCTAAAAAAACCCGGAGCCTGTCATGACCCTGCCCCTGTTTCGCGACGACGCCTATCTTACCCGAACGGCGGCGAAGGTGACCGGCGTCACGGAGCGCGGCGGCATCCTTCTCGACCGGACTGTCTTTTACCCGACCGGCGGCGGCCAGCCGGGTGATCGCGGCCGCCTGATCCTGGCGGGCGGCACGGAGATCGAGATCGCGACGGCGGTCAAGGGGGAGACACCGGACGAGATCGTCCATGTCCCGGCCGAGGGCAGCGACTTGCCGCCGGTTGGCGCCGAGGTGACCGCGGAAATTGACTGGCCCACCCGGCATCGATATATGCGCATGCATAGCTGCCTGCATCTGCTCTCGGCGGTGCTGCCCTACCCGGTGACCGGCGGGCAGGTTTCCGACGGCAAGGGGCGGCTCGATTTCGACCTGCCCGAGGCGACGCTCGACAAGGAAGAGATCACCACCGAGCTCAACCGGATCATCGGCGAAAACCATGAGGTGACGAGCGACTGGATCTCGGAAGAGGAACTGGACGCCAAGCCGGACCTTGTGAAAACCATGTCCGTTCAGCCGCCGCGCGGCGCGGGCCGCATCCGCCTGATCCGGGTGGCGGGCGTCGATCTGCAACCCTGCGGCGGGACGCATGTGCGCAATACCTCGGAGATCGGCAATGTCCGGGTCCGGAAGATCGAGAAGAAGGGCCGGCAGAACCGCCGGGTGTCGCTGGAATTTGTTGACTGACTCACGGCCGGGACGGCTGAATAAGGTGAAAAGAGAAATATGGCTTATGTAAACCCAACCTCCCTTGTCTCTACCGAATGGCTGGCGGAGCATGCCGCCGCCCCGGATGTCCGCATCGTCGATGCGTCCTGGCATATGCCGGCGACGGGGCGCAATCCGCGCGCCGAATATGACGCCGAGCATATCCCGAACGCCGTTTTCTTCGATATCGACGAGATTGCCGATACCGACAACCCGCTGCCGCATATGGTGCCGAGCCCGGAGAAATTTTCCTCCCGCATGCGCAAGCTCGGCCTTGGCGACGGCAACCGGATCGTCGTCTATGATACCATCGGCAATGTCAGCGCCGCCCGCGCCTGGTGGCTCCTGCGCCTGTTCGGCCATCAGGATGTCGCCATCCTCGACGGTGGCCTGCCCAAATGGAAGGCGGAGGGGCGCCCGGTCGATGATCTGCCGGTCAAACCCGCTGAGCGGCATTTCACCTCCCGTATCAACAGCTTCCTGCTGCGCGAAAAGGACCAGGTGGCGCGCAATATCGCGGCCTCCCGCGAGCAGGTGCTGGACGCCCGTTCTGCCGGCCGGTTTGCCGGCACGGACCCCGAACCGCGCGAAGGGTTGCGCGGCGGACATATCCCCGGATCGATAAACCTGCCCTACACGGAACTGCTCAATCCGGAGGACGGCACCTTCAAAAATCCCAACGCACTGCGTGCAGCTTATGATAGCGCAGGAGTTGATTTTAAGAAACCTGTGATTACATCTTGCGGGTCGGGCATCACCGCCTGTGTCCTTGCCTTCGGCCTGCATCTGCTGGGTCATCATCGCGTTGCCGTCTATGACGGCTCCTGGACGGAGTGGGGGTTCGACGAAAGTCTGCCAGTTGAAACCGGGAAGTAGCCATGGCCCTCAAACGCCCGCCGGCGCCGACCCCCTCGGGGAAATGGCCCGTGATCATCACCTTTCTCGAGATGACGGAGCGGCACCGCGCCGCGCCCCTGCCGCCGCCCGCCCTGCCCCATGCCATCATCCGCGCGGAAAAGCCGACGGTCTCCTTCTACCGCTATCTCTATGACGCCGTCGGGCGGGACTGGGGCTGGATCGACCGCAAGCGGATTTCCGATGACGAGCTGAAAGCGATTCTCGCGGCGGAGACGACGGAAGTCTATGTTCTCTATATCCGCGGGGTTCCGGCGGGATATGTCGAGCTTAACAGCGAGAACCTGCCCGAGGTCGTCGATATCGCCTATTTCGGTATTGTCCCGGAATTTATCGGCATGCGGCTTGGCCCCTGGTTCCTGAACTGGGCGCTGGAGGAGGCCTGGCTGAAGGATCCGGCGCGGGTTACCGTCAATACCTGCACGCTGGATCATCCGAAAGCCCTGCCGATGTATCAGCGCGCCGGCTTCGTGCCGATCCGCCGCCGCGAGCTCGAGATCGACCCGATCGAGGACTGATCGCCGCCGGTCCTCGCGAAAAGGGCGCGCATCGCCTTCATTGACCCCGGCCTCATATCACTTTATACTGATATATATGTCCGCTGTCACCCTGCGGAGGGCTTCCGATGACACCGTTGACCGATCGACTACGCGCTTCCCTTTTCCCCGTCCTGGCGGCGGCCGGGATTTCCCTTGCCGCCCTGCCCGCCGTCGCCGCGCCGCAAATCCTTGCGGTCGCCCAGACGGACCTCAAACTGCCGGTGCTGTGCGAGGCCGGGGAATGCACGGTGGAGCTCACCACCATCTGTTTGCAGGAGCATCGCGCCTCCCCCAATGTCGGTGAGGGATATTATGTCCATGGCGATAAATTCTTCGAGCTGACGGGCCGGACGGCGGCCGGGCAGGAAATTCCGCTCGACCATCTGCCGCTCGCCATCACCGCGGCGCGCGGCCATAACGCGGTCCGCCTCGCCTTCCGCGAAAGCCGGATCGCGAAATACGGCCCGCTCGACATCACGATTTCAGTGCCGGCGAATCTCTCCCTCGTGCCGCTTCCCATCCGCGGCGACGTGAAGCCACAGACGGAGGAGGATATCCTGCTGGCGACCGGGCCGCTGCGCGACCTGGCGACGGAGATGGTCGATCGCGACAGCAACAAGCGCGATGCGGCGGAACTGATCAGCCAGGCCATCAATCGCCTGCCGGTCCGTGGCCGGGCAAACGATGAGGACCGGCTCGCCGTCCGCGCCGCCTATCAAGGCATCATGGAAACCTCCGGCTTTGCAAGCGGGGCCAAGGACAATGCCAACGCCGTGGTCCGGGAATGCTTTGACCGCACTATCGCCGGCAGCCTCAGCTTCCGCGGCTGCCTCGGCAGCTGGCACGACCGGATGATCGGCAAGCTCAATACCAAATACTGGAACGCCCTTAAAGCCGGAAGCTGATTATCAGCGGACGCAAAAAAACCCGGCGTACTCCCCCGCCGGGTTTTTTCTGGCACGTGCAGTAGCGCCTATGCGTTATGCAGGATCTGGCTGAGGAACAGCTGGGTGCGTTCGCTTTGCGGGTTCTCGAAGAACTCGGTCGGCGGCGCCTGCTCGATAATCTCGCCGGCATCCATGAAGATCACCCTGTCGGCGACGGTCTTCGCGAAGCCCATTTCATGGGTCACGCAGATCATGGTCATGCCCTCCTCGGCGAGGCTGATCATGGTGTCCAGCACCTCGGAGATCATTTCCGGGTCCAGCGCCGATGTCGGCTCATCGAACAGCATGATGCGCGGGTTCATGCAGAGCGAGCGGGCAATCGCCACGCGCTGCTGCTGTCCGCCGGAGAGCTGGCCCGGATATTTCAGCGCCTGCTCCGGGATTTTCACCCGTTCCAGGAACTTCATCGCCGTGGCCTCGGCCTCCGCCTTCGGGGTCTTGCGCACCCAGATCGGCGCCAGCGTGCAATTCTCCAGAACCGTCAGATGCGGGAACAGGTTGAAATGCTGGAAGACCATCCCCACCTCGCGGCGGATTTCGTCGATCTTCTTCACATCGTTGGTCAGTTCGATCCCGTCGACAATGATCTGGCCCTGCTGATGTTCCTCCAGCCGGTTGATGCAGCGGATCATCGTCGATTTGCCCGAGCCCGAGGGCCCGCAGACAACGATCCGCTCGCCCCGGTCAACCGTCAGGTTGATGTCTTTGAGGACATGGAACTCGCCATACCATTTGTGCATCCCGATGATCTGGATCGCAACGTCGTTTTGTGACTGAGTCTTGGCAGCTTCACTCATTTTCTCTGCCTCCTATCTTTTGTGACCGGTGTGGAGCTTGTTCTCCAACCAGATGCTGTAACGTGACATACCGAAGCAGAAGACCCAGAAGACGGCGGCAACGAAGACATAGCCTTCGGTCGCCATCCCGACCCATTCCTTATCGGTGGTTCCGGCCTTGACGATGCTCAAGAGGTCCAGCAGCCCGATGATCAGCACCAGCGTCGTGTCCTTGAACAGGCCGATGAAGGTGTTGACGATGGACGGAATGGAAATCTTGAGCGCCTGGGGCAGAACGATCAGCCCCATGGCCTGCCAGTATCCGAGACCGAGGCTTTTCGCCGCCTCCATCTGGCCTTTCGGGATTGCCTGCAGGCCGCCGCGCACCACCTCGGCCATATAGGCCGCGGAGAAGAGCGACATGCCGACGAGCGCCCGGATGAGCTTGTCGAAGTTCATGCCTTCGGGCAGGAACAGCGGCAGCATGACCGAGGCCATGAACAGCACCGTGATCAACGGCACCCCGCGCACGAACTCGATAAAGCCGACGCAGAGCATCCTCACGATCGGCATGGAGGATCGCCGCCCGAGCGCGAGGACAATGCCCAGCGGCAGGGAGACGAAGATCGACACCGAGGCCAGCACCAGGGTCAGGAACAACCCGCCCCACTGCGAGGTTTCGACAACTTCCAAGCCGAAATATCCGCCCGAGAACAGGAAGAAGCAGGCCACCGGCACGAAGACGAAAAGGTAAAGCGCCGGCCATTTCTTGTTCTTGACCACGTCCGACAGGACAAAGAACAGTCCGATCGCCGCCAGCACATAGCCGACATCGACCCGCCAGCGTTCCTCCACCGGGTAGAAGCCGTACATGATCTGGCCGAAGCGGGCCTTGATAAAGACCCAGCAGGCGCCCGATCCGGTGCAATCCTCCCGCGTTTCGCCGACGAAATTGGCGTTGATGAAGGCGTAGGAGATGATCCCGCTCAGCGCCCAGTAGATCACATAGATCGAGACCACCGTCAAAAGCGCGTTGAGCGGACTTGAGAACAGATTCTCCCGCATCCAGCCGATCACGCCGGTCTGGCTTACAGGGGGCGGCAGATCCTCATGGCGTTCTGTTTTGACTATTGCCATCTTATCTCTCCACCAATGCAATGCGTTTGTTGTACCAGTTCATAAACATCGAAATCAGGAGGCTTATGACGAGGTAGAACAACATCGTAATGAAAATCACCTCGATCGCCTGACCGGTCTGGTTGAGCGAGGTTCCGGCGAAGATGGCCGTAATATCCGCATAGCCGATGGCGGTCGCGAGGGAGGAGTTTTTCGTGAGGTTCAGATATTGGCTGGTCAGCGGCGGAACGATCACCCGGAGCGCCTGCGGCAGGATCACCAACCGCATCGTCATGCCCGGGCGAACGCCGAGCGAATGCGCGGCCTCCGTCTGGCCGTGACTGACCGAATTGATGCCCGAACGGACAATCTCGGCGATGAAGGCGCCGGTATAGATCGAGAGGCCCAACAGCAGCGCCAGGAACTCAGGTTCCAGCGACCAGCCGCCCGTGATGCTGAACCGGCCGAATTCCGGATAGCTCATCGTGAAGGGCGACCCCATGACGAGCGTGGCGATCACCGGCAAAATGATGATCAGGGCAAGACTGGTCAGGAAAACCGGAAACGGCTGACCGGTCAGGTCCTGGCGCCGACGCGCCCATTTCCCGATGAGGAACGACAGGACGATCGCGACCAACAGCGTTACCGGAATGACCCAGAAGCCGTTCGATGGGATGATCGCCGGGAAATTGACCCCGCGGTTATTGATAAAGAAGCTTTCGCCAAAGCGGATGCTGTCCCCGACGAGCGGCAGCACCGAGAGCACGGCGAAATACCAGAACATCAGCTGCACCAGCAGCGGGATATTGCGGATCACCTCGATATAGACGGCGGCGATCTTGTTGACGACCCAGTTTTTCGACAGCCGCAGCACGCCGAAAATGAAGCCGATGATGGTGGCCAGGAAAATGCCGGACAGCGACACGGCAAGGGTATTGATGATACCGATGATCAGAACATCGAGATGGGTGGATGTCTGGCTGCTGTAGTCCATCAGCAGGACGATGCCGATACCGAACCCTGACGGCTGACTTAGAAAGTTAAATCCGGACGCGATGCCGCGCTTTTCCAGATTGATCGCGGTGTTGTGCCCGACGTAAGCGACAAAAAGAACGATGAGAACGATGACGAGAATCTGGTAAAAGATTGCCCGGACCCGCGGGTCTCTCAACATGCTATCGCTGGACGCCGAACCTTGTACATCTGTGGTCATACACTGTTACCTCCCCAGGCGTTGCTACAACTCTCGTTCGCTGAAAGGAAAAGAGCACATGGCTCCCGGATCAGGGGATCATGTGCTCTTTCCTCAGTTCATCAGCGAACCTGACCTTAACGCAGTGGCGGTGAGTAGAGGATACCCCCCTTGTTCCACTGGGCGTTCAGGCCCCGGGCAATGTTCAATGCCGTGCCTTCACCAAGGTTGCGGGCGAAGCTTTCGCCGTAGTTACCCACCATCTTGATGATGTTGTAGGCCCAGTCGTTGGAGAGACCGAGCTGCTGGCCGAGATCGCCGTTGACACCCAGGATACGCTGGATGCTCGGGTTCTTGGTGTTTGCCTTCAGATCGTCAACATTGGCCGAAGAGATGTTCAGCTCTTCGCCTTCGATCATCGCGTTCAGCGTCCAGCGGGCAATGTCACCCCACTGGTTGTCGCCATGACGGACGAGCGGGCCGAGCGGCTCTTTCGAGATCACTTCCGGCAGAACGATATGCGCTTCCGGATCGGCAATCACCGACCGCTGTGCATACAGACCGGACTGGTCCGTCGTATAGACGTCGCAGGTATCCTTCAGATAGGCTTCGCGAACCTCGTCAGCGGTGTCGAAAACGACCGAGTCATATTTCATGCCGTTGGCGGTGAAATAGTCGGCGAGGTTGAGTTCCGTCGTCGTACCGGACTGCACGCAGACACGCGCGCCGTCAAGTTCAAGCGCGGATTTCACGCCGAGAGCCTTTTTGACCATGAAGCCCTGACCGTCATAGTAGTTGACGCCAACGAACTCGAAACCGAGGTTGACGTCGCGGCTGAAGGTCCAGGTTGTGTTCCGGGCCAGCACGTCGATTTCACCGGACTGCAGCGCGGTGAAACGCTCCTTCGCGGTGGTCGGCGTGTATTTCACTTTGCCCGGATCGGCGAAGATGGCGGCAGCCATGGCGCGACAGAAGTCCACGTCAAAGCCTTCCCACTGACCATCGTTGTTCGGCGCGGCAAAACCTGCCAGACCTGTCGTGACACCACATTGAATGAAGCCCTTGGCTTTTACATCATCCAGGGTCGCTGCGGTCGCCGCTGTCGCCATAAAAGTTGCTGCTGTTGCGACAGCAATAAAACTCGCTTTTTTCATGAAATGACCTTCCTGTCCATTGATAACTAGTCAATTTTAATCCGGTAAATCACATACTTCTTCTAAGGTTTTAATCCTTTTTCTGAGCATTTGCGTGAATTACATTCGAAAATCACAATTTAAGTTATCATGATCTTCTAAGTCTTTGACGATAGTATTTTTGTTTCATGCGTCAATGTAAAAATTTGCTGCAATTGCGAAAAATTCGCTTTTTTGCGGGTTCCGGCGGCTGAAATTTGCCCTTTTAAGTTCGCCCCGCTTCCTATATTCACAAAGGAGAAAAAAGTAACTGCTTGGCGGGTATTATTAACATGAAAGAAGAAACAAAAATCGTCGTCGCGGGACGGCATCCGGAGGACAATTTCGGGATCGTCAACGCGCCGGTCTATCATGCCTCGACCGTTCTCTATCCGTCATTGGCGGAATTGCAGAAAACCCATGCCGCGCGCGCGGCCGGTGAACGGGTCGTTTCCTATGGCCGCATCGGCACCCCCACCACCTGGTCGCTGGAGGATGCGGTGGCCGAGCTTGAGGGTGGATACCGCGCCCAGGTTTTCCCCTCCGGGCTTGCCGCCGTCTCCCATGCGATGCTGGCCTTCCTGAAGTCCGGCGACCATCTTCTCATGACCGACAGCGTCTATGGACCAAGCCGGATTTTCTGCGACAATGTGCTGTCCCGTTTCGGCATCGAGGTGACCTATTACGACCCGCTGATCGGGGCCGGGATCGGCGATCTGATCCGCCCCGAGACCCGCCTTGTCTATGTCGAGGCGCCGGGGTCGCAAACCTTCGAGATGCAGGATATCCCGGCCATCGCGGACGTAGCGCATGCAAGGGATGCGCTGGTGATGATGGACAATACCTGGGCCTCCCCCCTCTTCTTCAAACCCTTCGATCATGGCGTCGATATCTCGATCCAGGCGGGCACCAAATATATCGTCGGCCATTCCGATGTGATGCTCGGGATCGTCACCACAACGAAGGACTGCTGGCCCGTCCTGCAGAAGGGCGCCAACATGATGGGGCAGACGGCGGGACCGGATGACGTCTATCTCGCCCAGCGCGGCATGCGCACCCTGTCGGTGCGGCTGAAACAGCATATGGTCAACGCGATTGCCGTGGCCGAATGGTTGAAGGGTCGGCCGGAGGTTCATTCGGTGCTGCATCCGGCGCTGCCCGACGATCCGGGACATGCGATCTGGAAACGCGACTTCACCGGATCGTCCGGATTGTTCTCTATGCGACTTAAGGAGGTGTCGAAAGACGCGATCGCCGCCTTCCTCGACGACCTTGAGCTGTTCGGCATGGGCTACTCCTGGGGAGGATATGAGAGCCTGATCATTCTCGCCGACCCGACCAGCTACCGGACGGCGACGACATGGGACAACACCAACCCGCTAATCCGGCTGCATATCGGCCTTGAGGCGGTTGAGGACCTGATTGCCGATCTCGAGGCCGGGTTCAACCGGCTGAATGCGGCAAAATAGATAAAATTTATCGAATCGGCGGACAGAGTCGATTGTTTGAGGTAAAAGTTTCGGATGACCAGCGACATTCTCGACAAGATCAGTTTCGATTCGCACGGCCTCGTTCCCGCGATCGCCCAGCAGCATGACACCGGCGAGGTGCTGATGATGGCCTGGATGAATGCCGACGCCGTTCTCGAGACGCTGGAGACGGGGCAAGTCTGCTACTGGTCGCGCTCACGCCAATCGCTCTGGCGCAAGGGGGAAACCTCCGGCCATGTGCAGCGGCTCGTCGATTTCCGCATCGATTGCGACGGCGACACCTTGCTCCTGCTTGTCGAGCAGACCGGCGTCGCCTGCCATACCGGCCGCCATAACTGCTTCTTCACCAGTATCCGGGACGGCAAGGCGGAGATCATCAGCGACGTCGAGATCTCCCCCGAAGCGATGTACGGGCAGAAGACACCGGGCCCATGACCATTTCACCGGCAGAGATCGAGGTTATCCTGCTGTCGCTGAAAGTCGCGATCTGGTGCGTTGCGGTGTCCTTCATCCCGGCGCTGCTGGTCGCCTGGCTCCTCGCCCGCCGCGACTTCTACGGCAAGACGCTGGTGACCGTCCTTGTCCATCTGCCGATTTTCCTGCCGCCCGTCGTCGTCGGCTATTTCCTGCTCGTCACCCTCGGCAACCGCGGCGTCATCGGCGGCTGGCTGCATGAGCAGTTCGGCATCTCGCTGATCTTCAACTGGAAGGGCGTCGTCGCGGCCACCGCGGTCATGGCCTTTCCCTTCATCGTCCGCGCCCTCCGTCAGGCGATCGAGGCGGTCGATAAAAATCTCGAAGTGGCGGCCCTGACCCTCGGCCGCTCGCCGCTCATGGTCTTCCTCACCATCACGCTGCCGCTGATTGCGCCGGGCATCCTCGCGGGAATTACCCTGGGATTCGCCAAGGCGCTCGGCGAGTTCGGCGCGACCATCACCTTCGTCGCCAATATTCCGGGCGAGACGCAGACGCTGCCGCTCGCCATCTTCACGCTGCTGCAGACGCCGGATGCGGAAAGCGCGCTCTGGCGCCTTGTCATCGTCTCGGTGCTTCTCGCCTTCGCCGCCATCGCGCTTTCCGAATGGCTGGCCCGCCGCTCCCAGGCGCGGCTGGGAGGGCGCTGATGCTCGATATCCGGCTCAGGAAACAGCTGGGCGACTTCACCCTCGACGTCGCCTTCACCGCCGAAAGCGGGCTGACCGCGCTGTTCGGCCCCTCCGGCGCGGGAAAGACCCTGATCGCGCAGATGATTGCCGGGCTCCTCCCCCCGGACGAGGGGCATGTCCGCATCGGCGAGCGCCTGTTGTTCGACAGCGAGAAGAAAATCAACATCCCCGTGCAGCGGCGCAATATCGGCTTCGTCTTCCAGGAGCATCGCCTGTTCCCGCATTATACCGTGCGCGGCAACCTCGACTATGGCAAGGGACGGCCGCGCAAGGCGGGCAGGATCCCGTTCCAGCGCGTCGTCGACATCCTCGGGATCGACGATCTGCTGGACCGCAAGCCGGCCTCGCTCTCAGGCGGGGAGCGCCAGCGCGTCGCCATTGGCCGCGCCGTCCTCAGCAATCCGGGCATGCTGATCATGGATGAGCCGCTGTCCAGCCTCGACGAGGGGCGCAAAAGCGAAATCCTGCCGCTGATCGAGGAGCTGAAATCCGAGTTCAATATCACGACGCTCTATATCTCCCATTCGATCGGGGAGATCACCCGCCTCGCCGATACGCTGCTGCTGCTCGACAAGGGGGAAATGAAAGCGACGGGCCCGACGGCGGATATCTTCAGCCGTCTCTATCTGATGCCCTATGCGGGCGGCCCCGAAGCCGGGACGCTGGTCGAGGCGACGGTCGCCGATTACGACCGCAGCCATCATATGCTGATCCTCGATACGCCGGGCGGCGGGCGGCTCTATCTTGTCGGCGATGAGAAGGAGGTCGCGACGCCGATGCGCCTGCGCATCCGGGCCAGCGACGTCGCCATCTCGCTCAAGAAACCGGACGGCCTTTCCATCCTCAACCGCTTCAAGGGGGAGGTCGCCGACAATTGCGCCGGCGCGCCGGGGATGGAGGAACTGCTGCTCGACGTCGGCTTTCCGCTGGCCGCGCGCATCACCCGCAAATCCTTCGAGGAAATGGGCCTGAGGAAGGGAACGCCGGTCTGGGCGCTGGTGAAAGCCGTGACGATCAGCCGCTCCTGACCCCGCTCTAGCGCCCGCTCTGCCCCGATGTCATGGCGAGCGTCTTGATATAATCCTCGATCGCCGCCTTGTCCTTGAGATAGAGCGTCTTGCCCTTTTTCAGCACCATGCCTTCGTGGGACAGCTGCCCCAGCACCCGGGCGACGGTCTCGCGCGTTGTCGAGACGCGGCTCGCGATCACGCTCTGGGTCGGCATCGGATAGATCAGCCAGCTGCCCGCCGTCACCGGATCCGGTTCGGCCATGCGCAGAAGTTCCTGGCAGACCCGCTGCACCGCGCCGAGGGTCGAGAGATCGAGGATGCGATCGTCGTTGATTCGGATGATCCGCACCAGCCGTTGCAGCACCGACATCATGATCGGCGGGTTCTGCAGCAGCAGCTCCTGGAACAGTTCAGGGCTGAGGCTGGCCAGCAGGCAGCGCGTATTCGCCACCACATTGGCCGAGCGCGCATGCCCGTCGATCGCCGACAGCTCGCCGAAATACTGCCCCTCCCCGACGGTGGCATAGGTCACCTCGCGGCCCGAGACGCCGTAATTGACGATATTGACGCTGCCGTTCACCACGAAATACATATCGCGGCTGTCGGTGGAGCGTTCGAGAATCTGTTCATGCGCGCCGAACGTCCGCCAGACGCATTTCGCCGCGATGGCCGCCCGCTCCTGCGCCGACAGCCCCTTCAGCAATTCGATATTGTCGAGATTTTGCATATCCCCCGGACCCCAGTCCCCCTTGTCCCCCAAGACCGATGCAGACTATAAAGGATAAAATTGAAAATCAAAACAGTAAGCTAAGGGTGGAATTTGGCGGAGACAATCTGGATCAGGGAGCCGCTGGCCTCACTCAATGCCGCGGCGGCCGGCGGGGTCGTCATCCGCGGGCAGCGGATCGCGGAGCTGGTGCCCAAGGGCGGCCGGCCGACGTTCGCCGAGGGCGAGAAACCGGTGATCTTCGATGCCTCGCGCCATGTGCTGCTTCCCGGCCTGATCAATACCCACCATCATTTCTACCAGACCCTGACCCGCGCCTGCCCCGCCGCGCTCAACAAGCCGCTGTTTCCCTGGCTGCAGGCGCTCTATCCGGTCTGGGCGCGGCTGGATGAGGAGATGATGGCCGCCGCCTCCCGCCTCGCGCTGGCGGAACTTCTCCTCTCGGGCTGCACCACCTCCGCCGATCATCATTACCTGTTCCCGGAAAAGCTGCTCGATGCCATCGATATCCAGGTCGCGGAGGCGGCGTCCCTCGGCGTCCGGGTGCATCTGACCCGGGGTTCCATGAGCCTGGGCGAGGATCAGGGCGGCCTGCCGCCGCAATCGACGGTGCAGGAGGAGGACGTCATCCTGGCCGACAGCGAGCGGCTGATCACCCGCTATCACGACCCAAATCCGGGCGCGATGACGCAGATCGCGCTCGCCCCCTGCTCCCCCTTCTCGGTCAGCACGGAACTGATGGCAGAGTCCGCCCGCCTCGCCCGCGCCCATGGTGTGCGGCTGCATACCCATCTCGCCGAAACCCATGACGAGACGGCCTTTTGCGAGACAATGTTCGGCCTGCGCCCCGTCGATTATCTCGAGAAGGTCGGCTGGCTGGCGGATGACGTCTGGCTCGCCCATGGCATCCATTTCAACGATGCGGAAATTGCGCGGCTCGGGCGCGCCGGGGTCGGCATCACCCATTGCCCGTCGTCGAACATGATTCTCTCGTCGGGCATCGCCCGCACGCTGGAGCTGGAGCGGGCCGGATCGCCGGTCGGCCTCGGCGTCGACGGCTCCGCCTCCAACGATGGCTCGAACATGATCCAGGAAGTGCGGCAGGCATTGCTCCTGCAACGGCTGCGCTATCCGGCGGGCGAGGTCACGCACCAGGCCGCCTACCGCTGGGCGACGGAAGGCTCGGCCCGCTGCCTCGGCCGCGACGATATCGGACGGCTCGAGGTCGGGATGCAGGCCGACCTCGCCCTTTTCCGCCTTGACGAGCCGCGCTTCTCCGGCGCCGGCGATCCGCTGGCCGCCCTGCTTCTCTGCGGGGCGAGCCGCGCCGATCATGTGATGGTGGCCGGGAAATGGCGGGTAACGGGCGGCGAAATTCCCGGCCTCGACCTTGCCGCCCTGATGGCGCATCACCAGTCGCTCGGTGACAAACTGCAGGCGGGGGCCGCATGACCAGGCCGACGAAAGCCGATCCGTCCCTCGCCGCGCTGTTCAAAAAGCTCGATCTCAAGGCGAAATCGCTGCTCGTCACCGTCTGGGGCGATTGCGTCTCGCCGCATGGCGGCACGGTCTGGCTCGGCAGCCTGATCACGCTGGTCGAGCCGCTCGGCCTCAATGAGCGGGTGGTCCGCACCGCCGTCTTCCGCTTGCAGAAGGAAGGGCTACTGTCCTCCAAACAGATCGGCCGCAAAAGTTTCTACAGCCTGACCCGGACCGGACAGCATCGCTTCGCCGAGGCGACGACGCGCATCTATGCCGCCGGAGACATTCCCTGGAATGGAAAATGGCTCTTCCTGTTCGTCGCCCGCCGCGACCTTGCGGATGCCGACCGGCGCAAGCTGGAGACGGAGCTCGGCTGGCTCGGCTTCGGCGATCTCGGCGCGGGCATCCATGCCCATCCGACGGCGACGGCGGCGAGTGTCGAGACGCTGCTCACCGATCTCGACCTCACGGGCAAGGTGACCCTCCTGAGTGCCGAGGGGCCCGGCGATACCCCGTTCGACAGCCCGGACATCCTTGTCGCCAAGGGCTGGAACCTCAAGCATCTGGAGGCCGACTACGCCCGTTTCATCCGGCATTTCGGCAAGTTCGCGGCCGCCCGCGGCGGCGGCGGCGCCTGGGATGAAAAAAAATGTTTTATTATTCGCAGTCTCTTGGTGCATGATTACCGCCGGGTCCTGCTCAGGGACCCGATGCTGCCGGCGGAACTGCTGCCGGAGGGATGGAACGGCAACGAGGCGCGGAGCCTGTTCCGGGACATCTACGGCCAGGTCTGGGAGGGCGCCGAACAGCATCTGATGCGCGTACTTGAGAATGCAAACGGGAAGCTGCCTCCCGCTTCGGAGGAATTTAACGCCCGCTTCGGCGGCCTGAAACGGTAACAAAAAGAGTTAAAAAAATGGCAGGGTTGAAGATCTGTATTGTCGGCTCCGGGCCGGCGGGAATGTATACGGCGGGCGCCATCGTCAAGAAAAGCCCCGAAAGTCAGATAGATATCATCGACAAGCTGGCGACGCCTTACGGTCTGGTCCGCGCCGGGGTGGCGCCGGATCACCAGACGACAAAAAACGTCACTCGCGCCTATGACAAGGTGATGGAGAATGACAATGTCCGCTTCGTCGGCAATATCGGCCTGGGCAGCGACATCCCGCTCGCCAAGTTGCGCGAGATTTACGATATCGTCGTCATCGCCACCGGCACGCCGAAGGACCGCAGCCTCGGCATCCCCGGGGAGGACAAGGACGGCGTCTTCGGCGCGCAGACCTTCGTCTACTGGTACAACGGCCATCCGGAATTCGCCGACGCCGTGCCCAACCTCGATATCGAGACGGCGGTGGTGATCGGCAACGGCAATGTCGCCCTCGACGTGGCGCGCATCCTGATGCGGACGGCGGATGAAATGGCCGCCTCCGACCTCGCCGACCATGCCGCGGCGGAGATTTTCAAGAGCCCCCTCAAGACCGTGCATGTGGTCGGGCGGCGGGCGCCGGAGAATGCGCAGTTTTCCTCCAAGGAGCTCAGCGAATTCGCCGAGCTTATCTCCGCCAGGCCCTATACCGACAAGACCCTCCTGCCCGACGAATTCACCTCCGAGGACAAGAAGGAGGAGCGCGTCGTCAATACCAATCTCGACCTGCTCCGGAGTTTCGAGCATATCACGCCCGGCGTTAAGGACCGGGCGATCTATCTCGATTTCCTGGCAAGCCCCGTCGAAATTCTCGGGGGCGACGCCATCACCGGCGTCCGTTTCGAGCGTAACAAGATCGTCGATGGCAAGGCCGTCGGCACCGGCGAGACCTACGAGATCGCCTGCCAGCTTCTCGTCTCCTGCATCGGCTACGAGATGGGCATCCTCGAGGGGCTGCCCGTCGAAAAGGGCATCGTCCGCAATGACGAGGGGCGCGTCGCCGAGGGGCTCTATGTGGTCGGCTGGGCCAAGCGCGGACCGTCGGGCACCATCGGCACCAACCGCATCGACAGCCAGAATGTCGTCGAGCGGATGATGGAGGATTTCGCGGGCGGCGGCGATCCGGCGAAGGCGGGTCCGGCGGGCCTCGATGCCTGGTGCCGGGAGAAGGATATCCACGCCGTCTCCTTCGATGACTGGAAGAAGATCGATGCCGCGGAAGTCGCCCGCGCCGGTGAAAAATCTCCGCGGAGGAAATTTGTCCGCACCCGTGATATGCTCTCTGTCGTAAAGGAACAAGGATAGCCATGCTGATTGCGCAGCTCAGCGATTGCCATATTGCGACCGCCGATGACGAATTTGCCAAACTCTATCGTCCCGCCGAGAAGCTGATCGAGGCGGCGCGGCATGTGAACAGCAGCGTCAACCGGCCCGATCTCGTGTTCCTGACGGGCGATCTCGTGAATTCCGCGAAGCGCGAGGAATATGACGTCCTGAAAGAGATCCTGCCCGAATTCAAGATGCCGGTCTATCTGCTGCCCGGCAATCATGATGACTGCGCCCTCCTGCGCGCGCAATTTCCCGATCACGACTATCTGCCGAAAAGCGGGGATCTTTGCTATGCCGTCGATGGCTGGCCGCTGAAATTCATCTGTCTTGACACCAACCTGCATGGCAAGCCGCAAGGGTTCCTCGGCGAGGAGCAGCTCGCCTGGCTGGACCGCGAACTGGCGGTGGAGACGACGCGGCCGGTCGTCATCTTCATGCATCACCCGCCGTTCAGGACCGGGCTGGTCAGCATGGACGAGATGGGCCTTCTCGACCGGGCGGCCTTCGCCGAGGTGATTGACCGCCATGATCATATCGAGCGGATCCTCTGCGGCCATCTGCACCGCGCCATCCAGAAGCTGGTCGGCGGCGCGCTCGCCCAGTGCTGCCCCTCCACCTCGCATCAGGTCCGCCTGCTGCTCGGCGAGAAGAACGAGCTCGGCACGGCGTTCGAGCCGCCGGAATATCTCCTGCATTACTGGACCGAGACGGACGGCCTCGTCACCCATAGCGACTATGTGAAGGACTACAAGATCGCCTGGACCCTCAAGGACGGCGTCGTCTTGTAGGGAGCCCCGCCTAGAGCGCGGTGAGGCCCATCTGCCAGAAATCCGCCTCCAGCTTTGTCGCGGTGGCGAAGGTTTTCGAAAGATCGGGAAAGCGGGCCTCGGTAAATCGTTTGACCGCCAGCGCGTCGATCTCCGCCGTCATGTCGGTAACCAGCTGCTGATAGTCGTCGCCCGCATACATCTCGATCCAGGTGATATAGGGATTGCCCTCGATCTTCGTCTCGCGCGATTTGGCGAGCCGGGCCCCGATCTCCCCGTAACCGATGGCGCAGGGGCTAAGCGCGACCATGAGATCGAGCAGGTCGCCCGCCATGCCACGCTCCAGCACGAAACGGGTATAGGCGATATTTTCCGGCGCTTCCTCAAGGCTTTCCAGCTCCGACGCGGCAATGCCCCAGTCGGCGCAATAGCCCACATGCAGCTCCATCTCCATCTCGAGGATGGCCTTCACCCCGGCCAGCGCCGAGCGCATTTCGGCGAGATTGTCCGCCTTGTAGATGGCGAGCGCATAGGCCCGCGCGAACTGGATCAGGAAGAGATAGTCCTGCTTGAGATAATATTGAAAGGCAGCCTCGGGAAGGTCCCCCGTTTGCAGGCCCGCGACAAATTCATGGCGGGTATAGGCGTCCCAGACCGGCCGGTTATCGGCCTTCAGCCGTTCGAACAGCCCCGCGGCCATCACAGCATCATGTTGTTGGATCCGCCGGGCAGGGTCACGACGAGATCGTCCAGCTCCTCGGTGATCTCGATCTGGCAGCCAAGGCGCGAGGTACGCGTCAGGCCATAGGCGAGATCGAGCATGTCCTCCTCATCCTCGGTCGGGTCGGGCAGGCGCTCGAAATCCTCCTCCGAGACGATGATATGGCAGGTCGAGCAGGCAAGGCTCCCCTCGCAGGCGCCCTCAAGGTCGATATCGTTACGATGGGCGATTTCCAGGATTGTCATGCCAAGCGGCGCATCAACTTCCTGTCGGGTGCCGTCGGGCTTGATAAAGGTCATTTTCGGCATGCGGGCGTAAACTCCTGAACAACTTTCTTGTTTTTACCTATCCTGACGGCCGCCGACTGTCTAGGGTCAAGACTCAAATTTGGGCGATTTCCGCTTGTACAACCTGCCCCAGCTCTCGACAAGCCGGTCGATCTCCGCCGCGCTGGTGCCCCAGCCGAGGCTGATGCGGATGGCGGAGCCGGCGTCCTCGTCGCTGGCGCCCATGGCTTTCAGCACATGGCTCGGCTTCACCTTGCCCGATGAGCAGGCCGACCCTGCGCTCACCGCGATGCCGTCGAGATCGAGGCTCATCACCTGCAATTCCGCGGCAACCCCCGGCATCGAGACCGACGTGGTATTGGCGAGCCGCGCGGCCCTCCGGCCATAAATGTGGCTTTCGGGGGAAAGTTCAAGCAGCCGTGCCTCGAGAGAATCGCGAAGCCCGGCGAGGGCGGCGAAGCGATCGAGCCCGTCTTTGGCCAGCAGTGCCGCCTGCCCCATGCCGGCGATGGCGGCGACATTCTCGGTCCCGGCGCGACGACCGAGCTCCTGACCGCCCCCCTTCAGCAGCGGCGGAAGCGCAAGTCCTTCGCGCAAGACAAGCGCGCCGATCCCCTGCGGCCCGCCGAACTTATGGGCGGAAACCGACATCATGTCGGCGCCAAGCGCGCGGAAATCAACGGGGATTTTCCCGACCGCCTGAATGGCGTCCGTATGCAGCAGGCCACCCCGCTCATGGACCCGCGCGGCAATCTCGGCGATGGGCTGGATCACCCCGGTCTCGTTATTCGCGAGCATGACGGAGACGAGCGCCGGCGCGCTGGCATCCGCGAGCAGCGCATCCAGCGCCGCCAGATCGACACGGCCGTCGGGATCGAGGGGAATGCGCGTTGCCTCCCCCGCGGCGGCGAGGACCGAATCATGTTCCCCGCCCGAGATGAAAAGCGGCCGGTCGGCGTGACTGCGAAGAGCGAAGTTGTTGGCTTCCGTCCCGCCGGAGGTGAAGATGATTTCGGGCGCCTTGCAACCGAGCAGGGATGCGAGGCAGCCCCGCGCCTCCTCGACGCGATTGCGGGCGCGGCGGCCCGCCTGATGGACGGAGGAGGGATTGCCGCCCTCGCGCAGGACCGCCAGCATGACCTCCATCACCTCGGGCCGGACCGGCGCAGTCGCGTTATAATCGAGGTAGACGGTATCGCTCATAAGGACAATCGGACGCGCCGGGGCGGTATCTGGTTAGAGGGTCAGGATTCCGTTTTTGCTTTGCTGGACGTGCGCGTCGCCGGTTTCTTCTTCGGCTTCAACGCAATGGGAAGGTCCTGCTCGCGGCGCTCGTTCTCAAGCTCCTCGACGCGCATGGACAGCGACTGCACCTTGTCGAGAAGGCCGTCCATCACCTTGAACACCGGGTCGGGAAGATCATGGTTGCCAACGCCATAGGCGGCGAATCTCTCGTCGAGGCGATCCTTTTTCGACGCATTGACGGCACGCGCGGGCACGCCGACAACCGTGGTATGGTCCGGCACATCCTTGAGCACAACAGAGTTCGCGCCGACGCGGGCGCATTTGCCGACGGTGATCGGGCCGATGATCTGCGCGCCGGAGGCGATGATGACGCCATCCTGCAGGGTCGGGTGGCGCTTCACGCCGCGCTGGGAATCGGAATTGATCGACGGCGCGACCCCGCCGAGGGTCACATCGTGATACAGCGTCACATTATCGCCGATTTCCGCGGTTTCCCCGATGACCACGCCCATGCCATGGTCGATGAAGAACTTGCGGCCGATGACGGCGCCGGGATGGATTTCGATGCCGGTGAGGAAGCGGCTGAACTGCGAGAGGAGACGCGCGAGCAGGCGCCAGTTTCGCTCCCACAGCCAATGGGCGACGCGATGCAGGACGATGGCGTGAAAGCCCTGATAGAGCAGCGCGACCTCAAGTCGCGTCCGCGCCGCGGGGTCCCGTTCCATTACGCAGGTAATTTCTTCGCTAATATGCTTGAACATTTGCCCTTACCTTCTGTATTGTGCCGCTCTTGCAGCGGGAATCACAACAGGTTACCCAAGCGCCCATTAGTTAGAGATATATGTATATCACCGTAACCGTCAAGGATCGACTGAGCTTCCTGTGACGGCGCGCAACATAATCCGGACGGCGGGCACGAGCGGAAAAAGTGAGACTTGCAGCCGCCAGATCACGCAGAATTAGGAACCAGAAATTCAATGCCAGACGTTATTTTTAATGGACCCGAAGGACGCCTTGAAGGGCGCTATCATCATTCCAGCGATCCGAATGCCTCGCTCGCGCTGATCCTCCACCCGCATCCGCAATATGGCGGGGCCATGAATAACAAGGTTGTCTACAACCTCTTCACCACCTTCAAGAAGCGCGGCTTCTCCGTGCTCCGCTTCAATTTCCGCGGCGTCGGACGCAGCCAGGGCGACTATGACCATGGCGTCGGGGAGCTGTCCGATGCCGCCGCCGCCCTCGACTGGATGCAGACCCACAACCCGAACGCCCCCGCCGTCTGGATCGGCGGTTTCTCCTTCGGCGCCTGGATCGCCATGCAGCTCTTGATGCGGCGGCCGGAGATTGCCGGGTTTATTTCCGTCGCCCCGCCTGCGAATATGTATGATTTCTCCTTCCTCGCCCCTTGCCCGTCGTCCGGCATCATCATCCATGGCGACCGCGACGTGCTGGTTCCGCGAAAAGATATCAAGAAGCTGGTCGAAAAGCTGAAGGCGCAGAAGGGCATCACCATCGATTATGATGAAATCCCCGAGGCCGACCATTTCTTCGAGAACAGCCTCGATCGCCTGATGGTCTCCGTCGATGATTATCTCGACATGCGTCTGAACGGCAGCGACGAGGAGTAAGGCTACGCCGTCACCCGTGTTCCTGACGGGGCGGGATAGAGGCGGCCGCCGGTCATCGGCTCGGGCACGCCCGTCGTTGTCGGCAGGCTCAAGGGAAGGCCCCGCACACTCCGGACCGCGAGGAAGGCGAAGGCCTCCGCCTCCAGGTCATCGCCGCGCCAGCCCACCGCCTCGACCGGCTCGACCGGCGCCCCGACGACATTGGCGATCTCCCTGACCAGCACGGGGTTCTTGCGCCCGCCGCCGGTCAGCAGCCAGCGCGCCGGCGTTCCCGGCAGATGGGAAAGCGCCCGGCCGATGCTCCCGGTCGTGAAGCGGAGCAGGGTCGCCGCGCCATTCTCAAGACCGAGCCAGGAAATCGCCCCGGCGACGTCGAACTGGTCGCGATCGAGGCTTTTCGGCGGTTTGAGATCGAAATAGGGATGATCGAGCAGCTTGGCGAGCACCGCCTCGTCCGGCGTTCCCGCGGCGGCGATCTTTCCCCCCTCGTCAAACGGCACCCCGGTATGGCGGAGGATCCAGTCATCCATCAGGGCATTCGCCGGTCCGGTGTCGAAGGCGAGCACATCCTCCCCGTCGATATAGGTGACATTGCCCACCCCGCCGAGATTGAGCACCGCGAGCGGCCCCTCAAGATCTTTCGCCAGCGCCCGGTGATAGAGCGGCGCAAACGGCGCCCCCTCCCCGCCTGCGGCGACATCCGCATGGCGGAATTCGGCGACCGTATCGATGCCCGTCAGCTCCGCCATCAGTTCGCCATCGCCGATCTGCACGGTGACGCGGTTGGCGGGGTCGTGAAAGATTGTCTGGCCATGAAACCCGATCAGGTCGATATCGCCGGGCGTGAGGCCGTTTGCGGCGAGGAGCTGGCGCACGAAGTCCGCCTGCAGCATCGTGAAATCGGCGATCAGCCCGGCCGGCGCGCCCTGCCGTCCAAGGCAGTCGCGAAGGCGCTGACGAAAGTCCGGATCATAGGGCGCGGAGCGGACGGGACCATGCTTGACCACCGTCTCGCCATCCGTCTCGATAATCGCCGCATCGACCCCGTCGAGCGAAGTTCCGCTCATCAACCCGAGGGCGCGTAGCGGCCGATTTTCCACATCCGTCCGTTTATTCTGCATCAAATATCATCCCGCCCTTTAAAAACCCCGGCCACCTGTGCTAAACGATGGCGCTCTTTAACTCTCAAGTAACAGAAATTCGTCCCATGACCGAGATACGCTCAGATTTCCTGAAAGTCTTCACCGAACGCGGCTACCTGCACCAATGTACAGATTTGGACGCGCTGGATAAAGCTTTTGCTGACGAGATCGTCACCGCCTATATCGGCTTCGACTGCACGGCGAAGAGCCTGCATGCGGGCAGCCTGATGCAGATCATGATCCTGCGCCGGTTGCAGCAGGCGGGGCACAAGCCGATCGTGCTGATGGGCGGCGGGACGACGAAGGTCGGCGACCCCACGGGCCGCGATGAAAGCCGCCCGCTGATCACGGACGACACCATCCGGGAGAATATGGACGGCATCAAGAAGGTGTTCGAGAAGTTCCTCACCTTCGGCGACGGCCCGACGGACGCGATCATGGTCAATAACGCGGACTGGCTCGACAAACTCGAATATATCCCTTTCCTGCGCGAATACGGGCCGCATTTCTCGATCAACCGCATGCTCACCTTCGACAGCGTGAAGCTGCGGCTGGAACGCGAGGAATCGATGACCTTCCTCGAGTTCAACTACATGATCCTGCAGGCCTATGATTTCGTCGAGCTGATGAAGCAGTATAACTGCTCGCTGCAGATCGGCGGCTCGGACCAGTGGGGGAATATCGTCAACGGGGTCGAGCTTGGCCGCCGGACGAACGGCTTTTCGCTCTATGGCCTGACCTCGCCCCTGCTCACCACCTCCTCGGGCGCGAAGATGGGCAAGACCGCGGGCGGCGCCGTCTGGCTCAATGAAGACATGCTCTCGGCCTATGACTACTGGCAGTTCTGGCGCAATACCGAGGATGGCGACGTCGGCCGCTTCCTCCGGCTCTTCACCGAAATCCCGCTCGATGAAGTGGCGCGGCTTGAAAAACTCGAGGGGGCGGAGCTCAACGAGGCGAAGAAAATCCTCGCCGATGCCTGCACCGAGATGGCCCATGGCAAGGCGGCCGCCGCGGCCGCCGCCGAAACCGCGCGCCAGACCTTCGAGATGGGGCAGACATCGGAAGGCCTGCCGACGCTTGAGATTCCGAAAAGCGAGCTTGCCGACGGCATTCCCGCCGCGACGCTGTTCCAGCGGACGGGCCTCGCCCAGTCAACCTCGGAGGCGCGCAAGCTCATCAAGGGCGGTGGCGCGAGGCTGAATGACGAGAAAATCGACGACGAAAAGGCGGTACTCAGCCTTGCCGATCTCGATGGCGAGGGCCGGATCAAGCTCTCCGCGGGCAAGAAGCGCCATTACCTGGTCTTGCCGGTCTGACGAGGGCGGCTACGGGCTCTGCCGGGCGTCGGGCTTGTTGGTCGAGGGCGGCTGGATATCCTCCTGGTCCCAGGGCTCGAAGAACATGCGGCGCAGGATGCCGGGCGCCAGCGCCGAGACGGCGTTGACGCTCGTCTGCGGATCTTCGAGGCCGCCCGTCACCTTGTAGGAGAAGCCGAACACCCCCTCCCCCTTCTTGCCGACCAGCAGGGTGCCGATGATCGGGATATTGCCGAGGACGGAATTGAGCGTATAGGACGGGATCACCGTGCCATACATGTCGATCTTGTCGGCGGGCTGGTCGACGGTGCCGTTGAGCGTGATGCCGATGGAGCCGATGGCGCGGAAATCCCGCGTCGTGAAGAGGCCGTTTTCATAGGTGAAGGGTCCCTCCACCGTGGCGAAGACAATGCCGTCGCCGCGCAGCAGATCGACGATGCCGCCGAGCGAGCCCAGGGTCAGGATCTTGCCGAGGGTCGGCGCATTCACCACCCGCACATCCTTGATATCGATCGTCCCCTTCGCCGGGCGCGAGGGCTGGCTGTCGTCGATCTCGGCGACAAGCTTGAGTTTGCCGTCGCGCAAATCGTCATAGAGGTCGAGCCCGCGGAACAGCGCGCCCGCGTCATCGGAGATAAAGGTCACCTGCCGCCCCTTGGCGGAGGGGTGGATTTCGAAATCGAAGCTTTTCTCGCCAGCGAACTGGCCCTTTGACATGCCATCGCGGATCAGGTTGCCCTCGACATTCATTTTCGCCGTCACCTTCTCCAGGGTGAGGTTCTGGTCGAGCAGCACCCGGTCCAGATCGACATCGATCTCGATCGTCCGGCTGCTCGTCTCCGGCCCGTCGATATCGACGGCGTTCAGGTCATAGGTGGCGACGACGAACGGCTTGAGGTCGAACTGCGCGCCGGTGACCCGGAGCTTCATCTGCCCTTCGGTGGCCTGGGTAAAGTCGACGGCAAGATCATTTTCGCCAAACCTGAGGTCCGGCATCACGAGGCTGGTGACGATTTCATTCGCCATCACCGCCGTGCCCGTCGCTGACAGGTCGCCCGCCTTCACCACGATATTCGAGATCGTCGTGACATCCTTGGCGGTGGAGCGAAAATCGGCGGTGAAGCTGCCCGCCTCCCCGGCCGGTTTCGTCCAGTGCAGCGTCTCCCCGGCGATGATGGTTTTGGTAAGATCGACGCGGATATTGCCGCTGGCGCTGCCGTCGGGTACGGTCTCGAGCGTCACATCCGCGGTGAGCGGGCCGACAAGATAGGGCGTTTCAAGATGCAGCGCCTTGCGATCCGCATCGCCCGGCGTCGCGGTGAGGACATAGCGGCGGTATCCCTCCTTCGCGCCGGTGAACCAGCTTTTTGCATTGATCTTCGCCGGCACGCCGTTAAGCGCCGCCGTCCCCGTCACATCGATGCCCTTCGGATCGACCGCGACCTTGAGCTTGCCATCCGTGAGATTGACGTCCTTGGCGACATCCGGGATCGCGGCGCCGGTGAAATCGCCCTTGGCGGCGTAGTCGACCTTCTCCAGCGTCAGGTCAAAGCGCAGCGGAAACTTGAAGGAGGCATCGACCGTCCCCGTTCCCGCCATGGCCGAGGGGACGATGCCATAGGGCGAGGCGAGGCCGAGCGGCTCGAGATCGAGGAAGGTGAAAATCTCCTTGCTGCTCCCCGTCACCCGGATCGCGATATCGGCGAGCTGGTCATATTTGTCGAAATCGCTGATGATCACCTTGTCGGAGGTGACGTCGAGGCTGCCGAGCTTGCCGGTGAGGCCGCTGATCGTAATCCCAGTTTCGGTGAGGACCGCGCTGCCACTGATATCCGTCACCTTGGGCAGCGGCGCATAATAATCGGCCGAGGTGCCATTGAGGTCGAATTTCAGGACCACGGCCTCCTTCGGGATGTCCCCGCCATCCAGCGCGCCGGGCGGCAGGTTAACGGTGAAGGTTCCACGCGGGACCATGCCGTCCCGGATATTCTTGGTCACCCAGTCATAGCCGTTGCTGGCCATGGAATAGGGCCAGAACCGCGCGAGGTCATTCACGGTCAGATTGGCGAGATCGCCGTTGAGCGAGAGACCCATGCCCGCCTCGGCGATGTCGATCGCCCCGGCCATATTGATGGTCGCGCCGAGGGTTTCCGCCGTCACCGTCTCCAGCGTGACCCTGGTGAAATCCCCGGACACCTGACCGGCGACGGACAGGCTTGTGACGGGGAGCGGCTGCTTGTAGAGGTCGGGCAGATCGATGCGGCCTTCGCCGGCCTTCACATCGAAGCCGAGCGTATCGAAGCTGAAGGCCTCGTCGAGATCGAGATTGATATGACCGGTGAGGGTGAGATCGATGCCCTTCAGGATTTCCAGCTCCGCCGCCTGCGCGCCGACCAGCGGCAGCGGCAGGTCATTGAACTGGCCGTCGATCTGCGTGCGCTTGAGCTCCCGGTCATAGTCGCCGAGGGCGACCAGGGTGACATTCTCGTTGCCGATCTTCAGCGTCCCGCTCGCCTGCCCGCGCAGGCCCCGGTCCTCGCGCCAGACAAACACATCGGCGCCGGCCACCCGCCAGAAACGCCCCAGGATTTCATCTTCGATAAAGACGGCCGAATCATAAACCTCCAGCCGCGTCAGATAGCCGGTCAGGCTCGACGGGTCCGGTTCCGCGCTCAGTTCCTTCAGGATATTGAGATATCCCTCCCGCACCGCGGCCTCCTCGGCTTCGTCCGGGGTTCTTTCCGCGAACTGGCCGCTGGTCCCGTCTTCCTCCATCAGGCTATTGTCATAGCCGAAGGTGATTTCGCCCGCCGCGTTCCGGGTCAGGCGAATTTTCAGCCCGGTAAATTCCAGCTCCGCCGGGGCGATCCGGCCGCGCAGCAGCGCCGCGCCGCTGAACACCACCGTGACATCGGGGATCGAGGCGACTTTCCGCCGCGCGTCGGAAATTTCCAGATTATCGACCGCCACCACCAGATTCTTGTCGCGGCCATTCCACTCCAGTCCCAGACGGCTGAACCCGAATTTCACCTCCGGATACTGCGCCTCCAGGATCTGCACGACATAGGGCTCGATAAAGGAAAGTGACAGGGGCCCGCGCGACAGTCCGGCGGCCAGGGCCAGCGCGGCGATAAACACAAGGACGACGATCCCCATCAGGGTGCGGTACAGTAATCTTGAAGTTGTTCTAACCAATTGAAATTTTCGCTTTGAATAACGCTTGTATTAAAAATGCCTGTCCCGATAATTGTCGCTATTATCGTAACCTATGCAACCCGGATTAGGAATGCAGGATATCGCGCACAGGAAAAAAAATAAATCGCTGGCCGAGGCGGGCGCCGACTTCCCCTCGCCCGGCGATCCCGACCTTCTGGCGATCGGGCTTGACGGCTGGCGGGAGGCGACCGCCGCCGACCCGTATCTTGCCGCCTTCGCGGAAAAGCTCGCCACAAGCGAAACGGGCGCGCAAATCCTCGCCGGCGTTTTCGGCAACAGCCCTTATCTCTCCGCCTGCCTGAATGCGGAGCCGCATCTCCTCCGCCGCCTGATGGAGGATGGGGCCGATGCCGCGCTCCGCTGGATCTATGCCGCGCTCGCCGAAGAGACCGGGCCGGAGGCCTACCGGGAGCAGGTGATGACGGCGCTCCGCGTCGCCAAACGGCGGATCGCGCTTCTCACGGCGCTCTGCGATATGGGCAGGCTCTGGCCGTTGATGGAGATTACCGGCGCGCTCTCCGATTTCGCGGGGGCGGCGGTGGAAATCTGCTGCCGCCATCTGCTTAAGGTCGCCGCCGACAAGGGGGAGCTCACCCTGCCCCACCCGGAAGATCCGACGAAGGACAGCGGCCTTATCATCATCGGCATGGGCAAGCTGGGCGCGCGGGAGCTCAATTATTCGAGCGATATCGACCTGATCGTCCTGTTCGAGGCGGAGAAGATCACCTATACCGGGCGGCGCTCGATCCAGGACTGCTTCGTCCGCATCGCCCGCAATCTCGTTACCATGATGCAGGAACGCACCCGCGACGGCTATGTCTTCCGCACCGATCTGCGCCTCCGCCCCGATCCCGGCGCGACGCCGATCGCGCTCTCCGTCGGTGCCGCCCATGTCTATTACGAGAGCCAGGGCCAGAACTGGGAGCGCGCGGCCATGATCAAGGCCCGCCCGATCGCCGGCGACATGGCGGCGGGGCGCGACTTCACCCGCTTCCTGATCCCCTTCATCTGGCGCAAGTCCATGGATTTCGCGGCGATCGAGGATATCCAGGCGATCAAGTCGCAGATCCATACCCACAAGGGATTTTCGAAAATCTCGCTGGAGGGTCATAACATCAAGATCGGCCGCGGCGGCATCCGCGAGATCGAGTTTTTCTGCCAGACCCAGCAGCTGATCGAGGGCGGGCGCAATCCGCTGCTGCGCGAGCCGACGACGCTCGGCACCCTCTCCCAGCTCGCGGCGGCGGGCAAGATTGCCCATGACGTGCGGCAGGAACTTCAGGAGGCCTATGTGTTCCTGCGCGAGCTTGAGCACCGCCTGCAGATGACCCGCGACGAGCAGACCCAGCTTCTCCCCGACGATCCGGAGGAGTTCCGCCGCCTCGGCGTCTTTTTCGGCTATGACGACGCGGCCGCCTTCCGCAAGGATTTGCGGACCACGCTGGAGACCGTGCAGGGCCATTACGACGCCCTCTTCCGGTTCGAGGAAACGCCGGACCGCAAGGCCGGCCGCCTCGTTTTCACCGGCGCGGAGGATGACCCGGAGACGCTGGACTCCCTCGCCGAGCTTGGCTTTGAGGATACCAAGGCGGTCTCGCAGAAGGTGCGGGAATGGCATCACGGGCGCTATCGCTGCACCCGCACGGTGCGCGCCCAGCAGATCCTGACCGGGCTGATGCCGCAGATCCTGGAGGCGCTCGGCGAGACCAGCCATCCGGACGCCGCCTTCACCCGCTTCGATGTCTTCTTGCAGAAACTGCCCGCCGGGGTGCAGCTGTTCACCCTGTTCAAGGCGCATCCGAGCCTGCTGTCCCTGCTCGCGAAGATCATGGGCATGGCGCCGGAGCTGGCGGAAAAACTTTCCCAGAACCCGATGCTGCTCGACGGCGTGCTCGATACAGAATTCATGGCGGCGCTGCCGCCGAAGGACTATCTCACCGCCGATCTGGAGCTGATCCTCTCCACCGCGCGGGATTTCCAGGATATCCTCGACTATACCCGCCGCTGGGCCAATGACCGCAAGTTCCGCCTCGGCGTGCAGATCCTCGACAATGTCGATCACGGCACCGGCCTCGGCGCGACGGTGGCCGCCGGGCCCGCCTTCTCGGATATCGCCGAGGTCGTCCTCGACAGCCTCTTCCCGCGTGTCCGCGACGAGCTTGCGCAGACCCACGGCGTCATTCCCGGCGGCCAGTTCGCGGTCATCGCCATGGGCAAGCTCGGCAGCCGCCAGATGACGCCCGCCTCCGACGCCGACCTGATCTTCGTCTTCGAGACGCCGGAGGACGACATGACCACCGACGGCAGGAAGCCGATCCCGGCGGGGCTCTACTACACTCGGCTCAGCCAGCGCTTCATCAACTCGCTCAGCGTCCATACCGGGGAGGGCCAGCTCTACGAGATCGACATGCGCCTGCGCCCGCATGGCAAGTCCGGGCCGATCGCGCTGCCGCTGGCGAGCATCATCAAATACTACCGCGAGGAGGCCTGGACGTGGGAGCATCTCGCGCTCACCCGCGCCCGCGTCGTCGCCGGCGATCCCGACCTCTGCGCGAAGGTCGAAACGGCGCTCCGCCAGATCGGCATGACGAAACGCGACGCGGCGAAAATCCGCGCCGATACCGCAAGCATGCGCGCCCGCGTCCTCAAGGAGTTCGGCTCCGACAATCCGCTGGCCATCAAGCATGCCGTCGGCGGGCTCATGGACCTTGAATTCCTCTGCCAGTATCTCCGCCTGCTCCACGGGCCGGATCATCCGGACATCCTCCATCCCAACTCGATGGAGAGCCTGCAGAAAATGAAGGCGGCGGGGATTTTGCCCGAAAAAACCGCGGACAGGCTCACCGATATCCTGAAGTTCTACCTCAATATCAGCGGGCTGAAGCAGCTGTGCCTTGGCGGGCGCAAGATAGACGAGACCATCCCGCTGGCCCTTAAAAACGCCCTCGCCGAGGCCGCGGAGGTTGCAAATTTCGACGCACTCGCTAAAAAGCTCAAAACCGCACAGAACGATGTCGACCGGCTCCTGAAGGACTATCTCGCCGGCGATGCAGAAAAGGAGTGACCCATGCCCGACGTTGGAGAGAAAGCCCCGGAGTTTAGTTTGCCGACAGACAGTGGCGAGGATGTGAGCCTGGCGGCGCTGAAGGGCCGGAAGTTCGTGCTCTATTTTTACCCGAAGGACAACACCCCCGGCTGCACGACCGAGGCGATCGATTTCTCGGCGAAGATCGGCGAGTTCGAGAAGCTCGGCGTCACGGTGATCGGGGTTTCCCGCGACTCGCTCAAAAAGCACGCCAATTTCCGCGACAAGCATGACCTCCGCGTCCTGCTCGCCGCCGATGAGGATGGCGCGGCCTGCGAGGCCTTCGGCGTCTGGGTCGAGAAAATGAACTATGGCCGCAAATATATGGGGATCGAGCGCTCGACCTTCCTCATCGACGGCGCGGGCGTCATCCGCAATGTCTGGCGGAAGGTCCGGGTCAAGGGCCATGCCGACGCCGTGCTCGAGGCGGCGGGCGCGCTCTGAGGTGAATTTAAGCGATCTCGCCCTCTCCGTCCTCAGCGAAGGGGAGGCGGCCGGCAAGGCGGCACGAAGCCGGAAGGCAGCCAAGGCGTGGCGCGACTCCGGCGGTGCGATGGAAATCGGCCGCGCATCCCCGCCCGACCGTCCGGCAAGACCGGCGCGGCCCCGCCTCCTCCCGCCCGCCGAGATGCCCCGCCGCCGCGGCCAGTCCGATGAGGCGCGCGCGACCCTGCTGCATGCCGTCCAGCATATCGAGCTCAACGCCATCGACCTCGCCTGGGACATGGTGGCGCGCTTCACCGATCACGAACTCCCCCGCGAATTTTATGACGACTGGGTCCGCGTCGGCGAGGAGGAGGCGACGCATTTCACCCTGCTTAGCCAGCGGCTCGCGGATCTCGGGTTTTCCTATGGCGATTTTCCCGCCCATGACGGCCTCTGGGAGGCGGCGCTGGCCACCCGTCACGACCTGGCCGCCCGCCTCGCGGTGGTGCCGATGGTGCTGGAGGCGCGCGGCCTCGACGTCACGCCCGCGATGATCGCCCGATTCGGCCGGATGGGCGATGAAAAGAGCGTCAACGTGCTTAAAACTATCTTAAGCGACGAAATCGGGCACGTCGCCATCGGCAGCCGATGGTTCCATTATTTTTGCACAAAAAACGATCTTTCCCCCCGCGAGAACTGGCAGCGGCTTGTGAGAAAACACTTCCAAGGCCTTTTAAAACCCCCGTTTAATGACGATGCGCGGGAAGTTGCCGGACTGCCCAATGATTACTACCTCCCCTTGTCCGGCGCCCCGGCGACAAAATCGACAAAAAAGCGCAAATTTTAGGGGCCTGTGAGTCCTGTTGCGATTAATGAAAAAATCAGTTTTATTATTCAGGCTTTCCCTAATCGAAGATGAAGCGAAACTGGATCAGGATGACCAAATGAAGCTGAAGGCCGTACTAAATAAACTTCTTACGGATCGTCAGGTCATCATCAGCACCCGTGGCCAGCTTAAATATCTGCGGCTCTCCGTTGCCGCGCAGGCCCTCGGGCTGACCGCCGCCGTCGGTTTCGGCGGCATGTTCGCCTATCTGATGGTGACGGGCGCGCTTCAATATCACGAAAATACCCTGCAGCATGCGAAGCTTCTCGCCCTGCAATCGAGCTATGACACCGTTTCCGCCGACTTCGAACTGGCGCAGTCGAAGATCCGGGCGACGCAGGCCGAGCTCGACCAGCAATATGCCCGCCTCGAGGATGTGCTCTCCGACCGGCAGGTCGTCGAGCAGGCCCTCGCCTTCGCCGCCGAGAGCGGCAGCTCCAAGAAACAGTCGCTGGAGGATCGCATCCGCGCCCTCGGCGAGAGCCTGCACAGCTCCAACGCCCGCCGCGAGCAGCTTGAGCTGGAAATCATGCAGCTGAACAAGGCGATGTTCCATACCGCCCGCTCGCGCGATGAGGCCGACACCAACCGCGCGAACACCGAGCGCAGGCTGGCGACCATGCGCAGCCTCGTCGATCTTTACGCCTCGACCAAGGACGAGATCTACCGCGAGCTGGAGAGCACCCGCGCCCAGTTCGCCAGCCTCAAGCGCGAATTTTCGAACCGCCTCGACCGGGAGCGGTTGCTGAATTCGGAAGTGACGGAACTGCGCAACCGCATGACCCGCATGTCGACCGAGAACAAGGACCTGATCGCCCGCATCCACGACCGCACCAATGAGAGCGTCGCGGCGCTGCGCGAGATTATCGTCCTCACCGGCCTCGATCCCGACAAGCTGCTGGGCGAGAGCGACGAGGAAATCGGCCAGGGCGGCCCGTTCGTCGCCGCCAAGACCGCCGGCAAGATGCTCGAGACCGAGCAAGAACTCCATGTCCAGGCCAAGAAGATGGAGGCGAGCCTCGCCCGCTGGGAATCCCTGCAGACCCTGCTCCAGCAGCTGCCGCTCGCCCGCCCCGTCGATGTCGGCTATGTGACGTCGAGCTTCGGCAAGCGGCGCGATCCGCTCACCAAGCGCTCCGCCTTCCATGCGGGCGTCGATATCGCCGGTCCGCGCAACTCGGCCATTCTGGCGACCGCCCCCGGCGTCGTCACCTTTGCCGGCAAGAACGGCGCCTATGGCACCATGGTCACCATCGATCACGGCCGCGGCTTCAAGACGCGCTACGGCCATATGAAGAAAGCGCTCGTCAAGAAGGGCGACAAGGTCGAATTTCGTGACGAAATCGGCGTGATGGGCTCCACCGGTCGAAGCACCGGTCGCCATGTTCACTATGAAGTCATCTATGAAGGTGAAAATCTCGATCCGGCGAATTTTATCAAGGCCGGAAGATACGCGTTCAAAGCGACGCCGAAACTTGAGAAGGCCGCCATCGAGTAAATTGAGAAGCGAGGTATTCCATGTTTTCCGGTAACAGCAAGTCCGAGCCGAAAGCCAGCCGGACCAACACCATGCCCTCCATCATCGCCGATAATCTGAGTATCGAGGGCAACCTCTTCTCGGAGGGGGAAATCCAGATCGACGGCCAGGTGACGGGCGACGTGCAGGCGAAAACCCTGACCATCGGCCAGAACGCCATGATCACCGGCGATATCAATGCAGGCACCCTGATCATCCGCGGCGCCGTGCATGGCAGCCTCAAGGGGGAGGAGATCACCGTCACCTCGACCGCCACGGTGAAGGGCGACATTATCCATGCCTCGCTCAGCATCGAGCCCGGCGCCAAGATCGACGGCCATTTGAAGCATAGCGACAATCCGCGCGACCTGCCGGACACCGTCACCTTCCTCGATAAATCCGAGGCGGCCAGCGCCGAGAAATAACCCGCGCGACAAGACACAAAAAAGGCCCGCGATTGCGGGCCTTTTCTTTGGGAGAGTATCTTCCCTAGCCGACGATTTCGGAGCCGGAGAAGAAATAGGCAATCTCGATCGCGGCGTTGGCCTGGCTGTCGGAGCCATGGACCGAGTTGGCCTCGATATTCTCGGCGAATTCCTTGCGGATCGTGCCCTCGGCCGCGTCGGCCGGGTTGGTCGCGCCCATGACTTCGCGGTTCTTCATGATGGCGTTCTCCCCTTCCAGCACCTGCACGACGACGGGACCGGAGGTCATGAAGTCGCACAGATCGTTGAAGAACGGCCGTTCCTTATGCACACCGTAGAAGGTTTCGGCATTTTCGCGGGTCATGCGGATGCGCTTCTGCGCGACGATGCGAAGGCCGGCTGCTTCCAGCTTGGCGTTGATCTTGCCGGTCAGGTTGCGGCGGGTCGCATCGGGTTTGATGATGGAGAAAGTACGTTCAAGAGCCATTGTTTTACTCACCAGTTCTAGGGACAGAAGGATATTTTCCGCGCCTTATAGCGGGGATGCGCGTGAGGGGCAACAGAATTACGGCAAAAGCCCCGTCCTTTGCCCGCGAATTGGGTTCGGCGCGTTGATACCGGCGGCGTCAGTAATAGGCCGGGTCGTCGGCGATGGTGAGGCGGTGGAGCAGACGCTCCTTCCCCTCATAGCCGCCGGTCGCCTTATGCAGGACCGAGCGGTTATCCCAGAGCACCAACATGTCCGGCTCCCATTTATGGCGATAGACGAATTCCTCCCGCCCCTGCCAGCGCACCAGTTCCTTCAGCAGTTCCTTCGCGCGGGCCTCTTCCATGCCGTCAAGATCGACCAGATAGCTGCCGCCGAAAATGCCTTTCTTGCCGGTTTCCGGATGCGGGCGGATGACCGGATGGGTCTCCCGCTTGTTCGCCTCGTCTGAGATATTGAAGCGCATCGCGCCCTTGAAATTCTTCTCCGCATAGGCGCCCTCGCGCGAATAGGCGCCGCCCGCCGAATGAACGGCCGTCAGATTTTCAAAGCGGTCCTTCATTTCGGGCGGCATTTCCTCCCACGCGAGATGCTGGTTGGAAAAGAGGGTGTCGCCCCCCTCCTCCGGGATGATCTTGCCATAGAGCATGGTGCCGGACGGCGGCACGGTCATGAAGCTCCAGTCCGAATGCCAGTTATCGGCAAAAATCCGCCCCGTCTCGTCGGCGAGGCGATGGATGGCGGCGATGCGCTCATGCCCATCGATGGGCTTCAGAAAGGGATCGTCGCCGATCGGGCCGAAATACTCGGCGACGCGGACGAGATCGTCATTGTCCAGTTTCTGGTCCGGGAAGGCGAGCACATGATGATCCATCCAGGCCTTGCGGATGGCGGCAAGGTCGTCTTTGGCGAGCGGCGCCGACAGATCGACCCCCTCAATCCGGGCGCCGCAGGGCGCGTCCATTTTCGTTACTGTGATCATTGCACCTCCCCCATTCTTGTTTTCCGAAGACATATCATTAATTTTGTTGTTCACCAACAACTATTTTGTTATGGTGATATCCTGTTGATATTACATGGGATTTGACATGAACCCTGCCACCGCCGCCCCCCGCCCCCGCAAAAACCCGGAACGGCGCCGGGATTCCAACCAGCGCATGATCGAGGCGGCGACGGAACTCTTCGCCGAAAAAGGCTATCAGCGGACGACCCTGATCGAGATTGGCCGCCGCGCGGGCTGCACCGGCACGCTGGTCAGCAACCGCTTCGGCAGCAAGGAGCGGGTCTTGCGCGCCGTTCTCGCCCATATCCTCAACCGGTTCGAGGCGGACGAGAGCCTCAGCCTCCGGGCGAAGGCGCGCGATCCCCGCCCTGCCCCGGCGCAGCTATCGCGCTTTGTCGCGACCTATCTCACCGATGTGGCGCAGCGCGGCACGCGCATCCGCGCGCTGTATGTTCTGATGGGGGAAGGGCTTGGCTCGCTGCCCGGCATGGCGGAGGAAATCGCCCATGTGAACCAGGTCTTTCGCGGCGAGATCATGGGCTATCTCACCCTCGGCATGGAAAGAGGGGACCTCCCCTCCTCCCTCGATCCGGCGATCCTCGCAAGCCTGATCATCGGCCTGTTGCGCGGCGTCGCGCTGCAGATCCTTGCCGAGCCCGAGCATCTGCCGCTGGATGCGCTGATCACCGCCTGCCAGAAATCCGTGCAGGCGATGATCCGCGCAGGGTAAGCCGCTTTACCGGGGCAGCACGGTGTCGAAGGCCGCCAATGCCGGGTCCATCCGGTCCCAGCCAAATCCCGCGGACGCGTAAGTCACCACGGCCGGATTGAACTGGCCCGGATCATCGAGACTCGCCGCGTGAATGGCGATCCCCTCCGGCAGCACGTCCAGCAGGAGATAGACCGGCGATCCGCACGTGGCGCAGAAACAGTGGGTTTTCTCCTTCCCGCTGTCCCCCATCACCCGCCATTCTGTTACCTTCCCGGTGAGATGCACCGCCTTTCTGTCCGCGAAGGTCAGGAAGGAGCTGTGCCCCGTCCCGCTTCGCCGTTGACAGTCGCGGCACTGGCAATGATTTTCGAAGACCGGGGCGCTGTCGGTTTCGTAGCGCACCGCTCCGCAGGCGCAGCCGCCGGAATAATGTTTTTCCGTCATGATATAGTCCTTTCAGAGTGAAGGGTTTACGCCGCGCTTTCGGTCGCGCAGGGCTGGGCGAAGACATCCATGGGCTCGTCCGTCTCCAGATAGGATTTGAGGCTGGAAAGCACCAGCGGCCAACCCCGCGTGACGCCGATCGCCATGCCGCTGCCGGTTTCCAGCTCGTCATGGGTGACGGTCAGCTTCACCATATCCTCATACGGCACCAGGTCGAAGGTGACGCGGCTGTGTTTCTCCGGGAGATCATATTCGGACGGGTCCGACCAGCTGATCACGAGGCGGTTGGGCGCATCGACCTCAAGCACGTTGCCCGCAATATTGACCTTGCGCTCGTCATTGTCGCGGACATGCTCCCATTTGGAGCCGACCTTCCAGTCGGAGACATTCTCATGGCCCCAGTAGCGGGCGGCAATTTCGGGCCGGGTAATCGCCTCGAATATCTTTTCCGGCGTCGCGCGGATAAAGGTCACATATACAAAAGTCGTCTTTTCCTTAGTCATCAGTCTCTCCTTCCAGTTCCGTTTTCAGTTCATGAAGCAGGGCAAGCCGTTGCTGTTCAAATTTCCGTATCCATCGCTCGTAAACCATCTGAAGCGGCACCGGGTTGAGGAAATGCAGCCTCTCCCGCCCCCGCCGAACGACCGAGACCAGGTTCGCGTCTTCCAGCAGGCCAAGATGCTGCGTCACCGACTGGCGCCGCATATCCAGATGCCCGCACAACTCCCCAAGCGTCTGCCCGTTCTTCTCGCAGAGCAGATCCAGCAGTTTCCTGCGTGTCGGATCGCCGAGCGCCTTGAATGTCTTGTCATCGTCCATACGCTACTCCTTGGGCTGGATAATATGCAGGTATTTACCTGCATGTCAACAGAATTGAGTCTGCCGTTGCGCGGCCTGATATTTTCGGGCTATCGCCGGAAACCGCCTTCTGGTATGAAGCACGCCCCTTCAACGGATTTCCGGCAGGTCACTGAAATTGCAAAATGTTGATATCGTCAAATGGATTGCCACCGTCATTCAGCTTGTCGGCTACGGTCTGACCGGACTGAACATCGTCCCATGGAATGTGTTCGCCTTTATCATTGGCATTGTCCTGTGGTTTCTTGTCGGCGTGATGTGGAAGGACCGCGCGATCATGATTGTCCATGTCGGGGCATTCATCGCGCTTTTCTCGGGTTATCTGAATTCATGACCCTTCTCGTTGCAAAAACCCGATTTTTTGTGACCTGAAGCTGATTTTCCGTCTTTCTAGGAGCGCTGCTTTCTGTTAGAGAGTGCCCCATGCTTCAAATTAAGGATCTGACATACCGCATCGCCGGACGGACGCTGCTGGAAAATGCTTCGCTGCATATTCCGGTCGGGCACAAGTTTGGCCTGATCGGACGCAACGGCACCGGGAAATCGACGCTTCTGAAATTGATCACCGGGGAGCTGCATGCGGATGGCGGCACGATCGAGCTCAGAAATGGCGCGCGCATGGGCGTCCTCCCGCAGGAGGCGCCGGGCGGGCCGGAAAGCCTGATCGAGACGGTGCTTGCCGCCGATGTCGAGCGCGCGGCGCTGCTGAAGGAGGCGGAGACCGCCACCGACGGCATGCGCATTGCCGAAATCCATACCCGCCTTGCCGATATCGACGCCCATACAGCGGAGGCGCGGGCGGCAAAGATTCTCTCCGGCCTCGGCTTCGACCATGAGGCACAGCAGCGCCCCTGCTCCTCCTTCTCCGGTGGCTGGCGGACGCGTGTCGCGCTCGCGGGCACCCTCTTTGCCGAGCCGGACCTGCTGCTCCTCGACGAGCCGAGCAACTATCTCGATCTCGAGGCGACGCTGTGGCTAGAAAGTTTCCTCCGCGGGTATCAGCGCACCCTCGTCATCATCAGCCATGACAAGGACCTGCTGAACAACGTCGTGACGGAGATCGCCCATCTCGACCAGATGAAGCTGGTGAAATATACCGGCAACTACGACTTCTTCGAAAAAACCCGCCGCGAGCAGATGGAGCTTCTCGCCGGCATGGCCCGCAAGCAGGAAGCGCAGCGAAAGCACTTACAATCCTTCGTCGATCGCTTCCGCGCCAAGGCATCCAAGGCCCGTCAGGCCCAGAGCCGCGTCAAGATGCTGGAAAAGATGAAACCGGTCGTCGGCATCGTCGAGGAACATACGGCAAGCCTCACCTTCCACGCGCCGGAGCCGCTGTCCTCCCCCATCATCACGATGGAGCATTGCACGGTCGGCTATACCCCGGGCAAGCCCGTCCTGCGCGGCCTCGACCTCCGCATCGACATGGATGACCGGATCGCGCTTCTGGGCTCCAACGGCAACGGCAAGTCGACCTTCGCGAAGCTGCTCGCCAACCGATTGCAGCCCGAAAGCGGCAGCCTGCGCAAATCGACCAAGCTGAAAATCGGCTTCTTCGCGCAGCATCAGCTCGACGAGATGCGCGAGAATGAGACCGCCTATCAGCATCTCGCCGCGAAGATGGAAAATGCGCAGGAATCCAAGGTCCGCGCCCGCCTCGGCCAGTTCGGCTTCACCCGCCAGAAGACCGACACGCCCGTCAAGCAGCTTTCGGGCGGCGAGAAGGCGCGGCTCAACTTCTGCCTGATCGCGGAGGAAAAGCCGCATCTGCTGATCCTTGACGAGCCGACCAACCATCTCGATGTCGACAGTCGGGAGGCGCTGATCCAGGGCCTCAACGAATATGAGGGCGCGGTGCTGCTGATCAGCCATGATCCGCATCTCGTCTCCCTCGTCGCCGACCGGCTCTGGCTGGTGAAGGATGGCGGCGTCCATGCCTTTGACGGCGATATCGAGGATTACAAGAAAGAGATTCTGGACGCCGGGCGCGGCGGCAATGGCCGCAAACCGGGCGCCGAAACAGGCGCGCCGAAGCTCTCCGGCAAGGAGGCCCGCAAGGCCCGCGCCGCCGCCCGCGCCGCCCTCGGCCCCAAGCGGCAGGAGGTGAAAAAGCTCGAGCAGCTGATGCAGGCCCTCGCCACCCGGCAGGCCGCGCTGGAAACCGAACTCGCCGACCCCGCCACCTACGACAAGGGCGCGGACTATCAGGCCAAACTCACCGGCCAGATCGGCCGCCTAAAGGCGGAACTCACCGAAGCCGAAGAAAAATGGCTCGCCCTCACGGAGGAACTTGAAGCGCAAGGCGCGGCGTGAGGTCTAATTGGGACGCACGTTCTTGAGCGCCCAATTTTTCTCATCAAACAAATCTATTTCAGGAGGATTAATTAAATTTAGATCAGTGGATTTATCTTCACCGAGCCTAAATGTACGAGTCAAAGTGTTTGCTTTCTCGTCATACCTAACGATTTTTGGAAGAAAACCTGAAAACTTGTCGGGCTTAGCGGCTAATAAATCAGGCAGCTTTTTCATTTCAAAATACAGAATATCCCTCATAATTGCATCAGCAGTTCTTTTTTCCCTATTTTCATTCCTTTCATACGGTCCAACTACCAGCAACAATACCCTCGTTATTGCAGGATAATAACCTTTCATATTTTCCCTAAGCTTCTTCTGAAACTTGATAGCTATCACTTGTTGTAACGGGTTTAACCCTTCTGGTTCGTCATCACTCCAAGGTTCAAATACTTTATTGTAAATCTCGACGGCATGGTGCCAGAAATTACTATCTACATCGTCAAATTTATTGGCTATTGCCTCCAGACTATCGACAACAATTTCAGCTATAGTATCTACCAACCAATTTCTGTATTCCATTTTAGCCTTGTACAGATTTTTATATCTAAACTCGTCTAATTTGTTCATATTTTCAACCAGCATTTTACAAAGCTGCGATATTCCGGATGTCCAAGGAAGATCAGGATGATCTTTGGGTATTTCGTCAGATGAAGACCAGCCGAATTTTCGCGAAATATTTTCATACACATTCTTTACATCCCACATATGCTGGCATTGCCAATATTCCTGCTCATACAAAGTTACTTCCATAGCCATCTCACTCGCTGCGGCTACCTTTTCAATGAAATCTCTGGAGATCGATGCACTTAAACGAAAACGGAGCTTTGCAAAAGGGCGGTAATTTCGGAGTATAAAATGATCGCTGAAAAGACTTTCAGAAAGCATCGGAGCTTGACCAAAGCCATCATAGCCTATTTCTCTACTCATAATGCTATCAGGATTCTCGATGGCCTGACGAGAGACTTCCTGAACAAAACTTTCAGCTTGAGCTACATGCAGTTTTTCATCGCTAATTTTACGTATTATTGATGAAACCATCCAAGGGCATTCTTTTACTAACGTAGAGCATAGAGTCTCATCGCCAATTATTCTTAGGAATGAAGCCGCAAAAGATGCCCTTTCCAACATTTTTCTATGGGCAAATAAATAAAATGGGGAAATGGGGACCTGACCACTATGAGACTTTTTTTCTCCAGCCTTTTCTCTCTCTTCAAAAATGATTTGTAAGGAACATCTCTCCGCCACCTCCCAAGCGTTAGCAGTATGAATAAGCTTGGAAATATTCTGATATAAATCTCGGGCAAAGTGCACTCTATCTTCATCCTTAGCTTCTGAGAGCAAGTTAGCCGCTGATCTGACAAACGAAACAAAGTTTATGTTCATTAACTTTGCAGGCCTTAGCATTAGATAACCGGCAATACCGTATGCACCTGCAATCAAAATTCCTCCAAAAAGCTCCCAAAAAATCGGATAGCTCCATATTTGATCTCTTGGAACAGGTATATTTGGTAAAAGTGCCGCAACAAATACGAAAATAAATCCAACAACCACAACCAAGGCAAGATGCCAGAGTCTAATGCCGTACGCGAGCAGTCTGAATTCGTAAATGGGCCTCAACAATTGCTGGATAGCCAGCAAGAAACCTAACGCCGCGATCGCGCTACCTATATCAAAATATACAATGGCGGGTTGGCTTGGGTTATATGAGCACATACCCAAAAAACTTAACCCTAAACAAGGATATTCCACTGGTTTTTTGGCTCCACTGAACTTTTCCCAAAATCCAGACTATAAGGGCATTTTCATCAATGTTCGAATAATACGCTACAATCTAGCACATAATCTATACGGGAATTAATATATCCCTAAAATCCGGCTTCGTATTGCTCTGTCGATACTATCGAAGCCACAGTATTACCCCTCACGCCATTTTCTTCCAGCCCGCTTCTGTCTGCTGGTAGTAGCTGACCGGGATGTCGCTGTCCTTCAACTCGCGCCAGCGCGCGCGGGCGGCGGTGAGGGAGGCCTCGTCCTCGCCGTCGAAGAGATAGAGGCAGCGGTCGAACGCCGCGAGGTCGGCGGCGGGGGCATCCTCGATAATCACCAGCACCGCGGCGCCGTTCGCATTCCCCTCCGTCTCCCGGGTCAGCAGGACCGGCTGCGCCGCGGGATCGACCCCCTCCCCCGCCACCGCATGGGGCAGGAAGCTGTCGGATGGCCGCAGAGCGAAAATGCTTCCAACAATGCCTGAGTTCACCTATGTTTGAATATTATTGGAAGAGCATATGGGCAATGCCGGATTGGACATGCCTGGTTTTACGGGAGATACGGATGATGCAAAAGGTAGCGGCTGTCGCAATTGTGCTTTCGGGGTTGGCGGCGGGTCCGGCATCCGCCGCATGCCTGTATCAGGGCGGATATTACCCGCAGGGAACGACCTTGTGCTTTGACGGCTGGCTGCAGGAATGCACGGTCGCCGACTATTGGAAAGCGATCGGCATGTGCCATGCTCCGGACATCAAGGAACCGTTTGTGACCTACCAGAAGCCCGATGCGCAGACACTGATGGCAAAAATTCTCGCCGGTGGGACGCGCGTGTTGCCCCAATCGGTACCGACGGACGATTGATCAGGCGACCAGGGTCGGGCCAAAGGCGGAACTCACCGAAGCCGAAGAAAAATGGCTCGCGCTGACCGAGGAGCTGGAAGCGCAAGGCGCGGCGTGAGGGGCATTACAAAGGCGTCTCCTATATTACCCTAGCTTCCTCTGCCTTAAACTGCACACCAAATATTAGACTTAACCAACGCAACAATATATAAAAGAATGCTATATTAGTGAACTGCGGGATAATATATGCAGAAAAAATTTTATGAGCGGCTAAAAGACTATTATGGCGACGTTGGGAAAGTATTAAGAGGGGAAGCCAAGGCGGCTGCAATCTTTCCGAACCCGAGCGATATAGGGGGAGCGAGAGAGTCTGTTTACGCAACTTTTCTAAAACAACATGCTCCTTCCAAATGTAACGTTTTTTTAGGTGGTTTCTTATTTTCAAATAGCGGCGAAGAATCCAAACAGATGGATGTCATCGTAACCACAGACACAGCACCTAAGTATAATTTTCATAACTTAGAGGGAGGAGGTAAATCTTTTGCAAACGTCGAAGGATGTTTAGCCGTTGCATCAATCAAATCGTATTTGGATAAGAAACAGCTATATGACGCATTGTATGGACTGGCGTCGATACCTGCAACACCTCCATTAGATGGCAAAAAAAATCCGTTGCTCGATATTAAAAATTATGAGGATTGGCCTTACAAAATAGTATACGCTTCAAACGGACTAAGTGCAGTGAAAATCGGCACCCATTTATCGAATTTCTATGCGGATCACCAAGATATACCTTACTCTCGTCAACCTAATATTATCCATGTTGCAGGGGAATACTGTATAATGAGATTTAAGGATGGAATGGGGGTAAATGAACTAGACGGCACGAAAGCGAAAAAATCTGTAGGCAGCTATACGACATTTAGAAGTGATCCAGATGTTCAAGCCATTTTGCAAGTAATTCACAACATACAAAGCAACGCAGTAGCCAGTTCACACATAATCTTCAAGTACTCGGACATTATCAATGAAGTAGGAAAAATCATTAACGATCACGCAAACGCAAGAAAAAAGCCGCTATGAGTATCTAATTTTCTGAAACTCCTACCCCACTTCCTTCCTCCCCCCTAAATCTGCGTCTCAATCCCCAGTGAGGCGATCAGTTCGAAATAGGCGAAGAGGGCGAAGAGGAAGAAGGCGAAGAGGACGATTTCGTGCTTGAACTGGTGGGAGTGGAAGAATTGCCGGTCGCGGTGGCGGATCACGTTCATCTGCGCGTGGCCGAAGCAACGGGGCGCGCCCCGCACATAAAGAGCCTCACGCCTTCTTTTCCCACCCGTTTTCCGTTTGCTGGTAGTAGCTCACCGGGATATCCCGGCCCTTCAATTCCTTCCATCGCCCTCTGGCCGCCGTTAAGGCCGCCTCGTCCTCGCCGTCGAAGAGATAGAGGCAGCGGTCGAACGCCGCGAGGTCGGCGGCGGGGGCATCCTCGATCAGCACCAGCACCGCGGCGCCGTTCGCATTCCCCTCCGTCTCCCGGGTCAGCAGGACCGGCTGCGCCGCCGGATCGACGCCCTCCCCCGCCAGCGCATGGGGCAGGAAGCTGTCGGCGCGATAGCTCCAGAGGGCGTCATCGAGCTGTTCCAGCCGTTCTTCCGTCTGGCCCCGCACCAACACGCGAAATCCCCGCTCCGTCACCTTTTCAAGCAGGCGCGGCAAGGCCCGCGCGAGCGGTTCCGATTGCAGATGGTAGAAGCTGACCTCGCTCACGGGGCGCTACTTGCCCTCGTAATAATCCCGCACGAACTTGTCGAGCAGGCGGACGCCATAGCCCGTGCCGCCCTTCGGCACCGTCGGCTTGTCGGCCTTGGACCAGGCCATGCCGGCAATGTCGAGATGCGCCCAGGGCACGTCGTTCACGAATTTCGCCAGGAACTCGGCGGCGACGATGGAGCCCGCGCCGCGCCCGCCCGAGCCGATATTCTGCAGATCGGCGATGGGGCTGTCGATCTGCTTGGCATAGGCATCGGACATCGGCAGGCGCCAGACGCCTTCTCCCACCGCCTTGCCGGCGGCGAACAGACGCTCCGACAGCTCGTCATTGTTCGAAAACAGCCCGGCATTTTCATGGCCGAGCGTGATGATGATGGCGCCGGTCAGCGTCGCGAGATCGATCATGAACTCGGGCTTGAAACGGTCCTGCGTGTACCAGAGCGCATCGGCGAGGACGAGGCGGCCTTCGGCGTCGGTGTTCAGGATCTCGATCGTCGTCCCGGACATGGCGGTGACGATATCGCCCGGCCGCTGCGCATTGCCGTCGGGCATATTCTCGACAAGGCCGATGACGCCGACGACGTTGACCTTCGCCTTGCGCCCCGCCAGCGCCTTCATCAGGCCGGTCACCGTGCCGGCGCCGCCCATGTCCCATTTCATTTCCTCCATGCCGGGGCCGGGTTTCAGCGAGATGCCGCCGGTATCGAAGCAGACGCCCTTGCCGACGAAGGCGAGCGGCTTGCGCCCCGCCTTCTTGCCGGTCGCGCCGTTCCACTGCATGACCACAAGGCGGCTGTCGCGGCGGGAGCCCTGCCCGACACCCAGCAGCGCGCCCATGCCGAGCCGCTGCATCTTGGCTTCGTCCAGCACCTCGACCTCGACGCCGAGTTCGGTGAGTTCCAGGCAGCGGGCGGCGAAGCTTTCGGGATAGAGGGTATTGGCCGGCTCGCTCACCAGGTCGCGGGTGAGGAAGACGCCTTCGACCAGCGCCTCCATGTCGGCGAAGGCCTTGCGCGCGGTCGCCGACCCCTTGCAGGAGACGGTCATGCGGGTCAGGCTCGGCGCCTTGTCCTCCTCTTCCTTCGTCTTGTATTTGGTGAAGCGGTAGGAGCCCATCATCGCCCCGGCGGCGACGGCGGCCGCGGCCTCGTTCGTCTTGATCGCGGTGGCGTTCAGTTCATCAAGGATGACGGTGACGCTGCGGGCGCCCGAGGCGTTGAGGCGCTTGACCAGCGCCCCGCCCAGGGTTTCCATATCGGTCTGGGTCAGCTTCTCCGTCTCGCCGAGGCCGAACAGCAGCACGCGCGAGACTTCCAGCCCCGCCGGCGCCATGATCTCCAGAAAGTCACCCTTCTTGCCCTTGAAGCGGCTGGTCTCCAGCGCGCGGGAAACGGCGCCCTTCGTCTTCTTGTCCACCTCTGCCGCGGTCGGCGAGAGGGCTTTGTCGGCATAGACGGCCACGGCGAGCGAGCCGCGTTTGGGAAGCGAGATTTCGGAAAATGCGAACTTCATGGAAATTTCCTGTTGTTTTTGAAACCTTAATCGGGGAGACATAGGGACATCAACTGATTATCGTTAATATTTTTCAT